>Ga0326727_10004455_pt1 | contig 42087 bp, 35 predicted proteins | sample MB2enrmetagenome_FD_207643 | JGI IMG/M metagenome (GOLD analysis project Ga0326727, IMG submission 207643) | Lab enriched peat soil microbial communities from McLean, Ithaca, NY, United States - MB29MY | ecosystem: Environmental > Terrestrial > Soil > Wetlands > Peat | place: USA: New York...
TTCCAATGCGGGAAAGTCAGGATCATTCAAAACTCCGCCTGGCTGCCCCAGCGAGAGATTCGTTTGAGTCGCGTCTTCCTTTACCGCCAGATACGTGCCTGGCTTGTAAGTGAAATTGACTCTTGGAAATGCCGGCACCGGGGGCTGTTTCACTGTCCAATCCGCGAATAGCTTTTCAATCTGCGCCTTCATCGCGGCGCGGTCGAAATCGCCTTGCACGGCGAACAGAATATTTGCTGGAAAGAAATAGCGATGGTAGAACGCCTGCACGTCCGATCGCTGTATCTTCGCTACTGTACCGATTTCCTCAGACCAACCGTAGGAGTTGTCACGGCCGTATAGGATCGCCGGAAATTCGCGTTGCGCAATTTCACCCGCGTCGTCGTTGCGCCGCGTGATCTCGCTCATGGTCTGCTGCTTGATCAGGTCGATTTTGTCCTGGCTGAATTCAGGCGCTGTCAGGATCTGCTTAAACAGCCCTAGCACCTGATCCTGATTCTCTTTCAGGCAAGTGAAGGAGACTGTCCCCGTGGATTCGCCGATGCCACTCTCAATACTCGCGGCCACATTTTCCAGTTCCTCATCAATCTGATCACCCGTCTTGCCGGGCACTCCACCGCTTCGCAAAACCGACCCTGTTACAGATGCCAGTCCCACTTCCCCCGGCGGATCGAACAGGTTTCCCGTACGAATCACCGCGGTTCCACGAACCAGGGGCAGCCTGTGCGACTCCAGCATCATTACCCGCATTCCGTTCGGGAGCGTGAACTCGTCCACATCTGGAAATGCGAGCGGCTTCAACGGCTTATAAGTCAAAGCCTTCCATTCCGGTGTTTGCCCCGCAAGAATTAAGCTGCAAGCGAACACGGCTACAAGCAGCTTTCTCATTGGGCGGAACCTCCGACGGGCGCCTTCAGATAAGCCACCGTTTTGAACTTGTCCACGAAATAAGTCTGCGCCACGCGCTGCACGTCCTCCGCCGTAACCTGATTGATCTCATGAATTGACGTGAACAACTTGCGCCAATCCCCATAGCTTGCCTGATAAGAAGACAGCAGCGACGCCAGGCCAGAGTTACTATCCAACTGCCGGATCAGATCGGCGCGCGCCTTGGTCTTAATCCGCGTCATCGTCTCCTCGTCGACCTTTTGCTTCTTCAAGATATCCAGAACGGCGCTCAACGCTTTTTCATTGTCCGCCAGCGTTTTTCCCATACTCGGCGCAATGTAAAGAATGAATAGATTGCGATATTTGGAGCCTGGGTAAGAGGCAAGCGCGCCGGCGGCAAGAGCCACTCTTTGATCCCGCACCAATGACTTATACAGCAACCCTGTTCTTCCGCCCGAAAGAACGCTTAGGATCACATCGAACACGGGATCGTCCTTGTCATATTGGCTAGGCCGGCTGTAGCTGATGAACTCGATGGGCTGAGCAACCGCGTTTACTTCGGCAATCTTTTCGCCATCCCGTGGAGGGTCTTGCGTCGTTGGACCAGCCGGCAGTGGACCTTTCGGGATAGGTCCAAAATACTTCTCGGCCAGGGAGCGAGCCACGCCGGGATCGATATCGCCGACAATCGCAATGGTAATATTGGCCGGCACGTAATAAGTGGCGAAGAACTTCTCGGCGTCGCCGACCCGCAGATTCTCAATATCGGATGGCCATCCGATCGCCGGACGCCGGTAAGGTTCAGCCTCAATGGCTGTCGCCCCTAACACTTCAATCAACTGCCCCTGGGGATCATTCTCCGTGCGCATGCGGCGCTCTTGGCGTACCACGTCCCGCTCCTTATAGAACTCCCGATAAACGGGCGCCTTGAATCGCGCGGATTCCAGCAAAAACCATAGCTCAGCGCGATTCGAAGGCAGGCTATAGAAAAACTGGGTAGAGTCTTCCCCGGTTTCCGCATTCAATCCTGCGCCACCATTCTCTTCAATGATTCGCGGGTAAAGATTGGTATCTACATAAGTTGCCGCCTTTTCGATGGCGCCCTTCAAATCGGCCTGCAACGCGGTAATGCGGTCTTTGTTTTGGAGTTCACCCTTAGCGCGCTCGGCATCTAATTGATCGTAGATACTTTCGATCTGCGCCATGGCCTGTTTCTCTTCCGGCCAGTTCTTGCTGCCGATTTCCGCGGTGCCTTTGAAGGCCATGTGCTCGAACATATGGGCGAGCCCGGTCTTACCTTGTGGATCATCGACAGCGCCGGCGTTCACGTATGTATGAAATGAGACAACCGGGGCTTCAGGGCGTTGCAGCACGATGAAATACAGTCCGTTGTCGAGCGTAAATTCCGTTACATGCTTTTCAAATTCCTTCAGGTCCTGGGCGTGGATCAAAGGCGCCACTAACAGAAGCGCCGCACATTTGAACAATTTCACCAATAGCTCCTTAGTCTCAATCTAACAGGCGTGCCGTTCAAGCCAACCCATGATGACCTCATCAGCCCAGAAGCGCGGCGGTCTACGCGAAAGGAAGCCGAGATGTCCGCCGTGCGCCGGCGACAGTAACTGGATGTACGGATTCGCCGCTAACGACGGGTCCGAGTACGACTCATACGGAACCAGCGGATCGTCCTGAGCGGCAATCATCAAGGTGGGAACTTGTATATAAGGGACGAACCGGAGTGCGGATTGCGTTTCGTAATAGTTGGCCGCGTTACCAAAACCAAAACTCGGCGCCGTGATCTTGTCATCGATATCGAAAACAGAGCGGCAGCGCTCAAGATCCTGAGCCGAATAACGGCCTGTACGGAGCAGGCGCTCTTTCATCCGGCTGGTGAACCGGTCCTGATAGACGCGGTTCACGGGCATTTGCAGGCGCCGCGAGCAGGCGGCCAGATCGATGGGCGTGTTCACGCTTACCACGCCGGCCAATAACCTCGCGCCCGTCTCCCCAGCAGCTTTCAATGCCACGTTGCCACCCAGTGAAAACCCCACCAGGAAGACCTTGCGCGGATGCTCGTCCTGTTCCACAAACGAGAGCAAATCGGTCGTCAGACCCGCGTGGTAAAGGGTCTGGCACAGCAGTTCCGTCCCCCCGCAGGTGCGCATGTGAAAGCGATGCACGGTGAATCCCGAACTCAGGGCGCGATGTGCAAGGCTGACGATGTAGCCCGATTCGCCGCTGCCTTCCAATCCGTGCAGTAGCACCAGCTCCCCGCGGGGTGCACCAACAGGCCGCTGCGTCTGCACCAGCACTTCCACAGTGGGGGCTGTTCGAACCAACCGCGATTCCATTGGGTACGCGGCCCAATCGTATTTGCGCGGCCAGTAGTTGCCCAGCACCGTTAATACATGGGGATTGGTGAACAGCGGATTGAACTTGGGGATATTGGGCGCCAACGTTTGATTATCCGCGAATCGGATAATGGAAAGAGCCCATGCACCAGACTCTTGAATTTGTCCTCAAGCACGGATACTTGGTGATCTTCCTGAACGTGCTCGTCGAGCAGCTTGGGCTTCCTGTTCCAGCGACTCCTGTATTGCTGGCTTTTGGCGCACTGGCGGGCGAGGGGAAAATGCTGTACCTGCCCGGCTTGGCGCTTGCAACCGCTGCCACTCTGATGGCCGATCTGGTCTGGTACACCTTGGGGCGGAAGCGTGGCGCCGCGATTCTGCGCTTGCTTTGCAAGATCTCGCTCGAACCCGATTCCTGCGTGCGCCGCACCGAGAACGTTTTCCTGCGCTACGGAGCCAGAGGCCTGCTTTTCGTGAAGTTTGTTCCCGGGCTCAACACGGCGTTTCCGCCCCTGGCCGGAAACTTCCGCATGCCGCTTTGGAAGTTCTGCCTGTTCGACGGACTGGGCGCCATGGCGTGGGCAGGCGCTTATAGCATGGCCGGATTCCTATTCCACGATCAGATCGACCGAGTTCTGTTGATCCTGCTGCAGATGGGCTCGCGGGTTCTCCCTTTGGTCGCCTGCGCGCTGGCCATCTATATCCTGGTGAAGTACATCCAGCGGCGGCGTTTCTACCATAAGCTACGCGTAGCCCGCATCCACGCCAGGGAAGTCAAAGCGATGATGGACCGCGGGGAAAACGTAGTGATCATCGACCTCCGCAACTCCCTGGAACGGGAAGACCAGCCCATGAAGGTGCCAGGCGCGATTGCGCTCGCCTTTGAAGACATCGAAGCCGGACTGGCTGACATCCCGCGCGACAAGGATGTGGTGCTCTATTGCACTTGACCAAACGAAGCCTCGAGTGCCCGGGCGGCGCTCAAACTTCATAAGCAAGGGATCACTCGCGTTCGTCCACTGGCCGGCGGTTTTGCTGCGTGGGTGGAGGCCGGCTACCCAGTGGAAGAGATTGCCAGCGAGGAAGCTATGGATGGACTTGGTAAATCGATTTGAAGCCACCCATCTTCGGATAATGGCGATACGACCGCAGTAACTCAAGAATCTGCCGGATATGTCCCATGTCATGAAAGGCCCATTCGTTCAGCAGATCGCCCACTGTGATAATCCCTAACTTCTCATGCTTGCCCTGCCTGGTCACCACAGACTCATCCAGGCCGCGCAGGAACTCAATGTTCGCGTCGCGTTGGTCTTCCCAGTGGTCGAATGAATCTTCCACATCGCGCCCGGAATACTGGCCTTGGGCCGCGAACGCCTCCTGGTCGTATTCCAGAATCTCGGGCAGCACCGACTCGGTCATCTGATCCATGCGGCTGCGGAATCCGTGACCTTCCACATGCGACAGGTGCTCGATCACCTCCGCGATCGACCAGCGGTCCGGCGCGGGTTTCCAGTTAGCTTCCTCTTCCGTCAGATCTTCCAGCAGCAGCCGCAATAATTCGGGCGTGTTTTCAAGTTGTGCCAGTCCCGGTAACATCGTTTTTCTCCAAATACTCCTCTAGCTCAATCAACCGCCCTTCGCCCGAATGATGAATATGGATTTCGGTGCGCGGTAAAGGCTTGCGGGCGCCTAACTTCTCGCCCCATTCCACTAATGCAAGACGAGCCTGGTCGAATATCTCATCGAGTCCCAGAGTATCCATTTCCCTCTGAGTTTCCAGGCGGTAGAGATCAATATGAAACACGCCTGCGCCGTAATCGTGAATCAAGGTGAAGGTGGGGCTTCCCACTTCCTCCGCGTGCGCGCCTTCAATGGCTGAAACAATGCCGCGCACCAGGGTGGTCTTGCCTGCCCCCAGGTCACCCGTTAGCAAGACGACACCCCTCAGCCGCGGGGCTAGATCGCGCCCCGCCTGAATGGTTTCTTCCTCGGAAGCAGCCTCAATCACGAGCATCGCGGATAGCCTCGGGAAGCAGGCGCAGAAGGTCAGTGGCCACGAACGCCTGCTCGCCAATCCTGGCCGCTCCCAATTCTCCGGCACGGCCGTGCAGCCAGACCGCAGCGGCCACGGCTTCCCGCGGATGTTTCGGAAATTGGGCCAACATCCCGGTGATCATCCCCGTGAGCACATCCCCGGTGCCGCCGGTCGCCATGGCGGGCGACCCTGTAGGATTCACCCAGACATCGCCATCCGGAAATGCGACCAAAGTACGCTCGCCTTTCAGCACCACGATTACGTTTCGCCGAGCCGCGAACTGGCGGGAGCACTCCAGGCGCGAACTCTGGACCTGGGGAACAGTCGAGCCCGTCAATCGCGCCATTTCGCCGGGATGCGGAGTCAGCACGCGCAGGTTTCCATTCGTATCCGGCCAGGCGCCCGCAGCAAGAATGTTCAGAGCATCGGCGTCGGCAACCACCGGTTTCTCAAGATTCGCAAACAGGTCTCGAACGATTTTGGCAGCGCCGGCCGCCGTACCCAAACCTGGGCCCATCGCCAGCAATGTCCGGGTTTTGGCGAGGTCGTTCAGTTCGTCCAGCGCATCAGCCGAAATCGCACCATCGGGCGATTCTTCCAGCGGCGCGGTCATCAATTCCGGCCCATAAGCGGCAATCACCGGGATCGCCGATGCCACGGACGCCACCGTCACCAGGCCAGCGCCGGCATGCAGTGCCGCCATTCCCGCCATGGCCGCTGCGCCGGTTTTGCCCCGCGAACCCGCCAAAATCAGCGCGTGACCGTAAAGACCTTTATTCCCGGCCGGATCACGCGCCGCAAGCAACGTTCTAAAAGTTTCGGGCTCCACCAGCGACAGCTTCACATCTTCATATAGACTGGCCGGGCTGCCAATCTGAGCAACGCGCAATTCACCAACCCGGTTACAGTTCGGCGCGAGTACGTGGCAATAATGCGGGCTGGTAAATGTAACGGTTGCGTCAGCTCTGACGCATTCACCCGCAGCCTCGCCGGTATCACTCGGCATTCCGGAAGGTACATCCACGCAAACCACCTTGGCGGCCGGGAAGCCCGCGTTGATAGCGCGAATCCAGTCGAGCGTCTTGCCGCGAGCCGGTCCGGTAAGCCCGGTACCCAGCAGCGCATCCACAATTAGCGTTGCCGCCTGCATGCGCGGCTCAACTTCAAACTGACAGCGGCCGCCGCTTACTCCAAGCATCCGAAAGTTGGCAGCCGCGTCACCGGTCAGTTCATCCGGCGGACAGGTCAGCAAGACATCGAGCGCCGCCAAACGAAACCGCGTATGCAGTTGCCGCGCAATGGCGAGTCCATCCCCGCCATTGTTTCCCTTCCCGCAGAAAACGATGATCCGATGCCGTTCCAGCGGGCCGAACCGTTCCACCAGGAACTCCACCACGCGATGCGCCGCATTCTCCATCAGAATCAAACCGGGAAGGCCGAGTTCGCTGGTCTTGCGGTCCACTTCGCGCATCTCGGCCGCGGTAAGAACCTTGCTCATCTCACGCGTTCCTGCGCATCAGCACCAGCGTCATATCGTCGGGCAGTTCGGGAGCGCTGGTCCAGGCGCGGACCGCGTCCATCACACGGGTAATCATCTCCGGCGGATCCAGTTTCTGATGCCTCACCATGGCCGCCACGAGTCGATCCGTACCGAACTCTTCCCCGTACTCGTTCTCCGGCTCCGTAATTCCGTCCGTGTAGCAGACCAGAAGATCGCCTGCTTCCATCGATATCTTCTGCTCTTCGTACTTCGACCCCTGGAACGCACCCACCACGGTGCCGGTTACTTCCAGCAAGGTAGGTTCACCCTTCCGAATCAGAATCGGCGGTAAGTGACCTGCGTTGGTGTAAGTGAGGACGCGATCGTTCTCATCGTAGATTCCAAATAGAAACGTGGCATATTTCTCCGGCGACGTATTCAGATACAACTGCCGGTTCAACTGGGAAACCATCTTACAGGTGGAGTAACTGCTATGGTCTTCACTCAGCTGCGTGCGCATGATGGATTGGATGGATGCCATCAGCAGCGCCGCCGAAATGCCTTTTCCCGCAACATCGCCGATGGCGAGGGCGAGACTGGTCTGCTGCAACCGCAAGTAGTCGTAATAGTCGCCGGAGACCATGCGCGCGGGCCTGCAAAGGCCGGTGATCTCAAGGGACTGCATGCGCGGCAACACGTTCGGGAACAGTTGATCCTGCACTTCCCGGGCAATCTCAAGTTCGGATTCCAGCCGCTCTTTTTCCTTGGCCACCACCAGCAATTGCTCCACCCGCTCCGTCATGCTGTTAAACGACCTGTTGACGGCCGCCAACTGGTCGTTGCCCTTCACGCGGATGCGGTGCGAGAAATCGCCGTCGGCTACGCGCTGCGTTCCCTCATAGAGGTTTGCAATCGCACTGGTGATGGTGCGCGTCAGTGAAATGCCCACCACCAGGGAAATGATCTCCACGATGAAAAACAGAATGGCGATAGCGAAGAACACCCAAAGCAAAGCCTGCGCCACCTGAAAACGCTCGCCGAAAATCGCGGCCATCAGCGCGGAAGGCCGGGTTACGATCACCAGGAATCCCGATTCCAGTTTTTTTGCCGAGCCAAATTCAGCAATCGGCACGGCACTGGGCCAGAACACTTCGTAATCGAACTGATTCGCCGGAGGAGGAACAGCGTCCACGTCGCCCTTGCGCAGATCATCCGCGGTCAGGTTGCGATGCGCCAGCCGAACGTCCCCGCTGCCTTTCAAATCCACCTGGCCCAATTTCGGCACCAGTTCACCCAACATCTCCTTTTCAACGGGCGCCACCACGTCCACATCCAAATCACTGCTGGCTACATGCGACCAGGCACAATACTGTCCCTCCACAATGGTGAGTCCCGTATATGGCGGGGCGGCGCTCTCTACTTTGAGTTCTGTATTTGGCGGATAGAAGTAAACCTTGCCGCCGCGCCGTATGCGAATGCGGAAACTGGAAAACCGCTGCTTGATGAATGGCACAAGCTGATCCAGAACGGCGCTGGGCGGCGAAGTCGGGTTCGACCGCAACACCCGCTCAGGAATGCGTAAAATGTCGAGAGTGCGGTCCAGTTCCGTGACCACCAGGTACGCCGCAGTTTGTCCCGCGATGATATAGCCGCCCAGCGCCACCAGCAACAGCACAAGCACCAGAGGAACCACACCGATAAACAGCTCGGTCACAATGAGGCGGTTGCGCAGGCGCCAGATGCTCGACCGGATGACGTGTGTTACCAGGCGCCAGAAAAGAATGGCCCCGGTGATCACGGCGCCCGTCGTCGCAATCCCGTCCACAAAGCCGGCCCTGGGCAGCAGGTAGCCGATGGCCGCCACCACCACGAAGAACAGAAACGCCCCGAGCACGGTAATGCGCTTACCGTTGTACAGCTTGCGCTTAAGGTCCACGTTTACAGTCTACAAGGCCACCTGTGTTACTCCGGTTTGACGGAGTGCGCGATCGCCGGCGTTTCTCGCGCGGGAATTGGCACATGCTGCAACAGCGCCGGCGCGAGAAAGCCCATCGCAGTCTGCGGGTCGTCGGCAAATTGGAAGAGTTGCAGGTCGTTCGGCGCGATCATTCCGTGCCGCACCAGCGCGTCGAAGTTGATGATTTCTCTCCAATATTCGGAACCATAGAGGACCACTGAAATCTTCTTGGCCAGCTTGTGCGTCTGCACCAGCGTGAGGATCTCGAACATTTCATCCAGCGTTCCGAACCCGCCGGGAAACACAACCAAGGCCTTCGCCAGGTAGGCGAACCAGAATTTCCGCATGAAGAAGTAATGGAATTCGAAGCTGAGTTCTTCGGTGATGAACGGGTTGGGTAACTGTTCGGTGGGCAGCCCGATGTTCAGGCCCACGGTTTTTCCACCTGCATCGGCCGCTCCGCGATTGGCTGCCTCCATAATGCCGGGACCGCCGCCGGTGGTCACCACAAACCGCCAGGTCTCCTTGTTGAACTGCCTGGACCACTCCGTCACCAACCGGGCCAGTTCGCGCGCCTCCCGGTAGTAGCGGCCCAGCGGTCCGTCTTCCTTGATTCTGGCCGAGCCGAAGAACACCACCGTGTCCCGAATGTGTTGATGGCGAAAGTGCGAGAGCGGCTCCAGATACTCAGAAACCATGCGCAGCGGACGGGCATCCGCGCTCTCGAGAAATTCCTCGTTCTTGTAAGCCAGCGGCGGCCGGTCCTGTTTCATTTCTCTTCCAGTTTCTCGACTCTCGATTTCAATTCGCGAACTTTTCGCAGTAGTTCCGGCAGCTTCGGAAATGCGGTAATGGCGCGCAGCCAAGTGGCTCTCTCGAAGGCCGGCGATCCGCTCACGATGCCCCCTGCCGCCACATCGCCGCCGATGCCGCTTTGCGCGTAGACGATGGCGCCCTCATGAATGGTGAGATGCCCCGAGACGCCTACTTGTCCCGCCAGCAGCACATTTTTTTCCAGCACCGTGCTGCCCGCCAGGCCGGTCTGCGCGCAGATAATATTGTCCTCGCCTACCACGCACGCATGGCCAATCTGCACCAGGCTATCCACCTTCGCCCCACGCTTGACCCGCGTTTCACCCATGGTGGCGCGGTCAACCGAAGTTAAGGTTTGCAGCTCCACATCGTCCTCAATCACCGTCACGCCGGATTGCACGATCTTGAAGTGCCGGCCGTCGGTTTGTTTCGCGAATCCAAAGCCATCGCCGCCCACCACCACACCGTTCTGGAGCGTCACGCGATGGCCGATGCGGCAATGCTCGCGAACCGAAACGTGCGCATGCGCCAGAAAATCATCGCCGATTTCGACGCCGTCATAGATCACGACATGGGGGTGCAGAACCGCGCCGCACCCGATAGTGACGTGCTCACCGATGACGCAATATGCGCCGATGCTGCAGCCTTCCCCAATCTTCGCGGAAGGCGCGATCACGGCGGTCGTGTGAATGCCCGGCCGGGGTTTGGGCGGCTGGTAGAAAAGTGCGACCGCTCGCGCGAAATCCAGGTAAGGATTGCTGGAAATCAGGCTTGCCAGCGTCGCGTGATCGATAGCTTCAGCTGTGAGAATGGCTCCCGCGCGCGTGTCTTTCACTTTGTGGGCGTATTTTGGATTCGCCAGAAACGTCAGGTGCTGGGGGCCGGCTTGTTCCATTCCAGCCACGCCCGTGATTTCACGATCGGCGGGCCCGGAAAGCTGGCAATCGAGGGCGGCGGCGAGTTCGGCAAGCTTCATCGCAATGCCCAGAGTACCGTAAGGTTCATTGCAGGCAGAAGTCAGCTGAGCTTATGGCGAAGACGGAGAGCGGCGACCCGACCTTCGTCTTCGCTTCCTATGCCACTGCTATAGCTGAGCGGTCTTGCGCCGATCTCCCCAATCCTATTAGCCTTGCCTCCACCCTGCCGCACTCGCAAGGAGTCGCATCAATCCGCCCGGTGAGTCCAGACCAAAGGCGAATCGCCGGATGCTCCGTATCGGTGAGCGAGGTCACGACGATCTCACCTTCCACGCACTCCAGAAATGCGTCAGCCAGGCTGATATGAAGCCCCGAGTGCACTTCACACTCCATCGCGATCACTTTCCCGTCGGTACCCACCAGTTGCTCAAACAAGGGAACCTGATAATACGCCCAGATCTGATCGCGCTGCTGCTGGGTGAGTACCCCCGCATCCATGCCGCTAAACACCACCACGGCGAGATCGGGTCGAGCGTGGGTGCTTGTATTCGGAGATCCGAGCAACCGGTAGAGCCGGAATAAATCGGCCGTGGCGCGCGCGATTCCCGCATCGGAATAAAGATCGTTCTCAGTCCCTGGCGCCGACTTTACGCTGCCCGCGCCAGACCGCGCCTCGGCGTAGGGAACCAGCAGCGCGCTCCGGGTTTCGGTGTTCACGGGGCGCTGCCGCCAGCCCGGTACGCGCGTGGTGAAAAGTGAGGTGTAGTGAGACCAGGAGATCGGCCGCACCGACGCCAGCGCCGCTTCAACATCGACGACGGCGTCCACCATTTCCGGGGAGCCCAGGCCAGCTTCTGCGAAGCGATCCCGGTACGCAGGTACCGCTTGGGCCGCTCTTACTACAGCACGGAATCGTGAGAGCCGAATTCCGGCGGGGGCGTGAGATTGACGACCCCGCCAGAAAGGGGGAAGTAGCATTTGGAGTCTGCTTATTTGACTTGGTGGTGGGGCCAGTCGACAGCGCTTCTCACAAATAGTTTCCTCGTCGCAAGTCACGGAAGGCGATGTGATTCGCCCTTCGGCGCGGAATCACCGACGCCATTCGCTGCTGGGCGGAGGCACCGCTCTTTGCTGCCCATCTCCGCTTTGAGCCACGCAGAGGCGGCGGACCAATCGCGTTTCACGGTCCGCGACGAGATTCCCAGGTCGCTGGCGATCTCTTCTTCGCTCAGTCCCAGAAAGACCCTCATCTCGACGATCTGAGCCGCCCGCGCATCAAACGACGCGAGGCGTTCCAAAGTCTCGTCGAAAAGGAGCAAGTCCACTACACTCTGGGCACCCTCGACCGGCCCGTCCATCGACACCGATAAGGGCTCCACTTCGGCGCCCCTCTTTTGCGATTTCCGGGCCCGGGCCCGGTCGACGAGGATCTGCCGCATGGCCGCCGACGCGGTTGCCAGAAAATGCCTCTCGTTTTGAAATCCGTTCGACCAGGTGCGCAGTTTGAGATAAGCTTCGTGAACCAGCGATGTGGCATCGCCGCTTGCGTTCGCTCTGTGCTCGCCCGCTAGCCGTCCCTTGGCCAACTGGCGGAGTTTCTCGTAGAGTTGATTGAAGAGTTCGGATCGGTCTTTCATTGGTTGTAACAGGCAGGCGGGCCGGCGATGCACTGCGAACGTCTCGCCAAGGTGAAGTTAAAATTGAGTGAATTGTAGCCAGGGATCGGAGGAACGCCACCCACCCCTCCGATACCGGAAGGGAGGTGACCTTTTTGATCGGATGCAGCGAATCGGTGGCAGGAAATACAGGACGCCTGTTTCTGCTGTATCATCTTGCGCCCTTCAATCAGAGGGTTTCCAAGAAGCAGCGGTTCGTGGAGTCCAAGCTGAGTGCCGATTAGTTTGTAGTGACGAAGAATATCAACGTGGCTGTCGTGTAACAGTTGAACAAGTGGGTTTGATGGATGCCCGTGAAAGTCACCAAAACTGTCGTTCAGGGTGGCATAGTTGTCGGTCACAAGGTGGGCAAAGTTCTCGTGGATGAATGTCGCCCACACCCAATCCAGTTGAGCGTGAATCATCATGTGAAACGCCACCAGCACTCGGTCGTTTCCTTGGTCATCCACGCCCCTCACGTACTCCCCAGCCGGCGCCAGACTTTTTGTCCGCCACTCTGTCTTCATCTCGACAGCCATCGGGTTCGGTGGCAGCGGAAAGCGTATTTTGCCGGCTCCCGCTGCGACGATGACCCGATCTCGAATCCAAAATTCTCTCGCGACAACGTATCCCACCGACGGGCCGTTTAGAAAAATCTTCTCGCAAGGATCTGGCTGATGTTCAAACGGGGAAAGGCGCTCCCGCTCAGACTCGACCTGGCAGGATATCGGGCGAGCCACGCCTGCGGTCGCAGTGCTCGGAGGCTGATGACCGTCAGGATCGACGTAAACCTCTTGCGAAGTCCACCAACGCCGCCAAGACAGCGGAGTGTCTCGCGGCGATGCCACTCCAGCCGATAGTGCAGGCCTGGAAACCTCAGCGAGGGTGCGCCACGCGAGCCGGTCGGCATCCGGGATTCTGCCCGAAGCACCGCAGGCCACCCCAAAGAAGTACCCAAGCCCGACGGCAATTAGCGATAAGATGCGGCAGGGTCTCATATAGAGCCTATTGCTCATCGTAGGGGGTAAGTGTATCGATGAGTCTCCAAACGAAGCGTCCGCCGGGGTGCGGAGGGGAACCCCACGGGACGTTCAGGAGGTTTTGGGTTGTCCCGAGCTGGTTGACTTGATTCTTCAGTTGCGCGATCAGCGGGAGCTTCGTTCCCTTAGAATTGGTTACCGGCTCCAGAAGGGCCGCAAAGATCGGCTGGTAAGGTTGGGTCGAAAGCAGGTTTATGAATTCGGCAACAACAGAGGCATCCTCGACGATCACCGGAGGGGCCCCCGCCGCCGCGGTCGTGTCGGCCTTGATCGCGTTGATCCAATCCGTCGTGGTTGCCGCGGCGGGAGTCGCAATGTCGTCGAGTGCCCGACCCATAGCCGTGTTAGCGGCAGCCAGCAAAATACACCTGAAAAAGTCCCCAGTCGTTATTGGCATCTTATTTCTCCTTTGGTAAGTTCACGATTGAATTTGCGCCCGACCAATCCTGTTACTAAAGCACATAGCGGTTTTCCGGGACAAGAAGTGACAACAGAAATATCTGCGGGATATTTTTTTGTACCTCAGTGAGCTCGGCATCCGCTCTCGCAGAAGGCCAACCAATAGAAACCCGGCGGTACCAGGATCTCGTCCCATGTCAGAAGAATGTCCGTCCTATCCCCGATCACTTTCCGCAACCTCCCAACCGCCTGACTATCGCCCGCCGACATTGCGGCATGCAGGAGAAATTCCAGATCCAGGGGCGACGCGGTCTTCTCCGGCCCCCACCGTTCAAACACATTGACGGCACGTCCGTGCGACGCCATCGCGATCTCCGCTTTGATCCGCTGCGATGCCCTTGCCACTAACGGAACATTGGGCCATTTGCCCATCATCACCAGCACATCGCGCGCCGCACGCAAATCGCCCACGCGAGCCAACAGCGCGCCCGCCAGCGAGAGTGAATCCGGATTATCGAGATCTTCAACTACCTGTGTCAGAGCAGCCCGGCAACCTTTGAAATCCCCCTCTGCCCAGCGCAGGAATGCCACTTCCAGCCACCGATCCGCAAACGCCGCGCGGGAGTTCATGTCGTGGCTTGCGTCTGCCCTCGACAACACCTCCTCCGCATCGTGCAGCTTGCCGGAATCCGCCAGTGCGCTAGCCACATAGCGCGGTCCCACCGAAGCGAACAGCCCATCTTTCCGCATCGCGAGCGGTGTCACTTTCTCGGCCGCCGCATCGAACTGGCGCCGGGAGAGGAGCATCAGACCTTCCACCTCGCGCGCCCAATCGTCTTCGCCAAGTTCCCGAAGCCGGTCGGCGCACCATTGTGCTTGTTGCAACTGCCCGGTCGCCAGGTAAGCCGCCGCGAGGTGCGGAAGAATGACGAACTGCGAAGGGCCCAGTTGTTGGGCGCGCTCCAACTCCGTGACCGCCTGCTGATAGTCTCCTCGATGGAACAAACGATAGCCGACGTAGAAGTGCGGAAGGTAATCCTTCGGGAAATGGACTCCCCACGCCTCGTAGGTCGCCATCGAAGCAGCGTCGTCCCCCGCGTCCAAATCGTACGCAGCCTCAATCTCGTAGCGCTCGCGGCCGGTAACATTTCGCGCCTTCGCCAGATCCAGCGCGCGCCGGTACTCCTCAAACGCCTCACGATACTGACGTAGATCCGTACGAGTATCAGCGCTAAAAGATTCCGCGGCGGCAAACCCGGGATCCAGTCCCAGGGCTTCCTTCGCAAATAACAGTGCCCCCTCAGGATCGTTCGCAGCTCGCCGGGCGCGGGCCTCCTGCAGTAATTTCAGCGCCTCCCACGATCCGGTTGTCAGGTCTTCCGGCCGGGCGTTCTGTTCATTCATCTCGCGAGCGCCCTCACCCGAAAGCTTCCTGACCCATTCGGCCGCGGAAGCGACGGCGCGGAACAAATCCTTCTCATCGGACGCATCGAAGTCACTCGTCCGGATCGCTGCGGCGCGCTGCGGACCACTGCCCATGTACTCCAGAACCAGGTGAAGTGAGTAGCCGCGCCCCTTGGAAATGGAGCCCGATAATACGGCATCCTCCCCGGTCCGTATCGCGAGTTGCCTGAGCCTCGCTGGATCAATCGGCGAATTTGGAGGCAGTCCCATCTTGGCGAGAGTGCTACCCAATTCCGACGGCCGAACTACCGTCAGATGGGGTGACTGCCCAACCGCCGCGGCGAGGCTGGCGCCGGCGCCCAGCACCGCCCCGTCTGTTGTTTCGTCATGCGTCAGATCCGCGATCAGAATTCTAGAAAAGGGAGCCACAGGGCCTGGCTTCGGTTTGAATACAAAGGCGGCGGCCGCCATCGCCAGCAATAGCAATGGGAGCGCAACGCGAACCGCCAGGGGAGCCCCACGCACACGGATCGCAACCAACCGTGGCCATAACACCAACGCAGGGGCGGGCCTTTCGATGGCCCGAATCAGCTCCCCGGCGCTCTGAAATCTTTGCTCCGGCTGCCTGGATAAACCCCGCAGCAGCGTCGTCCGCCACGCCAGTGAAATACCTGGCAAAACAGATGCCGGATCTCTCGGTGCGCGGGAAAGGCGATTCAGGGCGAGCGATAAATCCGAGTCGCCGGCAAATGGCAACTCGCCGGTCAGGAGCTCAAAAAGAATGAATGTGAACGTGTAGAGGTCCGAGAGCTTGTCCGCTCGTCCTTCCATTTGCTCGGGGGCCATGTAACGCAATGTCCCCGCAACGGCGCTGCTCAGTTGGGTAACGGTCTGGCCCTGCGCGTGTCGCGCTAAGCCGAAATCCGTGATCACCGCCCTCGGATCGTCGTCGTTTACAACAATCACGTTCGATGGCTTAAGATCCCGATGCACGACTCCGGCGGCGTGCGCGGCGTCGATGCCCCCGGCCAACTGTCGCGCGATCTCGGTGACCTCCTCTGCACTCAGCCGGCCTCGCTCCGAAAGGATCGCCGCCAGCGTTTTTCCTCTCAGCAGTTCCATCGACACCACCAGCAACGGCGCGCCCTGGTCGCGTTGGTGTAAGTAGGGATCGTAAATTCTGCAGATGTTCCGATGGCTCACCATCTGAGCCAGGGAGAACTCGCGACGCAACAGCCGATCGGCTATCTCGGGATCGATGCCGGAGTTCGGGAGGACGATTTTCAACGCGACCGGGATACCCTTGACTTCATCGAGCGCTTCATAGATCTCTCCCATTCCGCCACGTCCAAGCAATCGGACAATTTCGAAGCGAGAGGCCACCATGTTCCCCGGCGCGAACATCCACGGCGTGTCTACGCTTGGCTCAGGCTCGGCCGTCTCCGCATCGAAGAGATTGCTCAAGACACCAGGCCCGGTCGCCAGCATACGCCGTGCCGCGGCGGCAGTCTCTCCCGGTGCCGCTTGTAGCACCGCGCCTGGGTTGGACGATTCGCTGGCCCGCAGGAACAGCGACTTCACACGCGCCCATGCGGACGGGGACGGGTTCACTTCCTCCCTGCTCAGTGCGTTGGGCTCCTTGAGATGCCGATGATAACATTCCGATCACTACGAGCCTCCCGAACCCCTGCGAGCCAAACGCGCGTCAATCCTTCGCCAACATCAAAGCCCACTCAGCATATTCCGCGTAGCCTGAATCTCTCGATCCACCCCCTTCAACATTTCCGTCACCAGCCGGGCCTGCTCGCGCGCCTCATCTAACTGACCCGCCTCTACCGCTTCACGAATCCCCGGCAAGGTCTTCACGTCGTAACCAGTCAGACTCCCCGGCGCATACACTCCATGCCGGAACCACGGACGCCGCGGCAAACCCGCATCCAGCAGCATATGCCGCTCAATCCCGTAAATGTGTTCATTGATGGAAGCCATCTGAGTACCGGAGGTCTGATCTACCCTCCCCATCGCACCTGCGTAAGCCGCCTCAAAAGATGTCGAGGTTTTCTCCAGCTCTCGGACCTCGCTCAGCAGCGGAGTCAAATCCAAGCGCTTATCGTATTTATCGAGCTTCTGAATCTCGCTCACATACTGACTCACCGATTGCGCAAAATGCTTGAACTGGAAAGGCAGTAACGGCGCGTCTCCAAACCGCAGCAGAGCCAGTTCCGTCACTTCCGAGAGAGCTCTTTCATACATGAAATTCGGATCGCCAAAGTGCGAAAACCAGTAGTAGGAATCGTACGCTGAGTGGTAGATTCCGCCCGATCCATCCTCATCGCCGAACCCAAAATTCAGCGACGCGATTCCCAGGTGCTGCAGAAAAGCTGTGTAGTCAGAACCCGACCCCAACGCCTGCATGTGCCATTCTTCCGCCTTCACCGGTTCCTTTGCCGCACCGTTCGCATTGGTTGAAGATGACCTCGTCCGCAGATCGTCCGCCAGCGGTTTCCCCGTTTTCGGATCATTCATATCCCGCGCAATCCCCACCACAAAGGATTCCAACGAATGCGATCCGCCTGCGCCCAAACGGCCTTTTCCATTCGAGTCGGAATTGATATAGGCCACCAGCTTCTGGCTCAACTCCGCGGCATGCTTCTCCACATACTCGGTCGAGCCAATCAATCCGAATTCCTCGCCATCCCACAGCGCGATCATGATCGTCCGCTTGGGCCGCCATCCCTGTTTATAAAGCTCGGCCAGCGAGCGCGCCGTCTCCAGCAGAGCCGACGCGCCACTTAACGGATCCATCGCGCCATGCACCCAGGCATCGTGATGGTTACCGGCCAGCACCCATTCGTCGGGAAATTCTGATCCGGGAATCCGCGCGATCACGTCATAAAGCGGATGCGTGGAGTTATCCATCTCTACTTTCAGGTGCACTTTCTCCGCGTCGTTTCCAATGTGATAAGTCAGCCCCAGCGCGCCGCGCCATTCCGCCGGAGCCACCGCACCGCCCAGCTCCTGCATCAGCGGCAGCGCGTCTCCATAGGAAATCGGCAGCACCGGGATCTTCATCAATGTGGTGGCTTCTTCGATCTTCAAACGTTTCGAGCCCGGCTCGGAAGCCCAGCCAGGCGAGAGCGGATCGCCGGGATACAGAATCATATCCATCACGCTGCCGCGCTGCACGCCATCGGCGGGACGCCACATTCCTTTGGGATAAACATCCCCGCGATAGTAGCCATCGTCCTTTGGATCGGAATAGATGATGCACCCCACCGCGCCATGCTCCTGCGCCAGACGCGGCTTCAATCCGCGCCAGCCGCCTCCATACCGCGTGATCACGATTTTCCCCTTCACATCAATGCCATTCTTGGCCAGGTATTCGTAATCGGACGGCATGCCATGGTTTGCATATACCAGGGGCGCAGTGACATCACCGCTTCCCGAGTACGCGTTGTACGTGGGAACCTCATCCTTATCGAAGGAGGTGGGGTCTTCCTGAACCGGCGGCTCAACCAGCTTCGCGCGAAACAGCCGCGGCGTCACCATTTCCAAAGCGCGCGCTTTCGGCGTCGGCAGCAACGCCTCGAATTGCTCGAGGTGCGCATCGAGGCCCCACTCTTTCTCCAGGCCCACGGCATACTCGGCCACGGCCTTCGAAGCCGGTGTGCCCGCCAGATGCGGCTTCAGTGACATGTGCTTCAAGTAAGTGCTGATGCGCGTGGAATCCGGCAGCCCTTTGGCTTGTTCTTCCCACTTACGTTCCTGCGCGACGTCGCTCGCTGGAAATCCCAGAATGCCGGAATCAGCACCGAAAACATATGGAGAGAGGCACAGAACAACCGCGAGCTTGTAACTCATTTTCAATGAGTGTACTGCATCACAGCCTCCTCACGGATGTCCGCGTTCGACCGAGGCAATCCCGAATCCGCACGATCCAACTTACCCTGGCACTGATTCTGAAAGCGTAGGCAAGGAAATCGAAATGCAGCCCAATCGCACCGTGAGACTGAACCTTCCCTTTTGCGCGGTCCTATTCTTCGCGTTACCCCTGTTGCGCGGAGAGCAAATCCCCGTCACTGACCTTTCCCGCCTGGAACTCAAGAACGTGGCCGCCCAGCCCGCTACGCATCTTGGTATGCGGTCGTTGAAGCTCACCGAGAAAAGCGGCAACACGGGTGAAGCGCTGGCCACTATCAAAGGCCTGACCTTTCACAACGGCTCGATTGATCTGGATGTCGCCGGGGCGCCGTCCAACACCGCAGGTGAGCAAGCCCGCGGGTTCATCGGCGTCGCTTTCCGGCTGCAGGACGGCGGCGCACGGTACGAAAACATCTACATACGGCCCACCAATGGCCGCGCGGACGACCAGCTGCGCCGCAATCATTCAACCCAATATGTTTCCTTCCCGGATTGGCCCTGGGAGCGGCTGCGCAAGGAAACCCCGGGAGTTTACGAATCCTACGCGGACATGGCCGCAGGTGAGTGGACGCATCTTAGAATCGTCGTCCATCAGACGAGCGCGTCCTTATACGTAGGTGGCGCTGGTCAACCATGCCTGATTGTTCACGATCTCAAACTGGGGGATAGCGAGGGCTTAGTGGCTCTCTGGGTAGGCCCCGGCACGGAGGGCTACTTCCGCGGACTGACGATCTCGAATGAGGGAGACAAACCTGCTCCGTACGGTGCGAACCCTGCAGCCGGCCATTTCGCGCAAACTCAGAAAGCGGGTGGTCAAAAGGGTGACAAGGCCATCGTTCTCGGGATGCTGGAACGTGCCTCTCAACCACTTCTGGAGTGTCCTGAAGCGCGGCGCCAACGGAACCTTATGTCAGCGGCGAACCGTTCCACCTGTTCCCCTACGTAGACGGGCGGGCTTTCCGTTTCAACCATCGGTTGCCAAGGAGCGATGGGGAACGCTTCAGCTATCTTGTCACGAAGATCGTCAGCAAGCGTCTCACGTACAAGCAAAGAAGGCGACCGTCACTTAGATTTTCTCTTGACGTTAGCTTTAGTTGTTGGATTCGGCGGGATTGGAGGATGGGCGAGATCCTTCTGTCTGCCCAAAATAAAACTCGCTACAACGCCGGAGATACCACCGACTCCGATCACGCTGCCGGCCAATTTATGCCCTTGTAGTGCCGTATACCACTCCACCTGCAATGGCAACAAGCACGATAGCAAAAGCGCAAATTTGCCCACGTTGCGCCTCTGCGAATTGTCGCTTGGACCGATCGGCCTGAATGTCAACGATCTGGCTTTCAATCTTCCTTTTATGTTCGCCCGTCTTTTCTACAAAAGTGAACATGCGATCCGCAAGACCGGGACAGATAGCCTCGTACTCACGCATTAACTGTGGCGGGGCACTGGTCCAGAGAAACTACTTACGGCCTGTATTGTGCGAGATTGTTTGTCAGCGGCGTTTGGGGAGCTTTGCGCTCCCCCTGACCTCGCCCTTAGGTTTTCCTTTGGAACTGGCAATAGCCCGTCGGCCATTTACTCATGGCCTTCATCGGCCTTGTCATGCGTAGTTCTAAAATCAGCGATGAACTCATTCATCAAGGCGCCCATTACAACCCATGCCTCATCTAGAGCCTCCGCCGCAGATTCTCCAGAGCTAACGTCTTTTCCGTTGTACACAAAATCTAGGTCTTCCTTGGACGGAGAACCGTACAGATCGAGAACGCTACCAGCGCCGCGAGCAGTGAGCCTACATCCCCAAGCCGTGATTGGCGCTGGCGACTTGTAGCGTATTCCCGCCGGAAAGAAATCGGTATGGATTAATCGGCACGCCGCCTACGCGCACTTCATAGTGCAGGTGCGGACCCGTCGAGCGTCCTGAAGATCCCACCGCGCCCACCTTCTCGCCCTGCCGGATGGATTGGCCTTCAATCACATCCACTCGTGATAAATGCCCGTAGTAAGTCTCATAGCCGTTTCCGTGATCGATCACGACTAACTGTCCGTAGCCGCTGGACCAGCCCGCTTGCTCCACCGTTCCATCCGCGGCGGCTGAAACCGCCGTACCGGGTGGAGCCGACATGTCCATCCCCGTATGGTATGCGCCTTCACCCGAGAAAGGATCCCGCCGGAATCCGTAAGGACAGGTGATCCGGCCGTCCACCGGCCAGAATCCTGTCAGCATCGCAGCAACGCGCTCTTCACTGCCCGCGAAAAACGTGCTGTCATAGTGCGAGGTTCCGAAACTGCGCAGCGTGTTGAACGTCGCCAGCGTCTCGTTCATGGTCGGCGCGAGCCGGCTCTCCGACTCGAAATTGTCCGCGCCCTCCAGTTGCGCCTTCACCCCATATGCCGCCGAAACCTCGGATGCGAACATCTGCAGACTGGCCAGTTGCTCGTTCTTCTGACGATCGCTTCTTTGCAGCAGTTCATAGCGTGTCCGCAGCGTCTCGGCTTCACGTCGCAGATTGTTGTAATCGGCAACTTTGAACGCCATCCGCGCATAGCTGGATGCGAGGCCGAAGACGGATAGCGCGCCAAACAGCGCCAGGGCCACTGAGCCGTAAAGCACCTTGTGAGGTACGTGAATCCTGCGCAGGCGTCCGTGAAGCGAATGCGCGAGCACAAGGATGAAATAATCCTGCTTCATTGATCTCCTGGTTTCCCGTAGGGTAGCCCGTGATGTACAGAAATCCCGACGGATATTGAATGACGAACCTTAGAGATTAACAGGACTCAATGTTCCCGTCAACCAATTTTGGACACTTTGTGACGACCTGACGACGCGGAACGACACAATCGTGTTACACTCGTCCCCCATGAGGAAGTTCCTGCTGATCCTTTCGCTGTTTGCCGAAGTCGCTGTCCAGGCGGCCCCTCCTGCTATCCTGCATGCCGCGCACATGCTTGACGTGGAAACCGGCCAGACCATCAGCCCCGGGGAAGTGCTGGTGGAAGGCGACAAAATTCTGGCCGCCGGTGCGTCCGTGCCCCATCCGGCGGGCGCGGAGACAATCGATCTGGGCAATCGCACCCTGCTGCCCGGGTTGATCGACGCCCATGTGCACTTGTTCCTGCACCCCGGCGCGGAAGATCTCCAGACCGTTCAGGAATCCGTTCCAGCGCGCACGATTCGAGCGGTTCTCGCCGCCCGCGACGACCTCATGGGAGGATTCACGGCCGAGCGTGACATGGGGACCGAAGGAGCCGGCTCTGCGGACACGGCCGTGCGCGATTCGATTGACCAGGGGCTGATTCCGGGCCCCCGCCTCCGCATCAGCGGTAACGCCGTGGACATCCTGGGCGGCCACGAAGACGCCATCGGCTTCAACCCCGAGCAACGCGTTCTTTCGAACGCCACCGTCGCGAACAACGCCGAAGACCTGGTGCGCGTGATTCGCCAGCAGTTCAAAGAAGGTTCGGACTTCGTCAAGATCTACGAGACCGGCCGCGATCTGCTGGAGGGTGACAAGTTTACGACGCCTTACCAGTACACCTTGGACCAGTTGCGCGCGGCCGTTCAGGAAGCCGCGCGTGTGGGCAGGAAGGTTGCCGTGCACGCCACCGGCGAACCGGGGACAGGTTACGCAGCCGAAGCGGGCGTGGCTTCCATCGATCACGCGTACCAGCTTTCGGATCAAACGATGGCGCTGATGAAGCAGAAAGGGATCTTCGCGGTGCCGACCTTCGCGGTTTCCGAATACTTCGCCGATCATGCGGCAACGCCGGAGCAGGCAAAGCGTCTCCGCGAGGAATTGGCCTGGCATGCCGGCCAGTTCCGGCGTGAGTTGCAGGCCGGCGTGCCGATGGCCATGGGTTCCGATGTTGGCCCGTTCCCGCACGGCGCCCAGGCACGTGAGTTTGTCCTGATGGTGAAGTACGGAATGACGCCGCTGGCCGCCATCCAGGCCGGAACTGTGAACGGCGCTAAATTACTCGGGTGGGCCGGGCAAATCGGTAAGTTGAAGGTGGGCTACTTCGCCGATGTGATTGCCGTGGATGGCGATCCGGCGGCTGATATCGCGGCGCTGCAGAAGGTGAGTTTTGTGATGAAGGGCGGCGTGATCTACAAGAGATGAGATGCCCGAAATCCGCACCTATACCGCCTTTGCCGGCGGAGCCCTCATCGCCTCGGGAGCGCTTGACACACTACTCCCGAAACTCAAAGCGCGCTTCGACCAATCCCCGAATGATCTTATCTCCGTTTTTGAAGACCAAACCGGTCGGCAGGTGGATTTCGATCTGCGCGGCGTCCTTCACCCGGGCAATCAGGATGCACCGGCACCCCGAGTCGGACCCGGACGCCCCAAGCTCGGTGTCTCCGCCCGCGAAATCACTCTGCTTCCCCAACACTGGGCTTGGCTGGAACAGCAGCCCAACGGATCGTCCGCCGCGCTGCGCAGACTCGTAGACCAAGCCATGAAGCGCGAGCCGGAAAAGCAACGCGCTCGTCTAGCCATGGACGCGGCTTGCCGCCTCATGTCTGCTATAGCAGGTAACCTGCCCAACTACGAAGAAGCTACGCGGGCTCTGTACGCGCAGGATCGCGAACGCTTCGAAACCCTAATTCAGGGTTGGCCAAAAGATATGCGGGAATATCTCGTCAGGGTCGCCTATCGTACGTGAGCTTCTTCCCGCGCCGCAGCCGAAAGAATGGCAACTTAGTGATCGGGGAAAAAAGGTGATCGCCGAAAAAAGTCGCCAATCCTCGACACTTAGCGTGACTTTCGTCCTATAATCTTTAGCGACAAAAAACAACCTGAGCGAATTCGCTCAGAAAGCAGGCTAATGATGAAGCGACTTGCATACTACTCGGGCATACGGAAACTCGGGATCACGGCGTGTGCTCTTCTGGCGCTTTGCGCGTTTACGACTATGGCCCCCGCCCAGACTTTTACCAGCCTGGACACCTTTAACGGCATGAACGGCGAAAACCCCTACGGTGCACTGATTCAGGCTACGAATGGGGAACTTTACGGGACCTCCGAAGCTGGCGGAGCGGATAACGGCGGCACGGTCTTCAAAGTCTCACCAAGCGGCACAATGGCGCTGGTTTACACGTTTTGCCCGTCCTGCGCCACGACGGGATTCGACGCTTACTCAGGGCTCATTCAGGCCACAAACGGCGACTTCTATGGGACTACCGAATATAGCGGGACCAACGACGGGGGAGCGGTTTACCAGCTCTCGCCAGCCGGTACAGGGACAACGCTGTACGGTTTCTGCATGCAAACGGATTGTCTCGACGGCCAGGCGCCCATAGGCGGCGTAGTGCAGGGCACCGATGGTAACTTCTACGGGACAACGTCCCGGGGCGGCCTCAACCGCGGGGGGACGGTCTTTCAATTGACCCCCACCGGTATCCTGACGACCCTCTATAATTTCTGCGCCCAGCCCGATTGCACCGATGGGGAAGCGCCCACGGTTTCTCTGGTCCAGGGTTCCGACGGAAACTTCTACGGGACCACCGAATCTGGTGGGATCAACGGCTACGGGATCATCTTCAAGATCACGTCCACAGGCACGTTTACATCCCTTTACAGCTTCTCCTGCCCGCTGGTCGGCTGCGGGGGCGGTTCCAACACTTCCGCATACGGCGCCCTCATCCAGGCGACCAACGGGGACTTCTACGGTACAGCCTACGCCGGTGGGAAGAACGGGGCCGGAACGGTGTTTCGGATGACCCCCAGCGGCGTCGTGAAGACACTGTACAATTTCTGCGCGCAGACCGGTTGTACGGATGGCGCCAATCCCGCTGGGGGACTGGTGCAGGCGACCGACGGCAACTTTTACGGGACCACGCAGAATGGCGGCGCCAATGGGAATTTTGGAACGATCTTCAAAATCACGGCCGCGGGAACCCTGACGACGCTGCACAGTTTCGCCGGCTCGGACGGATCAGGTCCCATTGGCGCGCCGCTTCAGGATACTAACGGTAGCTTGTACGGAACCACGGAGACCCCCGAAGGCACGGTTTGGCGGCTCTCTCTTGGGCTACATCCGTTTGTAAAAACGCAGACGCCGTCAGGCGCGCCGGGAACAGTCGTCAAGATTCTGGGCTCCAGTCTGACGGGTGCGACCAGCGTAACGTTTAACGGCGCTGCCGCTTCCTTCAAGGTAGTCTCGGGCACCGAAATCGCGGCCACCGTTCCCTCAGACGCGACCAGCGGAACAGTCCAGGTGGTGACGCCTACCGGAACGCTTTCGAGCTACCCGCCCTTCCAGGTACTGCCGTAATTGCAGGGGCGGACGGAAGCGTCCGCCCCACCCTTCGCGGCAGTGTATTCCAGAGTCGCCAACCGCCTAACGTACGTGCGCTTCTTCCAGATAGGTGTACCCCTGCAAGCCCTCTTCGTAAAACCGAAGCAATTGCCCGGACTCCTCGTATCCCATGCGTCCTTCGCGCACGGCCGTTTCCACATCGCGCCGCAGCTTGGTGATCAAATTCTCCGCGCTGAACTGAACATAGTTCAACACCTCGCGCACCGTGTCGCCCTTCACCACCGCGTCGAGGATGGCCTCGCCTTCATCGCTCAGCCGCACGTGAACCGCGTTGGTGTCGCCGAACAGATTATGCATGTCGCCCAGAATTTCCTGATACGCCCCCAGCAGGAACGTGCAAAGGTAATAATCCTGCCCCGTATAGCGATGCAGCAGCAGCGTGCGCTTCACGTCGCGGCGATCGATAAACTGATCTACCTTGCCGTCCGAGTCGCACGTAATATCCCCCAGCACGGCCGGATGCGTAGGCTGCTCTTCCAGCCGGTGGATCGGCATGATGGGGAAAAGCTGCTTGATGGCCCAACTGTCCGGCATGCTCTGGAACAAAGAAAAGTTGCAGAAGTACGTCTCGGAAAGGGCCGCGTCCAGCCCTTCCAACTCCTCCGGCATATAGTCCAGTTCGCGGACCAGCTTCTGCACTCTGCGGCAGATCGCCCAATAGAGATTCTCGGCCAGCGTGCGTTGATGCAGCGAGAGATAACCGAGGCTGAATAAGTTCAGGGCCTGGTCCAGCGCCTGCTGTGCATCGTGATACGACTCCAGCAGATTCCGCCCCGTCACCGATCGGTAAGTCTCCTGTAGATCGATCAGCGGCTGTTCCGGTTCCGGCTCCGCGGGAACTTCAGGAATCACTTCCTCTTCGCCCAGGCCCGAAACTCCCAGAACGTTATAGACCAGCATGCTGTGATAAGCCACAATGGCGCGGCCGCTCTCGGTGACAATGGTCGGATACGCCACGCCCGCTTCGTCGCAAACGTTTTGGATGTGATAGACCACGTCGTTGGCGTATTCCTGCAGCGTGTAATTCACGCTCGATTCGAAGTCCGTTTGCGAGCCGTCGTAATCGATCCCGAGTCCGCCGCCGACATCCAGGTAGCGCAGGCCCGCGCCCGCGCGCACCAGTTCCGCGTACAGCCGCGCGGCTTCGTTCACCGCCGCCTTCACCTGCCGGATATTGGTGATCTGGCTGCCCAGATGGAAGTGCAGCAAGTGCAGGCAATCCGCCATGCCCCACAGCTTCAGTTCTTCCAAAGCGCGGACCACTTCGCTTGTGCTGAGGCCGAACTTCGATCGATAGCCGCCCGACGATTTCCAGCGTCCCGAACCGCGGCTGGCCAGCTTGACGCGAATCCCGATCGTGGGGCGCACGCCCACCTTCTCGGAGTATTTCGCAATCAGCGCCAGCTCCGTGTATTTCTCCACCACCGGGATGATGCGCCGTCCCATCTTCTGCGCCAGCATCGCCATCTCGATGTATTCATCGTCCTTGAAGCCGTTGCAGATAATAGGCGTCGCGTTGTCCGCCAGCACCATCACCGCCAGTAGTTCGGGCTTCGATCCGGCTTCCAGGCCAAAGCCCAGCGGACGTCCGAACTCCAGGAACTCCTGAACCACCTGCCGCTGCTGGTTCACCTTGATGGGATAGACGCAGGTGTAGCCGCCCGTGTACTTGTGATCCGTCATGGCGGTCTGAAATGCCGAATGGATTTCGCCCAGCCGCTGCTTCAGAATCTGAGTGAATCGGAGCAGGATCGGTGGCGCGATGCCGCGCAGCACCAGCGTGTCCACTAACTGCTTGAGATCGACAAACCGCTCCGGGTCTTTCTCCGGATGAACCCGTACGTTTCCGTTCTCCCCAATCGAGAAATATCCCTTGCCCCAACTGGCGATATCATAAAGCTCGCTCGCGCCTTGAATCGACCATCGATCCGTCGGGTCCAGCACTGTTGTCTTGCGACCGTTCTTTTCCAATTCACGCTCCAAAGATTAGTGTCGTTGGTTATGAAGGAGGGACGCAAGAAAAACTTGAAAGGTTCTGTCATTGTGACGCGATGACACAAACATGACACAAAGGCTAGATCAATTTCTCGTGAATTTCGAGGAGCGCCATGTCCACTGGAATAGCATCCGGTGGCCGTACTTTTCCGGAGGAAACGGCGAAGAAACGTGCCTGTTTCTGCACGGCAGCATGGGGAATGGCGCGAACTTCTTCGAGTATGCGATGGACCTGGGCCGCACGTTCCGAATCATCGCGCCGACCCTGCCCGTAGGCGCCGACACGGTGCGCGGCGTATTGTCGGGCATAGCGGCAATTCTGGATACCGAGCGAGCCGCCCCGGTACACGTGTTCGGACATTCGTTGGGAGGCTTTCTGGCGGCCGAGTTGGCGAGGAGAACGCCCGCGTCGGTGCGAACGCTCATGATGTCCGGAGCGGCCGTCCCCGGCATGGATCACGCCACCAAAGTGGAGCGTCAGGTCGCGATCATCCGTCATATTCCCGATTGGCTGCTCACCGCCGTGTTTCCCTTGAGCCTCAAGAGCGAATTGAAAAAGGCGGGAGATCCGTTGACCGTCGAACAGAGTAACTTCCTGGTTAACGATATGTTCGTTTTGCCGCGAGGCGTGAAGTTGCGGGAACTCATCCTCACCGCTGCAAAACTGCAACTCGATTTCTACGCCCATCCCAGCTTCGAACCCACATGGCGCGGACCCACGCTGATCTTCGAAACCGAGCGCGACCCCATGTTCACCGGCGAAGAGCGGGCGGCGCTGCGAGCGGCCTATCCCCAGGCTGTGGTCGAACGCATTCCCAACGCCGGACATTTGGCGCAGACCTTGCAAGCCGAAGAATATGTGAGAAGAATCCGCCGCTTCCTGAATGCGTATTAGAACTCCCGGAAGAGAGCTCGGAAACCTTCGCGCTCGGCGCCCAGCGGGTCAGGTCATGTTGAACGTTGGCAGGCACTCGAGCTAATGTGCCGTCGCCGTAAAACTGTAAAGCCAGAATGCTTATTGCGGGCTCGAAATTCCGGTCGATCGCCCGGGCAGCGGCTAGCGCGGCCGTGATGCTCACGCCGTTCATAACCAGCGCGTGAATGTCCACCTAATCCTTCCAACTTCCGCGCATTTGTATCACTCGCATTTTCATTCCCGCCAAGTCCAACAGCGACGCAACTTGAACGCGCGACCCGGCTGCGAGGCCACAGTAGCCGCTGCGATTGCGGCAAGGTATCGAGGCGCGGCTCGAAGGAAGAAACCATGTTGCGTTGACCAAATTACTTCGGCGGCGGAACCTTGCTCCAGATCCGATCCTTGATCCAATGCGGATCCCACCACTCAATCGGATTCACCTGCACGCCGTCAATCTGCATCGAGAAGTGTAGGTGGTCGCCTCCGGCCATGCCGGTCTGTCCCGTCTTCCCGATCGGCTGCAGGCGCTTTACTAGGTCGCCCTTCTTTACCAAAAATTCGCTCATGTGCCCGTAAATAGTCTGCAGGCCATATCCGTGGTCGATCACCACGCAGTTGCCGTAGATCCCCAAACGGTCCGCCCATATCACGCGGCCGTCGTTGGCGGCCGGTATGGTCATGTGCTGCGTGCCGGCGATATCGAAGCCCAGGTGCACCTGTTCATCGATCTTCTTGCCGTGATACATATAACTGCGCTTATCCGCGAACATCGCTTCCCGCGCCCCCAGGATCGCAAAAAACGGTTCGTGCCATAGCCAGCGAGGCTCGGTCTGCAGGCTCAGGTCCATCAATTGACGGCTATTCTGCTCCCGCACATCGCGGTTCAGATGCAGGAAGCGCGTCACCGCGTCGCCCTTGCCTTCCGGCTCGATATCGCTCTCGACCTTCGTCATAAACTCATCCGAGATGTCCAGGTCGCGCGAGCGGAATTGCTTCGGGAAAATCTTATACCAGAAGGTGGCCTTCGCCATCGCACCCGTCGGATTCGTGGCGAATACGAATGGCTGCGTATCCACGGGCTGGTCCCACGCCAAGGCAAACAGGCTGAAGCGTTCATGCTCCGGGTCGCTGGGAAGAGGGAAGCTACGGAAGCGATGCGTTCCCACCTGCACTCCGGAGTCGGTCACGTAGCCCGAAGTCGTAAACGTCACCAACTCCGCGCCGGCCTGAAAGATGTAATGCTGCGCCCCATCGGCCACCACGTGCGGCGGCGCCGTTACAACCGTCACGTCAAACGTCTTCGATTCTGTCTTGCCCAGCAGATCGTTAGCTTTCGCGGTGACCGTCAGCTGCGCCTTGCCGTCATGCAGAGATGGCGCCAGCTTCCGCCCCACGTTGAATGTGACGTCCTGAGGCGCTTCATGCCGGAACAGGCCCAGCCGGTGCCTGTGCTCCTCGTCGACCACGGCGGTGGTGCTCTTGCCGTCCTGTTCCAGAGTGACCGAGATGCTCTGGAACCCATGCGTGCCCGCGATATGCACGGTCATTGGAGTCACATCGCCAATCGCCGCAGGTGCCGCTTTCACTTCCAGATGCGGTGGCTGAGCCAGCAGGAAGACGCCCAGTATCCCGACTACAACCAATGCCCCCAGGGCCAGTAGCAATATGTATTTCACTTCGTTTCTAAATCCGTTTCTAGTTGCCTTGCTGTGGTGTCGCCTTCGTATAAGTGTCGAGCCAGTTCAGCACCGTCTTATACCAAAGTTCCGAGTTGCGCGGCTTCAACACCCAGTGTCCCTCATCGGCGAACACCAGCAGCTTGGATGGCACCTTCTGCATCTGGAGCGCGGTGAACAGCTCCAGGCCCTGATCGTACGGAATGCGGAAATCAAGCTCGTTATGGATCACCAGCGTGGGCGTTTTGAAGTTCTTCGCATAGTTATCCGGAGAGAATTTCTCATAGCCGTCCGGGTTTTCCCAGGGCATGCCGCCGAACTCCCACTTGGGAAACCACAGTTCTTCGGTTCCCCCCGCCTCGGTGCGCAGGTTGTAAACGCCATCGTGCGAAACAAGCGCTTTGAACCGGTCGGAATGGCCCATTATCCAATTGATCATGTAGCCGCCATAGGACGCACCCGCTGCCGAAATATGTTCGCTATCCACATAGGGCAGCCCCGCTACGGCGTCCGTCGCGGCCATGATGTCCTGGTATGCGCGGCCTCCCCAATCCTGATTCACATCGTCGGTAAACTTCTGGCCGTACCCGATGGAGCCGCGCGGGTTGGGCATCGCCACGACGTACCCCTGCGCAGCGAACACCTGCGCGTTCCAGCGATAGCTCCACGCCTGGCCCCATTCCCCTTCCGGTCCGCCATGGATCAGCATGATCACGGGGTACTTCTTCGCGGGGTCGAACCCTGGCGGCTTCACCAGGAACGTCTGCACTTGGGCGTCCTCCGCGCCCTTCGTAGTGATCTCTTCGTAAGGAGTCGTAGGGTGCGCGGCCAGCAAGGCGTCGTTGAAATGGGTGAGGTCGGTGGGCGCGCCGCCGGAGGACGACCCTCGTGCAATCCCCACCGGCTGGGAGCCCGATTGGCGCGTGAACACCATGGTCTTGCCGTCATGCGTGAGTTGCATGTCATCCAGGAAATTGTCTCCGCTGATGGCCACCTGGATCGCGCCGCCGGTGACCGGCATCACGCGGATGGACTGGCGGCCGCGATCGACCGCCGTGAAGAAGATCTGGCGCCCATCGGGCGAGAACGTGAAGCTGTTCACCGAGCGGTCCAGCAGATCCGTCAACACGTTGACGTTGCCCGAAGAGCGGTCCATTACCAGCAATCGCCAGCGGTCGCTTTCATAGCCGGGCCGCTGCTGCGATCGCCACGCCAGGAACTGACCATCGGGCGAATACTGCGGACTTTGATCGGCAGCCGGATTGGTGGTGATGCGGCGCGGTTCGCCCACGCCATCGATGGGAATCACAAACAGATCGGTATTGGTGCTGGCCGCGGGCACGTCGTCCGTGTTCATCGCGAAACAGACTTCTTTGCTATCGGGCGAGATGACGTAATCGTCCGGCCCGCCTAAGGAGAAGGGTGGCGCTTCCCGCTTGCCCGGCGTCAGGTCCTTCAAGTCGCTCACGGTGAGCGTGACGGGGTCGAACACGGTGGAAATGATGTGGCTGCGGCGCGGGCTTTGCCACGTCGTCCAATGCCGGTAAAGAAGGCTATCGTAGATGCGAGCCCTGGGCGCACCTTTGGCTGCGTCGATGTTCTTCTGGTTGCAAGTGTCATCGACGCCGCAATCGGGAAACACCTCGCTGGTGAAGACAATGTGCTTTCCGTCCGCCGCGACGGTGACGCCGGAAGCTTCGCTCACCACGGTCGTGAGCTGCTTCGGAGCACTGCCATTGGCCGACATGATCCAGATTTGCGAAGATCCGGAGCGGTCCGAATCGAAGAAGATTCTCGAGCCGTCCTGGTTCCAGCGCGGCCGGTCGCCATCCCCCAGCAGCAGCGGAGTGCCGCCCGCAATGGGCACAGAGTAGATTGCGTTCAGCTTCTTATTGTTGGGCAGGTCGACCGTTTGGGCGACGAACGCGACCGTCTTGCCGTCCGGCGAGATCTGTGGATCGCTCAGGCGCGTAAGCGAGAGCAGCGTGGCTACGTCGAAAGGCGCAGTCTGACCCAGGCAAAGAGTGGCGAAAAACAAAGTTCCGGCGAGCGTACGGCACATCATCGTGATTGTAGCCAAAGTATGCTGATTGCTGATGAAGCCTGTACTGTTCCTGCGGATCGCCTCCGGGCTGACCTTTGTCCATGGTGCGCTGCACGCCGTCAATATGATCGTCAGCAAACCCGCGCAGGGACCGCCTCAGATTGCCGTGGCGGCCATGAAGGCGAACGTGTTCCCCTTGATGGGAATGACGCGGAGTTATTGGGACTTTTACATGGGGATGGGATTAGCCGGCGGCATTTCTCTCATTGCGGAGGCCATCGTTTTCTGGCAGCTTAGCTCGCTCGCAAGGTCGAACCCGCGGTTGGTGCGTCCGATGGTCGCAACGTTCCTGGTGGGCTACCTGGCGCTGGCGGTGAACTCCTGCACTTACTTCTTCGCGCCGCCGGTGATCATCGAGTTACTCATCGCGCTATTTCTCGGTTTGGCATTTATCAAATCCAAACGGTTTGAACTTCCCCGGTAGGGCCGCGTATGTAGCATTAGCCATGCGATCTATTCCCTTCCTCATCACTGCAATCATGGTCTGTGTTCCGTCCCGAGCGCAATCCATTCGCCGTTTAGACGGTTCAAAGATTACGATCGCGGAAGCGGATTCCTTTGCGAAAACTACGCTCAGCGCCGCCCATGTTACCGGAGCGCAGTTAGTCGTCATGGATGGCGGTCATGTCGTTTGGAGCGCCGCATACGGACTGCGGAGACGCGATCCCGCGCTGCCGATGGATCGCGATACCACCACGTGGGCCGCATCAATCACGAAAAGCGTCTTCTCGACGTATGTGATGCAGTTGGTGGAACGCGGCGAGTTCAATCTGGATCAGCCGGTGGCGAAGCAGCTTGCGAAGCCGTTGAACGAGTATGAGCTTTACCGCGACACTGCATCGGAGCTGGTGAAAGACCCGGCATGGCCCACCGTGACGCCGCGCATGCTTCTGGCGCATTCCGGTGGCTTGCTGAACTTCGCCAGCATCGAACCGGATAAAAAGATACACTTGCACTCCAAGCCAGGGACGCAGTTCTCGTATTCAGGTGAAGGGATCAACCTGGTGCAGTTGGTGATCGAACAGAAGAAGGGGAAACCGCTGGATCAACTGATGCAGGAGGCTATTTTTACGCCGCTGGGAATGACAAGAACCGGGATCATCTATCGGCAGCAATTCGAAGCCGATGTGGCGGATCGTTATGACCTGAATGAGAAGTTCCGTTCGCAGACGAAGCGGTTTCCAGCGCGCGCCGCCGGATCGATGACTACCAGCGCGGATGACCTTGCGCGATTTGTGACCGCGCTTTTTGAAGGGAAGATCATCAAGCCTTCCACGCGGGCCGAGATGCTGAAGCCGTTCATCAGGATCAACTCACTCCATCAGTTCGGGGCAGCCAACGAGGGCGCCGGCAAGGAGGCGGAACAGATCGGCCTGGCGTACGGAGTCGGATGGGGTCTGTTGACGCATACCAGGTTCGGCCCCGCTTTCTTCAAGGAGGGTCACGGCGACGGCGCCCAGAACTACATGATCTGCTTTGAGCGGCGCAAGGCTTGCATGATCCTGCTGACGAATAGCGATAACGGCGAGTTGGCTTTCCGCCCACTGCTGGAGAAGGTTTTGGGTGATACAGTGACGCCCTGGGAATGGGAGGGCTATACGCCGGAGCGCATTCAGGAGGAGAGAAAATAGGCCCTAATCCCCTGTCACCGAAGCGATTGTCTCGGTCGCCAGCCTCGCCAGTCTTTCAGGCGGCGTCAGCTTCATACGGCTGCACCCAATGCGCAGGCTGACAATGCCATGCAGTGCCGTCCATATCAATTCGGCAAGTTCGATCAAGGGAACGTTCTTCATCACGCCGTCGCTCTGAAGCCGCCGCGCCACGTCCAGCAATACCCCATAGGCCCTCACCCCCGCGCTGTCCTTGCTTTGATTTCCAAAGGCAGCATCGATGAACTCGGAATCGCCCATGAAGATCAGCCGGTACATGGCGGGGTTGCCGATCCCGTACTTCACATACGCGGCGCCCATCGCATGCAGCGCATCGATCGCTCTCGGTAAACCCGCCGCCGCCGACAGCATCAACAGTAAATCGTTGAACCCAACCTCGGAGAGTTCCTGGGCCAGCTGCTCCCGATTCCTGAAGTAAAGGTAAATCGACGCCGGCGAGTATTCGATCTTCTCCGCCAGCTTTCGCATGGAAAGCGCCGCGAAACCCTCTTTCGTGATGATCTGTAGAGCTGCGTCCAGAATTCTCTGCCGCTGCTCCGATCTCTCCCTTTCCCGGCGTTCTTTACTTCCCATGGCCAATGATTGTACATAAATTATTTTCTGAACAGTGTTTACTGAACACTGTTCATATAGTAGTATATTGTTCAGGAGAACGGAAGAACATGCCACAAACTGCTATCTTTGGAGCCGCCGGACCCATCGGCAGGAGTATCGTCCAGGCTCTTCGAACCCGTAATGCCGACTATCGCGTCGTGGGCCGCCACCGCCAACGCCTTCTCAAAGAATTCGGCGGTGACCCGCGTGCCGAGATCGTGACCTGGAATCCGGACGACCCCGAGTCCGTCTGCCTGGCAGCTCGGGATGTCGAGACGCTCATTTATCTGGTTGGCGTTCCTTACAACCACTTTGAACTGCATCCCGAAGTGATTCGCAAGACCCTGGCCGGCGCCATTGCCGAGCGTGTGAAACGGTTCGTGCTGATCGGCACGGTCTATCCTTATGGGCAACCCATCACGCCCCAAGTGAATGAGACGCACCCCAGAAATCCCTCGACATTCAAGGGCAGGATGCGCAAGGCGCAGGAAGACATCCTGCTGCAGGCGCACACGGAAGGGAAAATCCAGGGGACCATTCTGCGGCTCCCAGACTTCTATGGTCCCCGTGTCGAGGCCAGTTTTCTACACAGCTTGTTCCAGGCCGCCGTCACTGGCGGAACGGCGAATCTGATGGGCCCCATCGACCGGCCGCACGAGTTTCTCTTCGTGCCCGATGCCGGGCCTGTGGTACTCGATTTGGCCGCTAAGCAGGAAGCCTATGGGCACTGGTGGAACCTGGCAGGCGCCGGTTCTATAACGCAACGGGAAATCGCCCGCGAGGCTTTTCGCCTGGCCGGGCGTCCCCCAAAGCTGCTTGTGGCTGGTAAGACCATGCTCCGCATGTTAGGCATCTTCAATCCGATCATGCGTGAACTGGTGGAGATGCATTACCTGATGACAACGCCCGTGCTGATGGATGACAGCGCACTGGTCCAACTCATTGGACCAATTCATAAGACGTCCTACTCCGATGGCCTGAGGCTAACTTATGAGGCTTACGCTGGTGGCGTCGGTGCGGCAGATCTATGATGCAGTCCGCAGCACTTTTTGATTGAAGCAGTGACAACCAGGGCGGTCCAGTTGAGTCACATACAAGAAAAGAAATCTGAGCGGGACTACTCAACGCCGAGCCCCGCGGTCCGCCCTGTCGGCAGCCCTTGTCATGAGATCATCGAATTGGAAAGGGGGCGAACGCTGTAGGTCGGGCTCAATCTGTTTTGAAAAAAGCCCGAGCGTCCCAATCGAAATACCCCAGTCGGGTTCCCAGTCGGGTTCCGATGTGTAGCGGCAACCGATTCAGAATCAATATTTTCCAGCGACTCTTGTTTTGCAAACTAGGGAAGGTGAGGTCGTGCAATCGCGGGCGAATTTGTTTTGAAAAAAAGTCTGAAGACCCAAACCAAATACCCCAGTAGACGGTCCACCCGAACCCGTAACCAACTCAGAATCAGCACTTTCCAGCCATGCTTGTTTTGCAGAAATGCCTCCGGCAGCCCAGCATGCTAGATTGAAAGACTCCCCTATAAATGATCCGGGCAGTGAAAGGTACACGGGACTTGTTGCCTCCCGACACGGCGGTGTGGAACCACGTAGAACAAATTGCGCGGGCGGTTTTCCACGCTTACAACTATCGCGAGATTCGCACGCCCATCCTCGAAGAGACGCAGTTATTCGCGCGCGGCGTCGGCGCGGAAACCGACATCGTCACCAAGGAAATGTACACCTTCGAGGACCGCGACGGGTCCTCGTTGACCATGCGGCCCGAGAACACCGCCGGCGTCATGCGTGCCTATATTGAGCACCGGCTCGACCAGCGTCCGTGGGTGCAGAAGCTCTACTACATCGGTCCCATGTTCCGCCGCGAGCGTCCCCAGAAGGGCCGCTTCCGGCAGTTCTACCAGATCGGCGCGGAAGCCATCGGCTCGGAATCGCCCTCGACGGATGCGGAAGTCATCGAAATGGTGGTGGAAATCCTGGCGCGCTCCGGGCTCGCCAATTTTGAACTGCTCATCAATTCCGTCGGCTGCGGGAAATGCCGTGCGCAATATATCGAGCGCCTGCGCCAGGCGTTGCGGCCTTTCATCCCGCAGCTTTCGCCCGACAATCAGCGCAGGGCGGAAACCAATCCACTGCGCGTGTTGGATTCGAAAGTGCCGGAGGACGAGCCGATCATCGATCAGCTTCCCAGCATTCTCGATTCGCTTTGCCCGGAGTGCCTGGAGCACTTCGAACGCGTGCGGCTCTATCTGACAGATCGAGGGATCAAATTCGAAGTGAAGCCCCGGCTCGTGCGCGGTCTCGATTACTACATGCGCACCACGTTTGAAGTGGTGCATGGCAACCTGGGTGCCCAAAATTCCGTGCTGGGCGGCGGGCGCTACGACGGCCTGGCGGAGCAGCTCGATTCCAAGGTGCATTCGCCCGGCATCGGATTCTCCATCGGGGAAGATCGGCTCGTGATGGCGGTGAGCGAGAATCAAACGCCCGATGCGCTAGACCTATATATTGCCCCGATGGATGAGTCCGCGCTACGTCACGCGGGTATCCTCGCCAGTGAACTCCGCGCCACCGGTGCCTCGGTGGAAGTGGGTGCGGCGGCGAAACTGAAGAAAGCCATGGAGATTGCGAACAAAGTATCCGCGCGCCGTGTGCTCATTATTGGAGAGGAAGAATTGGCGGCGGGAGAATATTCGCTGAAGGATATGACCAGCGGGACGCAGCAGCGCCTGAGCCGCGCGGAACTTGCCGGCCATCTGAAATAAACCATGCAACTCGATTTTCTTGGAGAACTGAAGCGCACCAACACGTGCGGAGAATTGCGCCCGTCGGATGTGGGCAAGCGCGTCCTGCTGATGGGCTGGGTGCACCGCCGCCGCGATTTGGGCGGCGTAATTTTTATCCACCTGCGGGATCGCGAAGGCGTGACGCAACTCGTGTTCTTTGAAAATTCTCCCGGTCATGAACGCGCCGAGGAACTCCGGCCGGAATATGTGATCGCGGCATCTGGTACGGTGGCGCTGCGCACTCCGGAAACCGTCAACCCGAACTTGCCGACCGGCGAGGTGGAAGTGAAGGTGGATGAAGTCTGGATTCTGAATGAGTCGCGGACGCCCCCGTTCCCGATGGATGAGAACGTGGATGTCTCCGAGGACGCGCGCCTGAAGTATCGGTATGTTGATTTGCGGCGCCCGCGCATGCAGCGCAACGTGATCTTGCGTTCTCAGATTGCGTTCGCCGTGCGCGAATATCTCAATTCACGCGGATTTTTGGAAATCGAGACGCCGTTCATGACACGGTCCACCCCGGAAGGCGCGCGCGATTATCTAGTGCCCAGCCGCGTGCAACAAGGGCAGTTTTATGCGCTGCCGCAATCGCCGCAGATCTTCAAGCAACTGCTCATGGTGAGCGGCTTCGATAAGTACTTCCAGATCGTCCGCTGCTTCCGCGATGAGGATTTACGCGCGGACCGGCAGCCCGAATTCACTCAGATCGATCTTGAAATGTCGTTCCCGCAGCAGGAACAGATCTTCGATGTGATCGAGCCGCTGATGCACCGCGTCTGTCAGGTCGCGGGCTTCGAAGTGCCGGTTCCGTTTCCGCGCATGACCTATGCGGAGGCCATGCAGCAATACGGAATCGATAAGCCCGACCGGCGCATTCCCCCGATGACTTCCGTGAGCGATCTGCTGCCGGACTTGGTCACGCATGATCTGCCGTTGGTGGCGATTCATATTCCCAAAACGGGCCCGCTGACGCGCAGCGAAAGAGACGCACTGAAAGATTTCGGCAAGGAGCGCGGGCTGCGCGTGTTCGACGATCCCAAGCGCCTGGAGCGTGATTTTCCGGGCGTGGTGGAAAAGATCCGCGCGCGCACGGGAGCCGCGGAAGACGATCTCCTGTTGATTGCCGGCTGGGCCGGTGAACCGGCCGGGCATCGTCCCGAAGAAACCGTTCTGCAGGCCGCCGGACAACTTCGTCTGCATGCCGCGCAGAAGTACAACGACCGGCATGGGCTGCTCGACCCTAAGCGCTTCGAGTTCCTGTGGGTAACGGATTTCCCCATGTTCGAATGGGATGCGGAAGACAACCGCTGGATGGCGGCGCATCATCCATTCACCTCCGTGCATGATGAGGATTTGGATAAGTTGACGACCAATCCGGCGCGATGCCGGTCCAAGGCGTACGATCTGGTTTTGAACGGGACTGAGCTTGGTTCCGGGTCGATTCGTATTCACCGCAAGGACGTGCAGTCGCAGGTGTTTGCGGCGCTGGGCTTCAGTGAAGAGGAAGCCCAGAAGCGGTTTGGGTTCCTGCTGGAGGCTCTTGAATTCGGCGCGCCTCCGCACGGCGGAATTGCGATGGGGCTCGACCGGATCGTCATGATTCTGGCCGGCGAGACCAGCATCCGCGACGTGATTCCGTTCCCCAAGACCGCGCGGGGAACGGATCTGATGTGCGACGCGCCTTCACCCGTGCCCGATCGGCTATTGCGCGATCTGGGGATCCAATTAAGGGTTAAGTGAAGAGCTTCGCAAGGGATAATTGAGGAGATACGGTATGCGAGGAAAAATTACAGTAGTCGGCGCCGGCAATGTGGGCGCGAATTGCGCAATGTGGATCGCGTCCAAAGAGTTGGCGGACGTGGTGCTGGTGGATGTGGTGGAAGGCGTCCCGCAGGGCAAGGGGCTAGACCTTTTGCAGGCCGGTCCCATCACCGGCTGCGATGTGCGCATCACCGGTTCAAACGGTTACGACGCGACCGCCAATTCGGATATCTGCATCATCACGGCGGGCTTTCCGCGCAAGCCCGGCATGAGCCGGGATGACCTTCTTCTGGCCAATTACGCCATTGTGAAGGAAGCAACCGAAAACCTGGTGAAGCACTCGCCGAATGCGATTTTGATTGTGGTTTCAAACCCGCTGGACGCCATGGCCCAGACTGCGCTGATGGTTTCAAAGTTCCCCAAACAGCGCGTCATTGGCATGGCCGGCGTGCTGGATACGGCGCGCTTCCGCACGTTCCTTGCGGATGAACTGCAGGTCTCGGTGGAAAATGTCACGGCCGTTGTGTTCGGCGGTCACGGCGACACCATGGTGCCCTTGGTGCGCCTTTCCAGCGTTTCCGGCATCCCATTGACTGAGCTGCTTTCGCAGGAAAAGCTGGATGCCATTGTGGAGCGGACCAAGAACGGCGGGGCGGAGATCGTGAAGCACTTGAAAACCGGCAGCGCTTACTATGCTCCTTCGGCGGCGGCCGTGGAGATGGCGGAATCCATTCTCAAAGACAAGAAGAAGGTTCTGCCGGCGGCGGCCTATTTGGAAGGCGAGTACGGGATTAGTGGGTTGTTTGTTGGCGTGCCGGTGAAGTTAGGCGCGGCGGGTATCGAGAAGATCTACGAGATCAAGCTCAGCCCCGATGAGCAGGCCGCCTTGCGCAAGAGTGCGGATGCGGTGAAGGAATTAGTGGAAGTCATTCAGTCGAAACAGTAGTATGCCAAAAGTCACATTTCAGCCCTCGGGCGAGTCATTCGAGTTTGAACACGGGAAGCTGCCCTATGGCGAACATGGAAAACCGGAATCCATCCTCGACATCGCGATGCATTTCAACTTTCATCTGGACCATGCATGCGGAGGTAACAATGCGTGTACCACGTGTCATGTGATTGTGAAGCAGGGAATGCAAAACTTATCGGAGATGGATGACGATGAGGCCGACCGGGTGGAGACGGCGGCGGATGTACAGTTGAATTCCCGGCTGGGGTGTCAAGCCGTGGTAAATGGGGATGTGGTGGTGGAGATACCCGCGTGGAACCGGAATTATATTAGCGAGGGCGGTAAGTCGACGCTTTAGATTCTGGCGATCTGCGGACTATCCTTGAGAATACACGTGCTGAACGAGGCGTTCAAATAAATCATCGAACGGGCAGTTGAGAAACACCGACCTTTCGTAAGTCGACACCGCCCTGCGCCTCTATTCAACTGCCCGGATGCCGGCTCGCTTGATATCTTCTTCCACAAGAACGCGGTAGTATTCCCGAAAGCTTTCGAGTGCCTGCCGTCGCGCCTGCCGCCCGAGCTCGAGCTTCGCAGGATCTACGGATGAGGTCGGATTATGAAGCGCGCTGACGATCTTGTCCACCACTTCCTCGCAGGAACCGGGGGTGTCATCCAGAAGCAGGGTTTGCCGGGTCTTCAGGAATCCCGGGATTTCCGGGTCGCCGATGAGCATCGCCTGATGAGTTGGATACTGAAAGGAATTGCGAGGAGACACGAAAATGACAACGCAGTTAGACCTTGGCGACAGCTTCACTCTGCCCGGAACGGGAATGAGCGTCAAACGGATGGGCTACGGCGCGATGCAGCTTGCCGGTCCGCAGGTGTACGGTCCGCCGCGCGATAGGGAGGCTGCGGTTGCGGTATTGCGTGAGGCCGTCGCAGCGGGAGTCGACCATATTGACACGAGCGATTTCTACGGTCCGCATGTGACCAACCAGATCATCAAAGAGGCGCTTCATCCTTACCCGGACGGATTGGTGATCGTCACCAAAGTCGGGGCGCGGAGGCCACCCGACAAATCCTGGGTGCACGCGCGTTCCCGCGAGGATCTGATGAGTGCTGTTCACGACAACCTGCGAAACCTGGCTCTCGAAGCGCTGCACGTCGTGAATCTTCGGGTCGGTGGGATGGCGGCGCCAACGGAAGGCTCGATCGAAGAGCCGCTGACGGTGCTGGCGGAGCTCAAGCAGAAGGGGCTGATTCGACATATTGGCCTGAGCAACGTGAACTCCGATCAGTTGGCGGAGGCTCAGGGCATCACCGAAATCGTCTGCGTGCAGAACTTCTACAACGTGGCGCAGAGGCAGGACGACGCTTTTGTCGACGAACTTGCGGGTCGAGGCATACCTTATGTGCCGTTCTTTCCGCTGGGAGGTTTCACTCCTCTGCAGTCGTCGGCTCTGGACTCGGCAGCGGCGGCGCTAGGGGCTACTCCGATGCAGGTAGCCCTTGCCTGGCTGCTTCATCGCGCGCCCAATATATTGCTGATTCCCGGCACATCGTCGGTAGCGCACCTTCAAGAAAACCTGAATGCGGCGGCGCTGCGGATTCCCGCCGGGATTATGGCAGATCTTGACTCGATTAGTGCTAAGGTTGGCGCGCCTGCGAGCTAACTTAACCCAGTAACTTCTCGACCTCCGACGCCAACTCCTGATAACTCATCGCACCCGGATGATAAAGCCAAACAACGCCATGCTTATCGACTAATACAATGGTCGGCGTCGTACTTACTCCATAGGCGCGCATGGTTTCTTCACTGATGGGGGCCGGCATGGCCCCAATCCGCGCGTAGTATTTGTCGAAGGTCTCTCGAATCCACGCATTCTCCTTGGCGGGTGTGGCATCCTCCCCGCCCCCTACATAGCCATAGCGCATCGTAGGTCCGATGATCTTGAGCCCGCGCGGCCCGTACCTGGCATTCAACGCCTGGATCACCACCGAATCCGCCTTGCAGTCCGGACACCAATGCGCCCAGAAGAAAAGCAGCACGGGGTGCCCGCGCAATGCCAACAGAGGTTCCGGCTTGGTGTCGCCGGTCCACTCCGTGATGCTGATGGGAGGCGCGGGTCGGCCTTCGAGAGTCAGCAGGTTCAAGTTCTTCTGGATTCGAGCGCGCATGCTGGTGGCGCCCCAGCGGGCTAGTTCCGCGCGCAAAAACGTGATCGCTTCCGAGCGCTGATTGCGGCGTTCCAGCACTTGCGCGTGAACCTCGATGGCCGCACTCAACGCCAGGGGTAGCACCGGCTCCGCGTCCAGCTTGCGATGAGTAACCAGCGCGAGCGCCCAGGCGCGCGTTTCCATGGCGGACTTGTCGGCGCCGTCGAGTTTGCCCCGTTCCAGGTAGCCGCGGGCGATCCACGAGTTCGCAAAAATTACCTCCGGCGTGGTTCCGT
>Ga0326727_10004458_pt1 | contig 42074 bp, 39 predicted proteins | sample MB2enrmetagenome_FD_207643 | JGI IMG/M metagenome (GOLD analysis project Ga0326727, IMG submission 207643) | Lab enriched peat soil microbial communities from McLean, Ithaca, NY, United States - MB29MY | ecosystem: Environmental > Terrestrial > Soil > Wetlands > Peat | place: USA: New York...
TGGTGATGAACTGGGCGTCGGGGTGGGTGGAACGGACGATCTGCATTTGGTCCGCGATCGCCTTGCTGATGAGTTGGCCGAGCGCCTTATTGTTACCCTGAACGCTCGGATCCATTGAGGCATAAGTTATGTCGGAGAGGCCGCGCAGGCCCACGGTCCAAAGCACCTCCGAGCCAGGCGGATACGCCTGCACGGCGTTTTTCCACGCCCGCTCGAGGATTTCCGGATGGGTGGTGTAGTTATAGGGCACGTCTTTGGGCCAGCGCGCCACGTTCAGCCCCAGCGGGATGGCGTGGTGTTGGGTGACCATCAGACCGCGCTGGCCGGCCAGCTTGATCTGCGGTTCGTCGGAAAAAATCCATGTGCCCGGCGCCACCATGTTCCCTTTGAGCCGTAGGATAGTCTCGAAAATCTTGTTCCAGACCTCGAGGGAAATTCCCGTGCCATCCTTCTCCCCCGGCGCCCAGCCGGTCAGCAAATCTTCGTCGTTGATGAAGAAGCCGCGGTACTTGAAAACCGGTGAGGGGAACTTCTCCAATAAGGTCGCGGGCAGATTGATTTGGCTCTGCCGCACGGGCAGGCGATCAGTCCAATAATAGATAGGGTCGACGCCCAGATATTCTTCCGCGAACTGGTAGATGGCATAGATTGTTCCCCGCATGTCGGCGCCGGCCAGCAGCACAACCTTTGTCTGCGGACGAGTCGACCAGTCTGCGCTGGTTACGGAGATTGAAAAAGACTCCGGCTCCGCCAGGCCCGCAGGCCGCATGGCCTCGGGAAGGTTGGATCGCTTGCCGATCAGAATCGTCACCGGGGCAGCGTCCTCAGCGCGATTTATGATCCTCGGCTTCTTGCCCATCACCTTCTCAAAATCGCCTGCCAGATCTTGAGCTGCTGCCATGACCGGCAAGGGCTCATGAGGACCCAGAAGGATTGTGAGTGTGGAACCCACGATGAGCGGCGGATCCTGAATCTTCTTGGCGGAATTTGTCCCTGAGTCCCCCAAGGCAGGGGTTCCGAACCCTAAAGCCAGCGTCAGTAACAAAAAGAATAAGGTTTTCAAGTTCTCACCCTTACTTCCTGTAAATCCGGCAATTGCTGGGATGTTCGTGAAATAGTGTGGACAAAGCTGACGTCCATTGGGTCCAACGGTGCTGTGAAGGCTGTCCAACATCGCTGCTCGTTCCCGGGTCCCCCGGATGAGGTGACTTGGAAGCAACGAGCAAAGCCATGTCTCGCACGAACTTGCCCGTTTGTCAAGGCCGAACAAGGGCAGCAAAATCTAACAGGCCTTGTAATGCCTCAGTTTCAGGCGCATACCCCTGGGAGCGCGGCCATCCTTGGCCGCACAGAGTGCGGCCAAGAAGCCCGCATTCCTGACGAACGCACCCAAAACTGAGGCATTACCAGCGAAATCTAACAGGCCTTTCCCAATTTCTATGACCTTCCCAGGCTAGCAGGAACTCCAACTGCCAAGTTTTGCGCGGTGGACCGGATGTTTTAGGGCTGGTTTGAGAAAGAACCTTAGGGATGCCATCGGCCAAGGCGCAGAAGCGGAAGGAAGGTAGCGGAGTGGTCTTTGCGCCGGCGCTTCATCCACTCGCGCGCGGCAGGGACGGGCTTGCCGCTGTTGATGAGCGGGTCGCGAAGAGCGAACGTTTCGGCCTCTGACTCGCCGTAATTAGCCGAAGACGGGCCTTGCGCATTGCATGCAAGGAATGCGGCTCCTACTGTGAATTGAATTCCCTTACCGCCTCAGCCATAGCCAGCATATTAGCTTTCGGCATTCCAGCGCCGACCCCACCACCCAGAGAAAGGATGATACCGTCTCTGCCCACCTTCTGCAGCAGGTTGAGCACCGTCAGCTTGACAATTTGAGGTGTACCGCGCATTCCGATCTCCAATGGAGCTATGTTTCCCATCAAACAGATCTTGCCTGAGGTCCTCCTCCGAACTTCGTCAATTTCCAGTTTAGGAGTCCAGTTTAGTACGTCGAAGCCAACGTCGACCAAATCTTCTAAGAAGGGTTCGATATTCGCATCGTTATGGTATACCTTGACCCAAGCTTTGGGAAAGCTGTCAAAAACTCGTCTCAAGTAGGGATGGCCGAACTCCAAGTAGTGCTTGCGTGAAAGAAAACCCACGATATCGTCGAGGATGAATATCCCTTCGACGCTGGCGCCGATAACTTCCGCCTGGGCTCGCAGCCAATTGATCGTGGCGTCGGTTGTGTAAGACATCAGCTTGTGCACACCGTCGGGGTTGTCGGTTATATCCAGCATGAGCTGCGCCAGGCCTCGCAGGAAGGCAGCCGAGCAAAGAGGCCCGCGAGCCGTCACCACGGGGATTATGTAGCCCGCCTCGAGAATGCGCGTCCTTTGCGTTTGGTATCGGTGGAGCGCCGCGGACATCAGGCCATCCGCGTAAGGGTCTACGGTCGGGAAGTGATCCAAATCCTCCAGGCGGAATAGCATGGGCAATTCGGAGGGAGGTTGATTCTGCAAGAAGCGGATCCTGGAGCCTAAAGCGGACGGTTCGATCGCCATGCCATATTCCACCCACCAGGAGGGGAACAGGATGATCTCGGGGAACTCTTCCATGATCCTGAGGTTCGCGTGGAACCAGACTTCCGGATCAAAGTAGTAGTCAACGTGCTTGATGCCCAGATATCCTGGGATCCAGGGACTGTCGATGATAAGAGAAATAGGTACGCGGTCGGCGCGCCGCGATTTTGCGACTTTCTTGAATAACTCCCATTGTTCGGGGCGCATGGTGCGACCTCACTTCCTAATTCAAAGACGATTCTGATTTTTCGCTTTGCGATGGGCAGGAACAGCCCCTGCGATGCGTGCGCCAGCTCTCAGTGCGACCCGCTGACTTTCGTATTCTTTCCCGTCAGCCGGAAGGCATCGTGGGTTGCATCGGTGTTCAATCAATGGAGACTCCTCAGGCGTTGCGCGAGCTTGACTCGGTCCTGAGCAAATCGGGGAGCCTATCATGTGGCTGAGTAACCAATCATTCATTTCTTACCGGCGTTCGATTTAGCTTCCGGAGCGGTGCGACCCACGTCCAGGTGACGGTAGTTAAACATGGCGTTGAAAAGCAGGAAGAAGCTGCCGGAGTTCTCATTCCGCCACATGGGATTGGTGGCGAAGAGCAGGATGTGCCCCTGGCCATGAGGAGCGTCCACCACCGCAGGCATTTCCGCCAGTTCCGGCGCCCCTTCCAGCAGGCCGCTGAGCAACAGGTCCTTGGCGCCGGCAAAACGCAGAATGACGTGCGGAAACTGCTCGGCAGGTGGAATCAGGGAGCCCAAGTACATTCGAACTTCGTCCGAGATGTAGAGTTCCTGCTCGCGCGGGGTGCGCTTGGGCTTCTCCTCGGGAGGCATATAGTGGCGGCCCTGAATCACGTCGGGATCAGTCACGGAACCGCGGCCGCTGCTTCGATTCTCGCCTTCTTCCTCACGCCGGCGGCCGCCGAATCCGAAGCCGACATTCAGGATGGCGCCCGCGCGGTAATAAACGTAAAGCTTCTCGCCATAGCCGTATGCCACCGGACTCTTGGCATCTTCCACGTCGGCCAGCAACACGTCGCCCGGACTCACCAGCTTCTGGGGCTTACGAAGGGAGAGCATCTCCGTCATTCCGCCGTCAACGGGCAAAGCCGATGCTGACTCCACGGTCACCAGCAGGCCGCCGTCCTGAACGAATTTTCCCAGATTGGCAAGGCCGGAATAACCCAGGCCGCCCCGGATATCGTCACTCGAATCAAGCCCGGGCGCAAAGAAGCTGGGGGTCTCCGGCGTGTTTTTCCAAGGCATGGGATTGCCGCGCAGGGGGATACCTTGCAGCATGTCCGCCAAGTCGTCCCAATCCGGCGGCACGATGATCACGTCGAACTGGTCGCGGAGGTTTGGCGTCTCGCGGATTTTCGTGTCCGCGATGTAGGTGTAGGGGATCTTGAGCTGGTCCAGGCTGACGCGATACCAGCCACCGTCCTGGGTGTTCTGCCAATCGTGCAGCAGGGCTACCCGTGGCGCGTCGAGCCCATGATGGGTCACGCTCAGCTTCTCATCGGTTGCCCAGACGCTGATCCCGAGGTCGCGGGCTGCAGCTTCAACCTGGCTGCGGTCTGCGTTCGCAATAATGAAAGTGCCGCGAGCGAACTTGTGGCCGCTCACCTCGAAGGGCTCCTCGGCCGCCTCCATGGGGACGCTCGCGAGCCGGTAGCGGAAGCTGGCCAGCGCGCTGTCGGTATTGTTATTGACGAGATACGTCGTGTGGCCGCTCCCCTTCACGCCTCCGGCCACCCTCACGCTGCCCTCCACTCGAGTCATAGGCACGTCAAGGATGGCGGTATCCATCACCCGCACTGTCCTCACGTCCGCCAGAGCGCCCAGCGTCCAGCCGGTGTCGTCGTAAGGCCGCGGATCGTGGGGGCTGTAGTACTGGGTGTCGAGCAGCGTGTCGGCGAAGCGGCTGTAAGGCTGATCCATGCGGATGATATAGCTGCCGGCAGGGAAATGTTGGAGGGTAGTGGCCGCGGGCTCCTTCGCTTTTGTTTTTTGCTCCCCACCTGTTTCCTTGGTTTCAGCTGGCTTTACCTCGCCGTGCGCCTCCTTTGCCTCTGCCGGTTTGCTTTCACCGCCGATGGCGGGGCTTTCCACATTCGGCACGGGCGCATCGAAGTCCTTCTGGGCGCGGGAAATCTCAATCCCCTGCGATTCGAGGATGTTCAACAATCGTGCTTGGTCGCCGGGGCGAGGGTCATCGGCGGGCAGCACCCAGGCGGCCGGACCTTCCATGCGGGCCTTGGCCACCGCTCGTTTGCTTTTGATGTAAAAGTCCTCCAGATACTCCTGGGCATGGCTGGCGACGTTGTACATGCCCAGCAGCAAGCCGCTCTGCTGGAGGTTGATGTTGTCACGAGCGGACCATTTCACCTTGGGCAGAGGCGGGTTGGGACGATACCACTCGCGGCTGGTCGAGCGGGCCTCCAACGAATGCTCGGCGGTGTCTGCGCCCACGTTGCTGAAGGTTTCGTAGAAACGGCCGATAGAGTTGTGCCCCGTCGCCGCCCAGAACATGTAATTCGGCGTCCATCCGTCATAGAAACCATGCGTCCAGACGCCAATCACGCCTCGGCGCGTGAGTTCTTCCACCTCGTAAAAGGCCATGCGCTGCCACTCGCTGGTGACCATGGGATCGAGCCAGGCGTTGTAAGGGCCGGTGCCCGTTGAGATATAAAGATAGGGGACGGACTCGTGGAGATCGTGCAACACGGTGGCGTGCCAGGCGAGGTAGGTCTTGGTGATGTTCTTGGAGAGGGCAAGCGACAGCGTGATCCCGTCGCGGTTGTTGTCATGCGAGACGTAATGGCCCCACCAGGTGAGCGGGTAGGTGTTGGCCTCCGGATGGTGCTTGCGGTACATGTAGACATCCACGTAGCGGTCGTGACCGTCGGTCTCCGTCACGGGCGTGAGCAACACAATGGAATTCTTGCGGATGGTGTCGATGAGCGGCGTGTCTTCCACCACCAGGCGATAAGCTAGCTCCATCAGCATCTCGGGCGAGCCGGTTTCGGGCGAGTGAATGCTTCCGTCCGCCCAGTAGAAAGGCTTGCCTTGTTGAACGAGCGCCGCGGCTTCCGCGTCACTCAAGCCGCGTGGGTCCGCCAGCCGCGCCGTGATGGCGCGGTAGCGATCCAAATTCTGGATCGTGGCCTCGTCGGCGATCGCCACCAAAATCATTTCGCGCCCTTCCTCGCTCTGGCCCATTGAGAACACGCGTACGCGGGGGCTGCGACTGGCGAGCAGACGCATGTAGCCGTTGATTTCGGCTACATGGTCGAGCACGTCGGGCGCGCCGACGATGTGGCCAAGATAGGTATCCGGGGCCGGCACGCAAGAGCTCCGGGGCAGGTGATCCACAAGCTCCGTGGAGAAGAATGCTGCCGTCGTGTTTTTGTGGATTGCGGCGGTGTAGGCAGCATCGTCCTTCAGCTCACAAGGCGGCGCCGATTGCCCGCCAGAGGCAGCTCCAGCGGGAACGAGTGTGAATAAGGTAGCAAATGCGGACAGCAGGCACAAAGATACGATTCGATTTCGCATGATTCCCTCCCCCGTACCACGCCGTAAGAAGGGCGAGTTTGCTGCGCCCTTTTTCGATGCTCCTAAACATGCATTAACTGGTGACCGAATCTCGCCTCTTGCGTCAAATTGTTTGAATGAGGCTCAACGCTTCCCAGGAGTGTGATCTACAATGATTCAATCCGTCCCGCTGCTCCCGAGATCCCGGAACAGTCCTCTCGACAACTGCTTCAACTCACTCCGCAGTCGAAACGGCGAACTGGTCAGCCAGCGTAGGAGAGTAGCGTGCGACTTACTGCCTGTCAATGCATTGTCACACACGGTCAGTTTGACCTTGAGGGCTGGACGAGTTAAACTCCAGACGCAGAAAGACGGGAAACTCCCGAGTTCGGAGGATTTGATGGGGACTCAAAAACCTTCCTTTATCGGCCTCCTCATGGTTTGGCTCTGCTGCTTCTTGTTGCTGTGGATGGGATTGGCTCTTGGCAACGCGCGGGCGCAGTCAGCCGACGTGTGCAGCCCTGCGCCGGCCGTCAAGGCGGCCCTCGACCAGTTGCCCCAGCAGACACCAGCGCTGACGGACTGGCAGTTTCACGAACAAAGCGCCGCCGCCCTTCAAGCCTTACTCCGCCAGTACCCCGAAGACGTCTTCGTCCAGCAGGCGTACATCAGCTCGATGGGGGGCAGGTCCGACAAGGACAAGGTGATTGCCGAATACAAGGCGCGCTACGAGCAGAAGCCCGACAACCCGCAGTTGGCATACCTCTACGGCTTGACGCTGGTAGGACGCCAGTCGCCGGAGGCCATCAAGCTGTTCAGCGCTGCGCTCAAGGCGGATCCGAAATTCCCTTGGCCGCATGTGCCGCTTGTGACCATCTACAGCTCACTGGCGTTTTCGAATAAGGAACAGAGTGCCGCCCACCTCCGAGCCTTCCTCGACGCTTGCCCCGCCTCCCTGGACGGTTACCAGCCGCTGACCCGCATGGACGACAAGGACCTTCTGCGCCCCTACGCCGCCCAGTTGCGCACCCTGCTCGCGAGCCGCAGCGACCCCGATGCCGTCGGCGCCTACCGGACGCTCTGGTCGCTCGAGTTCAAGGCGCATCCGGCGTCTGAGTATGAGGCGCTGCGCCGGCAGGTGGGCCAGGACCTCGAACGCCTCCGCCAGCTTAAACTCGAGGACAAGCGCCAGTGGTACGAGGCGCTGGAAGACGGCTACAAGCTGGTGAACGATCAGAAGCAGTCCGACTGGGCGCAAGAGCAGGTCCAGACCCGTTTCCCACGCCCCTGGGAGCTGGCTGCCATGTCGAAATGGCAGAAAGACCACCACTGGCCAGGCGAGGATGCGCCCCCGGACAAGAAACGGGCCTATTACAGTGATCTGTTGCAGCAGACCGCCCAATGGGTCAAGGAGCGCCCAAACACGACCTTCATCTGGATGGAGCGCTTGGATGCCATGGAGCAGCTTGAAGATGTGGCGGCGGCTGACGTGAAGGTGGCGGCGGACCAGGCGCTCAAAGTCGCAATCAACAATGCCGGGCCCGACGGCCCCAACTCCGATGATTACGGCGAGGTGGCTGAGGTCCTCTCCAAGAAGCATCTCGAGCCTGAGCGTGTGGTCGAGTTGGCGCAGAAGGGACTCGCCCAGTGGGAAATCGAGTCCAAGCAGCCGTTCTACGATCTCTACGCCACCAAGGAGAACCTCGAGGACAACAAGTTTGATCAGGCCTTCTCGCGCCTTCAGGGACTGGAATTCGAAGTGGATGGCTACTTGCAATTGAAACAGGCGGACAAAGCTCAGCTCCTGCTGACGCAGATGGACGAGCGGCTCCAGGACCTTCAGTCGCTCGCCGGTGACAAGCAAGACCGCAAGAAATCCTATGAGCGTAGGCTCGCGACATACTGGGGGCAGATGGCGCGGGAAGCAGAACTACGTGGGCGCAAGCTCGATGCGATGGGATTCTACGAGAATGCCCTCCTCACCCGGCTCGATGCCCAGCAAAAGCCTGAGACCGGAAAGAAGGATGAACTCGCGGACAATGCGCACCAACTCTGGGCCAACCTCGGCGGCACGGACGAAGGCTGGAGGCTATGGTATGGCCGCCGAGCCGACGCCTTGGCCAATCAAGCCGGGTTAACGTGGGAGGATGCCAATCTACCCCTGCCTGCCTTTGAACTCGCTGACCTCAGCGGCAAGACTTGGAACGTGGCCTCGCTGAAGGGTAAAGTGACGTTCCTGAACTTCTGGGCGTCCTGGTGAGGGGCATGTCGCGAGGAGTTGCCTCGCTTACAAAAACTCATCGACGAATATAAGAATCGCTCCGACGTTCAGTTTGTCTCCTTCAATATGGACGAGAACCCTGGACTCATCGCGCCCTTCCTGAAGGAGCATCAACTGGCGTTCTCTGTCATCCCAGCCTACAGCTACGTGCGGGAGACGCTCAAGGTTCTGGGAATCCCGCAGAATTGGATAGCGGATGCTAACGGCGTCGTCCTCCTGAAGGGTCTTGGTTACGACGCCACGGAGAAGTGGGTGACCGGCATGAAGGAAGCGATCGCGAAAGTGCAGGGCGCCGCACCCTCTTCCAACCCTCCCGCAAAGTGAGCGTGCCGTCGGGATAATCACGGGCGCGGTTCTGTTTGGCGACGCCGAAGCTAGAAAGCCGGTCATCGCCGGTCGCTGGATCCCTCGACCTCCGGCCGGGACCTGGAATCGTGCTTGACGAAGCGAAACACACACTCCCCCTTCTCGTAGGAAATGTGCAGATCCCATCCTGAGCTTCGCGCGCGGTCGAGCCATACCGTCTCAAAGAGACGGCGATAGTCGTCGATGTTGATCTGCTGCTTGATGTCGGTCCGGTCATAGAGCGCAAAGGCCCGCGGCGCAAATCGAACGCGTGCCTCTTCGTCACTCAGCTTCTCCAAGACCACCGGTTCGCCCCTCAGGTTCGATGAATCCCAGCAGACATACAGGATGAACGCTCGCTCAGGAGGCACGAAAGGGACCCATGTTTGTGCCTGAAGGGCGTAGCCAACACCGTCCCTGAACCAGTCTAAAGCAAACTCCTTCCCTTTTTCCCGACTCAGATAGGCAAATAGTTGTACATCCTTATGGGTCTGGATCTCGTCACGCATCCAAGTCTTCCGCTCCTCTGGCAGATCGGGAAAGGTGGAGACCGGCGGCTCCCCGACCTTGTCGAGCCGGATGAAGATGTTCTCCAGATGCTGGAAGTACCACTGGCCCCCCTCCAGAACTAGGGTGAAGCAGAACGTGCTCTGGGGCGTCAATGGGACGATGTAGTGGACTTGGTTTCCAACATGGAAGACCTCCGGCGTTGGGCCTCCGTCTTCCCACTTGAATGCTTTCCGTAGCTGCTCGAGGACGCCCATCATGGGTTGACGGAGTTCCGGAAGAAGTGTTCGGTATCGGTCTGGGTCAGCCATCCGGCCCGATCGGAGAGCTTCACAAAAGCTCCGCCAGATCTGAAGGTCGTCAGGCTGCTCGGCAGCGACGCAGAGGCCGGCGACGATCATTGTTGTCGCGATGACGAGTAGTCCCCTTCTCAACATGTGCCCTCCTGTCGTGGTTTCCCAAACCACGCGTGATTCTGGTCTTTCTAACGATATCAAGCTCAGCGGCGAGCGCAGCGAGTCCGCCGGAGCGCATGGCTAGACGCCCATGCGACGACAGCAGGCGGAGACTTCACGCCCCGGCTGCGTCGCTGTGCTTGCGAAAGCAGATGAGTTCAATAGGGGCGCCGTTATGCACGATCATGGCTGCGCGGACGCCTTCGGACGGAGATCCAGGGGGACAGATGATTTCTTGACCTTCAAGAGCGGCCTCGAGGTCGTCCACTTCGAAGGCGACATGAGGCACAGTCTTGATGAGCTCGTGTAGGGGACTGTGTTTTTCGAATCGCATCCACTCCACGCCGTACGGGCTGGTGCTGAACCCGGAAACGTACAGGCCGAACTGTTCGAGATACGTCTCCCCCGGGCGCACAACGTCCGTTGGAATACCCAGGTGGTGATAACGCCAACCGAGTTTCGCGATTGCCGGTGGGGGCTCGTGATCGAGCCGGTAATGCGCGGCCAGGACCTCTAGGGACGAACCTGATGTGTCGGTCATGGGCTCCTCTGACAGTTGGTGTGTGCGCACGACCTGGCGGGGCGCCTAACGAGATCGCGCTCAACCCCGGCCCGCTTCTGGCCGTCGCCTGCAACACCCCGTTAGCCAGCCTCGTTGAGTTTGCGCGGGTCCGGGCTTCGGCCTTCAAAACTGGGTCAGCGAAAGCGTGTTGCCGTCCGGGTCTTTGAACCATGCAACCTTCGCCCCGCTCGGCGAGGCCCAGATTCCCAGATCATCTTGATCGAGGCCTTCATAACGCTCGAATGCGACGCCCCTTGTCTCAAGCTCTTTCAGCGCTGCTGAGATATCCGCAACTCTCCACCCTAGGACAGTATAAGGAGCCGGGGTGAGCTCGTGGACTTTTGAAACGCGGAGCATAACGCCGTGCGCGTCGAAGACCAGGGCGAAAGATTCGTCCGCCACCAGGCGAAGGCCGAGAACTTCCTGGTAGAACCTTCTTGCTTCCGTTGGTTTCGCGGTTGCGACGAAGGTAATTACCTCGCACGAGTTAAGCATCTTCAACCCTCCTCTATGTCCTGCCATTTCGCAAAGGAGTTTTCCATGACATCCCTTTGCCAACGCATGACCGAGGACATGCAGGTGCGGAACCTGTCACTGGGCACGCCTTGCTCGCGCGCCTCCAAAAGCGTGGATCGTTCTAGTCCCTGCAACTACCTCGCCGCCGTGCGGGATGCCTTTCGCGATCAAGTACTCCTGCCCCGACTTCAGGTTGATGCGTTGCCTTTGGATGAGCAAGGTGTAACACCCCTCCACAACGATCATATACTCATCGTAGTCATGAACGTGTTCGGCTGATTTAGCGGTCTCGCGGCAGGTCCAGAAAGCCATCTGGCTCCCGTCCGCGCCGTCGTACACGTAACCTTCAACTCCCGCTGTATGTTGGGAGGAAGAAGCGATCCGATTGACTGGGTTTTTCATGAACGTGGGAAAATCATGCATTGACTCTCTCCATTAGTCGCCCAACTCTTGTGTAGTAAACCATCGTCGTCTTGATGTCGTCGTGCCCCAGCAGTTCTTGCACCGTCCGGATGCCCTAATCGCTCTTCGACAGGTGGGTTGCGAATGCTCGCGAAGCCCAAAGTTAGCACATTGCTGAGGCGATTTGGTATACAATCCGCTGGATTCGACGCCACCCCAAGGAGACTTCATGGCTGCACAATTGCGCCCGCTTTACCGCACACTCATTTGTCTTACTTGTTTCGTATTTGCTCTGCCGAGCGTGGCCGCCTCCCAAACCGAGGCACGCTTTTCCATCTCTTTCACGAAAGCTCGAAGCGAGCAGCCCATCGACGGCCGCCTGCTCCTAATTCTCTCCAACGACGCTTCCGCGGAACCCCGCATGCAAATCGAGGAATCTCTCCGTACCCAGATGGTGTTCGGGATGGATGTCGAAGCGATGCGCCCCGGGCAATCGGTCATCGTTGACCAATCCGCCCTTGGTTATCCAGTGCGCAATTTGCGGGACGTCCCGGCCGGGGAATACTACGTTCAGGCCGTCCTGCACCGCTACGAGACCTTCCATCGCGCCGACGGCCACACGGTCAAGCTTCCTATGGACCGGGGCGAAGGTCAGCACTGGAACCTCGCGCCCGGCAATCTCTATTCCTCTCCACGCAAGATTTTGCTGGCGCCCTCTTCGGGGATCATATCGATCATTCTCGAGCAAGAAATTCCACCCATCCCGCCCCCCAAGGACACCAAGTACATCCGACACCTCAAGATTCAAAGCCAGCTCCTTACCAAGTTCTGGGGACGCCCGATGTACCTCAGCGCCAACGTGCTCGTGCCGGAAGGTTTTGATACCCACCCCCATGTTTCTTATCCTTTGATCATCTCCGAGGACCACTTCAACGCGGATTTTGAGGGCTTTCGAACTGAGCCACCCGATCCCAACCTAAAACCTGATTACAGCGAGCGATTCCACATTTCCGGTTACAACCGCATCCAGCAGGAAGAAGCCTACAAGCTCTATCAGCAATGGATTTCGCCTGGCTTCCCACGCATCCTGATTGCGGAAATCAACCATGCCAATCCTTACTATGACGATTCCTACGCGGTGAATTCCGAGAACCTTGGCCCCTATGGCGACGCGATCGAGACGGAACTGATCCCGGCGATTGAGAAGCAGTTCCGAGGCATCGGCCAGGGCTGGGCGCGGTTTGTCTATGGCGGTTCCACCGGCGGCTGGGAAGCCATGGCCGTCCAGGAGTTTTATCCGGATCACTACAACGGCGCATTCATCTCCTGTCCCGATCCGGTGGACTTCCGCGCCTATACCACCATCAATCTCTACAACGACAAGAACGCTTTCTATATTCAGGGAGCGCACACCGAGATCGCGCAGCCCGGGCTGCGGGATTACCTCGGTCGCACCTTTGCTACCGTGCAGAGCCTGAACCAGTACGAGCTTGCTCTGGGCTCGCACGCTCGCTCGGGAGAGCAATTTGATATATGGCAGGCCGTCTTCGGACCAATCGGCCAAGACGGCTACCCCAAACCGATCTTCAACAAGCAAACCGGCGACATCGATCCCGCGGTGGCCGCCTACTGGAAGGAGCACTACGATCTCAGCGCCATTCTGCAACGCGACTGGGCCACCTTGGGCCCCAAACTCCGGGGCAAACTCCACATTTATGTGGGCAGTGCGGACACTTACTTTCTGAACGACGCCGTGTACTATTTAGAAGATTTTCTGAAGTCGACTACGAATCCGCCCTACGAAGGTGAAGTCAAGTACGGTGATCGTGCGGAACATTGCTGGAACGGGGACCCGAATTTGCCCAACTATCTCTCCCGCCTTCGATACCACACCATGTATCTTCCCAAGATCCTCGAGCGCATACAAAAAACCGCACCTCCGGGCACCGACCTAACCTCTTGGCGCTACTGATCGCAATTTGCGTGCCTCTGTTCAGCCAAAAAGTCTGAATCGCCATGAATTCCCTTTTCAGCAGTTGCCTAAGCCTTCATATTGCCGTAACATTTCGTTGCTCCAGTGTCACGGTAACTAGTAAGCAATTAGCGGGAGGACGTGAGCTTTGGCGACATTACCCACACCACATCTGGAAGCGTTGTTGCAGCACGACATCGACCTCATTCGCACCAAAATGCTGGAAATGGTGGCGCTGGACGAGCAGGCATTGACCAGGGCCTTGCTTGCGTTCTTGAAGCGCGATGGGCAACTGGCGTACTCCGTGATTCTGCGCGATCAGGATGTGGACGCCTTGGACACCGAGTTGGACCGGCTCTGCCTGGAGTTCATCTTGCGGCACCAGCCGGCGGCCGGTCACCTGCGGTTTGTGTATTCGGCCAGCAAGATTATCAACCTCCTGGAGCGCATTGGCGATTACGCGGAGAGTATCGCGCGGCAGGTTTTGCTCATCAGTTCCCTGCCCTTCGAGGTGCCCACCGACAAGTTCAATGAGCTCGCGAACATGGCGATCCCCATGTTGCACAACGCCGTACACGCGTTTGTGGACAAGAATCCCGACCTCGCGCGTGCCACTATGGCAAGTGAGCCGCGGGTCAATCAGGTCCGCGATAGCCTCAACGCCGACTTGGTGGAATGGCGTCAGCAAGGCCGACTGCCACTGGAAGCGCTGGCCCCGCTGATCACCGTGGCTCGGCGGTTTGAGCGTGTTTCGGACCAAGCCACCAACATTTGCGAGCAAGCGCTTTACTTCGCCACCGGAGAATATTTGCGGCACCTGCCCCGCGAAGGATACCGGGTGCTCTTCGTGGACGAGACCAACGGCTGTCTGAGTCGGATCGCCGAGGCGATCGCCACCCAGATGGAAGCCAAACGGTTCTCGTTCAGCAGCGCGGGGCTGGCAGCCGGCGCGGTGGACCCGCAGACCATCTGGTTCCTGGCAGAGAAGGGCGTTGATATATCCCATCAGGCTTCCAGAACCGTAGAGCAGGTTCCAGACTTCGACCAAATGCAGGTGATTGTGGCACTCTGCAAGGAGGCAGAAAGGGCTTTTCCGAACAAGCCGACCAAAACCCTGGGCTTGCATTGGTTGGTGCCCGACCCTTCCAAGGCGTGCGGCACGCCTGAAGAAGTCCGCGCTGAGTATGAAAGGGCTCACAAATCGTTAACCAACCATATCCGGGATCTGGTCCAGGCGATCCTGGGAAATGACCAGGAACCAACCCATGAAAGCACCAGTCCTACAATCTGAATTCCGGCTCATGAAACCCGTGGTCAGGGCCCTGTTGGCCGTATTGCTCGCAGGACTGCTGCTCGGTTGCACGCGTTCGAAGCAACCTCAGAAGACTGTGATCCAAAACACCGGATCGGACACCATGGTCAACTTGGCGCAAGCCTGGGCGGAAGAATACGCCGCGGTGGAACCCATGGTCTCCGTGGAGGTGTCGGGCGGCGGCACGGGGACGGGCATCGCCGCGTTGATCAACGGCACTGTGGACATCGCCAACTGCAGCCGCCGCATTGAGCCCCAAGAGGCTGACCAAGCGAAGAAGAACACTGGCAAAGAGCCCCGCGAGTTTACCGTCGGCTATGATGCCCTGGCCGTTTACGTGTACAAGACCAATCCACTGGAAGAAATCAGGCTGGACCAGCTCGCCGAAATCTACGGAGAGGGCGGCAAGATCACGAAGTGGTCCCAGCTCGGCGTTTCGATACCCGGCGGCGCCGATGAGATCATCCGGGTCAGCCGCCAATCAAACTCGGGGACGTACTATTATTTCCGCGAGGTGATTCTGGGCAAGGGCCGCGATTTCAAACTGGGCTCGCTTGACATGCACGGTTCCAAGGACGTGGTGGAGTTGGTTTCCAAGACCCCGGGCGCTATCGGCTACAGTGGCATGGGTTATGCCACCTCCGAGGTCAGGACACTGCGCCTCGCCAGGAAGTCGGGCGACAAGTCCTTCGCGCCCACGGTCGAGAACACGCTGAACCACACTTATCCGATTGCACGACCGTTGTTCATGTACACCCTCGGAGAACCCGCCGGCCCGTCGAAAAAGTACTTGGACTGGATTCAATCCGAAAACGGCCAAAAGATAGTGATCCAAAGCGGCTATGTGCCTCTGCCCAAAACGGGCGCGCAACCTTAAAAACGGATGGGAAAAGCTGCTAGGTCCATACAGAATCGACCACGGTGGGAAGTCCTCACTGAAACTGCGATTGAGTGGCTGATCCGACTGTGCGGCATCAGCGCCATCTTGTTTGTCTTCGGTATCTTCTTCTTCGTCTTCCGCGAAGGCAGCGGGTTCCTTTTTCACGGCTTCAACGTCCGCGAATTTTTCGGGAGCACGGAATGGTATCCGAATTCGCAGAGTCACGTGCGCTACGGCGCACTGGCGCTGATTGTGGGCACGGCCAGTGTCACCGTGCTGGCTATGTTGATCGCGGTGCCCTTCGGGATTGGAGCGGCAATTTTCATCTCCGAATTCTGCGGGCCAAGGTTGAAGGAGACCCTGAAAATCACTATCGAACTGCTGGCGGCCATTCCCTCGGTGGTCTGGGGATTCATCGGGTTGACTGTGATGAATCCCCTGATCATCAACCTGTTCCACACCCCCATTGGTCTAAACGTGTTGAATGGCGGCTTGATTCTCGCCTTGATGAGTGTGCCGATCATCGTGTCGATCGGTGAGGACGCGCTGAAGGCGGTGCCCGACTCGTACCGCGAGGCGGCGCTGGCGCTGGGGGTAACGCGGTGGCAACTGGTGCACCGCGTGTTGCTGCCCGCGGCAAAAAACGGCTTGCTGGCGGCGGTGTTGCTGGGCGTAGGGCGCGGCGTGGGCGAGACGATGGCGGTGCTCATGGCCACGGGACACGCGGTCCAAATCCCTACCAGCCTGATGGACTCGGTGCGGACTTTGACCGCCACCATTGTCGCCGAACTGGGCGAAGCGCCCGTGCACTCGGACCATTACCAGGTGCTGTTTATCATCGGCGTTCTACTGTTCTCGATTACGTTTGTGGTCAACCTGGCCGCCGACCTTATCGTGCGAGGGATTAGAAGCAAATGAAGAACTATTGCTTTAACGGGTGACGCGTCGTGTTTCGAGCCACTTCATTGACAAGTCGCAAGCAGCTCAGCGAGGTCATGGCCAGGACGCTCTTCCTGCTGATGACCTTATTGATGGTCGTGCCCTTGCTTTTGATCGTCGGCTATCTGGTCTACCAGGCCTGGCCGATCCTGTCGCTGGACTTTCTGCTGACCAACCCGAAACACGGCATGCGGGCCGGGGGTATCTGGTCGCCGTTGCTGGGCACGATCTATCTGGTGGTCATCTCGCTGGCCGTCGCCGCGCCCATCGGTGTTCTCGCCGCAGTTTTTCTGAACGAATACGCACGTGACAACTGGTTCACCCGGATCGTCAACCTCGCGGTCGTCAATCTCGCAGGTGTACCGAGCATTGTGCACGCGCTCTTCGGGCTGGGCGCCTTCGTGCTTTTCGCCCGACTGGGCAAATCAATCCTCGCGGCTTCCCTGACCCTGGCGATCATGACCCTGCCGGTCATCATCGCCAGCACTAAGGAAGCCTTGGCGGCGGTGCCCAAGGCCTTTCGGGAGGCGTGCTGGAACGTCGGAGCCACCCGGTGGCAAACCATCCGCCACATCGTCCTACCCAACTCGATCAGCGGCATCCTTACTGGGGTAATACTGCAGGTATCACGCGCCGCAGGCGAAACCGCGCCGATCATGTTCACCGGGGCGGTGTTTTTCAAGGCCATCCAGGAAGGGCACCTGTTCGCCTACGGCCTGTTCGACCAGTGCATGGCGCTGTCGATGCACCTCTTCACGATTTCCACGCAGGTGCCCGATGTGCCCAAGGCGCTGCCCTACGGCACCGCGGTGGTGTTGGTCAGCAGCGTTCTCGCGGTCAACGCCCTGTCGATCATCATTCGCCTCCGGCTGCGTACGAGGAGAAAATGGTGACGCCCGGTCCCACGCTCGAGATTGCCAATCTGCGGGTCCGCTACGGACACCGCGAGGTTCTGAAAGGTATCAGCCTCGAGGTACAGAGGAACGAGGTTCTCGGCATCATCGGCCCGGCCCAATCGGGCAAGACCACATTGCTCAGAATTCTCAACCGCACCCTTGACGACGTGCCGGGGGTCGTCATCACCGGCGCCGTCAAGGTGGATGGAGTGGACGTGCACCAGGTGAAGGACGTTTTCGCACTGCGCCGCAAAATCGGCATGGTAGCTCCGCTGCCCGTCGGTCTGCCGCTCTCCATCTTCGATAACGTCGCCTTCGCGCCGCGGATGGCCGGCATTCGGGACCGAGGCGAACTTGCAGAACGCGTCGAGCGCTGTCTTCGACAGGCTACCCTCTGGGACGAAGTGAAAGATCGCCTCCACAGCCTCGGCACGCGGCTGTCCGGCGGTCAGCAACAGCGGTTGACGATCGCCCGCGCCTTGTCGCACGACCCCGAGATTCTCTGCCTCGACGAGTTCTCCATCGCCATCGACCCCGTGACCACCATGCGCATCGAGAATGTGCTGAAGAACTTGCGCGCCCAGATGACCATCATCCTGGCCACCAATCTGGTTCAGCAGGCGCGGCGGCTCGCTGACCGCACGGGCTTCCTGCTTAACGGTGAACTGGTGGAGTTGGATCGCACGGAGGTGATCTTTTCCGACCGCCCGGCCAACCGCAAAACCTACGATTACGTCAACGGATTGTTCGGATGAGCACCCCTGGGCCCGCAATTCAATACAGTATTGAAACCAAGAACCTTAGTCTTTGGTATGGCAGCTTTCAGGCGTTGAAGGATGTCTGCGTCAACATTCGCCACGGCCAGATTACCGCGCTGATCGGGCCCTCGGGGTGTGGCAAGACGACCCTGCTCCGTTGCTTCAACCGGATCAACGAGCGCTACGGTTACGTCACCACCACCGGCGAGATCAAGGTCCTCGGGCAGAACATCCACGACCCGGAAGTTTCGCTCATCGAGTTGCGCAAGGCGGTTGGCATGGTGTTCCAACGCCCCAACCCTCTGCCCATTTCCGTCTACGAAAACGTCGTCTTCGGCCTGCGCATCCACAGTAGGTACGGCTCATTGAAGAAGTCGGAGTTGAACAACGCGGTGGAATCGGCCCTGCGCGAGGTGTTCCTCTGGGACGACCTCAAGGACCGGCTAAACAGCCGCGCCACCACGCTGCAACTGGAGCAACAACAGAGACTTTGCATTGCCCGGCTATTGCCGTTGAAGCCCGAGGTCATCTTGATGGATGAACCTTGCTCCACTCTGGACAGCGAATCCACGCTCGGCATCGAAGAGTTGATGCTCACCCTTGCGGACCGCTACACCATACTTATCGTTACCCACAATATGGCTCAGGCCCGTCGCGTCAGCCAGGAGTGCGCTTTCATGCTGCTGGGCGAAGTCGTCGAACACGCTCGCACGGAGAATCTGTTCCTCACCCCCAAGGACCCGCGCACCGCCGACTACATCGAAGGCCGCTACGGCTAAGCAGCAGCGCTGCGCCTGAAACCACTGCCTTATCCGCAGAATATACCTAAGAGAAGAATCTCAAGGCAGATTCTAACCCGGCCGGTCAAGGCGACCGCCATGCTGAGCCCGCAGAGACACCTTGCGCTGCAAACCCGGAGCCAATTGCGTTCAACGGGGGGCAGGTGTAGATTATCGGTCGGGCCGGAGGTCGATAATGGGAATTCCAGATCAGAGGCTCGAGGGATTGTCCCGCTTGGTCGGCAACACGCCTCTTTTGGGAATCGGGCTTACGTTCCGAGGCAAGCCTCGGGTCATCTATGCGAAATGCGAACAGGTTAACCTCACAGGCAGCATCAAGGATCGCATGGCGCTGCACATCCTGAAGCGCGCGTACGCCGACGGTTCTCTACGCCCTGGGCAACGAATTGCCGAGGCGACCAGCGGCAATACGGGGATCGCCTTTGCCGCGCTGGGCCGCGCTCTGGGGCATCCAGTCACGATTTTTATGCCGGACTGGATGAGCCAGGAAAGAAGAAATCTCATCCGGAGCTATGGCGCTGACATTGTCCTGGTCGGAGCAGAACAAGGAGGGTTTCTGGGCTGTATCCGCATGGCCGAAGAACTTGCCCGCGCCGACCCCAAGAGCGTGTTCCTTCCTCACCAGTTCTCTAATCAGGCCAACATCCAGGCTCATGAAACCACAACGGGTCCGGAAATCTGGGCGCAGTTGTCGGAGGCCGGGCTGAAACCGGATGCTTTTGTCGCCGGAGTTGGAACGGGCGGGACCGTCATGGGCGTCGGGCGTTTCCTGCGGCGCCAGAACCCTGCGGTTCAGATTCATCCGGCAGAACCGACCGAGTCGCCAACGCTCTCCACCGGGTGCAAAGTGGGCAAGCACAGAATTCAGGGAATCTCCGATGAGTTCATTCCTGCGATCGTCAACTTGGCGGAATTAGACGGAGTGATCGCAGTCTCCGATGGAGATTCAATCCTGATGGCACAAAAGCTCGCGAAGAGCCTCGCGCTGGGCGTGGGTATCTCTTCCGGGTGCAACCTTCTGGCTGCATTGCAAGTGCAGGAGTCCTTGGGTGGGGATGCAGTTGTGGTGACCGTGTTCGCCGATGATAATAAGAAATATCTCACTACGGACCTCCTTCAGGAGGAGCCGGTTCGACGAGAATACCTAAGTCCGGAAGTCGAACTCACCGGCGTGGTCCCTCTTCCGCCCTCCTGCGCATTCTGTGATGGGGCGCGGAGCGCCAAGCCGCCGGTTCATTGATCTCCGAAAAGAATCACACTTTGAACGAGAATTGTTAGTTCGCGCAAGATGCGCCTGCCTGAAAACGAACCTCTGAGCCGAGCGACAATCAGTCGAACGCGTGTGTAGCGATAACCTGACGAGCTGCAGAGGTCTGTTCGCTCCGTGCCCGGCTCCCCAGGCGCAAGACAATAACCAGCGCCGCCACATAGAGCAGCCCACCAACGAACAGCGTCTGTATCAATCCAAGGTAAATGGCGCACAGCAAGGCTCCTACCGAGCCCAGCACGCTGGAAGCGGCATTGAGCGCCCACGCCCACCGAACCGACGGCTTGTGCCACTCCTCCAGCCGCTTCAGCCCGGTAGGAAAAGGCATCCCCATGGCAAACCCGGCAGGAGAGATCATCAGGACCGTGATAGCGATCTTCAGCCACAGCGGCAGTCCTACCGCAATGGGCAGCACATACCTGGCGACGATCCCCAGCAGCGCAACCAGGATCGCGATCGTGCCCAGGGCCACCACCCAGCGCCCCTCACTCTGGTTCAGCACCCGCCGACTGAAGTAGCTGCCCAGTCCGCTCGAGGTCAGCATGGAGAAGATCACAACCGTCAGGGCATAAGTGGGGTGGCCAAGGAACAGAACGAATTTCTGGATCAGCGCCACTTCAATCAGAATGTAGCCGGCGCCGATGAATAGAAAATACAGGAGGAACACCAGCAAGCCCTTCTGGCGAGGCAGGCGTGTACCCAGCACTAGCGGGGGCAGCAGCAGGATCACAAGGGTCGCCGCCACGCTGATTCCCATCAGCCTGAACAGCAACGGCACAGCCTTGTTCATATAGAAGTCCATCGCGCCGTTCGATCCGGTGGTCAGGAACAACCAGATGTCGCGCGGCTGGACGGTGTAGAAGAAGAACGGCCGGTTGTCAGTCACGGGGGTGATGTCGAACGGATAGCTGCGCTCATAGTCCAGCGCATTCGTGCTGTGAAGCAACTCCGCGAACTCGAAACCGCGCCCATGGCCCACGGCCCCAGGCAGGTAAACTGTCGAGAGATTGGCGGCAGCCAAGGCGGAGCGGGCGCGAGCCACGTCGGCCCCCGAAAAGGGCTTGCGCGAGATCAGGACGGTGTCTACAAGTCCCTGGCGCGCCACGATGACGTGCCGCCACGGCTCCGGCTCGCCCATCTGGGTCAGCGCCTCCCTGGCCAGCGACACCAACCGCAGCGATTCACGCGGCGGATTGAAGGCCCATCGCGTGAAGGCTATCAGCCCATCATCGGTCAGGTGGCCCAGGTAGTCGCGAAACGCTTCGACGGTGTATAGGTTGTTCTCTGCCAGCGCGAATCCGCCGGCCGCCGTCGATGCCCAGGTGTCCACCAACGTGGCCTGCAACACCTGGTACTTCTCGTGGCTGCGGCGTACGAAACTCCGCCCGTCTTCCACAACGATGTGAACTTCCGGACGCAAGTAAATCCCTTGGCTCCAGTCAAGGAACTTCTCCCGCATGATGGTGGTGGCAATGATGGGGTTGATCTCGACACCCGTGATGTCTTTGCTGCCCGAGGCGAGGCAGCGCGCGACATCGTATCCGCCGCCTGGCCCGATGATCAAGGTCTTCGCCCCGGGCCGCAGTACATAAGGCAGCCCCGGGCCAGCCGTTAGAAGATCGTGGCGGTCGCGCGTGGCAAGATTGTCGAAATCATATCCTGCAATCCACGTGGCTGCATCCGCGTCAATGAGGATGCAGCCGTGCGTGGTCACCCCAACGCGCGAAAAGCTGTTCCACTTTACGAAGCTCTCGCTCTCAAGCTTATGTTGTTTGGCGTACGTGACGTCGATCAGGTTATGGGTAGTGTTGTAGACAAGGAAGGCGATCAGCCCGAGTGCCAGTGCCAGGCAGGTTGCGCGCCCTGAGACGGAACTCGCCATGCTATGCCAGACGACCGCCGCCGCAGCGAACAGTACCGCCGCCACGATTACAGTGTTCGGCCCGCCCAGATGGTTCAGCAACGGCACCAACAGCAAACACCCAGCCGCCGCGCCCATCAGATCGAAAAAGTACACCCGATCCACCTTCTGGATAGTCTCGGAAATGACCAGAGAAACAATCGTCCCCGCCAGAAAGAACGGCAGGGCAGCGACGAAATAGACCAGGGCCAGTGGCAAGTTGGCCAGCACCAAGGCCAGCATCAGGACCACCAGCAGGCTGTTGATGGCGCTGAGCCGTCCTAGCCGGCTGAAAAGATCGCCTCGCCACTCGGCAACCACGTACGAAAACACGCCGCCAGCTCCGAGCCCGAACAGGGCGATCGAAATCGCCAGAAAAGCGAAGTGGTAGAAGAAAACCACCGAAAAGATGCGAGTGAGGGAGAGTTCCAGCAGGAGCGTGGCAAGCGTCGTCAGGGCCAATGACAAGTAGATTTGAGGCCAGTGCAGCGGAGGTTGCCTCACGGAGTTCAAGCTGTCCGGCATCGTATCAGTTTCCACTCCCCATTAGTTTAGGGCACAGTGCCCAAGAAGGACAGCGCCGCCCCCTGCCGCCAGCGTGCAATAAATTTCATTTTCTCCTATACTTACAGCGCGGGCCCATAGCTCAGTTGGTTAGAGCAGCGGACTCATAATTCGACCCAACGTATTTCCAACAGGCTAAATCATTGAATTTACAGGACCGCTGGACCCTCGAAGTAGTCACAATTAAGCACTCTTGGCGCTTAACTGTGACCCAAACTGTGACTCAACTTGCCTACATAAGAGGCTACAACTGATTGGGGTCGAAATCAGACCCGAAGTGTTGATTGTGGCCACTTTCCCCAAGTTTCCGGGACGAGGGCAGAACTGGAGATCAGCTCGCATGAATTTTAAGCATACCACACCCGCCAAACAATCTTGCCCACAACCAAGTTAAGCAAGTCCCCGCGCGAGGCCAACCTGGTAGCCAAAACCTGATCAAATCCTCCTTTTGCTCATAAAACCTGATCCTCCCTGGCAGAGGGGAGGGGTAAGTGTGCATCGCGCGAGGGCCGGATCGGTAAACAGCTCTGCGCACCTGGTGACGTCTGGGTAAGTCCTTGTCCAAACGTTCCGAGCCCACGGGGGGTCTCCACAAACATCGCTATTGAGAGATCCCTCTGGGCCTGTCCTGGAGGACACATGGATTCGAATACAATCTTCACGAGCTTGTTCGGCGGATGCCTGAATGCAGCCGATAAGGCTGCTGCAGCCGCAATCAACTACAGCAAGTCAACCACTGTTCCCGGCGTTCGTAAGTTGTCGCGCAAAGCTTCGCTGGCAACGGGACGTACGCTGGTTCACGTCGGCTCAAAGCTGACCGATTACTGCACCGAGAAGTGAGTCTTTCTGGGGGGAAGGGTCACACGTCCTTCCCTCATAGCGACAGCACATTCCTGTCCTCGCTCCAGTCGAGGACAGCGTTCTCCGCAATTGCTTTCCCGCCTTTATTAGTCCCACCAGTATGAATCATTCCTTCGAATTCAGCCAATTTCCCGGATCGCAAAGGAGGTGTGCCTTGAGGTACTTTCAACCGAAACGCGCTTTGATCGCCCGCGAAATCCGAGACGAGAGGCGCAGAGAGCTGGACGCTATGCTCAGCCAGTTACCGCATCGCGTGCCTGCTCCTTCGCCGCTGTCTCTGGAAGCGCAGTTCCAACGGAGCATTGTCGATATTCGTCAGGACGTTCAGCGTGCTAAGGACGTCCAGACCGCTCACATTCTGCGCTGGCTGCAGAGCTAGTCAGCTGTAAGTCCGGAAAGCCCCGGCTCACTGCCGGGGAGCAAGGGGATCCCACTTTCCCCCGCATTCCGGAATCCCACCTTAGCTCCTCTCGTCCGAGAGGAGATTCAACAGCGAACATTAATCCCAAGCCCGCCTGGGTCCATACCAGACAATAGGAGGTGTCTTGAACTATCAACTGCACTATCAGTTTCCCGCTGAGCCCTTTCAGCGGTGGCATGTGATCGAGGATAGAAGCCTCCCTCACCCTCTGCACTTCCGGCACCCCTGCAAGCCTGCCGAGAAGCCTGATCCCAAAGTCAACTTCGGGGTCTCGGAGCTGTCTGCCCGCCTGGAGCACGCCGGGGTGGAGTACATCCGCATCGCGCTCGGTAACGATGCGAAGTCGTTTGACTGGGCGTTCTGCATGATCTCGGGTGCTCTGCGTGGTGTGGAGGTTCCCGGTGACGGGCACTGGTATCCGGTGATTCCCTGGGTCCGCGACGATGGATTCTATGCTGTGGCTATGCGCGAACCCATGCCGTTTCGGGATGCCTGCCATCTGTTTGGGTTCGACATCCCAGCCGGCAAGCCCAGTGTCCCCAAGCGCATCAAGCGCGATGTAGCACGGGGGAAGACAAGCCTGTTCGGTGAGTTGCTTGAAACTCGTGAACTCAATCGGTGGGATCTTCTCCACACCGTAATGCTTGCCGACGGCAAGACCACATTTGAAGTGGCGACCTACAATCCCGGCAATCGCTGGCCGGATGCCTGGACTTCTGGAGCAGCGCTGGCCTCTCCCAGGGGCGGCGCAATCCTCACGGGGCATCCGGTTCAAGTCGGTGACCTGATCCAGATTACCGGCGCCATGCCCAACGGCCAGATCAAGGCGAACTGCCTGATCTGGGATATTGAGCATGATCTGGTGGTCTGGGACGTCAAGCAGGAACTGCGGGCTTGGCAGGGCCAGATCTATCTCAGTGTTCTCAATGAACTCCATGGTGGCCCGGCCCACCTGGACGTCCAAACCGCCTCCAACCTCGATCTGGCCAAGGTTCGGGATCACAAGCTGATCCGGTATCTTTGCCAGGAGTATGCCTGTGACGTCTTTGACTTGATGAGGGACGACGAACGCGTCAAGGAGGAGATTGGGTTCTATAACCCTTCAAGCTGGAGCGATGAGGACGGTAATCCGGTGATGAACGAGAATCGCTGGAAGCTCTGGCGGATGTATGCCGCGGGCCTGCCGGCGATGCAATTCCGCCATTGCCGTGATGCCTTCTATCGCACCCAGATGGAATCCCCCGAGAACACTGATCCCGATCGCTTCCGCATTCGCTTCCGGGAACCCCAGGACCTCATGACGGTCAAGGCAGATGAGCTGGCCGGAGCGGCCGTGCGAAGGTATCTCTTCCCCGAACCGTTTGTTTTCGACAAGCAGGGCTATCCGCACTGGGAGCGTTCAACGTTGCCCGATGTGGACTCGGTGTATTTGGGCGGATTCGAAGGCGAGTTCATCTCGCTCCGGAACCCCAATGCCTCGCACAGGGAATCAGGCAAGCTGCGGGGCCGCAGGCTACAGCGCTTTGCCGGGATCGACCGTGGCGCCGTGATGTTCGTACATCTCGGCTTCGCAGCCAGTCCGGAGGGCACCCCAGGTATGGCCAAGAGCTTCAACGGTGCTGACTTTGACGATTCCGTGCTGGCCCTGCTAGACCCGGAGATCGTGAAGCACTGGAAGACTCTGCCCGAGTATCCCTGGGTGGTGGCCACACCTACCGAAGTAAAGGTCATCGACGATGGTGATGCCCTCTTCGACCGGCATCCCAAAGTCCAGGAATACGACGACTATTATGTGACCTGCATGCTCAACGACGCCAAGCGGGGTCAGACCGGCATCGGATACGTGGTCAATGCCATCACTTGGTTCAACCTGCTCTGGCTCAATCGGGAGAGCATTGTGGCCGAGCTGCGGCAGATGCAGCCGAGCTCCCAGGTTGCAGCGGCCATCCGCTGGATGGAGGAAGAGCTGCCCGGGAGCCGGATGCCCATGGTTGCCTCACGCCTGGAGGAGATCATCGACGCCATCAAGCTGAACGGGAGTTCGATTAACTGGGCGAGCGGAGTGATTACGGAGTTCCGCAATACCTGCCCAGTGGCTCCCAAGTTCTGGTGGCAGGGCGGCTACCAAGGCCAAGGGCGCATTCCTCGGGATCGTATCGAAAACGGCAATGCGCCCATTCCGGTGACCACGGCCATGGACGCGGCCCGGGAGGAGTGGATCCAGCTCTTCCAGAAGGCACGCCAGTTCGCCGACAAGGAGAGCTGGAAACGTTGCTGGCGAGTGCCACCAGAGATCCGCAGCTTCCCAACTCGCCCTGAGGCAGCACCTGCGGCACGGGACTTCTGGCTGTTCTATAACCGCACCCGGGAGGCTAAGAAGGCAGAGTTCCTCAAGGCCGGCAAGGACCACCGCGGCAGGAAGGTCACGAGCGAGCAGGAGGCCGGGATTGCCGCTTATCTCTATGCGGAGGAGGAGGTCCACAACCGGATCAAGGCCAGCGGCATGTATCTGGAGATCTATGCGGAGCTGGTCAAGCTGGTCTTTGACCGGGGCATGACCCTGGAGCCGCCTCGCAATCCCGATGGCACGGTGAAGCCGGTAGCGGATGGCATCCTGGGCGGGCCTCATACCCTGGACGGGCTGCTGGATATCGCCAGAGCCGCCGGCGTGACTCGCCGCTATGTGCCCTTGACTTGGGAGTCCGAGCGAGTACGCGCTGACTATGGCGATCTGAATCTCGACATCATCGTGGAAGACACTTTGGTGCGGATGGCGGGGAGCACGCCAAATCCTGCCAGTTGGATCGGCATTGTGGACCTGCCCGACGGCCAGCATCGGCTGGAACATGGCCTAGTGGTCACCGAGGACACGAGCGAGGGTCCGCCTCAAGGACCGGCTGTAGCTCTCCTGGCCGTGAATGGCTTCGAGCAGAGGCTGAGAGACGAGAGACTCAAGCAGGAGGACCGTCAGCTGATCGAGGCCGAACTCAAGGCCTTCCACGCCCAGGTGTGTAATGGAGTAACCATCAAGCCGGTCACCTATCGCAATCCCGAGACCGAGGAGGACGAGGCCAGCGCTGAGGTGTTCCTGGAAGGGGCCTCCGAGCCACTCGGCTGGATCTCCCGCGAGCACGTGCCTCTTGTCAGGAGTGAACTCACGGGGGTACTGGTCTCAGGCGGACCGTATACGCTCAAGGTCCTCTGCCCGCTGCCTGAGCAAGGCGCCCACAGTTGACACAAACCATCATCAAAACATGCGCTCCCGGGGCTTATCAGAGTCCGGGAGCCGGGAGGAAGTATGCAGAATCTCATCAGCACGTTCTCTCCATCGAAGTCGTTCCAAGTCGTGAACGAACAACTCAGCTGGGAGCAAAGGATACGTCACTGCCATGATTGTCACGGTCCACCACATGCCTTTCGCGTGGGACGTCATGATGACAGATCCCCACCGCAAAGATTGGCTGCGGTGGCAAGATCAGACCCCTGGAAAACACCACCTGCGCAGGTGGGATTCCGTGGGGATGCAACTCGGAGGCGAAGATTGTCCTGGGTTGCGGGGTCCGAACTCTCAGCGAACACCACTCGCGAAGGTTACCTCGTGACCGACGACCCGTGGGATTCATGCAAAGAAACCCAGGTGTTAACCTAGTCGCTGTAGCTGGTGGAGTAGTTTCTATCAACAAACAATCATAAATTTCCAACCAATGATTCATGCTACGAATCAGCAACTAGGTCGGCTACGTTACTGAGTTTACTTAGGAAGGATGGGTACGGGCGGCTCGGAATTCGTAATCGTCAATGACCGCACCGATGCCGGAGGGATGTGTTTTGGTCCCTGTATGGTGGACCACGCGGGCCTGGCAGCGGAGTTTAAGCGGAACTTTTGTAATCTCTTTAGGTAGACTGACCGTTAAGACAATTCTGGTGTTCGGACGGAGCTGCGAAGGCAGCTGGATGAACACTCCGTTGCCGCTCATGCTCGTGATCTTACCTTGCATCTGACGCAGCTTCCCCAGCCCGGTTTTCCATTGCACCTTGACTGGAAAATCCACCGGAAAACGTATCCCCAAGCGAAGGCAGTTCAAAGTCACCTCCAGAGCAAATAATCATTTCCGGTCGAGTTCATGGAGAAACTCGTGCGCAGCACTTTGTTTGTACCACCGTTCTCCATGTAACTCAAGACTACTAAAGTACAGACAGTCCACCATGACTTTGGAGTGTTTTGAAGCGAAGGGAGTCCTAGAATTCTGCTGATAAAACCCCGTCTGGGTTTAGCAACGCTCTATTAGCCCAGTACCACCAACCATCGGTTGGCAAATCTCAACTTTCAGCTCCGGGCCATGACCCGGGAAAGGATGTGCGTATGCCAAAGACCATCGCAGTGGTTAAACTTCCTGAGATTCTAGGGAGCGGATCGAGTCATTTGGTGAAGCTCGCCGGAAAGATTGATTCCTTCTCGCTGCTACTCCGCCAGACGCCAGAGGGCGAGTTGAAACGCTCGATCGAAGTCCAGTTCCACTCTATGGTGTTCGCAACCCGCAAGGAAATTCGGAAGTACTGCCCCCGCTATCGTTCTCTGCCGGGAGAAGGGATCTTGGATTTCAATACCGATTGCACCTCCGGCCAACTCGAGCCGGGTGATGTAGGTCAGGCCCCACCGCCCAAGCGGGGCAGACTCTGCGGGAAGTGCTGCTTCTTCGCAGGTATTCCCGAGGAACAACTTCCTGGAACGACAGTAAGCGCAGCGCCGCAAGACCTCGTGCCTGTGGCTTGAATTCAACTCATCTATCCTCTGCATCCCCGCACTTGTCTTCACTGACAAGACCCACAGTCTCCCTCAATACCCTCCGACCTCTCTCATCACAAGCCACCTCAACTCTCCAGCGCTGCTGCTTATCAGTCCGTGTGTTTTGAGGTGAGGGTGACCGGAAAGAAGCCCTCGCAGGTCGCAAGAGATTAAGAAAGGAGATTAGCCTATGGAAGAACAGAACACACCGAAAGATGCGAGCTTGGAACGTACGAGCATCCCTGGCAGTTCATGGCCGGGAGCCAGTCTCTACAAATCCCTCAAGCTCGGCTGGCACTGGCGTCGGCTGAGGTGGGCCGTTGTCGCTGCCTCTGAAGCCGCGCAAGGCCACGAAGCGAATGGCCTGCCGCCGGGTTCGAAGGAATTCAAAACACTCTTTGACGAGGTCGTCCGCAATGTCCAGGAGTATTCCACCGAGTCCGGCGATCCTCTCAATACCCTCCAGGCCCGGCTGCCCGCGCTGTGCGCTCTGGAGCGGCTGGCGTATCCCGCTCCCACTGTGCCTCGGAACAAGGCTGGGCTGACGGTCGGCATCTTCATGGCCGCGCTTCTGGGATCACTCGGAATCGGTGCGCTAATCGGTCTCGGGGCCGGCATGGCCCATTGGATTGCGCGCCTATTCGGATAAGGAGGTGAAGCTTGACTGGAATACTGGAATTGTTTGCTCTCGTCGAGATGGGCAGCGGAATCGGCTTCCTGGTCAGGTGGCGTAACCGGCTCCTGGCTAGCAAGGTCAACTATTTCCGCCCGCCGCACAACAGAAAGTCTCCCTTCGACAAGCTGGTCCGCTCCGAGACCGGACCTGTTATCACCCGGCAGGACCGACTCTCGGTGAAGCTGGCCGACGGCCTTACCGCCCTCGTTCGCAGGCTTGTCATGCTCGATGCTTTCCGCCAGCTCATGCGGGCTTTGGCTCTGCCCAATTCACCGCTGCGCCGCAGGTTGCGTGGCCCAAGGAGGCTGTTATGAAGTGGAGAAAGTATCTGCCTCTGGTTGCATTGGCTCTCATCCCAGGCGGATGGGTAATCCTACTCGCCTGGGCTTTCGTATGGGCTGTTCGTTACGGTGACCAGTTAGCTGCGAACTCCAGAGCAAGCTACGCTGAGTTCTGCAAACGGCAGGAACAGGAGGCCAAGGAATGACCTTTACACCGTCCGCCACTAGTTCATTCTCTGCCGGGGCGGTCTTCTGGGGAATGGTTTGGGCCACGCTGGGCAAGCTCAATGAGCTGGCCCATTTCGTGGGCTTCAAGAAAGCCCATCCCCGCCAGACCGTGCTGCGCTGGATCAATACTCACAAGGTCGTCACCATCACCCTGACCGAAGCGGTCAACTACTCCGTGCATGGCATCTCGAGTCCGCTGGGTGTCACCTTCGCCCTGGGCGGAACCTTGGTGAACCTCTGCATGGTCACGTTCATCGTGCCCATCTGGTGCCGGCTGTCGAAACTGGAAAGTCACTGATCGTCCCCGATCTTTGTCCCCGATAAGAATCTCAATCCCAAGGAGGCAATCCAATCATGAAGACCCTCATTATCGTTCTCTCTGCTGCTTGTGCAGCGGTCGCCTATTACTTTGGTCTCCGCTACTTCAGTGGCCGGGATCTTGGCTTCACACCCGCCAGGAAGTACGTCCAAAGCCTGGCGAAGAACCTGCTTCACACCGAACTCACTGCCGCCCGCGAAGCTGGCACGACTCCCCAGGCAACAACCCAACAAGCGGCCTAGCAGACTGTCCCGCCGATGCTGGTTGCCGCAACTCTCACCGAGGTGAAAGGAGAGGCTGCATGTCACTCGTAACTCGTTATCGGCTCTTCTGGGCTGCCTTGATGGCTGCCCTCTTGGGCCTAGCGTTTTGGAAGAACTCGCGGAGCTATCCCCGCAAGTCAACGCTCTGGAGACTCCGCAAGGCTGTCATCGACACTGGGTGGGTGATGCTGAACCATCGCTCCCGCCCCTGCCTGCACGGGCAAGTCGCCTGCAAGGTGTTTCACGATGCAAAGCCCGCCCTGAAGGTCTATACTCTCCGCAAGCGAAAGGAGACCTTCGATTGGATCAACGAACTCACCATGACGCTTATCCAGGTCTTGGCGGTTCACACTCAAAGCCAAGCCGAAACATTGCGGCGTCTTGCTGTGGAAGCTTGGTTACAGAGAAATGGAGTGATCACCATCACTCAGAACAAAAAAGTGTTACCCGTTTTCCTCGAGCAATTCGCTCATAATTAGGTTGCCCCCACACGACTGGAGCGCAGCGGCAAGATGCACGGCTGGGTTTGATCGAAACGCCCGAGGACAGCGAAATCGAGGTACGCCTGGATCGTCCGCCATATTCGGCCACGAACCCGTTCGGAATAGTCGCAACCCCACGTCCAATACCGTCCCAGGTCGAGTTCGTATTCGGTGTAGCCGCTGAACATGCCGAAACTCAGCCCTGGCGCTCGCTGACGCAAGGTGTACATCAATGTCAGCAAGCTATTCGCCTGCTGCATGGGCTCGCCACCTGAGAAGGTGACGCCTTCTAAGGTATGTTCCTGGCGCGCCTTCAGCACTTCCTGAACTACATCATTAACCGTGGTTTCCGTGCCATGAAACGGATGAGTCTGAGGGTTCCAACACTTTGGGCAAGCGATTGAGCAACCCTGGAAGAACACCACAGCTCGCAGGCCTGGCCCATTAGCACGGCTGGCGGAAATCAACGCGTGAAGCAGCATGGTAGTCCTCCTTCAGCGCTGGCTCTTCTCTTGCTGGATCACGTGGCCGGTGTAATAGGCAGGTTTCTTCCGCTCCACCTTCACACTGTCTCCGCCCCGGAAGTCGTCAAAGACCTTCTCACAGCCCTGCCCTGCAAAGCCCTCCAGATCGAGGGTGGACTTCCCTTGCGCGTCAATGGTGATCGTGATCGTTTTCTCCTGCATGGTGACTTACCTCCGCACAGCAAATTGCAGCCTCACCTGCTGCCCTTCCGAGGTCTCGATCACTTCCCGGCCTTTCAGGATGTAGCCCCTGGCACGAGCCATGGTCAGGGTCTGCTTCTCCTTGTAGACCTGCTGAACACGTCCCAGCCACTTGGCCCCATAGCCACGGTGCTCGTCCAGTTCGTCTTTAATCATGGCGAGCTGACCGTCCGGCTGACGTGCGAATCCGATATCACCGTAGGCCCCGCGCAGGTGCTGGCGCCGGATGACAATGTTCACGACCTTAGCCTCCTGCTCCGAGTAGTACGAGTTCAGTTGGGTGCCCTCGGGGTGGATCTCAACCTCGTAGCCCATCTCCTTGAGGGCCTCCACGAGGTATTTCTCCTCGCGCAAGACCGTCTGAGTCATACCGTATTTCGACATTCAACGCCTCCTTTCCGCATATTCCGATTGTTGTGTGACTTGAGCCATAATGTGGCCGCGTGATCGAAAGAAGTAGCGCGAGCGCTGCGTTCTCTTTAGAGAGTTAGCGTAGTGCGGAGTTCTGCCGTGGTTTGCACTTACTGGGACTGGTAAACCAAAGGGGACTCGTTAGTGATGCCAAGACCGATGGGAGTCTGGCCCGGTTTCAAAGTGCAGTCGTCCCACTTTCCGGGAAGGGCGTTTCACAGGCACAATCTGGCAGAGGTGGTCAGAAGGGCTGTTTTCCTTTGTTGTCACGTATGCGAGTCGGTTCGGCGTCTGCGCATTTGCAGAACGGAATGGCATCGGAGGCGCACGTAAGAAATGGGGGAGCCAAAGGCCGCGGGCGACCTTACGGCGGGAAGTTCATGCGGCGCAGGAGGTCCTGGAAGGGAGGGCCGGAGCGCGGGGATTATTGCAGCTTTGCGTACTCCGCCTTGGCTTCCTTCAGCACGGGAACATCAGGGTCGGCGTCTTTCCAGAAGGCGAGAAAATCTTGGTACGCGGTACGGGCCTTTGCCGTTTCGCCCTGAAGCGCGTAAGCGCGTCCCAACCCCAGCCGCGCGAGTGCGTAGACCGGATTGAGAGGGTCTATGCCGCGATGGTCGAGGATCTTCTGGTATTCGGCAGCAGCCTTCGCTCCCTCACGCGCCTGCAAGTAGGCTTGCGCGCGAGTATTGATGGGCGAGTAACTGGGTGCACCAGCCCACGAGCCAAGTTCGTAGGGGCTGGATGCCTCCAGCAGCGTAATGGCTCGAGTGGGGCTGTTGCGCTGGAGCTCAATGATCGCCCGCGCTACGGGAAGGGAGACATTGTTGAGCAGAGTGTCCAAGGGGAAATCTTTCGCCAACTCGTCGATGAGCTTCTGAGCCCGCTTGGCGTCTCCGCATAGCGCTAGCGCGGTCGCTAATATCATCCTCGTATTCTTGTCCTCTCGGGAAGTGAGAGCTTCTGTAGGCTTTTGGTGAGCCTCTTGGATATTGCCCAACTCGGCCTCCAAAATAGTCTCCCACGCTCGCATATTAGCCGCGTCCTCTTTCAAGCCCTCCGACTCGGCTAAACTGGCCGCGCGCCTGTAGGTCTCGCGGGCCCTCTGCGTTTTCCCCAACGAGTACTCAGCCATGCCCTCCTCAAAGAGCATGTCCGGCTCGTCTGGCTTTCCGGCCCCCCACGCTATCTCGCGCTGCACGCCGGCGGCGTCGCCCCGGATGAAGGCAATCACATAGAGCGCTTCGTGGACAGGCAGAGTGTCAACATTCTGCGCGATGGCCTGCTCCGCAATAGCCTTCGCCTCATCGTAGCGATCGAGGTCTTGGTATGCGAATGCAACATTCTGGTAGGCGAAGCGATCCTTCGCGTCGAGACGCATCGCTTCGCTGGCGTTTGTTAACGCCTTCTCATACTGCCCGATCTCAGTGTACGAGACCGCCAGGAGGTCGCGGGGAACCGTGTCGCGAGGGTAGGCTTCTTTCCACGACTCGCAGACTTCGATGGCTCGGTCGACCTGCCCCGTTGCGTCCTCAAAGTAATGCACGGAGATGTATAACTTCTCCCGTTCGCTCGCCCTCTCTTTCAAATCAAACGCCTTCTTCAGGTAATCCGAAGCCTGCCCCTTTTCCGACAAATTGCTGAGGACCGCGCCCAGCGTGGCATACGCCATGGCGAAATTGGGGTCCAGTTCGATGGCGCGTTTTAGATGCGGCATGGCTCCCTCTTCGGCCATCTTCCGATGCTCGGCTTGTCCAAGGCTGAAAGCGTTCAGCGCCTCGAGCGACGAGGTGGTGGCTTCCTCGAGAGGCGTTGTGAACCTCTGAACCGAGCCGAGGGATTCGCCGAGTTTGCGCCGCAGGCTGGAGGCGGCGCGGTCCAGCGCCTTCAGCACCTGCTCTTTGCTTTCGGCCTCGATCTGCTCGCGCGCCAGCGCGTCACCTGTCTGCGCGTTGACGGCTGTAAGGGTAATCACGTAGTGGCTGCCCAGGCTCGAGATGGAGCCTGTTAGCATCGCCTTGACCCCCGCGCGCAGGCAAATCTCGCGCGCCACATCGTTCGAGACTCGTTCATCGGGAGAACGGCCCATGTAGCGCAAGGCCTCGCGCACTCGCGATTCCGGGAGGATGTTCAGATAAGGGGACTGGTCGAGCTGCACCGTGAGCGCCTCTTTCAGCGTCCCGTCGAAAACAGACTCGCCGGTGGTGTTAACAAAATCCGCCACCACGATGGAATCCCGTTCGGTCAGAGCCGGCGTTCGGCGGAAATACAACAAGGCTCCGACCAAGGCGATCAGCGCTACTCCCGCTGCGGCGGCAATCACCCAGCCCCGGAGCGGCCTGGCGCGGCTGGGCGTAACCGACTCAACCGGACCTGACGGAGCCCAGACAGCAGCAGTCTGCCTGCTCACTTCTGGGGCGGGAGTCATGACCGCTGCGGCAACCGAGGCCGAGCGGCCCGAATCCGTATCGCGCTTCAGGCGCTTCAGGTCGCTGCGGATGTCTGAAGCGTGCTGATAGCGCAACTCGCGGTCTTTCTCCAGCGCCTTGTTGATGATTTCTTCCAGCTTCGGCGGCGCTTCCGGATTCAACCGCACAGGCGAGGTTGGGGCTCGACTCAGAATCGCGTTGAAGATAAACGCTGACGTTTCGCCGGGAAAAGCCTGCCGCCCGGTGGCCATCTCGTACAGCACCGCGCCGAAGCTGAACAAGTCTGTCCGCGCGTCGAGTTCCTCACCCCGGGCCTGCTCCGGCGACATGTAGGCGACCGTTCCCATCACCTCGCCGGGGCTGGTGAGCGGCTCGGGCTCGAGGGAGGCCATGGGCAGCGTAGAAGCTCCCACCGCTTCCGCCACCCGCCTGGGCTTTGGCGCCAGCTTGGCCAAACCAAAGTCCAGGACCTTCGCCTGGCCGCGTGTCGTGACGAAGATGTTAGCCGGCTTGATGTCTCGATGGATGATGCCCTTCGAGTGGGCAGTGTCCAGCGCATCCGCAATCTGAATGGCCAAGTCGAGCAGGGTATCGATTGGTAGGGGCGAACGGCGTTCGCCCTGCTCCCCTGGGCGCGCCCCGCGCGCCCCTACATCCACCAAATGCTTCAACGTCTGCCCTTCCAGAAATTGCATGACGATGAAGGGCTGGCCTTCGTGTTCGCCGATGTCGTGGATCGTGCAGATGTTGGGGTGGTCGAGGGCAGAAGCAGCCCGCGCCTCGCGCTTGAGTCTCTCCAGCGCCTCACGATCCTTGGCCAATTCCTCGGGCAGGAACTTGAGCGCCACGAAGCGGCCGAGCCTGGTGTCTTCGGCCTTGTAGACGACACCCATGCCGCCGCCGCCGAGCTTCTCCACAACGCGATAGTGAGAAAAGGTCTTGTCAAACATGCGAGGAACGAGCTGTTATCTTGATTGGCATTGTGCCGTTGATGGTGAGGTTTGCGCCGCCGCCTTCACCTCCACCTCCGCCTCCGCCGCAACCACCGGTGAATGTCACGACGATGAGCAGTGAAAGAAGAGGGTATGTCCTTATGGTCTCTCCTCGGTGGGAGATACGTCGCCTGGCCTGCCCATGAATCCCCTCGGCGGGATCCGTCGGGCCGCCCTTCTAACAGCGGCCAACTGGCAACGGATTGACAACTCCGTAGCCCCGCCGCGATTTCCGTTTTCAACTCTGAGCCTAGTTGTGTGATCGTGAAGCCACATAGTATGCCCGCCTTGAATCTGACTCTTCAATTTGTCGGATTATTGACGGTATTACGCCGAAGCGGAAAAACTGTCAAGAGAAAAGTTGGTACTTGTGGGAAATTTAAACAGATGTTGACCTCGTCTTAGTAATTTATTGACAATAGTCAATTCGTGGAGGGTCCGATGTTCGTGGTTGAAGTTGTAAGGCCAAGGGGCCATTGTGTGATGACTTTTCAACCCCCAGCCTTCATTTCTTTCGCCTCATTGCTTTAATTGTTGAGTCCGGCCAATGGACCTCAAAAGGAAGGATGGCTCACATGAGAAGGAGACTGGCATGGGTGCTGTTCGCTGCCGCCCTGAGCACAGCAGCGAATCTGCGGGCGGCAGAGAATCTGCGCCTGAATCCGCGGCTCGATTATTCGAGCGATAGCCGGGACGGCCCGCTCATCACCGGCGATCACCTTGAAGACGGGGCCGTTCGCGGCAAACCGAATTACATTTTCATCTTCGGTGAAGGCTGATTCAATTCCAAGCGGCAGGCTCGCCGCTCCGTAGACCTATATGAGAAATATAAAGGGCGCGTCCAATTTGTGATCATTGACCTCGATCGAATGCGTTCACCAGCGCAGCGGGAGTTGGTGGACAAGTACTACACCGGCTACATACCCCACGTTGCCATCCTGGATTCGTCAGGGAAGGCAGTTTACAGTGCTGCGGGCGAGGTTGAAGAGTCGAGGATCATCGCCATACTGGATAAGCTCCTGAATTAGGCATCTCGCAGGGTTCGGTCCTGGTGGAACGATTCATTCGCGACTGGCTGTGTGCTTTAAGCCAACATCGAGAACCCGCCATTGAATTCCGCCGCGTGTCTTTCCGCGCTGCGCGCCACCTTGCTCGATTCTGTTGTTCGCGGAGGAATCAGATCCGCTCGTCTCACTTCAAGTTGCTGCCTGTCAGGGGGTTCTGCCGCTATTACGGATTCGGCCTGAAAAGTCGGCGTCCCATCGACAATCGTAGCGCCTGGCTGGATTCCGGGAGGGAAGGGCGTTTGAACAAAGCCGCTGGGCGGCGGACGCTTCGCGTGCGTGGAGTTGAACGATTGTCCTGATCGGGTATGGTCGGGTCATAAGGAGGTTCTCTATGACCCGTTTACGCCGAATGATGCTCGAAGAACTCGAGCGTCGCAATTACTCTCCGGATACGATCCGCTGCTATCTCCGTGCGGTCGCAGAATTCGCCCGCTACTTCCACCGCTCCCCCGACCATTTGCGCCCCGAGCACGTTCGGGAATACCAAGCCTATTTGTTCCGCGAGCGCAAGCTGGATGCGGGCACTGTGACGCAGCAGGTGGCTGCGCTACGCTTCTTCTTCCTCAAGACCCTGAAGAAGCGTTGGACAATGGACGAAACCCCTTACCCCAAGAAGGTGCGCCGCCTGCCCACCGTTCTCAGCCAGGAAGAAGTCGCCCAGCTCGTTAACGCCGCTCCCACTCCCTTCTGTCGCATCCTGTTGATGACCCTCTACGCCACCGGCGCGCGTTGCGCCGAGGTGGCGCGACTGCAAATCGGCGATATCGACAGCCAGCGCATGGTCATCCACATTCGGGGTGGCAAGGGGCGTGTGGATCGGGACGTGATGCTCAGCCCCGCCCTGCTCGCAGCCTTACGCGCGCACTGGAGCCGGCTCAAGCCGAAAGTCTGGCTTTTCCCCGGCAACCGTTGGCATACCGCCCCGCAGCCCATCCGCCCCAAGACTCTCTGGCACGCTTGCTATCTTGCGGCGCAACGTGCCGGGCTCAAGAAAAGTGTACATCCCCAACCGATATTCTCTTCGATGCCAGCTTTCCTTGCCGCCGATTGAATGTGCTACTGCATTACCTTCGCCAACCACAATGGCTGCTTGCCCCGCTTCTTGCCAGCTCGTGCGGCGTTGGTCGCGAAGACGTAATCCTCCGACTTCGCATGCTTTGTTGCGGGGTACCAAGCGAGTAGATCTTCTGCCACATACGGGTCAATGGGAATCGGCTTCTTCGAAGCTTCCGTCTTAACGTTGCCTACCTTCTGATCAACGATGGAGCGAACCAGATTGATCCTCAGCTTCTCGAAACTTACATCGCACCATTTCAACCCGGCTAGCTCGCCTCTCCGCAACCCTGTCGTCATGGTCACCCACACCATGACGCGCTCACGCAAGCCCAGTTTTCCCAGAAGACGCTGAAATTCTGCCGCCTCTAGCACGACCGGGATGCGCTCCCGCTTAGCACTCTGGCGCACACCCGATCCACGCACCGGACCTGTAATCGGGTTGCTCTGTACGAAGCCCCAGCGGATCGCGTGATTGAACAGGGCGCTCATGGTATTCCGGATTTTGGCTTTAGTACCTTTCGCGCGCGGTAGTGAGCGCAACCACTGCTCAACAGCGACCGTGCGAATATCAGTTATCGAGGTTCGCTCCCAGCGCGGGAGAATCCATGTGTTTAATACCGATTCGCAACGATCGCGGGTCGAGTATGCTTTTCCCTCTTCTCCGCGGCCAACGAGCTCGTGCTCACGATAATGAGCGACGAGGTCTCGCATGGTTATGGTTGTTACCGCAGCCGTTCCCTGATCAATCAGGTTCATGCGGAATACTCTGGCGGCCTTCTCGGCAGCATTTTTCGTATGATGCTGTTCCAACCTGCCGATTACCCGCTTCCGCATCACTCGCCGCCCATCAGGTAACGTGACGCGCCACCTAAACACCCAAATTCTCTTCCCGCTTGACGAAATGTCTAAGTCAACTCCACCTCGCTCAATCCGCGTCCTTTGCATAATGCCTCCTCCTTTCGAGTCTCAGGACACGGATCACACTGGATGTGAGATTGATTTTACCGCCAACCTGGATTGGAGCACCTTAACCCCTCTGGACTGGACGCAACGCCAATGCTCTTACATTTATGTTTTCCAGGTGATCGACATGTTCGTTCATCGTTCGGACCGCCGGCGCACCTGCCGCCATCGCCGTTACAAGCTCCGGCTTCCGCTATTTGGCGCAGACTGTCGGCACAGTGCGGTAGCGATCGACGCCGCACGCCGTTCGGAGCGAAGGCAGCGACAGAAATCAATCGCAGAAAACGATCGCAGAAACAATCGAATTGACCATCTTCCCACCAGGGTGCTAGAATCCTGACGTAATTAGTATGCATTAACATGCAGCTATGCATAAATAGGAGGAAGCATGACGACCACTCTTAACAGACGACAATTTATGGCGGCGACGGCGGCCGCGGTGCCCTACTTTCCGAATCTCCTGTCTGCCGAAGCCGGGGAAACAAAACCCCCGAAAACAGTCGCGGATGTCTTCGCTCCCTTGCCCGCGGGATCGGTAACCCTTGGCGGATGGCTGGGCGGCCGTATGGATGCTTGCATGAATCGGCGGGTCATGGCCCAAAACATCGGAAGATTCGTTGCGCCCTTCATCGAGCGCAACAACAATAGTTGGGAGAGCGAATACTGGGGCAAATGGTTCACCTCCGCCGTATTCGGTTATCTCTATCAACCCTCGGCAGAGCACAAGGCCAAGATCGATGAGGCGGTGCACGCCCTTCTCCAGACTCAGACCCCGGATGGACAGATCACTGGCTTTGACTCCTTCGAGCAATTCGGACAGAACTGGGATATTTGGGGCCGCAAATACGCACTTCTCGGCTTAATCGCGCATTACGATGCAACGGGCGATGCGCACTCATTGCAAGCTGCTCAAAAGGCCGCCGACGTGATCGTGGAACAAGCCGGCAAAGGGATGATTATCGGAGAGCGCTGCTTGCCTGATTTTATGGGCGTCCAGTCCACGTCGATCTTAGCGGAATTTGCGATGCTTTATGCGCGGACCGGTGAAGAGCGGTATCGGAAGACGGCTGAACTCATCGTGAAGCAATGGGACGTGCCAAATCGGATCGCTCCGAAAGGCCTGCGATTGATGACGGATGCGCTGGCAAACAAGACGCCGGTGGAGATCGGAGCTCTGAAATGCTATGAGACCATGGCGAATTACGAGGGACTGATTGAACTTTATCGCGCGACTGGCGACAGCCGGTATCTCGAAGCCGTGTCCGCGTATATCAAGAACGTTCTGGAGCAAGAGCGGATGATCCACGGCTCGGTATCGAACAACGAGGAGTGGTTCTACGGCGTGAAGAATCAGACCAACGTTCTCGAGCAACCCGTCGAAACCTGCGCCACGGCGCAATGGATGCTCATCTGCTGGCAACTGTTGCGTCTGACGGGCGACCCCAAGTGGGCCGACGAATTGGAACTGTCGCTTTACAATGCGCTGCTGGGGGTTATGACACTCGACGGGCACTGGTGGTCGTATTTCGCTCATCTCAATGGAGAGCGAATTCCGTGCCCTATTCAGCATCCAGAGGCAGAGATGACCTGCTGTGTAACCAGCGGACCTCGGGGACTGCTTCTCACACCGCAGTGGGCAGTCATGAAATCGAAGGACGGCATTGTAGTCAATCTCTATGCGGCCGGAACGGCCATGGTACCGCTGGACGACGGGGTCAAAGTTACTGTTTTGCAGAACACGTCGTACCCCGAAACGGGCGCTGTCAATATCAGTATCAGCCCCACGAAGGATTCGAAGTTCAGACTCCGCCTTCGCATTCCTTCCTGGAGCAAGCTAACGAAGCTCTCCGTCAACGGGAAGGCCGTGGCGTGCGAACCAGGCAATTACGCGGAGATCGATCGTGTCTGGTCTAGCGATGATCACGTCGAACTCGTTTTTGATATGCGGGGACGAGCGATCAAAGCTCCAAGCGGAGCGCCCGAATTGGCCCTGGCGCGCGGCCCGATTTTATTGGCGCTTGATAGTCGACTGGCGACAATCGAAAGTCACGCGATTTATCTCGACGTCGATGAGGATGGATATGTTCGTATCAACCCCACGATGTCCCTCTCGTCCGAGATCTGGATGGCCTTCGAGGTTCCGGTTTACTCGCGCAGAGGGCCGACCAAGGCAAGGAAGCGATCAACCCAGGTATTCTGCGACTATGCCTCTGCGGGCAGTCAGTTTTTGACAAGCAATCCGTTTCGAACCTGGCTGCCGCAGCCGTTGCATCTTGAGTCTGTGTATCCCCCGGACATTTGGAAGCTCGCGTACGGGAACATACGCCCACCTATGCCGCCTTTCGAACAGGTGGGTCCGTAACTGCAATGCTTCATCCAGCTAGGACGCCATCGTGGGGTTGTCCCCTGAACACAGCTTCAACCCTATGACCGACCTAAGGCAGATCTCTATTTCGGTTAACGGGTAGACTTAGCGTGATCTTCCCGCCTGCAACGATAAGCCCTGCTGGACGGCCGAAGTGGATGCGTTGGCTGCCTCGTCCACGCCGGTAATGACTTTCCCCAATGGTCCGCCACGAGTGATCCTTTCTCGACGACTGACCGATTTGCCAAAGGAGTGGCACCGGGCCCTCGAATTTTCCCTGCGCCCGTTATGAAACCTGTCTTGGCGGAAGGGCCTCGTAGATCTCCGGCTTGGCAAAAGCGGCATCGGCTCGAAACACCACTTCTTTGCTGAGTTCTTGTTGGCGCTCAATCTCCGGCAGCGACAGTTCTTCCCAGTCCTCGGCACTGTGCACATTACCCGGCCGCAGTTCGGCCGCCAGACAGTCCCCCTCGCCATTGAACAGCAGCAGGGGGTGATAGCAGGTGGACTCGAAATGGCCGTTGTAGGCGCTGTGCTCCTGTTGTCCGTAGACCGGGATCTCGGTGCTGTCCATGTCCAGCACCACCCGCTGCGAGGAATCGATGGCTTCCGCCTGAGCGATCAGTCCCCGGTTGATCGCTTCCAGACCAGCAAGGTTCTCGTCTCGCGCTAGCACTTCAGTTTCGAACGACTGGAGCCGAGACGTGAGGGCTGCCCCACGCTCCCAGATCTTTTCTGAACCGATCAGCCGCAGTGTGGGGTCTTGGGAGAGGCGCTCCGCGTCGTTCACGTCTTCGTATCCCGCCAGGCGGCTGTACACCGACTGGCGCAACAGGTCCGCGAGCGGCAACTGCGTGTTCTTCCCCCGAGAGTCGGTCGAGTGTTGTTCGATGAGTTCGCTGAGTCCCAACCGCTCATCCAATTCCCGCACGAGAACCAAGCCACCGTCTGAAGTGACACGCGACCCTTGGAAATCGACCTTCAAAGAAGCATTGAAAGAGAGCTGAAAAGGCTGATTTTGTTTCTCATCCACTGGGTATGCACCTCCAAGCCGTCCTCACCGCGTCCAAACCCGCATAAATACAGATGCCGCCGAACATCCGAAGGTTCGTAAGGAAAGTTCAAATTGGAAATCTGGGTTGTTATCTGGCGCGTGTCACCCGGTGGCCTGAGATAAATGGCCATCCAGGGAGACATGATAAGCTCTCCGGTATTGCAGGGGCGTCATGTGAACAAGTTGGCGGAAGACCAAACCAAAGTAGCTCTGATCACAAAAACCCGCTTCCTGGCTGATGTCGAGAA
>Ga0326727_10004459_pt1 | contig 42073 bp, 39 predicted proteins | sample MB2enrmetagenome_FD_207643 | JGI IMG/M metagenome (GOLD analysis project Ga0326727, IMG submission 207643) | Lab enriched peat soil microbial communities from McLean, Ithaca, NY, United States - MB29MY | ecosystem: Environmental > Terrestrial > Soil > Wetlands > Peat | place: USA: New York...
CCCTTGACAGGATAAGAATACACTCGAAATTAGAGACTTGCCTTTTTGTCTTACTTCTTTTTAAGCATAAGGTCTGGTTCGCTGTTCGCTACGTACACGAATTCTGCCTCATGCTTCCTCCGGACACCTCATTACTGATAATGCCCTTGCCTTGTTGGCGTTGCCCTTCCGTCCGGTAACGGCGGGCAGTTTTACTTCCGGCTGACGCCAGAAGGGCGGCCTGTACGTCATGCCAGGCGCACCTGAGATACTACCGCCTGGAAGGCGGTAGGTTCGAATAGTTGTCGGCTGAAAGCCCGACTTAAAAATCAAAACCCCAATGTTTTTAATTTGTGGTATTTCGTCTTGCAGTGGACCGAGTATTGTAAGCCACAATCCTAATTAGCACTATCGCTAAAAACATCTGCTGAAGCTTTCGCCTGGAAGGCGAGGGGTTTTATATCCCAAAGTGAGACACTAATTGAGTAAAGGGTGATATCTCTTTGAAAAGGCTAGTTTATCTGTCTTCATGGGAACCGTAAGGAAGTTGCGGTAAATGGCAAAAAGTTAAGCCACCTCTTTTTCTGTGGACTTTATTCAGAGGTCCAAACATATGACAAGAAACTGGATATTTTTAACATAAAGCCGAATTTAATGCGATACCCGGAGTGAACACTGCCAGGTTGTTTGGCAGCTATGCACAAGGACAAACCGATTAAGAGCTATATGGACATCGCCGTTGAACTGCTAAATGACATATTGCTAGACTGCTTTATCAACTGCAGTAGTCCCTTCACAAGAAGATTGACCTGGGGATTCTCTCCTGCCTGAAGCCCCGTTAACACCGTACATTGCCAGAGAAATCATCTATGCTAAGCGAGATGACAGAGCATATCTGCCCATCTCTTCAATAGTATAATACATTGCAGCGGCTATAATGCGTCTTTTGGCGACAAAATGACTTGTTCGGCAACGTTGCGAGAGCTGGAGGTCGTTAGCGAGGCAGCCGGCAAGGTTACGGAATCTTTCAAAGCAGGACATCCGGCAATCGATTGGAGGACCTTGAAAATTTGCCGGAATGTGTTGGCGCATGAGCATTTTGGAATCAACGCGGATATCGTTTGGGAAGTGGTATAGAACAAGTTAATCGTTTAATTTCAGCCTGGTATGAATGGATCAGAAAAAGAGTTGGGCACTATTCCACCGGAGGGGGAATCGCCTTATACGGCATTTCCATATTCTTTATAATAATCCTGGAACTGTTCCGCCACGGACAGCGATAAAAAAAGCTCTACAAGCTCCGGGTCAAGCGCGTTACCCGACATTGACCCTAGGATCGCAAATGTTTCTTCGGCCGAAAATTTCCGGCGGTACGGCCGGTCGCTCATCAGCGCGTCAAAAACGTCTGCCACGGCAACTATACGCGCCTCGATGGGGATTTCCTTGCCGCTGATGCCAGTTGGATAACCTGCACCGTCGTAACGTTCGTGATGAAAGTGGATGATATTGTGCGCCACTTGGGAAAGGTTGGCCTTGGCTGCAACGTCAGCTCCCCAGTCAGAGTGCATTTTCATGGTGGCCAATTCCTGGTCATTTAACTGCTGGTGGCCATTGAGTATATTCTCAGAAACGCCGATCTTGCCGCAGTCATGGAGCCAGCTGCCGTATTTTATCTCTCTCTTCATGTCCTTGGGGAGATGCAGCGCCTCTGCAAGGCAAAGGGCGAGCACTGCCACCCTGTCGCAATGCCCCCTGGTGGAAGGGTCTTTAAGTTCAATTGTCTGGGCAAGGGAGCGGAGAACATCCTCTTCATCTTTCCTTAATGATTGCAGTACATGATGGCGACGAATCCCATCGGCTACCGCGTTTATAAGCTCTTCGTTCTCCCAGGGCTTCAAGACAAAGCGGAAGACCTCGCTTCGGTTGATGGCGGACAGGGCGCAGGACAGGTCGGCATATGCGGTCATGAGGATCTTGACCGTTTCGGGCGATATATCCTTCAGCCGGGCAAGTAATTCAAGCCCGGAGATATCGGGCATGCAGTTATCCGTTACGACTACCGCAATTTCCTGCACGGAAATGATCTCAAGCGCCTCAATGGCGCTATTGGCGGTTAGGATCTCGTTTCCCTGGGCGCTGAAAAGCGAAGTTGCAATTTCCAGTACCAGCCGGTCGTCATCGACGAACAGGATTTTATCGCTCATAACCTTTGCCTCCTCAGCCAGAAGGTATTGCCACCTCTGAATCATACGCACCTATAACACTGCAATCTTCCAACTGTCAAGCTAAAACCAATGGGGAAATTGCCATGAACCCGCACGTTCAGAATACCCTCTAGAAATAGCCACAGAGGATTTCACATTTAACAAACCAACCGTTAATTAAAGAATTGCGCCTATTGTATAGCGCTCTGCGCAAGGCTCAGCAGATAGCTGGGGACAACCCCCGGCGTCAGCACGCCGAGAACGGCAAGGGTGAGAGACAGGATGATGGGGGGGGTAATCGTCAGCCAGTCGAATTCCTCCTCCGGCTCTTTCATGTACATGAAGACGATTACCCGCAGGTAATAGTAGACCGACACTACGCTGTTGAGCACGCCGATGACGGCGAGCCAAATGAACCCCCCCTTGATGGCGCTGGAGAAGAGATAAAACTTGCCGACGAAACCGGCAGTGGGGGGAAGCCCTGCCAGGGAAAAGAGAAAGATCGCCATGCACGCCGCCAGGAGCGGGTGTTTGTAGGCAAGCCCGGCATAATCGCCGACATTGTTGTTCTTTTCCCCTTTCTTTCCGACCAGGATGACGACAGTAAAGGCGCCGATATTCATGAATGCATAGGTAAGCATGTAGAAGAGAATGCCGGCAATCCCCTCGGTATTTCCGGCGGTAAAGCCGACCAGGGCATAACCTGCATGGGCGATGGCGGAGTAGGCGAGCATCCGCTTGATGTTGCTCTGATAGAGGCCGATTATGTTCCCCACGGTCATGGTAAGGGCCGCCAATCCCCAGAGAAGCGGGGTCCAGTCAGGTTTCAGCGCAGGGAAGGCAATGGTGAAGACCCTGACAAAGGCGGCAAATCCCGCCGCTTTGGGACCAACCGCCATGAAGGCGGTCATTGGCGTCGGCGCCCCCTCGTAGACATCGGGGGTCCACATGTGAAACGGCACTGCGGCGATCTTGAAGGAGAAGCCAACTGCCATGAGCAGCATGCCGCAGATAAGGAGCGGGTTCCCCGTTATAGTTCCATGCCGTGCGATGCAGGCTGCGATCAGCGCCACCTTGGTCGTGGCGGTGGCGCCATAGGTCAGGGCCATGCCGTAGAGAAGGAAACTGGTGGCGAAAGCTCCGAGGAGGAGATATTTGAGCCCAGCCTCGTTCGATTTCAGGTCTGCGCGGTTGAAGCCGGCCAGTACATAAAGCGCTATGGAAAGGAGCTCGAGTCCCAGGAAGATGGTCATCAGGTCGTTTCCCGCGGCCATCAGCATCATTCCTGCCGTGGCAAGTAGGATAAGGGGATAGAGCTCACCGTGGTTGCACTCCTCGCGATGCATGTAACGGTCAGTGATCAGAACGGTGAGGGCCGCTGCAATCAAGAAAATCCCCTTGAAAAAGAGGGCGAACCTGTCCTGCACGACCTCCCCGCCAAAACCACTCTGCATCCCGGGGGAAACGCTCCACCCGGCGATGACGAAGAAAAATGTCACGGCAATGCCGATAAAGCTTAGGTACCCCAGATACCCCTTCTGCTCGCTCGGGCTCGGGATAAAGACGTTGAGCAGTAGAAGCGCCATGGCAAAGAGCGACAGAACCGCCTCGGGGAGGATCGTGACAAAATTTATGTCAGGTGCGGTAATGGGTTCCATTTGCAATTTCCTCCGCTATCTATTCACTGTTCGCTGTACGCCGCATGCCGTTCTCCCTGTGGGAGCGCCTGCTTCACGGCAACCTGATGTTTGGCCTTGCTTAAGGAGATCATCCGGTCAACAGCCGGTGCCATCCTGCTGATAAAAGGGGTTGGGTAAACCCCCATTATGAAGATGAGAGCCACGAGGGGAGCCATGACCACGATTTCGCGGGCGTTCAGGTCCTTGATGGTCAGGTTCCGGGGGTTGGTCACCTCGCCGAACATGACCCGCTGGAACATCCATAGCATATAAACTGCCGAGAGGATGACGCCCGCTGTAGCGATTATCGCATACCAGCGCAGGTTGCTTTCAAATGCGCCGAGCAGGATCAGGAATTCGCCGACAAATCCGTTGGTGCCGGGGAGGCCGATCGACGACAGGGTAACGATCATGAAGATGGTGGCAAAGAGCGGCATCCGTTTGGAAAGTCCGCCGAAATCGGTGATCAGCCTGGTATGTCGGCGTTCATAGATGAAACCGACGATTAAAAACAGCGCCCCAGTGGAAACCCCGTGGTTGAGCATCTGCAGAATCCCGCCGCTGACTCCCTGCTGGTTGAGCGCAAAGATGCCAAGCATGACAAAGCCGAGATGGGCTACGGATGAGTAAGCGACCAGCTTTTTGACATCCTCCTGGACCATGGCGACGAGTGCCGCGTAGATGATGCCGATCACCGCGAGGGTGGCGAAGAGCGGCGTAAAGCGGAGGGTGGCATCGGGGAAGAGCGGCATGGCGAACCTGACGAAGCCGTAGGTTCCCATTTTCAGGAGGATGGCGGCCAAGATGACCGAGCCCGCTGTTGGTGCTTCGGTATGGGCGTCAGGCAACCAGGTGTGGAGGGGGAAGATGGGGACCTTGACGGCGAAGGCGAAGGCAAAGCAGAGGAACATCCAGCTCTGGGTAAAAGGATCGAGGCTCAGGTTGAAAAAACGGTCGAGGCTGAAATCGCCGGCGCCCGCCTTGAAATAGAGGGCGATCAGGGCGATCAGCATGAGGACCGAGCCGAGCATGGTGTAGATGAAGAACTTGACTGTCGCGTAAACCCTATTATTCCCTCCCCAGACGCCAATGATCAGGTACATCGGGATAAGCATTATCTCCCAGAAGATGTAGAAGAGGAAGAGGTCGAGGGAGATGAACGTGCCGAGCATGCCGACCTCCAGAAGCAGCAGGCAGATCATATATTCCTTCACCATTTTTTCTACCGCGCTCCAGGTGGAGAGGATGGCGATCGGCATGATAAAAGTGGTCAGCATGACCAGCCAGAGACTAATGCCGTCGATTCCCACGTGATAGCGCATAACGAATGGACCAGCGGCTATCCAGGGGAGATCCTGGACGAACTGGAATTCGGCGTTGCGAATAAATCCGGTAACCAGGGGGATCGACACCAGAAAAGTGACCAGCGAGACCCCGAGGGCCACGGCTTTGAGCGGCCCGTGGTTCTCCTTCGGAATGAAGAGAAGCAATAGTGCCCCGATCAGTGGCAGGAAGGTCATCAGGTTGAGGATTGTATAGTTCATCTCTTTTCCTCAGCGAAAGATATATAAGACAAAGATCACCACCACGCCTATTGCCATGGAGAGCGCATAGTTGTACACATAACCAGTCTGGGTGTTCTTGAGCAGGCGGCTTGCGCCCATTATGAGCGTTGCAGTGCTGTCGACGAGTCCGTCCACCACGACCACGTCGAACCCCTTCCAGAGGAAACGGGCTGTGGCCTTGCATGGGTTGACAATGAGGAAGTCATAAATCTCGTCCAGGTACCACTTGTTGAAGACCGCCCGGTAGATGAGTGGAAAGGCCGCAACGAAACGTCCCGGAAGGCTCTTGTTCCGGATATACATGGTGCTGGCGATGGCGATGCCGATAGCGGCCATGCCGACCGACGCCCCCATAAGCCCCCATTCAAGAATTGGGCTATGGGCTTCAACAGCTTGACTTCCCTTCATGTACTCTGCAGAGAAGCTGAAAACTGGATCAAGGAACCGCGCGAACAGATTGGCGGCCCCGAACACCCGCGGCATGCCTATAAAGCCGCCGATTGCCGACATAAACGCAAGGACAATCAGCGGATATACGATCACCTTAGGGGATTCTTGGAGATGTTCCATCGCCTCGGAGGTGATCCGGCAATCGCCGTGGAACGTCATGAAGAGCAGCCGGAACATGTAGAATGCTGTTAGGCAAGCCGCCAGCGCGCCTAAGCCCCAGAGGAGATAATTGAGGTTGCCGTGGAGAGGGTTGGCGAATGCCTGCCAGAGGATCTCGTCCTTGCTGAAGAACCCGGCAAAGGGGGGAATCCCGGCAATGGCAACGGTGGCAATGAAGAAGGTCCAGTAAGTTCGAGGCATCCGCGCCTTCAGCCCCCCCATGTTGCGCATGTCCTGTGGGTCTGCCGGGGAATGGGCATGGTGCAGGGCGTGTTGCATGGAGTGGATTACTGCGCCGGAACCAAGGAAGAGGCAGGCCTTGAAGAAGGCGTGGGTCACAAGGTGGAATATCCCCGCGCTGAAGGCGCCGACACCCATCGCCAGGAACATATAGCCGAGCTGGGATACCGTCGAATAGGCAAGGACCCGCTTGATATCGTTCTGGGCCGTGCCGATGGTGGCAGCGAACAGGGCGGTGGCGCCCCCCACGAGTGCGACCGTCAGCATGGTTTCCGGCGCTCTCACAAAGAGGAAATTCATCCGGGCGATCATGTAGACCCCGGCGGTGACCATGGTAGCCGCATGGATCAGGGCGGAAACCGGGGTGGGGCCCTCCATTGCATCGGGAAGCCAGGTAAGGAGGGGTATCTGCGCCGATTTGCCGGTGGCACCAAGGAAAAAGAAGAGGGTGATGATGGTGACGACCCCACCCGTCGGGAGGATATCCGCAAGCCCGGCCAGCTCGGTGAACTGGATCGTCCAGATACCGTGGCTCTGGCCTAGATACCAGTAGAGGGTAAAAATACCGAGAAGAAAGCCGAAGTCCCCCACCCGGTTCATGACGAATGCTTTCTTTCCTGCGTCACAAGCCGATTTTTTGTGAAAATAGTAGCCAATCAGGAGATAGGAACAAAGGCCGACACCTTCCCATCCGACGAACATGAGGAGAAGGTTGTTCCCCATCACGAGGAGGAGCATGGCGAAAGAAAAGAGGTTCATGTAGGCAAAAAAGCGGTAGAAGCCTTCCTCCCCCTTCATATAGCCGATGGAATAGATATGGATCAGAAACCCCACCCCGGTCACGACCATGAGCATCACGCACGAGAGGGGATCGATCAGAAAGGCTGCGTCCGCACGGAACGTCCCCGCGCTTATCCAGGTGAAGAGAGTGACATTGTGCACCCGGTCCCCGGCGGGAAGCAAGATAAGGTTTCCGAGGGTCACACAGGAGAGAACGAAGGAGGCGAAGAGCGCCAGGGAGCCGATGCCGCCTATGACTCTTTCATTTCTGATTACCTTGCCAAGCAGGCCGTTGATGAGAAATCCGAGCAGAGGAAAGAGTGGTATCAGCCAGACATTGTCGAACATTTTGGACTCCTTTTTACATTCAGCCGCCAAAAGCCCATCTTTCCCTCACCACTTCATCAGGTTCAGCTCTTCCACGTCAATTGATTCGCGGTTCTTGTAAAAGGCGATCATCAGCGCCAGGCCAACCGCGGCCTCGCATGCCGCTACGGTCATGACGAATAAGACGAAGATCTCCCCGTCGATATTCCCCAGATACCTGGAGAAGGCGACGAACGTCAGGTTCACGGCATTCAGCATAAGTTCTATACACATGAAGATGACAATCGCATTTCTTCTGGTTAAGACGCCAACCGCGCCGATGGCGAAGAGGATCGCGGCAACGATAAGGTAATCATGCAAAGCTGGCATTTCTCACTCCCTATTAGATAAGAGTTCAGATTTTGAGGTTCGAAGTTCAAGATTATTTACTTCAAAGTCAGATCGCAGAACAGGTTTTACACTTTCTTCTTGGCCAATACCACCGCCCCGATAATCGCTGCTAGGAGAAGAAGCGAGGTGATTTCAAAGGGAAGAAGAAAGTCGCTGAACATCGCCATACCGATCAGCTCCGTATGGCCGATATTGGCAATGAGCGCCAGGTCAATGGGGCCGCGGCTTTCAGAGATCGCACCGCTTAAGAGGAGATAGCCGGTCTCGCAAAGGATTACGAAACCGATTGCTCCGCCTAGCACGACCCCATGCGCCGATTTCTTAACGGTTTCGGCCTGGATGTTGAGGAGCATGATAACGAAGATGATCAGGACCATTATCGCTCCGGCATATACCATTACCTGTACTGCCGCCAGGAATGGGGCATGAAGCATCACATAAAAGACCGCGAGGCAGAAAAAGGTCAAAACCAGCGAAAGGGCGCTGTTTATAGGGTTTTTGCACGTTATGACGCAGATAGCGGAAATGATCGCAATTGTCGCCACACTATAGAAAAAGATCGATTCCGGCATTGTCTGCTCCTTTATCTCTTCTCTAGCAGTCGTTCCTTGGTGTAGACGAAATCCTCCCTTTTGTAGCCTGCCAGCTCAAAGGAGTCGGTCATTTTAAGGGCATCCACAGGGCACGCCTCCACGCAATATCCGCAGAAGATGCAGCGGAGTATTTCTATCTCATATTTTGCGGCGTATTTATCATGATTGGCGTCTTCAGCCGCTTCGACGGTAATGCATTTGGCCGGGCAGACGGTGGGGCAGAGATAGCAGGCAACGCACTTTGCCTGGTCATGGGCAACGTTCAGGGCATGCAGCCCCCTGAACCCTGGCGCTATGGCCGGCCTCTCCATGGGATATTGGAGAGTTATCGGCTTTTTGAGCATATGTCTGAGGGTTATTTTCAACCCTTGCAGAAGGGGTATGATCATCGCGGTATCCTCTTTAAAGCACGATTGCCACTGCAGTTACAACAATATTTACTAACCCCAGTGGCAGGAAAACCTTCCAGCCTAGCCTCATGAGCTGGTCGTAACGGTATCTGGGAAAGGTGGCCCTGATCCAGATGAAGCAGAACAAAAAGAAATAGACCTTGGCGATAAAGTTAACCACTGGCGGGAAAGGACCGTGCCAGCCGCCGAGAAAGAAAGTCGCTGCTACGGCACTGACGGTGACCATGTTGGCATATTCGGCCATGAAGAAAGTGGCGTATTTCATGCTCGAGTATTCGGTGCTGAATCCCGCCACCAGCTCACTTTCCGCTTCAGGGAGGTCAAAGGGGGTGCGGTTGGTCTCCGCGACCGCGCAGACGCAGAACAGGATGAACGCCAGCGGCTGTTTCCAGATATACCAGCCGAACAGGCCGGCCTGATCGGCAACTATTTTATGCAGAGAAAGGGATTGTGAGAGCATGAAGACCGCGACCAGGGCAAAGCTCGCGGCAAGCTCGTAGGATATCATCTGCGCGGAAGAGCGAAGACCGCCGAGGAGGGAATATTTGCTGTTGGATGACCAGCCGGCCAGAACGATCCCGTAGACACCCAAAGACGACATGGCCAGGACGTAGAGCACTCCCACATTCACATCCTCCACCCTTCCCAGCGCAGGGTCGTAATAGGCGGCTATCTGAAGTGGTATCTTGTAGCCGGCAATCTCGAGGGTATCGCCAAAGGGGATTACGGCAAAGGCGGCAAACGCCGGCACCAGGGCAACCAGCGGCGCCAGCCGGAAGGCCAATCTGCTCACCTGGGATTGTGCGATCTCTTCCTTGAAAAATAGCTTCAGGCCGTCGGCGACCGGCTGTAGAAGGCCATGCCATCCAGTCATCATGGGGCCAAGCCGGATTTGCATGTGGCCGATCACCTTTCGTTCGGCATAGACCGCATACGCCACGGTGAAGATCAGGAACGCAAAGGCCGCAATTACCTTGGCGACCATGGCAAGATAATAAAACAGCGGCAACCCCAGGAATTCGTAACTCATGCGCGCCTCTTTACCCTTTCTCAAATTCCTTGAAGCTGGTGATAATAGAAATCCCAAATCACAAATTCAAACAATAGAAATAACAAACCAATATATTTGTTATTGCAGTTTGCTTGGGATTTGGTGCTTTGGATTTGCTGTCTGCATTACCTGTCGATTTCCCCGAGGACAATATCGAGGGAGCCGATAACCGCCACCAGGTCGGCGATCATGGCACCTTTGCTCATCTTTTCAATGGCCTGCAGATTGACGAATGAGGGTGGACGGATCCTCAGCCGGTATGGTTTTGCAGTGCCGTCACTGACGATGTAATAACCCAGCTCCCCTTTCGGGTTCTCGACACCCTGGTAAACTTCCCCTTCTGGGACCGGAAATCCTTCGCTGGCGATCTTGAAGTGGTGGATGAGCCCCTCGATCGTATTGTAGACCGCTTCCTTCGGCGGATAACAGACCTGCGGCGCATCGGCCAGGATAGGCCCAGGCTTGAGGGAATCGAGGGCCTGGCTGATGATATTCAGTGCCTCGCGCATCTCGACAAGGCGGACCTGGTAGCGGTCGAAGGTGTCGCCCCCCTCCCCTACCGGCACCTTGAAGGAATAGTTTTCATAGCCTGAGTAAGGATCGTCCTTTCTTAAGTCCCAATCGACCCCCGAGCCGCGCAGGACCGGACCTGTCATGCCGAAGTCGATGGCTTCCTCAGCGGATATCACCCCATTGCCGACGGTCCTCTGCAGCCAGATTGTGTTCCTGGTCAGAAGCCCCTCGTAGGTGTCGAAATGACGAGGGAATTCAGCGACGATCCTTTGCACGTCGCCTTCAAACCCGTCATAAACATCCTGCGAAAGCCCGCCGACCCTGAAGAAGTTAGTGGTCATACGCGCGCCGGATACCCGCTCATAGATGGACATTATCACTTCACGCTCACGGAAACAGTAAATGAAAACGGTCATGGCGCCGATATCGAGGGCATGACAGGCAAGCCAGAGCAGATGCGACTTGAGACGGGTCAGCTCGGCCATGATAACCCGAATGGTCCGGGCCCTTTCCGGCACCTCGATGCCGAGCAGCTTCTCCACCGCCAGGACATACCCCAGGTTGTTGTGCATGGGGGCGAGATAGTCGAGCCGGTCGGTCAGCGGGATGGCCTGGTGATAGGTGCGGTGTTCAGCCAGCTTCTCCACACCGCGGTGCAGATATCCTATATCGGGGGTGATTTTCTGGATAACCTCACCGTCCAGCTCGACGATAAGCCGTAAAACGCCGTGGGTACTGGGATGCTGCGGCCCCATGTTCAATGTCATTGTCTCTTTGTTGGCCATCTTGGTCTCTTCTATGCGAGCCTCCCTTTGTATGGCTCGCGGTCCGGCCCCTGCAACGGGTAATCCTTGCGCAGCGGATGGCCTGACCAATCATTGGGCAAGAGAATCCTGCGAAGGTCGGGATGGTTATTGAAGGTAATGCCGAACAGGTCGAAAACCTCACGCTCCAGCCAGTTGGCTGTATTCCAGAGCGGCACCAGGGAATCAATGGCCGGGTCGGATTCGCTTACAGGCACCTTCAGCCTGATCCGCTCCTTGCTTTGGATGGACAAGAAGTGATAGACCATCATGAAGCGGGGAGCCTTCCCCATATAGTCCACCGCGGTCACATCGATCAGGAAATTGAACTGGAGGTTCTCTTTCAGAAATCGGCAGATCTTGGTTATATATTCTTTTCTAACGGTCACCGTCACTTCGTCGCGGAACTTCTTTGCAGATATGATGGAATCGGCAAACCTCGCCCTGAGCATAATCACCGCATGATTTTCTTCAGCCATTAACGCACCTTTCCATATAGTTGTGCCCATTATCCGGATCAGACTACTGGTTCCAGTCTTTCGCCGAAACCGAGGGCGTTGCCGAACGAGTTTCTCTCCTTCATGATCTTTTCCTGGAGCTTGATTACACCATAAAGAAGCGCTTCAGGCCGCGGAGGACAGCCGGGGATGTAGACATCGACCGGGAGGGCTTCGTCTATCCCCTGCACGACACTGTAAGTATCGAAAATCCCGCCAGAGCAGGCGCAGGCCCCCATGGCGATGACCCATTTCGGCTCCGGCATCTGCTCATATATGGTCTTGATAACCGGCAGCATTTTTTTGGTTACGGTGCCGGCAATTATAATGCAATCCGCCTGCCTGGGCGATGCGCGGAAGATTATGCCGAACCGGTCAAAGTCGTGGCTTGCCGCGCCGGTTGCCATCATCTCGATAGCGCAGCAGGCCGTCCCGAAAGTCATAGGCCACAATGACGATTTCCGGCTCCAGTTGACTAGGGCATCCAGTGACGTGAAAATAACGTTATCCCCTAATGGCCGATCTACTCCCATTCCAGCGCCCCTTTTTTCCAAATGTAGATGTAACCGACCAATAGAATGGCGATAAAGACCCCCATCTCGATGAGGCCAAAGGTCCCGAGCCTTTTGAAGAGGATGGACCAGGGATAAAGAAAAACCGCCTCGATATCGAATAGAATGAAGAACATGGCGATCAGGTAGAACTTGATGGAAAAACGTTCCCGTGCCGACCCGACAGGTTCGCATCCGCATTCGTAGGGGGAGAACTTCAGTGGCGACGGCTTCTTCGGCCCCAAGAGGGAAGACAAAAGAAGTGAGCCAACGCCGAAAAGAATTGCAAAAAGAACCAGCAAAAGAATCGGGAGATAGGCGCCAATCATGTTACCTCCTGAAAAGGCTACAATCGGTTCTATTGATAACCATAAAAGAGAGCAAAAGCCTTATCCAGCAAAACATTAAGGGTTGTTTAATTTGTATACTGTATACAGTACAAAAAACTATTTCATTTCCCCTGCATTGTCAATAAAAATCTACCATATCCTTGCAATTGATCAACCCGCAGCCGGCTTTATCTGGAGAGTCCTTAAAGTGGCCGGGCCAATGACGTAAGGCAAAAGGCTTAAGGGAAAAATCACCGCTATACCTTACCCTTTGCCCATTTATCCCTTGACATTGCTTGCCGTTATATGGTACTAACTTATTGATTTATTGGGCATATTCCATACCATCACGAGGAGCTGACACGATGAAAAACAGCCGTTCCAAGCAATTATTCCAGGATGCACAAAAATATATCCCCGGGGGGGTAAACAGCCCTGTACGCGCCTTCAAATCAGTCGGATCTGACCCTCTTTTCGTAAAAAAGGCGTCCGGTTGTAAAATTTACGATGAAGACGATAATGAATTCATCGATTATGTGGGATCGTGGGGACCGATGATCCTCGGCCATTGCCATCCCGCGGTCGCAGCCAGCGTCAAGGCCGCCGTGGATAACGGCAGCAGTTTCGGCGCACCAACCGAACTGGAGGTGATCCTTGCCGAGATGGTTGTCTCTGCTGTCCCTTCCGTGGAGATGGTCCGCATGGTAAGCTCCGGCACCGAGGCGACCATGAGCGCGATCCGCCTGGCGCGCGGCTTTACCGGGAGGGACAAGATCCTGAAATTTTCTGGCTGTTATCATGGCCACGCCGATTCGCTACTGGTGAAGGCCGGCTCAGGCGCCGCCACTTTCGGTGTGCCCGATTCCCCAGGCGTCCCCGGAGATTTTGCCAGACATACCCTGACCGCCGAATATAACAGCCTGCCATCGGTTAAAAAGCTCATCGCCGAAAACAGGGGGGAAATCGCCTGCATCATCGTTGAGCCTATTGCCGGCAACATGGGATGCGTCCCGCCGCGTGAAGGTTTCCTGGGGGGATTGCGCTCCCTCAGCACGGAAGAGGGGATCGTCCTTATCTTCGATGAGGTGATGACCGGTTTCCGTGTCGCTTACGGCGGTGCCCAGGAGCTGTATGGCGTTACCCCGGATATGACCACCCTCGGCAAGATCATCGGCGGAGGTTTGCCGGTCGGCGCATTTGGCGGCAAGAAGGAGATAATGCAGATCCTCTCCCCTTCGGGCGGGGTTTACCAGGCAGGGACTCTCTCCGGCAATCCGCTGGCTATGACCGCTGGCATTGAAACGCTGAAACTTCTCAAGCGGGACGGCTTCTACCGAGAGCTGGAGGAAAAGAGCGCCACGCTGGCCGCGGGTATTGCGCAGGCGGCAAAAGACGCAGGTTATCCCATTTATTCGACCCGGGTGGGGAGCATGTTCTGCGCCTTTTTCACCAAGGGTGAAGTCTATGACTGGACAACCGCTGCCGCCTGCGACACCGGCGCCTTTGCCCGTTATTTCCTGGCCATGCTGGAAGAGGGGATTTATCTGGCCCCTTCCCAGTTCGAGACCGCTTTCGTCTCCATCGCCCACGGTGACGCGGATATCGAAAGGACCATAGCAGCAGCACGGAAGGCTTTCAAGGCGTTGTAAAAAGATTCGTCAAGAGACAAAGGATTCAAGGAAAACCTTCAACCTTCACCATTAACTTTTTAGCCTGTTTTTTTAGATTGACATCCCCCCGGTAAATATGATACTTGATTAAAGGATTTTTATACATTGGCCTTTCGCCCGGATATAAAGTATGTCTGATGGATGAAAAGAAAAGCAGTTTATTTAGGACCCTTGGTTTGGTCTCGAGCATGGGGATTTCCTTTGTTCTGGCCATTTTCATTGGGGTTATAATCGGACGCCAGTTAGACAAGTGGTTTGGAACGGCCCCCTGGTTCTTTTTTATTTTTCTGTTATTCGGCATTATCGCCGGATTTCGTAACCTATATATAATTACAAACCGAGTAATAAAAAGGGATGAGAACAGTAAGGATAAATGATGAGGATATCATTACTGTTCTTAATGCCGGTAGTTGGGTCCTACTGGCCTTGCTGGCCATTGCCGGGTGGCTCCTGTTTTCCCGGCATTTCGCAGCAGGGGTGGTAGCGGGAGGGGTGCTGGCGATAGCCAATTTTTACTGGCTGCACAGCATCATGAGGCGGACGCTTATTCTTCCAAAAGGGAAGGCACAGCGTTTCGCCATGTCACGATATATGCTGCGACTGGTGCTCATCGGAGTCGCGGTGTGGTTCATGATCGTTCGCTTTAAAATCGATTTAATCGGCTTGCTAGTGGGGCTTTCGGTCCTCGTGATTAATATCTTTGCCCTGACAATTTACAGGTTGATTTCCAAAGGAGGTTAGATACGATGGTCCATCCATTTCTTTTCCTGCAGTTCTTCAGGGGGATTCTCACCCCGCTCCTTTTTCCGAACGCAGTGAAGGCAGGCGGCGAATTGCTGGAGAATGCGCACAAGGCCGTTGACACTATTACCTACACGTGGCTGGTCATGGCGATACTCATTCTCCTCTCCATCCTTGCTACCAAGGGACTCAAAAGCATGCCAGGCGGCCTGCAGAATTTTATGGAAGTGATTGTCGGCGGCATCGAGAAGACGGTTGAGGATACCATGGGAAAACACGGTTTGCCGTTCTTTCCTCTTATTGCCACCTTGTTCCTATTTATCCTCGTCTCCAACCTCATCAGTCTTGTCCCTGGCTTTTTCCCGCCAACCGCCAACGTCAATACCACCCTGGCATTGGCTATCATCGTCTTCACCACAACCCACGTGGTCGGCATCAAGGAACATGGCCTTAAATATGTCAAACATTTCCTCGGACCAGTCTGGTGGCTGGCCTGGATGATATTTTTCATAGAAATAATAGGCCATTTAAGCCGGATCCTCTCTCTCTCCCTCCGTCTCTTCGGCAATATAGGTGGCCATGAAATCGTGATCATGGTATTTTTTGCCCTGGTCCCATTTTTCGCCCCCCTTATTATGTCGGTACTGGGGCTTTTGATCTGCGTTATCCAGTCAATCGTCTTCATGATGCTGGCGATGATGTACATCCATGGGGCTATCGAAGAGGCGCATTAAATAACGAGATATAGGTAAAGGTAGATCATGAAAATCTTTTCTTTACCTTTACCTCTTCCTTAAGCTGTTTTTTATTCCTATACTGTTTAGGAAAAATATAAAAGAAAAGGAGTAACGGAGAATGGAATTTTTTTCAGCATGTGTTATCGCAGCAGGCATCGGAATGGGATTGGGTGCCGTTGGCCCCGGTATCGGCGGCGGGATGGCGGTTGGCGGCGCGGTTGAGGGTGTTTCAAGGAATCCCGGCGCATCCGGCAAGATCCTCACCACCATGATGATCGGTTTCGCCATGATCGAGTCTCTGGCAATCTACGCCCTGGTTGTCGCCCTTATCATCCTTTACGCCAACCCCTACAAAGAGGTTGCCCTGAAGGCGCTTGAGCACGTAGCAAAGTAGTTCCTGTCATGACAGTAAAAAGGGGATGCGCCTCACACCGCGCATCCCCTTTTTTTTACCTTTCCTTTGCAACTCCTTTTAGGTACTCCACAAGAAGCCTTACCCCCACCCCGGTCGCCCCCTTCTGCAGGTAGGGACGGTCCTTCTCCATCCAGGCGGTCCCGGCGATATCCAGATGGACCCACCTTGTCTTCCCCACAAAGCTCTTCAGAAACCATGCCGCGGAAATCGTCCCCGCCTCGGAGCCGCCAGCGTTTTTCAGGTCGGCGATGTCACTCCTCATCAATTCTCCATACTCCTCCCAGAGTGGGAGCTCCCACACCCGTTCGCCGCACTTCTCAGCAGCGCTTCGGATGGCCCGTTTCACACCCTCATCGTTCCCCATCATACCGGTGGCAACACTCCCCAGCGCCACTACGCAAGCGCCGGTCAGGGTCGCCAGGTCTATGAGCGCGGCTGGGCGGTAGCGCTTGGCATAAAAGAGGGCATCGCAGAGAACCATTCTTCCTTCGGCATCGGTATTAACAATCTCAATAGTCTGCCCGGACATCGATTTAACCACATCGCCCGGCTTGTAGGCCCCCCCTCCCGGCAGGTTTTCCGCCGTTGGGACAAGCCCCACCACGTTCACTGGAAGCTTCAGAGCCGCCACAGCCATGAGCGTTCCCATGACCGCTGCCCCCCCGGCCATGTCGTATTTCATCTTTTCCATCCCATCACGTGGCTTCAGCGAGATGCCGCCCGAATCAAAGGTGATCCCTTTCCCCACCAGCACTGTCGGTTTAACCTTTTCTCCGGCTGCCAGATATTCGAGGATTATGAACCTGGGGGGCTGGCGGGAGCCCTTGGCCACGGCCAGGAGCGCCTCCATTCCGTTTTGTTCCATCTCTTCGCGCTCCAGGACCCGGCAGGTAATGCCGAATCTAGCCGACATTGCCACCCCCTTTTCTGCCAGGTAAGAGGGGGTAGCGACATTTCCTGGCTGTGCGACCAGGTCACGGACAAAGAGGACCGCCTCACAGACTGCTTGCGCATCTGCCAGGACTTTATCGGCTGCATTAGCGGCAACGCCGGGAGGGAAAAGGACCCGCACTTCTTCAACTCCGCCGTTATCATCATTTTTGGTCTTGTAATGGGAAAAGGTATACCCGCCTAGCGCGGCGCCTTCCACCGCTGCCTGCAGAAATTCATCCCCCCCCCTTCCAACCAGGTGGAGAAGGGTTGTGCAACCCTTCAGGCTTGAACCGCGCATTGCCTGCATCGCCGCACCCGCACCCTGCCTGATCCGCTCCCCGGTCAAATCCTTTCTCTTCCCAAGGCCTACCAATACTATTCGCTCAGCAGGGATTCTGCCCAGTGTATGGAAGAGACGGATTTTATTAGCCTTGCCAGAAAATTCATGTTGTCGGAAAAGATTGGCGAGACACCCTCCCATTGCCCGGTCAACTTCCGTAAATAAAGGATCCCTAACTTCATCCTCGAAACATCCCACAACCAGCGCCTGGCATGAGTGCTTGAGAGGGTCTTCGACAGTGATCTGAAAATTCATTGTCCCGCCTCCATCCAATTGCATTATTGTTATTTAATTCTATCCGGCTTTACCATTTATGTAAATGTGCCGCCCAAAAAAAGGCCGCCAGATTAACGGCGGCCTTTCACTAATTTTTCGCACATAACCTTAAAACTGCACTTTCTGCCGCAGACTTAAGACTGTCATTCGACGTTGACCGCCACGAAAAGCGAGCCATCTCCCCGGCGCAGCAGGAGTCTCATGACCCCACCTTTTTTCTGGGCTGAGACCGCCTTTGTAAAATCTGCCACGGTGTTTATCCTGGCCCCGTTGATTTCCTTTATGACATCACCATTGACAATGCCCGCTTCCTCGGCCAAACCGCCCGGTTTCACGGCCATAACAACGACCCCCTTGGTCTCTTTTATACCGATTTGCGCTGCCAGTTCGGGATTCAACTCCCTGACGGTCATCCCTATCCTGTCCTGCTCCGCTCCCGGCTGGGCGCTTCCCTCCCCTTCCTTGAGTTGCTCTATTATTACCGTTACAGTCTTTGGCTTGCCGTTTCTCAGTAATTTAAGTTTTACCTTCTTCCCTACGGGAGTTGCGGCAACAAGGCGGGGGAGATAATTCATCTCCAGAATCTGTTTTCCATCGAATTCCAGAATGATATCTCCACTTTTGAGTCCGGCCTTATCCGCCGGGCTATCCTTCGTGACATCACTAACGAGTGCTCCCCTTTCCCCCTCTACGCCAAACGACTTGGCAAGCTCGGATGTAACGGGCTGAATGGCAACTCCAAGCCACCCCCTGGTCACTTTCCCTTTTTCTTCCAGTTGCGGCAGTACAGCTTTTGCCATATTTATCGGGATGGCGAAACCTATACCCTGTCCGCCGGCCACAATAGCGGCGTTGATACCGATAACCTTTCCCTCGGCATTGAATAGCGGGCCTCCGGAATTGCCGGGATTGATAGATGCATCAGTCTGAATGAAATCGTCGTACGGACCACTGCCAATAACCCTTCCCGTGGCGCTGACAATCCCCGCTGTCACAGTCTGATTCAGCCCGAAGGGGTTGCCGATGGCCATGACCCACTCCCCAACCTGAGTAGTGTCACTGTCGCCCAGTTTCGCAACCGGTAAATCCCCTTTCACATCGATCTTCAATACGGCAAGGTCGAGCTTTTCATCGGTTCCCTTGATTTCAGCCTTGAATTCACGGCCGTCGCCTAGTTTTACCTTGATCTCATCAGCGTCAGCAACCACATGGTTGTTGGTAAGGATGTACCCCTCATTGCTGATGATGAATCCGGAGCCAAGGCTCCGCTGTTTATAAGAGTGCTGGGGGATGTTGTCAAAAAACCGGTTGAAAAAGTCCTCAAACGGGTCCTGGCCGAAGGAATTGGGGGGCCGCTGCATCCTTTTCTGGGGGGCGATTGTCTTGGCTGTGCTGATGTTGACGACAGAAGGTTTCAGTTTTTTTGCCAGTTCGACGAAATCAGGGATTACGGATGTTGCCATTGCCCAACCCGCCTGCATAACGGTGAGTGTTGTCACAACAACGGACAATTTTAGAAATCGCAAAAACAGATTCATAACTCTTTCCTCCAATATTACGAGATGGTTGGAAACTTTTGTAGGAAGTCCACGCTATAGAGTAATAATGCAAAGAATGTTTGTCAAGATAAAGGGAAGCTAACGGCTTAAAAATGACGGATCACATAGAGGGGCAGTACTGCATTTCAGCAGGCGATGAGGGCTTATTCCATGGGGGTTCCCGCTAGAAACCAATTTTGATGCATTCGCAATAAGCAGGGGCACGGCATACCGTGCCCCTGCGAGAATCTATTATTCTTCTTCCTTGAAAATATAACCGACCCCCCTTACGGTATGAATCAGTTTTTTATCCGCACCGCGGTCAATCTTCTTGCGCAGATAATTGACATAAACGTCGATAATATTCGTGAAACTGTCAAATGTGTAATCCCATACATGATCTGCGATCATCGTCCGGGTCACCACCTGGTTGGGATTGCGCATGAAATATTCAAGTAGTCCGTACTCCTTGGCGGTAAGGCCTATCTCCTTATCCTTGCGCCAGACCTTGTGGGTCACCGGATCGAGGCGCAGGTCCGCAAAGCGAATCTCCGCTCCCCTGTCCAACTCAATCCTGCGCAAGAGCGCCCGCACCCGTGCAAGCAGTTCTGCAAAGGCAAATGGCTTGGTCAGATAATCGTCCGAACCGGAATCGAGGCCAGCAACGATATCTTCCACTGAATCCTTGGCCGTCAACATCAGGACCGGGGTCATGGTCTTCTTCGCCCGTAATTCCTTGACCATCGTAAGCCCGTCTTTCTTGGGGAGCATCCAGTCGAGCACAATCAGGTCAAACGGTTTTTCCAGGGCCATTTTCAATCCTTCTTCGCCGTCCATAGCCGAATCTACCACATATTTCTCTTCTTCAAGACCCCGTTTGATAAAACTCAACACTTTCTTTTCATCTTCCACCACTAGAATTCTCATGATGATTACCCCTTTTAAATTCATTGTTGTTGTTCTGAATCAAAAAATCCCGTCAAATTAAATTCTATCCGACTTCAACGAAATTTAGTTTTCTCAAAATTTCCGCTGCCGACTCCTCAACTGACTTGTTGGTTACGTCAATAACCAGCCATTCTGGATGGTTCCTGTAGAGTCTGCGACACGAATCAAGCTCATCCTCAACCTTCCCATAATCAGCATAATCGTCATGAGGGTTCTGCCGCATATTGCGAAGACGTGCGGAGCGGAGTTCTATCAGCCTCTTCTCCTCAATTAACAGACCCACCACTCTTTTCTGGACTACTTCGAACAGTTGCCGGGGAGGGTCAACCCCTTTTACTAGCGGTACATTTGCGACCTTATACCCCTTATGGGCCAGATACATGGAGAGGGGGGTCTTAGAAGTCCGCGATACCCCCACCAGCACAATATCCGCCTTGTACAGGTTGCCTGGCTCCTGTCCATCGTCCTGCTTAACAGTGAAATTTACCGCATCCATTCTTTTGTAGTATTCCGAATCGAGCCGATAGAGAAGTCCAGGCACTTCCTGCGGCATCGTCCCGAAAAAATCGGAAAGCTTATAGATGAGCGGTGATATCAGGTCCACCGTCGCGAGCTCAAGAACATTTGCAAGATCACGCAGCAATTGGCCATGTTCCGGATTTACCAGTGTATAGATCAGTAAGCCTGGCTCTTTTGCAGCTGTTTTCACAGCCTGGGTTATGTCTTCCTGTGTTCTGAGCCTGTTGAATCTGTGCAGTTTGAAATCTATTCCCCTGAACTGGGACAGCGCCGCTTTCACCACCATTTCCACGGTTCCGCCCGTCGCATCGGAAAAAAGGTATATATGACGACTCATTATCTATCTCAATCAATGAAAATGCCATTATTAATTAATATACCATTATTTTTATTACAGGCAAATAATAATTAAGAAATATTTTTAAGAAGTGGCAAATTCATCATCAATTCTCTTCCGCAAAAACCTGTTGTAAACCAAAAACAATTTAATGAGATTTACATATATCAGCCGCTTTTGTCAAGGTTTTTATTGCCATAACCCTTTTGTTCTGCTACGTTAGCAAAAAAGCGCAGAAAGTATGGCACGAATCAGCGGATGAAGTCTTAATCTATTTCCCAAGGAGAAGATAAATATAATGGATGTTTTCTGGGCTGAAGTTGCCTGTGAAGTCCCTGCCGACTTTGTTGACCAGCTTGCCGAATTTCTCGTGACTTTATCCGGAAATGGCGTATGTATAGAGAATCTCAGCATTGACAGCTTTTCTCTAGACTCCCTGGAGGATACGCCGGTTAAGACGGTTAAAACCTATTTCCCTGCCGACGCTGCTCTCCAAGACAAAGTCGCTGCCATAGAGGCGTATCTGGCCGAACATGTGGTGGCATATCCAGGCTTTGTCCCGCAGGTGCCACTAATTACCCGCCTTAAGGAAGAAGATTGGGCCAATAACTGGAAAAAATATTTCAAGCCTTCCCGAATCGGCAAAAAAATAGTGATCAAGCCTACTTGGGAAGAATGGGACGCCAAAGATGACGCGATACTAGTTGAAATTGATCCAGGCATGGCCTTCGGCACCGGTACCCATCCGACCAGCAGGCTCTGCCTTGAAATATTAGAGCGCATATTCTTTGGCGAAGCACCTTTCAGCATTTCCGGCATCCCGGTTCCTGTAGATCTCCTCGATGTCGGTGCCGGCTCCGGGATACTTGCCATTGCCGCGGCGAAACTTGGCGCGACCCGCGTCATCGCCATAGATATCGATCCCGAGGCGGTTTCAATCGCTAAGCAAAACCTGGCCTTGAACCGGGTGGAGGGAATCGTCTCGGTAAGCATGGTGCCGCTTAGTGAAGTTGAAGGCTTTTTCAGCGTCGTTGTGGCCAATATCCTTGCCGAAGAACTGGTACGAATGGGTCGCGAGCTGGTCGGGAAAATGCGGAGGGGCGGATTGCTCGTCCTTTCCGGCATTTTATCCGAAAAAGAAGATACCGTCCTTAAGGGTTTTGCCCCCTTCCCCCTGACCCTGGTCGAAACGACACGTGAGGCCGAATGGAGCTGCATTACCTTCTGCCTGGAGAGATAAAGATTGCGTCGATTTATCATCCCCCCGCATGCCGTTGTGGCAGATCAGGTCACGATTACCGGTGATCTTTTCCATCACATAGCCCATGTCTTGCGTCTTAAGAAGGGGAGCCGCATCTGCCTCGCCGATGGAAGCGGCCGCGAATACTTGGGGACCATCCAGCGGGTGGCCGGAGAGAGCATTGCCGTTAGCCTGGAAGAGACCCAAACAGCACAGGCAATGGGGTCCGGGCCGGGAATTACCCTGTTTCAGGGGCTTCCCAGGGGGGAGAAGCTGGAACTTATTCTGCAAAAGTGCACGGAACTGGGAGCAGCCGGAATAGTTCCCTTTGTGGCTGCCCGTTCCGTAGCCAGAGTACCGCCAGGACGCCTTAGAGAAAAACTGGCGCGCTGGCGGCGAATTGCGCTGGAAGCCGCTCGCCAGTCAAACAGGAGCTCGGTTCCGGATATATCTTTTGCCGTGGACCTGGCCGAAGTCCTGCGCCTGGCTGAACATCCGGTCAAGCTTTTGCTCTGGGAAGAGGAACAGGCAGGAACGCTCAAAAAGGTGCTGGCAGAAATTCAGCAGCCGGAACGGATCGCCGTGATCATAGGTCCGGAAGGGGGGCTTACTGCCGAAGAGGCTGCAAGCGCTGTGCAGTGCGGTTTCATTCCCGTTTCACTGGGCAAACGGATAGTCAGAACGGAAACCGCCGGCCTTGCCATACTGGCAATACTGCAGTTTTACTGGGGGGATATGGGGTAACCGATATTCAATACACCCCACCCAAGCCTGACGGTTATGGGCCGAGCTTGGAATATCACGTCACCAGGCGCATTCGCCATTTGGCGAATAAGATGTGGCTTTTCACAAACGACCGGGTACAGGGAGGATCTTAACCGTCCCAACCCAGAAAGGAGACCACGTCACCATCCCCCTACCTGCAAGGAATCGGGGGAGGCATGTATGGCAGTTCTGGTCGAACGAAAGAAAAGCCCACAAAGCAGTTATTGCAGCACAGCTCCGGCCTCACGATACGGGAGATCCTTCGAGGACTCGTTTCTCGAAGGAAAAAGCCCCGGGGTTTAGGGTGAAACCCGCAACGCGAATCGTCAGCAGCACTGCTCGGCTCGCGTCATGAAAGATATCCCTTGGTGAATCTATCACATGTACAAGCTTGTTGCATCTGCGCGTGGGAGGTAAACCACCCACGACTAAAGTCAGAGGCTTGTTGAAAGGCAAGTCTGGTTGAACAGCGTAAAGTGGTAACCAACCCGCTACGTTGTGCAAGGTCAAAGACTCACCCATGGATGCTTTCTCAGCCCCTGACTCTGGAAGTGGCAGATGCAGACAAGATCGGATGGTCTGTAACATGCGCCGGGTCAAAACATTCCCCAGGGGAGAGAGTTGAAAGGCTCCATAACAAGGCCCGTAAGGACGGATTCAGAAGGAAGCAGTCCTCGACAAACAGAAGAAGCCTTTGATGCCCTGTTCGGAGAAACGCGCCCGGCTGTTACTTGAACTGGGCTGTGCAAGGGTACATCGGATCTTCCCGGTTATAACGATCAGGTTGGGAGATAGAGTTGTAGAATAATCCAGTTGAAGTATCGATCGATCCGGGTTCTAAGAAAACCGGCATTGCTGTATCCAGACATGAAACAAGATCAGACACGCTCCAGAGTTGGTTGAATTGGCCCATAAAGGCGTAACGGCTCAAGCAACGAAAAGGATACAGAAGGCATGCCAGTCACGCCTGCGGTACAGGTCACCGCTATTCTTGAACAGAGCCAAGCCCGAAGGTTGGTTACCTCTATCCCTGCAGCATCGGGTTGTTGCAGTCGCAAACTTTATTACAAAGTTTCGTAGGCAGTTTCCAGTTACTACTCTCACGCAGGAACTGGTACGTTTCGATCTGCAGAAGATGCATACTGCTCTGCTGAAAATGTTCCGCTATAGATCGAACGCATCTATCCCAAAATTAACGTCGGAACAAACAGGGGCCGCAATCTGACGCTCGCCTGTTGGCCGTGCAATGAGAAAAAGGGAATTCTGTATATCAAGGTCTTCCTGAAGAATAAACCGGATCTACTGAAGGATATCCTTTCCCAAGCCAGGGCCTCGCCAAAGGATGCCGCGGCGGTCAATGCAACACGCTGGGCGCTGTATAACCGGCTACAAGAGATTGGACTTCCGGTTGAGGTCGGATCTGGCTGGCGCACCAAGTTCAACCTGACGGAATTTAATACACCAAAAGACCACGCCCTGGATGCGCTGTGTGTTGGCGATATTTCCGGCTTTGCCGGGTACGCCAAACCGACGGCCGCGGTCAATGCCATGGGCCGTGGAGCATATCAGCGCAGCAGGAGAGACTCATCAGGCCGCGTGATCAGGTTCTTGACCAGAAATAAAGCTGTCCATGGCTTCCAGACAGGCGACCTGGTCAAGGCCAATGTACCGAAAGGCAAAAAGGCCGGGGCATACTTCGGGAGTGCTGCACAGGCAGCGTTAATATACAGACCGAATCTGGTGTCGCTTTAAGCATTGTCGAATTATTCAACGTGCCGACGGGTATGGATACAACCTGCGCTTCCTCCCCCAACTGAACCCAGGGGTTTCCGCGCGAAAGGAATCTCTATGAAAGAACGATTATTCCAAAGGTCACAAGTCAATTTTGAAACTACGGTAATGACAAAGGACGGCAATTTTACAGGCATAATGGAAAATATAAGTTTGGGCGGTTTTTTCCTAAGAATTAATAAAAGGATAGCTGTCGGGGAGAAATTAGTAGTTGAAATATCTCTGCAAAACGACTTAAGAAATGCGAATATCATTACCAACGCAACCGTCACCAGAATTGAAGAGAATGGGATTGCTTTCAAATTCGAGGAGATGGGGCATTATAACTATTGGACTTTGCACTCCTATCTTCATTATTTAAATGCCTAGTACTTCGTTTGGACAGTGATCGACTTTTAACTGTTTTATTATCACATCCAAGAAGACTCCAACCAAACTACATTGGGTGGGGGAGCATTCACTACGATGACACACCTGCACCCCTTTTCTTTCTCTATTATGCATATCGTCTTTTCATTCCTTCGCGTTGGCCTTCAATGCTTTTTCAAAAGCTATGAATGCGAAACACTCTCCCGAATACATCCACGACATCCACTATCCAACTGAGGACACTTCCGATAGTTTTGTGTGAAATCAAGGTAATTGTTTGAAAAATATTCTTTTTTAGGATAAGATTTTTCAATCTTCTTCAGGAAATGGAAATGCCAGCAAGCAAAGACAATAAGATTACGCCGTCGAAAGATGCCGCCGGAACGGCGGCGGCTAGCAACGCGGCCCTTGCCGAAGTACACAGAGGATTGAAAGCCATCACCTTTTATCCTGAAGGCCATCCGCTTCGAGACGAGATCCTCAGCAAGTCTTATCAGGCAATGGTAAATCTGATGAAAGAAGGCGGGGTATCCCTGATAGTGCAACGTAACGGCCTTTCTTTTGCGGATCGGGAAGTTGTGGTCGAAAATAACCCCATGACTAGCGCGCTGGCAAAGGAGCTTTTCGCCCATGAGATTCAGCAGCTAACCTTGCTGCCTGAATTAGCCTTCCGGGAATTTACCGAATTTCTATCGCTTTTGGCAAAGGATCCCCAAAGGATTATCGCTGAGGGGGGGATGGACGGTATGCTCAAGAACCGGGGCATTCACACGATCATAGCGAATGAGATCGACATTACTGCAGTTTTTTCCAAGAAAATGGTCACTGAGGCATCCTCGGCAACAGTTACCGAAGCAGCCACCCCTCGTGAAATCCCAGAACAATGTCCTGCGCCGATTGAAGGGGGACTTGCAAAGACTCTGAACGATCTTGAGATTGAAGAACTGATTACCCTTATGGGTTTGGAATCTGATGACAACAGATATCTTCACCTGGCACATGATTTGCTTGTTAAAGGGCAGCCGTTGAAGAAGAATGGGGATTTTGATCGTCTCTTTCCGATACTCCTCGCCCTTTTGGACCAGAATGCCGACAAGGCAAGGAGCGCCAGCCAGTGCGGTTGCGCCCTTATGGTTTTTCAACATCTCGCTTTGGGGGAAATGGCCGAGCATCTCCTGGATCACCTGGAGGATGTGGATTTCGTTAAGCAAGAGAGCGTCTACCTTGTCCTCAATAAACTTGGAAGTGAGGGGGCCAACGCTGTTGTCCGGCGGATTGTAGCCGGGAACAAACTGTTTGCAAGGAAGGCATTGTCGACCGCCCTCCTTTTGATAGGCCCTCCGGCTCTTCCACAGCTTCTTGATATGCTGAAGGACCGTAGGTGGCAAATTGTGCGCACCGCGGTGACAGTCCTGGGAGATATGGGACTTAGAGATGCCGCACAAGGGCTCACACAGGCCGCCTATCACACCGACGACCGGGTGCGCATGGAAGCGATCCGGTCCCTCGCCAGGATTGGGGGTAGGGAGGCGACATTGTTACTCATAGATCTTTTGCATGACAAAAATCAGGCCATCAGGAAACAGGTGATCCTGTGGATGGGAAACACGAGGAACGAAAAGACCCTCCAACCACTCCTCCACCTGATCATGAAACGAGGTGTCCATGAGAAATCACTGGCTGTCAAGAAGGAAGCCCTGCTCGCCATTGGCCGTATCGGTGACCAGAGAGCCCTGGAACCGCTGTTCAGGCTGGTTAGGAAAAGACACTGGATTGCCCTCGGCCGTTGGGAAAAGTTGAAGATTCTCGCGGTCGATACCATTGGCCGTCTCGGAGGGGAGTCAGCGAAGGAATTCCTGGAAAAATTATCGGCCCGGGGCGGACGGATCGGCCTGGCCTGCTCTGCTGCGCTTGAAACCATAGAACAAAGGGCTATAGACAGTCATGAGTGAGATAACCCAGCAGGGGGCGCAACGGGCTGCCATGCTTCTGACCGCTTCCATTAAATCCGTTATGTTCTATCCTCAGGCCCATCCCGCGGTAAGGCAGCCTCTGCAGGAACTTGCCGGAATCCTGGGAGAAATGCTTCAAGAGAAAGCTGAGCTGCATCTCGGAGTGGTTGAGGGAGTCTTTTTCCTGGAGAGCCACCTTTTCGTCACCCCCAATGCCTCGGTTGCCGAATTAACCGAACGTTTAACCAAAAAGGGGATCGACGCCCTTACCATCTATGCCGGGGTTTCACCGGACGATCTGTTTCACTTCACCTCACTCCTTGCCCGACGTGAGACAACTGCCGAACTCCTTTCCGATGATTTGGAAAAGAACGGCATCCGCACCATCCGCCTGGGCATTGACTACCTGGTGTACGGCGATACGGCTGACGAGGCAGGCTCCGCCCCGTCCCGCACCTATTTCGATGCAATTAACGCTGTGCGCTACACGATGCAGGAGGTTGAGAACGGCAGGATCCCCTCAAGTTACCAGATCAACGCCGTCGTGGGAAATATGGTTTCAATGACCATGAAAGACCATACAACCCTCTTAGGGCTCGCCATGATCAAAGATTATGACAATTACACCTTCAACCATTCCGTTAACGTGGGGATACTCTCCCTGGCGCTCGGTGCCTACCTGGGGATGAACCAGGAGGTCTTGCGGGACACCAATACCGCCGGGCTTCTTCATGACATCGGCAAAACCGGGATCGACAAGAGCATCCTCAACAAACCGGGGAAGCTTTCCGCCGAAGAGTACGAACAGATGAAGAAACACGCCGAAAAGGGTGCGGAAATAATCAACAAAATGAAGGATATCGATATCCGTGTGGCGGAGGCGGTGCTCGGGCATCACATAAAATACAATCGCACAGGCTACCCGGAATGGGCGAGAGAGATGACTTTCAGCGATATTACCGATATAGTGGCAGTTGCCGACTGCTATGACGCAATCACCACCGTACGCACTTACAGCATGCCCATTTTGCCGAGGGCCGCAATCGATACGATGCACCGCCTTGAGGGAACAGCGCTAAACGGTCAACTGGTGGGGAAATTTGAGGAAATGATGGGGCGTTATCCGGTCGGCACCCTGGTGAGACTCGATACGAACGAGATAGCCCTCGTTGTGAGGCCCCATCCGATGAAAAGCAGAACACCCACCATCAAGGTGATTATCGACGCACAGGGCATAGTGCTGGAGAAACCGCAACTTATGAGCCTCATTAATCAGGATGGGACCCGGCAGAAGTCCATCGTGGCTACGGTCGACCCAATCCTGAAAAACGTGGATGTCGCCAGTTACTTCGTCAATTGATTCGCAGCACACTAAGGGCCAGCGCGGCAGCTTGTCGGGTCTGCGGATGAGGCGAGCGCAAAAGGTCAAGGAACCTTGCCTCTAGGGAGCCGTCCCCAATCCGCGCCAGGGCGGTAACGGCTTCGGCGTCGAGGAGGCCGTCGTTCGAATCGAGAAAGGGTAGCAGATCATTAATGAGCGAAGGGTTTCTGAAGTTTCCCAGTGCCGCTATAGCCTTGGCCCTGATCGCCGGGCTCGGCTCCTTCAGGCGCTCCAACAGTACAGGGAGCGTACGGGGGTTGGCCAGCATGCCTAGGATCTCCACGGCAACCGATTTAATATCCTCCTCCGGCCGAACAGCGCAGTAAAGAAGCGGGGGGAGCACCTCATCTCCACCGATCTTGCCGAGGGCATACAAGGCCTTGATCTTGGTCCCGCGGTCTCCTTTCTTCAGGGCATCGAGGAGTTCAGGAAGACTGCCGATCCCTTCCAATCGCTCCAGAGCCTCCGCCGCCGCGGTTTGAACTTCTTCGCTGGGATCGGTTAACAGGGCAGCCAGCGCTTCCCGCCGTTTTCTTGTAGAATCGAATGATTTCATGATTGTTCTCCGATCCTCATATCTAGCTCCTCGCTTTTTGATTTTTCACAAAGAGCAGCAACTCGTTCCCGAACGCTTCCTTTTGCCACTTCTTCATGACAGGGACCACCGCCGCATCATCTTCACCGCGGCAAGCAGCTTCAGCCACAGCCTCAAGCATACTGTTGTTTACCAGTAATCCCGCTTCAATCCCCAGTTCTCCTGCCTTGGCCTCACGCCACTCCTTCAGCCTCTTCATCATCTCCTCTTTCCGCCGGTCCTTGACAAATCTCTGCAGACGCGGATAAGAGGGAAGCTCGTCGTCCGGCTTGGCCATCCCTCTGGCTGCCGCTGCAAGGATACTACGACCGTATCTTTTGTAGAGTTTCGGAGAAAGGCCGCTAATCCCTTCCAGGTCGGTTAGCCGGTGTGGCTTTTTCTCCGCCAACTGGCGCAGGGTATCGTTCCCGAGAACCTTGAAGGGAGGGATGTCTTGCTCTCTTGCCAGAGCGTCCCGGAAGCGAAGCAACTCTTCCAGCACCGCTAGGGTGCGCGGTTCCATCCTGGCCGCCCCCTTGAAACGCAGGAGCAGCGTATCCGCTTCACGCGAGCCGGCGCGGACACCGGACAACAGCCTCGATTCTTCCTCCACCCAGGCCAATCTCCCCTTTGCCCGCAACTCATCTGCCAATTGCCCGTAAAGCTCGATCAAAAGTGAAGTGTCCCTGATAGCGTATTCTATCATGTCGGCGGAAAGCGGCCTTTTACTCCAGTCGGCCTTCTGGTAACGCTTATCCAGCTCAACCCCGAAGCGTTTCAGTAGTACTGCAGCCAAACCTACTTCCTTTTCGCCGAGGAATTGACAGGCGATCATCGTATCAAAAAGATTATGCACCTCGATGGCGAAATCCCGGTGAAGTGAGCGGATATCGTAATCGGCGCCATGAAATATCTTGCGCACGGCGGGATCCGCCAGGATCGGCGCAAGCAGTGACAGTTCTGGCAAGGCGAGCGGGTCGATGATTACCGACTCACCAGGGGTCGAGATCTGAATCAGGCAGACCTTTTCCTGGTAGTTGTGCAGGGAATCCGCTTCCAGATCGACGGCCAAAAGGGGTTCACGGGTGAGACGCTCAACCAGATCCTTCAAGGCGCGCGGGGTTGCCACGATTTCCGGCATTTTGTTATTTTTTTCAGTCACGAAGCACCAAACTTTTCATATCATCAGAATTCCCGTACGACCTGGTAGAGGGTGGTCCGTTGCGCAGGACGAAACCCCGCATCCCTGATAAGTTCTACAATCTCCTCACGGGATATGCGAAACGTGCAACCAGCGGCTGCAACGACGTTTTCCTCAAGCATGGTGCCCCCCAGGTCATTGGCCCCGAAGAAGAGGGCCACCTGGGCCATCTTGGCCCCCTGGGTCACCCAGCTGGCCTGTATGTTGGGGATATTGTCGAGGAGAATCCGGGCCAGTGCCAGAACCTTGAGATATTCCATGCCGGTAGCCGTTTCCCCTCCCAATTCCGTATTCCCCGGCTGGTAAGTCCACGGAATGAAGGCTGTGAAGCCCCCCCCTTCCGCCTGGAGTTCCCGCACCCGGAAGAGATGTTCAACAATATCCTCCGGCGTTTCCCTGCTCCCGAACATCATGGTGGCAGTGGTCGGCATGCCGAGCGCTGCGGCCTCGCGCATTACCGCAGCCCACCCTTCCCAGCCGATCTTTCTGGGTGAGATCTCCTGCCGTACCCGATCCACCAAAATTTCGGCCCCACCGCCAGGAATCGAGTCAAGCCCAGCATCCTTTAGCCGCCTTAACACCTCAGCAACAGAGAGCCCGGAAACGCTGGCGATCTGGGTGATTTCAGCCGGAGAGAGGGAGTGGTTCTGTACCGTCGGAAAGCGCCGTCTTATTTCGCGGAAGAGATTCTCGAACCATTCCACCCCCAGATCGGGATGGAGTCCACCCTGCATAAGGAGCTGCGTCCCCCCCAAATCCACCAGTTCCTGAATCTTCCGGTAAATCTCCTCCTCGGCCAACAGATAGGCGTCGGGAGCAGACCGGTCACGGTAAAAGGCGCAGAATTTGCATTTTGATTCGCAGATATTGGTATAGTTGACATTCCGGTCCACCACGAAAGTAACCAGGTTATCCGGGTGCATCATGCGCCGAATGCCGTCGGCCAGATTGCCTGTCACCAGGAGGTCCGCCGATGTTAAGAGCCAAAAGGCTTCTTGTCGAGTAAGCGACTTGCCGTTATCAATTTTAGTTGTTATTGCTTTTAGCATGTCCGGTGCTTGCTCCGCTCCATTGCCACATCATATGTGACCTTGGCAATGGAGTGCATGAGCGGTATATCCTTTAGCGGATACCCGCCGGCAATGCCGGCTGCCACATGAAACATCCGGTGCCAGGGTATGGTAGATGATTGCTGGGATTTCAACCAGAGGGTCATCAGGGTAAGACGTTCCAGCCATACGGCACGGCGCGGTTCCAGGACCTCTACGGTGATATCCGCGATGGCCCTGCTTTCTTTATTCCCCCTTTTTCCCTGCCTGGCATGAAGCATCACCTGCTCCACCAGTTCGTCGTCCTCGAACCATGCATCGGCAAAATCCTCCAACTCTGGCCACTCTTCCGATTCTTCCAGCGCCATGGCAACACCCTCGCTAGAGAGTAATTCGGGCTTGTGGCGCGCCAGATCCTCACGCAAGGCGGAAAGTTCACGCTCTGGGTCAAACGGCTCCGCCTTCCAGTGGTCCGTTCCGATAAGCTCGGCAATCTGGAGCAGGCCCCGGTGCGGCGCACCCCCATGAGCCACCCCAATGGCCAGGGCATGACAGAGAACTTTGTCGATGTACGCAGGATCGACATTCGCAAAACACATCACGCCGGGGAGACCAGCCAGGAATTGATCAACCCCTTTTGCGGAAGGGAGCCGATGGATGAAGGTATCGATAACGCCTACCCCTTGCTTCCAGAGGATATTGCAGAGATCGAAGCGCTTTTTCTCCCCGACAGAGATCCAGAATGACTGCGCGCCAGCACCGTCGATAGTGGTGGCGATTACGGAATGGAGATGATGCCCCTTGAGCGGCGCACACTCCACTTTGGCCCTGCGGGCGTTGGTGATGGCAGTATCCAGATCCTTGCGGATCTCCTGGGGAAACCAGTTACGGATGATGATAAGACGCTTCAGGGTTTCCGAAGATACGGTTTCTCCTTTGACCCGGCCAAGCATTGCGGCAACCGCGTTGCGCACATCCTGTCGGGGGTGAAAGAGCATGAGAACGGCAATTTCGCGCAAATGGTCGATCGAGGAAGCCAGCATCTCCCCGATCATGGCAATCTGGTATGCCGGCTCCATGAGCCCGGTCTGTTCGAGAATAAGGTCAAGGGCCGCGTATGGGTCGGTGCATCCCATTTCCCGGAGCCCTTCGCCAAGATAAGTGTCTATGTCAACAGGAACGCCTCCTTCCGTCCCACTGGGGAAAGAGAGCATACGACGTCTGTTTGCCTCATGAATAACCGGCAGGATCTCAACCCTGCTCTCCAGCAGGACACGCCCGACCGCGGCGCAGAGGTTTGGATCCCCTTCTTCGCCAAATATATGGCTAGCCAGGCTCGCCTGCAGGGCATCCATCCGCTCGATCGCCCCTTTTCTCCCCCGTTCCATATCGTTCCTGAGCTCCTGCAGCAGGCAGGAAAGGAGGCTGATCGCCACATTGATGAGAGCCTCTTCTTTTGCCGTCCGTGGAATAAGAGCGGGGAGAAGCGCCACCAGTTCCTCATCGATCCAGGGCTGGGACATGACCATCACGCGGAATTCATCCTCAAGGTCCAGGTCTGCAGGGACGTTGCCACTGTACATGATTTTGGCCATCCTGTCGATCAGGGAGAGGAGGCCTTTTTTCTTTTCCATTTATTATCGCCTCATGAAAATTAAGATCTTAATCTTCTTTGTTATATTAACATCACTTTTGGTATCATGAGTGGTGTGGCTGCTCTCACGGAGAGAATCATCAGCGCCGGCGCCGGCCGCCCGATTCGAAAAAGACTCAGATACCAGCAGTTTTTCCTCGGACACCGCCTCCATACTTTTTTTCCAAGAGAGCCACCACCCCACATCTGGAACCGACAGTAGTTAATGTACCGAGGAGAATGAATACCGTCTTCAGTACATATGCAGTTCGTTGTAAAGCGTATCCCTTTCCACCGGAATACGCCCGGCTCTCCTTATCAGTCCGGCAATCTCCTCCCTGCTCATGGCCTGAGGCGTCGTTGCTCCTGCTTCGTGGCCGATTTTTTCCTCAACAACGGTACCGTCCAGATCGTTGACGCCGAAGGCGAGCGACACCTGGGCGATTTTTCCCCCCAGCATCACCCAGTAGGCCTTTATGTTAGTGAAGTTATCCAGGTAGATGCGGGCAATACTAAGGGTCATCAGATCGTCAACCCCTCCGGTCTCCCCTTTTCTCCTCAGTTTAAGCGGCGTATTCTCCGGCTGGAATGCAAGCGGAATGAACACCTGGAAACCACCGGTGCGGTCCTGCAGCTCGCGCAGCCGACGCATATGGTCAACCCGGTCCGCATGGCTCTCCAGATGACCGTAAAGCATGGTGGCGTTTGATTTGAGTCCAGCCCTGTGGACCTCTTCCATGATTTCCAGCCAACGCTCGCCGGAGATTTTTTCCGGGCAGAGTTTTTTTCTTACTTCCGATGCGAGTATTTCCGCCCCGCCCCCGGGGAGAGAGCCGAGGCCTGCCACCTTCAATTGCGCCAGAGTTTCTGGAACAGAGAGCCCCGCTATCCGCGCCAGATAATCGATCTCCACCGCCGTAAAGGCCTTGATGCAGAGTTTGGGAGAAACCGCCTTCACAGTCTCAAGCATCTCCAGGTAGAAGGCGAAGGGGAGGTCCGGATGGAGACCGCCAACGATATGTATCTCCGTCGCCCCCTGGGAAGCCGCTTCCATTGCCCTGTTCTTGATCTCCTGCAGGTCGTAAGTATAGGCGCCGGGCTCGTCAGCTGTGCGGGAAAAAGCGCAGAACTTGCAGCGGTTCACACAGATATTGGTGTAGTTGACATGGCGGTTGACGTTGAACAAAACCCGTTTGCCGTTCTTTCTTTCATTGACGGACGCAGCCAGCGCCCCAATCGCCAAAAGGTCACGGCTGCGAAACAGGTAAAGCGCCTCGGCGTCGTCGATACGTTGCCCATCACGGACCTTGTCGGTTATGGAAACAAGAGAAATCATCAATCCTCACTCAACCAGCGGTTATTAGCCCCATCTCTTGTACAGACTGTTCTCTATCCCGAGGGAGTCAAGCACTTTCCCCACCACAAAATTCACCAGATCGTCCATCGATTCCGGTCTCTGGTAAAAGGCCGGCATGGCGGGAACAATGCGCACTCCCAGGCGCGACAGCTTCAGCATGTTCTCCAGGTGGATCTCGCTGAGCGGTGTTTCCCGGGGAACCAGCGCCAAGGGGCGGCGCTCTTTAATCATTACGTCGGCGCACCTTTCCAGTAGGGTGCGCGAATTTCCGCAGGCAATGCGCGAGAGGGTCCCCATGGAGCAGGGGCAGATCACCATGACGTCTGGCGCGCTCGACCCGCTCGCCACCGGCGCAAAGAAATCGTCTTCACTAAAGTAGTCGAGCTGCCCGGGCTCCGGACGGAGGTGGGACGACAACGCCTGTTGCACGTCGCCGCTACCCTCCAAAAGATCGAGACCGGTCTCCTCCCGTATCACCTGAAATCCCGTGCCGCTTACCAGTATGGTCAGATGCATTCCGGAGCTTAACAGTACCCTGCCGAGGGTAAGGCCATAAATCGCCCCGGAAGCGCCGGTCAACGCGAGCACAACGCGGTTTCCTTTCATCGTTGCCCCTATCCCACCATTACGTCGATGAGGGTAAAGATAAAAATCGTAATGCTGATGTAGATGTTCATATTGAAGAAGGCGATGTCGAGTTTTTTCAAGTCGCCGTTGCGCAAAATCCAGTGCTCATAAAAAATCAAAGCAGTGGTTATGCCGAATCCGATCAAGTAGAATACGCCAAGACCCATCGTGATCTGGAGGGCCGCCAGAAATCCCAGCATCACGACATGGAAAATCCGCGCAGTCCAAAGTGAGCCGGTAACTCCGAGCCGCACCGGTATCGAGTGAAGCCCGTGTGCTCGGTCGAACTCCAGGTCCTGCAGGGCATAGAGGGTGTCGAATCCGGCCAGCCAGAAAACAACGCTTGTCGCCAGTAAAACCGCGGGGAGCCCGACCTTCCCCTGAATGGCGATCCAGGCACCCAATGGGGCGAAAGAGATGCATATTCCCAGGACGATATGAGAGAGCGCCGTGAAGCGCTTGCAGTAGGAGTAAAGCACCAGGAAAAAGAGTATGAACGGTGAAAGGTAAAGACAGAGAGGATTCAGGCGGTGCGCCGCATAGCACATGAGGATGGCAGCAAGCAGGACGAACAGGAAGACTGTCCCCTTGTTGATCAGCCCGGCCGGGATGGCACGGCTCTTCGTTCGCGGGTTTTTTGCGTCAATCTCCGCATCGATGATCCGGTTGAGACCCATGGCAGCGGTGCGCGCCCCGACCATCGCCATCACTATCCAGAAGGCCTGGTAAAACGAAGGGAGACCCCTGGCAGCAAGAAGGGCACCAGAAAAGGCAAAGGGGAGAGCGAATATGGTATGGGAGAATTTGATCATCTCCAGAAATATCTTTATTCTAGTTCTAAGAGACATCGTCGCTACACTTTTAGTCGAGATCATTTAAACTCCTTCATACGCCAAACTCCTGCCATCTGCTGTCTACCAACAACGAGACTTCCCTGCCCCTGGCGATTTCCCGTCGATCCCCCGCCCTGCTCATCTTCCTGGTGGCATCCAAGGCAAGCCGCCCCAAGGGAATCGTCGCCCTGTCGGTTGCGGAAACCACCAGGTCCCGCCGCCAATCCACGATATTCAAAACCTTCCAGGCGATCAGGGAAAGGTCTTGCACGTCCATATCCGCATCGACGACCACCAGGAACCGGGCATCGGCGAGCCAGTCCCTGGCCCAAAGTGCTTCTATAACCTCCCGGCTATGGCCGGGATGGCGCTTGTCCAGAGCAACCACTGCGCAACCTTGAAAAATTCCCTCCATGAGAAGGTTGATATCGGTGATTTCCGGCAGCTCAAGCCGAATCATCGGCAAGAGCAGCCTTTCGGTCGCCTTGGCCATGTAGCAGTCCTCCATAGGCGGCCGGCCGACCACAGTCGCGGGAAAGATCATATTCCGGCGCCGGGTGATGCATTCAACATGCATAACAGGCACATCCCCGGGGGGGGCGTAAAAACCGGTATGGTTGCCAAACGCCCCTCCCCTCCCCACTTCCCCGGGTTCCAGGTAGCCTTCGAGCACAAGTTCAGCTTCGGCGGGGACCATAAGCCTGCTGGTCAGGCATTTCACCAGCTGCACAGGTTCCCGGCGGAGAAAGCCGGCCAGATGCATTTCGTCAATATTTTCCGGAAGCGGTACGGATGAGGCATAGATAACCGCCGGATCACCACCGATGGCCACGGCGACCGGCATCCGCTCCCCCAGTTCCCTGTATTTTCGGTAATGCCCAGCCCCGCCGCTCTCCATCCTCCAGTGAATGCCAGCGCTGTCCTTGCTGAAAACCTCGACACGATACATGCCGCAGTTTGCCCTTCCGCTTTCCGGGTCGTTGGTTATAACCAGCGGCAAGGTTATAAAACGCCCGTCATGCTCCGGTAAGCCGTCTTCGGCCCAATTCTTGAGAATGGGATATGTGCCGAGATCGGGCGTATACTCAACTATCTCCTGGCATGCCCCGGCCGGCACATGTTCCGACGAGAATTTCAAAAATTCGGGCAGAGTGGGCAATGCCGCAATTTTTGCCGCCGGGGAAGCCGTACGAAGCTGCCCAAGAAGCCGCTCCATCCGTCGGGTCAGTTCGCTAAACGCGGCTATTTCCAAGGCCAGGCAGGTCCGCCGGACCGAGCCGAAGATATTGGTTACGACCGGGAACGCGCTCCCCTTTACCGATTCGAACAGGAGCGCTTTGTTAGCAGCTGAAGACTTGCTCACCCGGTCGGTTATTTCGGCGATCTCCAGCCGCGGGTCCACCTCCACGAGCACCCGCCTGAGTTCGCCCAGCACCTCCAGTTTGTCCAGAAATCCACGCAGGTCCCGGAAGGCCATGGAATTCCCCCAAAAATTATAACTAATCTTATTTTTTAACATTTCAGGGATTATAAGACAATCGTTTTTTATCGCAAGAGGAGTTATCCTGTTGACAAAAATCATTGGACAGGCTATAAAAAACAGGTCGGGATGTAGCGCAGCCTGGTAGCGCACTTGCTTCGGGAGCAAGGGGCCGCTGGTTCAAATCCAGTCATCCCGACCAGCATAATTAAGGGGTTATGGCTATTGCCGTAAGCCCTTTTCATTTTATGCAACCTCCGGTGCAACCTCTAAGATGTTTGCTGGATGCAATCCCACCTTTGGAATTTATTTTATTTTTTCACATTGTCCTTCTCTCATTTTTAACGTTCTGTTCAAAACAATCTTGAATTCAATCCCCCGAATATCAATAAGTATGTTATACATTTGTAAACCTCTCCCGGTCTCAACCAAGGATGATTTCTCAGGTGAGTAATGGTTCAGAAAATCCAAGCCGACCATGATGAAGAAGGGATAGATGTCCCTTACGCTCAAATAAATCCAGAAACGTTGCGGAATATGGTCGAAGAATTTGTAACGAGAGAATGGTCATCATTGACTGATGACGGCTATTCTTTGGATGATAAGGTCGAACAGGTTCTGGAGCAGTTGAAGGCAGGTAAGGTTAAGGTAGTCTTTGATTTTGTTTCAGGGACTGCAAATATCGTAACCGTAAGCTAGGAGTAAAAGTTCCCTGCCCAACTTTGATCAAAAAATAATTATACACGAATAAAAAAATATAAAATAGACTATTTTTTCAGTTTCCGAGTGCTATAATATGTAGCGATGGGAAGAAGCACAAACCATTGAAAAGGAGGTTTGCTTCAACTTCATATGGAAGTCACTCCACCTTGCTGGTATCTCAAATAAACTGCACCATCGATCCGGTTGAAACAAGGAATCGGATAAATACTTGAAAAGAAATCAAAGATTTATAAAACAAGAAGCCTACCGAACAAAATGGTGGGCTTTTCATTTTCTTAAGTGATATCAACCTCTTCAAGCGACAGTACATTTTCATTGAATGCTTCCAGACCATCTTCCAAATACTATAGAAACCCATTGCGAACCCGTCTTTCTTTACATTTGTCTTCTCAGAATGATATACGGAAGTCATCTGGAGATGTTTGTTGTGTCATATGCGGACACGTTGGGTATGTTATTGATTTCCAGAATAAAATAGACTATTTTGATGAGGATGAAAACGGATAGGCGTTATTATTGGTAGGAATTACTGGTGGGTATCTTATGCTGCTGGTTCTTCAATTACTTCCTCTTGACCTCCTTTCAAATAAGAAAAGGCATGATCATGAAACCATGCCTTCCTTAACTTATCAAATGCATACCTATTCAACCTTTATACCTTTTCTTTTCTCCTAATTCCAAATAAACCCATTAGACCTGAACCAAGTAACCATGCAGCAGCAGGAATAGGGGTAGGGGTTAATGGGGTAACACTGACATTATCAAGGTGAAAATTGCCAGTATTCGTGGAAGTAAATAAGAGTGTTGAGCTTGTGGTATTGGCAGTGGTTGTATTAAACTGGTATTCGGTATAACCGGTCCACTGTTTATTATTAGTGAAGCCAAAACTCTCAGTGTTTCCGTTCCAAGACACCGTAAGCGTATCGGTAGCTACATTCCCCCCCCATTTAAGGGTGGTTTGCCTTTATCAAAACCGACTTAATACTGGTAACTTAATTCTTAATCGCTCCTATAAGTGTAGCTTCTATTATGCATGATGGGAATATGAGGCCAGCATGCTTTGACCTTTCTCTAATTTAATACAAAGACCCAATGCAGAAACGGCTACGACCAATAGAAAAACCCATGCGACTGACGATTTTACTTGGTTAACTCTCCATGGGCTTTATGCATTCGTCTGAATCATTCCTGATAGAGTATACAAGGTCGCTTACAGGGTACATTTCCATGTGGTCAGAAGGATATGGTTTGAAAAGAGGTTTCAATCGCTCAGGATCGGTTAGCTGAGGATCAAGCCATGTGTCTACATCGTTGGGATCGAGGATAACCGGCATGCGGGAATGGAGTGGTTTTATTAGTTCGTTAGTTTTAGTGGTTAATATGATGCACGATTCGATTGCTGATTTCCAGTGATCCCATAGACCGGCAAACATCATAGGGCCGTTATCCTTAAGCTTGATATAATATGGCTTCCTCTTACCAGCTACTTCATTCCATTTATAAAACCCATTTGCTGGAACGATGCACCTTCTATATTTTAATGCATTACTGTAAGATGGTTTAACATCAACTGTTTCAGAACGTGCATTGATCAAATGAAATCCAATAGAAGGATCTATGGCCCATGAGGGTACAAGGCCCCATTTGAGGAAGTCAAGGTATCTGGCTCCATCGGGATATTTGCGGATGACAATAACTTGCTGGCTGGGTGCGATATTGTAACGTGGCTGTATATCATGGACAAAAGAAATGCCGAAGATTTCAACTAAGGTTTCACTTGGCAGATGTAAGCCAAAACGTTTACACATAGGAACTTACTTTCATTGTTAGTGAAGTCGTTTTATCTCTTTAATTACCTCTTTCCTTGCCAATATGCGCTTATGTTCTAACAAATTTAGCCGAGATTGCTATCTCATATGATTGGGAGACTACTACTTCCTCAACTGTAACGTTTTCCTTTTTGTCGAGTTGCTCAGCCATGTCTGCTATTTCTCTAATATCAATTTAGCATCTAGCAAGTTAATTACCACAGAATTGAATTCAACATCAAACCATTTCTTAAAGTTTTAACACCTTGGTATTTGGTCTGGATTCCCATAATAGTTTGAATTGCATAAACGGGTAGATATTTGATTCCACTCTTCTCGCCCCTGTTCCCACCAGCCGATTGAACTCCCCTTTGTACCTTGCTTGCGTTAAAACTGAAGCCTTAATTTGGTTCAATGTTCTTACAAATTACACACTAAAACGTTACGCTATCATTTATTTATATCAATCGGGGAATACCTTAGAAGGAGGTGATAAATACCTGAGTAAATGAGGTAGCAGATGGATTGCGGTGCTAATCGAGTGGGGTCTCCTTACACGTCTTATCTAATAATCACCAATGATTTTTAGGGCTTTTTTTATTATGATCTAAATTGTCGGAGCGAACAGGCTTAGGTACCGATAAGATAATTGATTAAGTGTCAATTGATAACATCGCTAACACTAATATATTTTATCTAATTATCATCGTGGCCTCTCATAGATATTGTTCTCGTCAATAGCTTGAAAACCAAAAATAGAATTTACTGAATATTGTACCCCGTTTCGATAACATAGGAATTTGTAACAACCTCTAACAGGAGTTTAAGAGATATCGTCTTATTCCACCAAAATAACCTGCAATATCAATAAGTTACATTGCTCACCATGTAAGACCCTATTAAAGTCCTTCTTGACCTATAAAAAACGAAAATAATTTACATGGCAAGAGGGTCAGCATGGGGAAAAAGATTATTTTTGTATTGGGTATTCTGCTGCCTGCGTCAATGCTGCTTATCTGGCAAGGCTTCTCGCCGCGCAAAGCCGAGTCACTGGAGAGGGTGTTGATAGCCGATGGGACAATCGATCCTGCCTTTTGGGGAAAGGCGTATCCCGTCCAGTATGAGCTTTGGAAAAAGACCGAAGAGCCGACCGAGAAAGGGATGAGCAAGTACAAAAAAGGCTTTGACGCGGACCGCATTACATATGACAAGCTGGCGGAATTCCCATACATGGAGCTTTTGTTCAACGGCTGGGGATTCGGAGTTGAATACAATGAGCCGCGCGGTCATGCCTACATGGTGCGCGACCAGCTTGAAGTCGATCCCTCCAGATTAAAATCCGGCGGTGTATGCCTGACCTGCAAGACCCCCTACGCGGTGCAGTTGCAGAAAGAGATGGGTGTCGACTATTACAGGCTGCCATATAAGGAGGTCCTGGCCAGAATACCCGAGGCTCAGAGAACCCTGGGTGTCGCCTGCATCGACTGCCACAACAGTTCGGACATGTCCCTGAGAATCTCACGGGATTTCACCCTGGGACAGGCATTGCGGGTAATTGGTAAGGATCCCGCCAGGCTGACCCACGAGGAGATGCGCAGCCTGGTCTGCGCCCAGTGCCACGTCACATACTGCATCCCGAAGGACAAGGAGATGAAATCGTTCGGCGTCTTCTTTCCCTGGCAAGGAAGCAAGTGGGGAAACATCACCATCGAAAATATCATCAATAAAATCCGAAGCGACACTGCATATCTCGAGTGAGAACAGAACGTGACCGGCTTCAAGATGGGATTCATCAGGCATCCCGAGTTCGAAATGTTCTCCAATAACAGCGTCCACTGGAAGGCCGGGGTCTCCTGTGCCGATTGCCGTATGCCCTTCGTCGAGAGCGGCTCCCACAAGGTTTCCGACCACAGGGTTATGAGCTCGCTCAAAAACAATTTCAAGGCGTGTGCACATTGCCATGCGGAACGCCCCGAATTGCTTCGGGAACAGGTTACGGCCATCCAGGACCGGACTGTATTGCTCATGCTCCGCTCCGGCTATGCCACAGCAACCACTGCGAAGCTCTTCGAGATTACCCATAAGACACAGGCTCAAGGCAAGCAGATCGACAAGGCCCTATATGACAAAGCCAAGTACTATTACGAGGAAGCATTTTACCGCTGCGTGTTCGTCGGAGCAGAAAATTCGTAGTCAATCACAGGGCACACATTTTTCGCTGGCGTCGTAATCGATTTTCTGCTATGGTTCTCCACAAGAGGAGATTGCATGGCAGAGTTGCTGTATCATATACGCGGGCGGCATATCGGCCCGGAT
>Ga0326727_10004460_pt1 | contig 42070 bp, 34 predicted proteins | sample MB2enrmetagenome_FD_207643 | JGI IMG/M metagenome (GOLD analysis project Ga0326727, IMG submission 207643) | Lab enriched peat soil microbial communities from McLean, Ithaca, NY, United States - MB29MY | ecosystem: Environmental > Terrestrial > Soil > Wetlands > Peat | place: USA: New York...
ATGATTCCAGTCGATCGGCCTCCGCGTCTTGCCGATCCGTATCGCCTCCCTGCCACCAATCCCACGGATTGCCGATCGATTCGATTTCAAACCCAGCCAGGTCTCCGGGTCCATGCACGGCGACGATAATGCGGGAGTCAAGGTCTTCGGGTTTAGGAGCTTTGGACAAGTGAACAGCCAAAAATCCCGCTGTCGCGAGATCGTATATTGCCCAACGAATCGCTGCCTCGCCGTATTCGCATTTCGTTTCTTTGCCGCGCTTTGCAATGCCGATTGCCAGGTAGACAGCCGGCGCACGCCGCCTGCCTGGAGAGTTGCCGAGAATATCTCGGGCAATGATCTTAGCCGCTTTAACCTGGGCCTCGGGCGGTCGAAAAACCGCGGGGGTAATCTGTGCGATTACTTTTTGCGGTAATGCGGGCTTGCGGTCGCCCATGATGCCATCCTCCAAAAAACGGGCCGCTGGATGGGAGCCGCTCGAATGCGTCACGTTGCGCCGTGTCCAATTTTGCTATTCGTCACCTGCCTATAGCCGATCGTCCCTCTTGGGGGTTACTGGTCTGATGTTTCGTCAACCGGTTCGGCAACAACAGCGATCGCCTGTTGGCCGTTCTGTGCCTTCTTCTTCCCGGCGGCCCAAATCGCCGCGGTGGCCTTGCCTACGCTCTCCCTGACCGGATCGACCGTCAACCGGGCATAGATCGCCGTAGTGGAAACCTGCGTGTGCCCCAGACTCTTGCCGATCACCTGGAGGCTGCTGCCACCGAGGGCCTGCCAACTTCCGAGGGTCCTCCGCAAGTCGTGAATGCGAACGTCCTCCAGGCCCGCCTTGGTGAGAATCCGTTTCCAGGCGGCCTTGGGGTCCATGATGTGGCCCGTCCTGCCGTGGGAGGGGAAAACATACGCCGACCCGTTGGTAAGCCTCTTACGCTCGTGTAGCAGCTTTAGGGCCGATCCAACCAGGGGCACGACCACGGGCATGCCGGCCTTGGTCTCGGGAATCCGCCAAAGCCCGCGGTCCAGGTCAACGTCGGCCCACCGCATGGACTGGACATTGGCGCGCCGCGCGCCGGTGAGCAATGCGAGAATGAAGAAGTCGCGGAGCGTGGCGTTGGGCTCTGCGTTGAGGGCATCGAAGAACGCGGGCAATTCGTCGGCCGTCAAGAAGCGGTCTCGCTGCTCCTCCTTGAATCGCTGCACGCCCTTGGCGGGATTGTCGCCCTTCCATCCGATGTGGTGAGCCTTGTTGAACATGGCCCGCAACAGGGCCAACGCCCGGTTGGCGGAGTACCGCCCGTGTTTCTTGCCGACCTTGGCGTGCAACGCCGCCACGTCGGACTGCCGGATGGCGGAGAGTTGCCGGTGAGCCCATCCCTTGAGGTAGGCGTCATACAGCCACTGGTCCCCCTTCCAGCTCCGCTTGTGCTCTTTGGCCCATTCGAGCCACGACGCCCATAGACCGGCCAACGTCTGCTCGTGCCGTTTGGCCAGCCTCTCTTGCTGAGGATCCTTGCCCTTGGAAATGTCGCTGATGGCCTGCAAGGCAGCGGTGCGGGCATCGTCCACGCTCACGGCGGGAAACTTGCCCAGCAACACCCGGACCGGCCGGCCGGCCCTGCCGCCGATCTTCTTGTAGAGGTAGAACGTCCTCGCTCCGGCCGCAGTGACGCACAAGCAAAGCCCCTGCACCTGCGTATCGTAGTGGTATGCCCTGCCCGTGGCGGGTGGCTTTAGGGTCGCCACGCGGTTCTGAGTGAAGGAAATCCGCTTTTTGGCCCGGTTGAGCTCGCCCATCGCCGTATCCCTGGAATTTATCGGTGCTACCCCGGTGCTACCCCATAAACGGAAACGCCGGGAAGTCGGGGTAGCACCAAGTAAGTCACAATATCGAAAACATCCGAGAAAAGCAATAGAGCGGTAGGCAGAAAATCAGAGGGTGAAGTAGCGGTAACACCGTACCCTTAGACTCTTAATCAGAAAGTCGAAGGTTCGAGTCCTTCAGGGGGCACTTATAAAGCCTTGTGTGACAATAAGTTACGCAAGGCTTTTCTTATGCGCCGACCGAGGGGCCAGGTCGCGCACTACGCCCGTGCCGCATTCATTGCGCCACCGACCCGCCGCTTCCCGATCACCGCCGGCCGCTACGCTCATCCGGCAGGAAGTGACTGAGGGCTGAAGGTCCCCTCCCTGCGACGATGCGACAATGCTCGCAAGATCGCATCCAGCACCATGTCGAGGCGCTGGCCCATGTCTTCGGCGAGGAACCGCAGCACGAAGTAGCCGTTCTCCTGCAACAGCAGATCCTTGCGCCGGTCGCGGCGATAGGCTTCGGCATCGGCCAGATGTTGGCCGCCGTCCAGTTCCACCGCCAGCCTGGCCTCAGCACACAGCAGATCCACCTCCATCTGCCCCCAGCCGTCAAAGGGAATGGGCAACCGGGCATTGAGGTGGAACCGGCCGGCGGTCTCCGGCAGCGTCTGCAGCCGGCGGTAGAGAAACGCCTCGGAAGCGCTTCGCGCGCGCTGGAGGCCTTCCGCATCCGGTGCAATTTCGCGCGCGACGTGCACGAACAGATTCGCCAGCGGCCGATCGACCCCGTCCCGCACGAGCCGCCGCACGCTGGCCGCGTAGTCGTTCTTCCACTGAGGATCGACGGGAAGCGGCACGTCGCTGGGCCAGCCGGGCACCGCACTGGCGGGCAGCAGAATCGTATATCCCACAGCCTCGTACCCCCGGCAGCGGCGGTCGAACATCCGCGCGAGCATGGGCACGTTCAGGTCGGCATAGTCCACCACGCGCACTTCACGCTTGCCATCGTGCAGGCGGTGCAACCTGCCGACGTACTGCGCAATCGTCCCGCGCCACGAGACGGGCAGCGTTAGAAACAGGGTGTCCAGCCGTGCATCGTCGAATCCTTCGCCGACGTAGCGTCCGCTGGCGAGCAATGCCCGTTGCTCGTTCTCGGGAATGGCTGCCAAACGGGCGACGATCGCGCGGGCCTGCTTGGGCCGCGTGCCGCCGCGGAGCACGACCAAATGGCGGATGCGCGGCGAGAGCCGGGTAGCCAGGCCGTCGAGGTGCTCGTTGCGCTCCGTCAGGACCAGGGGCGAGCGGCCTTCGCGAACGGCCTGGACGACTTCGTCGCAGATGAGCCGATTGCGCTCGTCGTCGGTGCTGAGCTGCCGGTACAAGTCGTCGAACTGGATGCGCGCATCCGGGTCGGCGGCTGCCTGGGGGCGAAACGACGTGGGCCGAACCAGGACGATATGCTTAAAAGGGCAGGCCGCCGCCTGCGCCTTGGCGTCGACGCGGTAACGCACGGGGCCACACTGCATGAAGACGATCGGATGGTGGCCGTCCTTGCGGGTGACAGTGGCGGACAGCCCCGTGACGAACTTCGCCTTCGCCCGGCGGACGACCTGCTCGAAACTCCGGGCGGAAAGATGGTGGCACTCATCCACCACGAGATGGCCGTAGTCTCCCACCTGATCGTCGGCCACGCCTTTGCGCACCAGGCTTTGGATGACCGCCACGTCCAGCGAGCCGGTGGGTTTCTTTCGGCCGCCCCCGATCCGCCCGATGGCTTTCGGCGGCAGGCCCAGGAAGCTCGACAGGCGTTCGATCCATTGCTCCAACAAGGGGCGGCGATGCACAAGCACCAGGGTATTGACGCCGCGCCTGGCAATGAGCCACGCGGCAACCACGGTCTTTCCGAAGGCCGTGGTTGCCGACAGAACGCCGGTGTCGTGGGCCAGCATCGCGCGGGCGGCGGCCTCTTGCTCCGGCCGCAACGCACCGCGAAACTCCACGTCCAGGGGCTTGCCCGCGTATCGTGCATCTCGAACCACGGCATCGACGTGCAGGTCCTGCAGGAGCTTCTGGACGTCCTCCAGGCAGCCGCGGGGCAGGCCAAGGTGTTGTGCATGGTCCTCGGCGCAGCCGATGATCCGCGGCTTGCCGTAGGTCGGCAGACGCATCGCCTGCGCCCTGTAGAACTCGGGATTCTGAAAGGCCGCAAGCCGCAGCAGCCGGTTGCGCAACCCGGGCGGCAACGGCTCCTTGGGGATGTAGATCTGGTCGCCGAGCGTCAGTTCGAGTCGCGCGGGCAAAGGGCCGTCAATCGGAGGCTGCCGACGGTGGCGCGACGGTGGCGCGGTCCAAGGTGCCGCGTCTGCTTCTTCCGCCGGGGCAACACGCACTCCGACGACACGTCCCCGCCTCTCCGCGTCGCGACCGATCTGTGCGACGATCGATCGGTCGATCTTGCGAATTGCCGAGAGCGTCGCCCATTGGTCGGGAGCAGGCAGGCCCTGCTGGTCGAGGAAGACGCTGTTGCCCAGTTCCCGCGGCCGCTTCTGCAGCGGCAACGCGATGAGATTTCCAAGACCGCCTTGGGGCAGCGTATCTTGGTTGGGGAAGAAACGGTCATACGAATCCAGGCCGATGTCCGGCCGGCACTCCATCGTTTCGGTCAGGATGTGCGCGCCGAGCCGGCGCGCCAGCACGGCGGGCGTGGCCTCCGCGAAGAACAGCCACACGTGCCCGCCGTTGCCGGAGCGGGATCGCTCCAGGGCGGCCGCCAGGTTCATGCGGCGGCACGTTTCCAGCACGGCTGCGGCGTCCTCCAGCCAATGCGTCTTGTCAAGATCGGCCGCCAGGAAGAAGCAGGTTTCGTCCTGGAGCATCGGGTAGACGCCCATGACGAAGTCTTGACCGCAGTCGTCTTGGCCCGAAAGATGCCAGCGAATCACCTCGTCGGTAACCGGAAGGAAGCGGCGGTGCGGGCACTGGCTGCACTTGCTCTTGGGTTTTCCGCACAATCCCTCGACCCACTGGTTGGCGCAGGCCGGCTGATAGCCGGACTTGCCCGTCTTGCGGCTCTCGAAGCGGCGCGGATAGACATCCTCGCGGCCGCGAAAGAGCGAGCGAAACAGGGCGATCTTGGCCTCCGGCGAGGATTCGCGACGGACCTCAGCCCCTTGCTGGTCCACGGCTGTCTGTCCCTGGAAATAGGCGCGGCTTCGACTTTTTCGGCACCGCCCGCTTCGGTACTGCCGGTTTTGGTTTCGCCGGGGCCTTCTCAAACGTTCTCGCTGGTGCGGAAGTCGAGTAGCGTGTGATGGATGGTGATGTTGCCGAGTGTTGGTCGAGCGTGCCGGGTGGCGTAGGTGTGTTTGAGGGCCGCTATGAGGGGAAATTCCCTCCACATGCCGTCCTCAGCCAACTTGTGGGTCCTTTTTGGATCGCGTTGAACTTTGCTCCGGATCGCATTGGCCCAGTGTTCAGGGGATTCCGATTGGACGTACCCGAGCATGCCGCCTTCGTCTCCCGAACGGCCGTACAACTCTGTCAAGAACATGCCAAGCCCGTCCGGGCCAAGGTACTCACTGGCGGAATGCGAGTCGTCGATGCGGAGCCGCTTGGCCTCGAAATGATACGCGGGGCGGCTGCGCGACTCGGTCGATTCGATTTCAATGTCGATTTTCGGCCGCTCCTTGCCGACGCGGTTCGGTACACTGACCGGCGCCTGATCGGTGATGAAATACCGCTCGGCCCATCCAGGCAGAGTTCCCTCATGCTGGGCCGCTTTGACGGCCTCTTTGAGCCGCTGCGTGATGAAGTCTTCGTCGGATCCCGAATGGTCTTCGCCACGGATTTCGCCGCACCCAAAGGCGATCAGTTGATGGCAATGGCGGCGGAACTGGGTGGCGTATTCGTCGCGGCCGGGGACGCCAACGGCCCCGCTGGGATGTCCTGGCAGCAACACGTCACTTTCCCCCGCCGGCAGCGTTTTCGGCAATGATGGTGTCAGCGTCCAACAGGGCCTGGCTGCGGAGCCAGTGCAGGCGTTCCAGCGGCTTCAGGAGCAGGACGCGCGAGCCCCGGTAAATCCGTAGGTTGCGCTGGAAACAGAGCCACTGGCCGCGGTTCCGCCGCGCTAGCGATTGTGCTCGTTGGAAGTCGGCCGAAGTGGCATCGTCGACGGCTCGGGCGTTGACCGGCAGCGGACCGCGGGAATTCTTGAGCAACTCAACGTCGACCATCCCGGTCCGCGATGCCTCGTCGTAGAGGACCTCAACCCTATGGCGGAGCCGCGGGTTGTCTTCAAAGAACCCGTCCAGCTCCGCTTGCAGAACCGCGCCGTATTGCTCCAGTTCCTCGCGCCCGGGGACGCCGGCCGTCTCTCTAGAGAACTTTCCCTTGATGGCGAACCGTTTGAACTGCACGAAGTCCTCCACGTGTATTCGCTCGCTCTTGCGCAAGCGGAGGAGCTCGTACACCCTCTCGTTGAGCTCACGAACGAGTCCGGGAAGCCGGCTGTGGGTTCGCGCCATGCCAGGGAGCGCCTTTTGCTTTGGCGACGCCGACACCCCTTTCGACTTGGCTTTCTTCGGGGGTTCAGCCAGCGACGCTGCCACCAGGCGAGCATGCAGGCCGAGCCATTGGGAGAACTCGGCGGCGGTCAAATTCGCTAAGGGAACCGGCAATGCCTTAAGGTTGCTTAAACTGGCACGATTAAACGAGATGCCCCACTGGGCCGAGATCAAGAACTGATGGTACTTGGCGAAGTCGGAACTTAGGTAAAGGGAAAGGACCTTCAGGAAGTCGGCTTGATCCTTCGGCCCGGCGATCGCTGGCTGCCGGGCGCCGACAACGATGAACTCGTCGCTGTAGACGGCGAACCGGCGCGCGGCGTCACAAAGAATGTGCGGCGGCCGCGAGACGATGATCGGCAGCTTTTCCCGGCCGGGACGGGCGTACGTCAACTCGGCGGGGAACTCCTCGAATACGAAGCCTGGGAAGGCGAACAGGTCGCGCGATCCACGTGTTGCATTCTTCTTAATTCTCCTCTTCCCCAACAGGTGCGGCACATGCGTGCCGCGCTTTCTGGGCTGGAACCCCTCATGGACCGCAAGCCGCCTGCCGCTGGCGATCGTACCAAGCGTTTCGTTCCTGAAGCGGGCTTCAACCGACTCCAGCAGCCGGCGGTCGCGGTACGATCCCCACATCGCCAGCTTCCAGGTCAGCGCGTCGCCGCGAATTGCGTCGGCGACGCCGACTTCGCGGAGCTCACTTCCGTTGATCGTGATCGTCCAGGTAGCCACTTTCCGGTTGAAATGGGCCGGACGGTTAGGCTGCTGGTTTGCCACCAGCGGCGCGAAAGCCAGTATCCGCTCGGCTTCGTCGATTGCATCCGGCGCAGCGGGACGCTTCTGGTAGAAGAACGCGGCGGCGGGGACTTCCGACCGGCCGGCGAAAAGAACATACGCCAGGTTGGCGAAGTTCGCGACCGCGTTGACCTTAGCGCCAGCGAAAAATGCCTGGCGAAAGCCGGTCGACTCGTCCTTGAATAGCGTCATCGCCGGCAACAGCAGGCCGACGCTTCCCCTGGCGTCGACATGCTCCGTCGCCTTCCAAGCGAAAAGCTCCGCGACCTGGTTGCCGCCCGTCGGGTACTTCTCGGCGTTGGCGTTCATCCAATCGCGCGCCGGCTTATCCTCGGCGCGCGGCGTTTCCTCGTTGAGCTCGATCCACGGCGGATTGCCGACGACCCAGTCGAACTTGGTTTCGCCCATCTTCTGGTGAAACTCGGAGCCGGTGTGGAAGAAGTCGTTTGCCTTGCCGCCGAAGATGTTCGTCCCGCGCAGCCGTGGGAGTTTGAAAGTGGTGTTGCTCAGGTCGGGCGGATCGACGTAATCCAGCAGCGTCAGGGCGAGGCTCAACTCCGTTACCTGGCACGCATCCTCGTCGCGGTCGACGCCGAAGACATGCGACTGCAACAACTCGCCCAGGTCGGCCGGGCGGAGCCTCTCACCCTTCCGCTTGAGCAACTCCTTTTCGATGAGCCGGCGGTAACGCTGCACCAGGAACGCGCCCGAGCCGCACGCAGGGTCCAGCACCCGCATCCCCCTGGTGAACGGCAGCCGGGCCTCCATTTCGTCGAGGATGAAGTTGACCAGAGGAATCGGCGTATAATACGCACCCGCATCCTTGCCCTTTCCCTCGGCGTGCAAGAACTGCTCGTAGACCACCGAAAGGGTTTCAATGGGGATGAAGGAGAAATCGTAGTCTTCAAAGAGGCTGCCTTGCCCGCTCTTGGGATCGTCGCCAAAGAACGCCCCAGCGACCCTTTGCACGTGCTCCTCGGTGATGCCCGAGTCCCAGGGAACATCGAACACCGAGCCGTTGAGCCAATCATCTAGTTTCTCGACCAATGAGCGGAGTTTGGCGAGCCGGGCCTTGCGGCTGAAGACGCTTCCCGCCCTGATCTTGAACCGTTCGAACCGCTCGTCGGAAAGAATGTTGCGGTCGCGGAGGTAGCGCAGGTAAACGTATTTGCCGATCAAGGCGTGCGCGGCGGGAGTCGGCAGCCTCATCACCTTGCGAAGGGCCCGACCGAGCTCCTCCAGACACTCCAGCAGCCGCCAATCGACCCGCATCTCGGGCGTCACGAATCGGCCCTTGTCGCGCCACAACGTGCCGTCGTCGATCCGCTCGGCGGTAAAGCTGCGGCGGAGTTCGGAAGCAGTCTCTTGCGGTTCGACCACCTCCCTGAGGATTCGCGGTGCTGAACGCTTCTTTCCCGTTTCATCGTCGCGATACCCGAAACCCGGGTAAACGCGGACGTTTTGCCGCGTGCAGACGATTAGAAAGGGAACCACGTCCTGGTTCCAAACCAGCCGGTGGATTTCCTTCGCGTCGTCCTCGGATGCGGCCTCGCAGACGTAGACCACCGGGGTCAACGATCCCTCGCCCAGCGACGGGCCCTCGCCTGTGCGTTGGCGAAGGGTGTAGACGCCCCGCAGGCCGCAGGACTTCTCGCCCTCCTTGCGGGGTCGTTGTGCGCGGCGGAAGATATGGCCGTAACCGGGCACTCGCCCGAGCTCATCCCCGGTCACGAAATTAGGCGAACCCCGGTAACCTAGTTCGTTGATCAACCCAGCAAGTGAGATCATGGAGCCACCCAGCCCGGTTTGTCCATCATCCCCATTTTATTGCCATCCTGGCCTTCTTGCCGAAGTATAGCAACCGTAACGGCTTGGGAGAAGGTGTCTGTCTGCTTGGCCTACCAGACGTTTCTCCTTGGGAGGCAGCAAGCATAGACGCCGCGTAGGCCCTGCCGGCGCTGGCGACTTGCCGCCGCCAGGCTCGCGATGGTCGCACGGAGCGCTCTGGAACCCTTACAGGGTTCGCGGGCCAATCGAAATCGCCGACCCGGGGCGGCGCTGCGCTGCACCTGCGCAAACGATCGTAGTCGGCGGGCGCCTAAATGAGGTTACGTGATTCGAGGACGCGCCCCGTAGGTTCCTTCTGCCGGAAGGGACGTGAACGATTGCCAGACGTCGTCCGCGCACGAAGTCCCGCTCGGCAAGCGGGACCTACTAGGCAAGCGGGACCTACTAGGGTCGTAGCGAGCGGTGTGGTCAGAGACCGCGCCCCAACGCTTGGCGGGTGGTAGAATGGCGAACCAAAGAAACCGTCTCCGATTCCACACCAGAATGGGAGTAAAGCAAGATGAGCGCCCGGCAACTTGTAATTGCTACCTTGTGCACGGCTGCCATGACCGGCCTGCGGGGCAGCCCGGCGGCGGCACAGCCACCTTCCCGAGACCCGCAGCCGGCGGGCCTGTGGCAACTGGCCAAGACCAAGGCCCAGGTCCATCGCTTCTCGACGCTCATGACCGCCCAGGACGTCCGCGACCGCCTCGCCGGCGAGGACGGGCTGGCTGCGGCCATCCAGTGGTGCCGCAACACGGCCGTGACGAAGGTCTACATCGAGGTCTTCCGCGACGGCTACCAAGCCAACCGCGAAGCCCTGCGGCACGCCAGCCAGCGATTCCTGGCGGCAGGTGTCGAGGTCTCCGGCTGCGTCACCACGACCGATGTCGGCAAGCGGTCCACCGGCTGGCAGGGCATTTCCTGCTACACGGACCAGGCCACGCAGGCGCGGCTGCAAGCCATCTTCGAGTACGCGGCCGGCCTGTTCGACGAGATCATGATCGACGACTTCTGGTTCACTGACTGCACTTGCCGGGAGTGCGACGCCGCCCGCCGGGCCAGGAAAGTCACGGTCGGCCGGCAAACCTACCCGGTCCGCGGCGATACTTGGGAAGACTACCACTGCGAACTGATGGTCCGGCTCTCCCAGGATCGGCTGCTGGCGGCGGCCAAGCGGGTCAACCCCAAGGTCCGCCTGATCATCAAGTACCCGCAGTGGTACGACCAGTTTCACGAGCGGGGTTACGAGGTGCTCCGCGAGACGGCCGACTTCGATCGCATCTGGGTCGGCACGGAAACCCGCGATTTCCGCGACCGCCGCTGGGGCGGCACGCCGCAGTACGAAGCCTACTTCATCATGCGCTGGCTGGGCGGGATCGGCGGCGACAAATGTGGCGGCGGCTGGTACGATCCCTTCGGCACCACCGAGCGGACCTACCTGGAGCAGGCCCGGCAAACGGTCTTGGGCGGCGCCGCCGAGTCGCTGCTGTTTTGCTACGGGGCCTTGCAGCGGGATACGGGCCCAAAGAATGTCGAGACCTTGCGGCGGAACGTGCCCGAATTGCTGGCGGTCGCCGAGCAGGTCCGCCGCCGGCAGATCATCGGCATCGCCGCCTACAAGCCCGCCAACAGCCACCCGGAGAACGAGCCGCGGGTGTTCGATTTCCTGGGCATGCTCGGCTTCCCGCTGGTCCCGTGCCACGAGTTTCCCCAGGCTGCGGCGGCGGGTTTCTTCTCGCTGCACGCGCTGAAAGACCCGGACCTCGCGGGGAAGCTCGCGGCATCAATCGCAGCGGGCAAGCCCGTGCTGCTGACCGACGGCCTGGCGAAGCGGCTGGCCGGTCTTGGAGGAAAACTCGACCTGGCGGCCGCCAATGTCCGCGTCCTGCCGGTGGCGGGAAATCCCAAGTCGCTGCTGGAGATGCCGGTTTCGCAGGCGGATGCCCTACGGGCGGCGGTCCTTGGTCCGCTCGGCCACACGCTGCACGCCCCCAACCGCGTGGGGCTCTATCTATTTAGCGACGGCAGTTGGGTGATCGAGAATTTTCGCGACGAGCCGGCCGCCGTCGAGCTGGACGGCATGGCCCAAGAGATTCCCGCCCGTGGCTGGGTCTACCGCTGGAAATAAGGCGAAGACGCTCTGACAAAACGCCGGCCCCCTCACCCCCGGGCACCCACTCGTGGGTGCCTCTCCCGCGAGGGGAGAGGGGAGTATCGTAAGAGCCCTTAGGACAGAGGCCAGCCGTAGAAGGAGAGGAGGGGACGATGGCAACCCGGGCAGCGGGGCGGAAAGTCACCCCGTGTCGTCCGCGGTGCGGGTGCCTTCGCAGAGGGCCTGGAACTCGCGGTCGGAACGGATCGGGTCGAAATCCGGCTCGTGGTCCACCAGGCCGCGGTAGTTCGGGTCCAGCGAGAGGGCCTGTTCGAGGTACGTCAGGGCCTGCCGCTTGCCACCGGCCAAACTCCAATAGCAGGCCAGGTTGTAGCGGATGAGCGGCTCCTCCGGATCGGCGACCAGGGCGGCCTCCAGAGCGTCGATGGCCAGGTCGAGCCGTCCGGCCCGTTTGTGGCACCAGCCCGTGGCCAGCCAGGCGTGGATGTTCTCCGGATCCGACTGGGTAACGCGGCCCAGCGGCACGAGGGCCTCGCCGTATCGCCCCAGGGCCCGCAACGCCTCGCCCTGCAAGTAGAGCGTCTGCACGTCCGCGGTCTCGGGCTGGCCGACGCGGGCCAATACGTCCAGGGCCTGTTGCGGCAACCCCAGCTCCAGGTAGCCTTCGGCCTGGTGCTGGAGTTTCATACGGCGGATGCGTTCTTTGGGCCTCGTCACGGCTGTCCCGTTTCGCTTCCTGCGGCATTGGGCGGCCACCCGGGCCGCGGGCTGCCGGACCGCTCCACGCGGAGGGGTCCACAATTCATTTCTATTGTATTATAGCCGCTCCCGCGGCCAAGCCCAAATAGGAGGCCACGGGTTCGGTCGCAAGTAAAACGCTTGCAACGGGTTTTTTCCGCACGGATTCGCCGTCGCAAGGCCACTATTAAGGTTAGCGGACGTGCGAAAACAGGCGGAGGGTGCCATCATGCGGCTGACTTTGCGAACGATGCTGGCGTACATGGACGGCCTGCTGGAGCCGGAGGACGCGGAGGACATTCGCAAGAAGATCGAGGCGAGCAAGTTCGCGACCGACATGTTTCATCGGATTCGCGAGGTGATGCGGCGGCTGCGCCTTACAGCCCCCAGCCTTTCGGAGCACGGTTCCGGCCTGGACCCCAACACGGTGGCCGATTACCTGGACAACGTGCTCGCGAGCGAGCAGGTGCCCGATTTCGAGAAGGCCTGCCTGGAGTCCGACATCCACCTGGCCGAAGTGGCGTCATGCCATCAAATCCTGGCTTTGGTTCTGGGCGAGGCGGCGGAAATCGATCCGGCCTCGCGCGAGCGGATGTACCGGATTCCGCAGGTGGCCGGGCAGGCCGAGGAAGAGCGGCAGGCGGCGGCCGCCGCCGCGGCCCTGCTCTCGGGAGACGGGCCCGACCGGTCAGCGGCCGCTCTCAAGGGCCGTGCGAAAGCGGCCGTTCCGGCGTACCTCCGCGAGCCGCGGAAACGCAGGCTGCTGCCGATGGCCGCGGCCTTGCTGTTGTTTGGCGGGGTGCTGGGGATTTTGTTGGTCGCCCTCGGGCAATTTCGGCCGGGGACGCCCTTGGGCAGGCTGCTGGACCGGCTGCGCGGGCAATCCGAGGTGGCCGTCGTCGCCCCGGAGGAGTCCGAGGAGCCGCCGGCGGCCGAACCTGCTGCGGCCGATTCCAACGCCAAGCCGCAGCCCGCGCCGCCCGACGGCGGGGCGGCCGCCAAGCCGCCCGAACAGCCCGCGGCCAAACTGCCGGACGTGGAGAAGACGAAGCCGGGCGGGGAAGCTGCCGCGGTCAATGCGGCCCACGGCGGCGGGCCGCTCGAAAAGACCGTTCCCGTCCCGCCAGGCAAGCCCGAGGCGCCGGCGCTGCCCGTAGCCCACCAGACGCCCAAGCCGGCGGCCGGCGCCGAGAAACCGGTCGGCCCGCCACCCGCGCCTGAAGCCGCGGCGGACGTGGTGCGGATCGGCCGCGTCTTTCCCGACGCACTCGAAGTCCTGCTGCGCTACAACGCGGACACCTCGACCTGGACCCGCGCCGCACCCGAGGAATTCTTGCAAAGCGGTCAGCCGCTGTTGGCACTGCCCACGTATCGTCCGCGCGTGGTGATTCTCAACTTGGGAGTCACGGCCGAATTGCTCAGCGGCACGCAGATCGAGCTGCTCCCGCCCGACGCCGAGGGGCGGCCGGGCATCGACGTGGTTTTCGGCCGGGTCGTGGTCAAGCCGCTGGCCCAGGCCCCGGCCCGGTTGCGGCTGACCGGGGGCGGCCGGTCGGGGCTCTTGACGCTGACCAGCGTCGAATCGATTTGTGCGCTGGAGGTCATGCGGGTCCAGCCGCCGGGCGTGGACCCGCAGACGCATCCCGCCGGCGCGGCGGTGGCCCTCTACGTGGCCCAGGGCGGGGCCGCGTGGCAAGACGACGCGACGCAGCGGACCGTGCGGCTGCCCGCCCCTGCCCAGTGGACCTTCGATACGCCCGCCGGGCCCCCGGACGCCGCCCCCAAGGCCCTGCCCAAGTGGATCGTCACCGACAGCGGCAACCCGCTGGAGCGAAGGGCCTCGGCCACGGTCGCCCAGGCGTTCGCCATGGATCGGCCTGCAAGCCTCGTGCTCGTGGAAATGGCCGAACACCGGCAGGTCGAGGTCCGCTGGCTGGCCACCCGCTGCCTGGCCTATCTCGGGCAGTTCGAGCCGATGGTCGCCGCGCTGGACGACAAGGCCTTGCGGTGGCAGTGGCCCGAGTACGTCGATCAACTCCGGCAGGCTGTGGTCCGCGGGCCGGCCTCGGCCACCGCCGTGCGGCAAGCCATAGAAAAACGATTCGGCGCCGCCGGCCGCGACTTGTACCGCATGTTGTGGGGCTACACCGATCGGCAACTGGCCGCAGGCGAGGACACGCGCTTGGTCAACAACCTCGATCACGAACTCCTGGCCGTGCGCGTACTGGCCTTCTGGAACCTGAAGGACATCACCGGCACGGGGTTCTTCTACCGCCCCGAGGATCCGCCCGCGAAACGTCAACAGGCCATGCAGCGCTGGAAGCAGCTCCAAGCGGCCGGAGGCATTCGGGTCAAGACAGCGGAAGAGAAGTCGCGGGTGGCGGCCGACACGCCCGTCGTCGGCGCGGAGAAACCGGCGGTGGGAGAAAAACCGGCCGCCGGCGAGCCGGCGGATCAGAACCCAGTGCCCGAGCCGCCGGTTCCGCATCCCCCGGTCACGCCGCGGGTTGTCGTGCCGGAACCGGCGGTCGAACCGGCGGTCGAGCCGGCGGACGAGGCAGATCCCGTTGAGCCGGGGGGCAATGATCACCCCAAGCTGGTACCGGCGGAGCGGACGGAATTGTCCCCCGCGCTACCACGGCAGCCAGCCAAGTAACCTCGGGGGGGATGGCAGCACGTCATTGGCCGGCCAAAGCAGCCCCCCTTTCGCCCGGCGAGATGCGAGCTACACTGGGATGGCTTGGCGGTGCGGCAAGGTTTCCTGGTGGATCGTGTACTTGCTGGAGAATCTTGCGGCGTGCAGGGGGGCGGTCACTTTCCCCCTCCCGCGACTTTAGGTAGAATGTAGGGTTTGACTGTCGCGGACCACAAGGAGTCGTGGTTGGAAAAAAGGAGTCCACTCGGTGCAGATCAGTATTTCGACCCGGCACGGTCATCTCAGCGAAGAGACGCAGGCCAAGATCAAGGAGAAGCTGGAGAAATTAACCCGTTTTTCTGATCGCCTGGGCGCCGTCGAAGTGACGGTCGACCTGGAGCACCGCGACGCCCCCGACGTGGACTTGCGGGTTTCGGCGGTACACAAGCACGATTTTGTGGCGGAGTGCCGGTCGCTGGAATTGCTGGCGGGGATCGACGACGTGGTCGAGAAGATGGAGCAGCAGCTTCGCAAGCACAAGCAGAAGGTACAGGACCGGCACCGCGGTCCTGGGCACCGCGTGCGGGAGGTTCCGGAACGCCCCGAGCCGCCTGCTCCGTAACGGTTGGTGAGCGAACCAGGGAGATGCCGCGCATGAAGTTTGCCGATTTCATTTGCCGTGACGCTATCCGGGCGCACCTGCAGGCCGCCGATAAGGAAGGGGCCATCCGCGAGATGGTCACCGCGCTGGCGGACGCCAAGCGGGTCGATCCCGGCGAGTTCGAGAGCGTCGTCAAGGCCATCCTGAAGCGCGAGGAGTTGGGCAGCACCGGGATCGGGCGGGGTGTCGCCGTGCCGCATACCAAGCACCCCAGCGTCGACCGCCTGATCGGCACCGTGGCCGTCAGTGCCACCGGCGTCGATTTCGCCAGCCTGGACGGGGAGAGCGTACACTTGTTCTTCCTGCTGATTTCCCCGCCGGACCGGCCGGGCGACCATCTGCGGGCGCTGGAGAACATCTCGCGGCAGCTCCGCGACGACACGTTCTGCAAGTTCCTGAAGCAGGCGAAGACTCCCGAGGAGGTCGGGCAGCTCTTGGAGGAGGCCGACAACCACCAGTTCGGCCCCTGAGCGGCGGGCCCGGCGGCCAACCGCCGCCGCAGCCGGGGTCGCCCGCGGCGTGCGGGCGTGGATTGAAACGTGTCGCAATGCCTGATCATGTCCGAGCCTGCCGTCAGCCGAACCGTAATCGTGGCAAATCGCGCGGGGCTGCACGCCCGCACCGCGGTCATCCTCGCGAAGGCCGCGAAGCGCTTCGACGCCCGCGTGCTGGTCGCCAAGGGCCCGCACCAGGTGGACGCCAAGGACGTGCTGCAGTTGATGCAGTTGGTGGCCGAGCAGGGCGACGCGCTGCAACTGGAAGCCTCCGGCCCTGAAGCCCGGCAGGCCCTGGACGTATTGGAAGATCTGTTTCTGAAGAAGTTCGACGAAGACTAGGGGACGAGGTCCGTTGTCCGTCGTCGGTTGTCGGTTGCAACCCGCGGACAACTGACAACGGACCGCTGTCGGTGTTCCCGACGAATCTCGCCGCAGGCCAAGGGCTGTTGGATTGCAGAAGCTCCAAGGAACCGCCGTCTCGCCGGGCATCGCTATCGGCGAAGCGCTGGTGATGGACAACGAGGGATTTCGCATCCCGCGGCGCTTCGTGTCGCGCGACGCGGTCGACGACGAGCTGGAGCGGCTGGACAAGTCGATCCAGGCGGCGGCGGCGGAGATCGCCAGCCACCGCGACGCGGTGGCCCAGGAGCTGGGGGAGCAGTTGGCGGCGATTTTCGACGCCCACCTGCTGATGCTGCAGGACGCGCGGCTCCACAGCGAGCTGGAGGAGATGATCCGCCAGCGGCATTATTCGCCCGAATACGCCGTCAGCCGCACGCTCCGCCGCTATGCCCAGGTGTTCCAGCGCCTGGAAGGCTCGCATCTGGCCGAGCGGGCGGTGGACATCTTCGACATCGAGAAGCGGCTGCTGCGGCACCTGTTGGGCCGGCGGCGCGAGGGGATCGCCCACCTCACCAGCCCGGTGCTGGTGCTGGCCCGCAACCTCACGCCCAGCGAGACGGCCAACCTCGACCGCCGCTTCGTGCGCGGCTTCGTGACCGAGATGGGGGGGCCGGGCAGCCACACGGCCATCGTGGCCGAGGCCCTGGAGATCCCGGCGGTGGTCGGCACCGGGCCGTTCCTGGCCGACGTTTCCGGCGGCGAGCTGGTGGTGGTGGACGGCGATCAGGGGCTGGTGATCCTGCAGCCCGACGAAGAGACCCTGGCCCGCTACCGCCACGAAGTCGAGCAGAACCGCACGGTGGCGGCGCGGCTGCAATCGCTCCGCGACCTGCCCGCCGTCACCGCCGACGACGTGCGCGTGCTGCTGTTGGGCAACATCGAGTTCCCCTACGAAGTCGAGCACTGCGTGGACCGCGGCGCGGACGGCATCGGCCTGTACCGCACCGAGTTCCTCTACCTCGGCAGCGAGACCGAGCCCACCGAGGAAATCCACTTCCGCGCCTATTCGCAGGTGGTCGAGGCGATGGCGGGCAAGCCGGTCACGATCCGCACCTTCGACCTGGGGGCCGACAAGCTGCCGCACCTGCCCCCGCCCGAAGACGAGCGCAACCCCTGCCTCGGCCTGCGCAGCATCCGCCTGGCGCTGCGGCACCTCTCGCTGTTCCGCACGCAGTTGCGCGCGATTTTGCGCGCCAGCGCGCTGGGCAACCTGCAGGTCATGTTCCCGCTGATCTCCACCCTGCTGGAGCTCCGCCAGGCCAAGATGGTGCTGGCCGACGTGATGGAGGACCTGCAGGAGCACGGCATCCCGTTCAACCGCGCGCTGCCCATCGGCATGATGGTCGAGGTGCCGGCCGCGGTGATCATGATCGACCGCTTCGTCGAGGAGGTGGACTTCCTCAGCATCGGCACGAACGACCTGATCCAGTACACGCTGGCGGTGGACCGCAGCAATCGCGACGTGGTGAACCTGTACAACCCGGCCGACCCGGCCGTGCTGCGGCTGATCACGATGGCGGTTGAGGCCGCCGGCCGCAAGGGGGTGCCGATCAGCATGTGCGGGCAGATGTGCAGCAACCCGGCCTACACGATGCTGCTGCTGGGGCTGGGGCTGCGGCAGTTCAGCGTCGTGCCCGCCTCGCTCCCCGAGATCAAGAACGTCCTCCGCCACATTAGCGTGGCGGACTGCCGGGCGGTGGTCCAACGCGTGTCGTCGATGGAGAACGCCCGCGACATCGGCAATTTTCTCCGCGAGGAGGTCAAGCGGCGCGTCCCCGGCCTGGGAGGCGAATGATGGGGGCGGAAAAAGTCCCGGGGGACGCTCAATCCAAACTCCCCTCTCCCTTTGCGGGAGAGGGGCCGGGGGCGAGGGGTACGGCGGAGTGGACGATCCGTCCGCAACTCCTCCCCCTCGCCCCAACCCTCTCCCGCCAGGGGAGAGGGGACACACTGCGACCGCGAGTGCGCATGCGATTTGCCAAGCTCTCGGCGTTCCGCTGGATCGGACACCGGGACCTGATGCGGGGCCTGGAGCGGCTGTTTCGCCGCGGCGGGTTGCCGCTGGCCATGAGCCAGGGCTTCCACCCGAAGCCGCGGATGATGTTTCCGCTGGCCTTGGCGGTCGGCATCGAGGGGCGCGAGGAGGTCATGGAGGTGGAATTGACGGAGCCACTGGAGGCCGACGTGCTGTTGGCCCGCTTGCGGCCGCTGGCCCCGCCGGGGCTGGAGTTGCTGTGGGCGGAGCTGCTGCCGCCGGGTGCCCGCAAGGCCCGCGTCACCGCCGCCGAGTACCGCGTTGCGCTGGGTCCGTTGCGGCCGGCCGCGCTGGGGGAGTGCGTCGCCAGGCTGTTGGCCGCGGACGCCTGGCCGGTGCGGCGCCCGCGCCGGACCGCCCCGATCGACCTCCGCGCGTCGCTCCTGGCGCTGGAGCTGGCCGGCGACGTGCTGGCGATGCGGCTGCGGCTGGCGGGGGGCGGCTCGGCCGGTCCCCGCGACGTGCTGGCCGCGCTGGGCCTCGCGGACCTCGAGCGCCAGGGCGCCCGCCTGGTCCGCACCGCCCTGGAGCTCGCCCCATGACTCGCATGCCCCACTGGCGGTCTTGCCCAAACAAGGAAGCGAGACGATGAAACAAGAGATGCTGATCAATGTGGCGCAACCGGAGGAATGCCGGATTGCGATTGTCGAGGACAGTGTCTTGGAGGAGCTCTACGTCGAGCGGACCGGCCAGGACAACTACGTCGGCAACGTCTATAAGGGGGTCGTCGTCAACCTGGAGCCGAGCATCCAGGCGGCGTTCGTGGACTTCGGCGTCGGCCGCAACGGCTTTCTGCACGTCAGCGACCTGGAGCCGCAGTACTTTCGCCAAGGGGGCTACGATCCGCAGCAGGCGTTCGGGCCGCCGGGCGCAGGGCCCCCGCACCGCGCGGCCGACGCGCCGGACGCCGACGCGCCGGACCCCGACGACCCCGGCGAGGCGGCCGACGACGAGCGGCCGGAGACGGCCGGCCCGCGGCGTCCGGCCCGCGACCCGGGCACCACGCGCAGCGGGGTCGGGCATGCTGCCCGCCGCCGCCCCGGCGCCCGGCCGCGCTTCAAGCCCCCCATCCAGGAGATCCTCCGCCGCGGCGACGAAGTGCTCGTGCAGGTCATCAAGGAAGGCATCGGCACCAAGGGCCCGACCCTCTCCACCTACATCAGCATTCCCGGCCGCTATCTGGTGCTGATGCCGGCGCTGGGGCGGATCGGCGTCTCGCGGAAGATCGAGGACGAGGAGGCCCGCCGCCGCCTCCGCGACATCATGCTCGAGCTGAACCCGCCCAAGGGCCTGGGGTTCATTGTCCGCACGGCCGGCGTCGACCGGCTGAAGCGCGAGCTGTCGCGCGACCTGGCTTACCTCTTGCGGCTGTGGAAAGTCGTCGCCCGGCGGATCAAGAACCTGCCTTGCCCCGTGGACATCTACCAGGAAAGCGACATGATCATCCGCACCATCCGCGACATCTTCACCGCGGACGTGGACACGATCTACATCGACGAGCCGTCGGCGTACGAGCGGGCCCGCGAGTTCCTGCAGTTGGTCATGCCGCGCTACGTCAACCGCCTGCAGCTCTACGAGGGCAAGGAACCGCTCTTCTACAAGTACCACATCGACGAGGAGATCGCGCGGATCCACCAGCGGACCGTGCCGCTGAAGGCCGGCGGCTCGATCGTCATCGACCAGACCGAGGCCCTGGTGGCCATCGACGTCAACAGCGGCAGCTTCCGGGCGGAGGACAACGCCGAGGAGACCGCCTACCAGATGAACCTGCTGGCGGCCCGCGAGATCGCCCGGCAGATCCGCCTCCGCGACTTGGGCGGCGTGCTGGTGAACGACTTCATCGACATGCACAAGGAGCGGCACCGCCGCGGGGTGGAGCGGGCGCTGCGCGACGCCGTGAAGCGCGACCGCGCCCGCACCAAGATCCTCCGCACCAGCCCGTTCGGCCTGGTCGAGATGACGCGGCAGCGGGTCCGCCCGAGCCTCAAGCGGAGCGCCTACAAGGACTGCCCCTCCTGCCGCGGCTCCGGCGTGGTCAAAAGCCCCGAGAGCATGGCCATCGACGTGGTGCGGCTGCTGATCGTCGCCGCCCAGCGGCCGCAGATCACCAAAGTGACCGTCACGGTCGATGCCGAGGTGGCCAACTACCTGAACAACCGCAAGCGGTCCGAGCTGGCACGCCTGGAGGACGAAGGCGAGATGCAGGTGCAAATCGTGGCTGGCGAGGACGTCGGGCCCGAGCACCTGGTGATCCAGTGTTCCGACGCCGACGGCCGCGACGTGCGCTTCCCGTAGGGGAGGGGATTAGGGATTAGGGATTAGGGATTAGGGATTAGGGATTAGGGATTAGGGATTAGGGATTAGGGATTAGGGATTGGGGATTAGGGATTAGGGATTAGGGATTGGAAAGCCCCGCGACCAGGCTTCGCCCGGTGCCCGCGTCGCGGAGATCGCTTGCGGCTTCCCAACCCACGCCCGACGCCTACGTCACGTCGATCCACAAGCGGAGCAGGACCGCGGGCGCCAGCAGCACGAGGATCGCGCAGGCCCAATAGGGGCCGCGGGCGGCGTAGGTCACGGCCGCGTCGAGAAAGACCAGCGACAAAATGGCCTGGCCCACCGCTACGCGAACCCGCCCCGGCGAGGGCTCGGCGATGGCCCACAGACACCGCATCAAGATGATCCCGCCCAACAGGCCCAACAACACGTACCAGCCCGACGGTTCGAGCTCGATCGCGGGAATGACCGCCTCACGCCAATGGGGCAAGAAGGCCAAGGATGCCACGGCGGCCATCATCACGGCGGCGGCGGCGGCCAGGCGGCGGCGGTCGCTGCGGCGGACTTCTTCCTTGGCGAACCAGGTGATGCCGGCCACGTACAGGCCGATGGCCCCCGCCACCAGCCAGTGCTGGCCCTCGAGCGGCCCCGCCAGCACGCTCATGCCCAACAGCACGTTGAGCGCCCGGCAACCGCCCATCGCCAGCGACCTGAGCGGCGTCCGCTTCAGCACGCGGTTGTAGAGCAGGATGGCCACCGCCAGGGCAACGGCCACGATCGCCGCCCGCGGCTGCCGCAGGCTCCAGGCCATCGCGCAGGACAGGGCCGTGCCCGCCAGCAGCATCTCGCCGCCCAGCCAGCGGGCCGCCCGCAGCGAGATACGGCCGGCGGGCAAGGGCCGGTTGGGCCGCTCCTCGCGGTCCCGCTCCACGTCCATCAGGTCGTTGAGCACCACCCCCGCGGCATACAGCAAGGCCGACGAGGCCAGCAGGAAACCCAGCAGCCAGCAACCCCGCCGGGTCAGCGCGTCGGAGCCGGGGGCGTAGGCCCCCGGCACCAGTTGCGGACTCAAGATCAGGAAGCCCATCGCCACGTCGGCCATGGCGGTCGGCACGTTCGGCAGCCGCAGCAACTCGAGATAACTGCGGAACACGCCGGGCGATTCTAGGTCATCGTCGTCGAGCATGTGGGGGAGAGGGATTAGGGATTCGGGATTGGGAACCAAAGCCCCCGGACTGCGTCCGGGGGTTTGGGGACTTTGGTCTTCGATCTTCCGGTCTTCGATCTTCCGGTCTTCGGCGCCGGTTCCAAGACCTAAAACCCAAGCCCTAAGACCGCCTTCTCGACAAACTCCTTCGCCTCACGGCCCGCCTGGTCAGGATTGTCGATGTACGGGTAAAGCTCGACGGTCACCCAGCCCTGGTAGCCGCTACGGTTAATTTCCCGCAAAACGGCGGGCAAGTCAATCGCCCCCCGGCCGGGAACCAGGTGGCGGTGCTCCCGCGTGGCGGCGATGTCCTCCAGGTGGTAGTGCTTGGTGTGGGCGGCCATCCGCGGGATCCAGTCCTGCGGCTCCTCAGCCATGCAGTAGGCGTGGCCGATGTCGAAGTTCAGGCCCAGCCAGGGGGAGTCGATCCGCCGGGCCATTTCCAGGTACTGCTCGAACCGCTCGATCAGGAGGCCCGGCTCCGGCTCGATCAAGAGGAGCACGCCCAGCCGCTCGGCCAGCTCGACGCAGGGCATGATCTCGTCGTAGAACACCGCGGCGGCCGCATCCCAGGACTGGCCGGCCGCCAGCGGCCCGCCCGGCTCGGTCTGGATCGAGGCCGCCCCCAGCTCCTTGGCCAGGGCCAGCGCCCGCTTGGTGTGCTCGCGGCGGATCGCCCGATAATGCGTGTCCGGCTCGATCCACGAGGGATGCCAATAGGGCGAGCGGGGGTCGGCCACGGCGTTCATCATGAAGGCATTGACGTTGGAGATGGCCATTCGGTGGCGGTCCAGGGCCTGGCGGATCGCCAGTCGCCGCTCCGGCAGCAGTCCGGCCGGCCAGGCGTGCGGCACGTCGGCCAAGAGTTCCAGCCCCGCGTAGCCCAGCGCGGCGATCCGCGCGATCGTCTCCTCGATCGGATAGTTCAGGTAGGCGTTGGAGCTGTAGGCGAGCTTCATGGCAGGGTGCCCGGGTAGGCTGTGGCCTTAGCCAAGTAGGTTATGCTTTAGCATAACACAATAACCCGGGTGATTCTCCTCCCCCGCCCATCAATCACCCGCCGCTTGCCGGGCGGCCCGCGCCGCCACCATTGCACCAGGTAGAAGTACCCGCACAAAGCGCGTCGCAAGCGACGCTGCGAACGGCGTTTTCCCAATCCCCGCGATCACCGCTCGCCGCGTCGCTTGCGACGCGCTTCCTCCCGACTCTTGAGCGCCGCGCCGCCAATGCGGCGTTGGGGTTGTGCGGCGCGCGTGGCCTCCGCGCTGATCGCTATTCGGATCGCGTCACGCGCCACGAAGGGGACGACGAAGGGCCAGTCCTGCCGCTTCTTCCCTTCCTTGAGCGGGTTCTCGTTGACGTATCGGATTGCACGCTCGACGGCCGCGACCGATTCCCGATAGACATTCCAGCCATGCGCTCCCCAGAGCGGCCGGTCGCCGTCCCATAACTGCTGCTGCTGCAAGCGGAAGATATCCCAACTCGCAACGTAATCGGAGCCGAATCCGCGCGGATCGTTGGGAAGCCAGAAACCGTACATGCCGAAAATCGAGTGATAGGCGAGGATCATGCCGGGGCGTGTCCTCTTAGCCGCGTCGCCTGCCAGGCGTCCTAATTGAGCTCCTTCAGCACCCGCCGGCACCGGGGCTGCCCTGGGCGTTCCGGGGACAGCGTACGGAATTATTGGGGAGCTCCTCGCAAACTTTGCCGGGCTATGCGAGCACCTTCATATTCTCGTAGAGGAACTCGGGCGCCAGGTCGGCCCCGTTCTCCCAAACGACGGTCTGCAATTCCGGGTCCACGCGGAATCGCCTGAATTGATCCGGGTCCTTCAGCGGCCCGAACACCTCCCCCTCGAGCTCAGACTGAAGATCAATTTCACCTTCGGCGCCGTCGTTGAATCGCAGCCAAAGCACGTAGTCGCGCACATGCCGGGCTTCCCTGACGTGCAGAATCATGACCCTACTCCAGATTGGGCATGGGGGCACGCCGGGCCGGCACGCTTGCAGCCGCCCGACATTCCGCCTATTGCCATTGTAATGCGCCAGTGTGAAATATCCATTCCCGTGCCCGCTCGCGGCGAGGGTTGAAATCGGGCCGGGCGATCCGCTATTGTCTGGAGGCCGGAGCCTCTGGGGAGATGTCAGGTGTCAGCCTTACCCCGCGAGGGTCCGGACGGCGGCGCTCTTTGAGAATTCGGCGCAAGAGACCCCCCAAAGGTGCGGCACTTGGGGAAATCTCGAAGTCTGCTGACCCAAAGCCGGCGGACCAGAGGCATCGGTAGCAGGGGAGGCCTTTGGAAAACCGCCAAAATGATGACCAACAACTGCGTTGGAGTCAGAGCGGCGAAGGAACACCAATCTCCGCTAATCGGCACTTACGGAAACAATCAGCGAAGATTAGCGAGAATTAGCGTTCCCCTGTTGTCCTGGGACCCTTGGCGAGCGGACAAAAACCCGGGAAGGGCCGCAGGAGCGGCCATCCAGGGCGTTCCCACGCGGAGCATGGGAACGAGCAGCCCCAACTCCTAACTACTCGCGCTGCGATAGCTGGCGATGGCCCGCTGGAAGGTCCAGCGCGAAAGGGCCAGGCTGGCGGCGGTGGCCAGCAGGGTGAAGGCGGGCAGGAGCCAGTCCCGCGGCATTTCGGGCCGCAGCGGCCGCAGCAGAATCTCCGCCGGCACGTTCACCACCACCAGCACCGGAATGATGAACGTCAGCAGCCACCGCAGCGGCAGGCCGTACGGGCCGCCATAAATCTCCATCGGGAAGCGGTTGAAGTTCGTCAGGTAGAACCAGAAGTCCAGCAGCGTCAGGTTGCGGCCCATCCACACCGTGGCGGCGGCCATCGTCATCATCAGGCTGTAGTAAATCACCACGCCGCAGGCGAGGTACAGCGGATAGAGGAGGATCTCGGTCGGCCCCGGCGCGTAGTGCAACTCGACCAGCGCGTAGGCCAGCAAGGCCGCGCCCACGGCGAAGTTCGGCAGCGACGACCAATCGATCCGCTTCAGCGAGACGAGGAACTGCGTGTCCATCGGTTTCAAGAGGATGAAATCCAGGCCGCCCAGCCGGATCAGGTCGCTCAGCTCGTCGGCGTTGGTCATGAAGAAGGTCTGCACGAGGCTGCTGATCAAGAGGCCGGTGGCGAAGAACAGGAAGAACTCGTAGCGGCCCCAGCCGGTGCCGGCGCCGATCATGGGCGTGTAGCGGAAGATGAGCACGTAGAAGGCCAGGTTCATCGAGGCCCAGCCCAGCGAGGTGACGGCCTCGATCAGGAAGTTGCCGCGGAAGGTCATGTCGCGGACGAAGCTGTTGCGGGCGAAGGTGGCCAGCACGCGGAGGTAAGAGAGAAAGGCGGTCATCGTTCACCCTCCGTACGCGCTGTAATGCCGCGCGCCGAAATGGAAGGCGGCGCGGGCCGCCGCCAGAAAGAACACGATCCACGCCGCCTCGATCGCCAGGCCCCAAGCCAGCTCCGCCCCCGCGATCTTTCCCAGAAACACGGCCGCAGGAAAGTAGGCCAGATACTGCAGCGGTATCGCCCGCAACACGGCCTGCCAGAACTCCGGCAGGATGTCCAGCGGGAACATGTGGCCGGAGCAGAAGAAGCTGATCAGCATGAAGACGAACAACAGCGAGCTCACCTCCAGGAACCAGAAGCCGATCATGCCCAGCGTCGCCTCGATCAGGAACCCCAGGAGGAAGGCCATCACCAGCGAGGCCAGGAAGGCCAGCAGAGTGACGGCGTCGGGCCAGCCGGAGAAGAACCCGCGGCACAGGTAAAACACCAGGGCGAACGGCAGCAGGGCCATCGTGTAGAAGACCAGCTTGTGGGCCAGCCGGGTCAAGAGCAGGAACCCCAGCATGTCGATCGGCTGGATCAGGTACTTCTTGACCGTGCCGTCGCGGATGTCGCGGGCCAGCCCGCTGGCCAGGCCCGGCATGCTCGATAGTGCCCGGCCGATGTACGTCAACAGGTAGTAGGCGATGAAGTCGCGGTAGGAGTAGCCGGCGATCTTCTGGGCCGCCGCGCCGGAGGCCGCCACGCCCTCGAAAACGGCCCACCACAGAAAAATTTGCGTGACGACCGGCAAGAACCGCATGAGCGTTCCCAGCGCGAAGTCCGCCCGGTAGATCAGCCGCTCCGAGAGGCTGATCCGCAGCACGGTCCACCAGAGAGCAAGGCGGGCGGTCATTGGCAATTGGCGGAGGGTAGATGTCCGTTGTCAGTTGTCCGTTGGTAGTTGTTTGTGGCGACGGACCACGAACAACGGACCAATCCGTCTTTATCCTTCATCCTTGCTTTCCGACTGTGCGAAGACCGCGGCAATGACCTCTTCCAGCGGCGGGTCCTCGACGGTGATGTCCTCGATCGGGCAACTCTCCAGCAGGCGGGCCAGGACCTCGGGCACGGCGCCCCGCGGCACGCGGAGTTTCGCCCGCGGCGGCTCGATGGACAGCACCTCGCCGTAGCGGTCCAGGTCGGGCGGGATGCGGCCGTCAGCCACCGCCAGCGAGATGATCTTCTCCGCGGCGAAGCGGTCGCGGATGCCCGCCAGCGAGCCGTCGTAGACGATCCGCCCCTGCGCGATGATCACCACCCGGCCGCACAGCGCGGCCACGTCCTTCATGTAATGGCTGGAAAGCAGAATGGTGACGTTGCGGACCTGCTGGTAGTGTTTCAGGAAGGTTTGGATGGTGTGCTGGGCGACCACGTCCAGGCCGATGGTCGGCTCGTCCAGGAACAGCACGTCCGGCGAGTGCAAGAGCGCGGCGATGAGTTCCATTTTCATCCGCTCGCCCAGCGACAGCTCGCGGACCGGCCGGCCCAAGAGGTGCCCGACGCCCAGCAGATCGGTCAGCTCGTCGCAGGTCTGCTGGAACTGCCGCGGCTCGATGCGGTAGATGTGCTGGTGCAAGCGGAAGGACTCGGCGGCGGGCAGGTCCCACCAGAGCTGGTTCTTTTGGCCCATGACCAGGGCGAAGCGGCGGCGGTAGGGGTTTTCGCGTTTCCAGGGGACGTGGCCCATCACGCGGGCCGTGCCGCCGCTGGGGGTCAAAACGCCGCTGAGGAGTTTCAGCGTGGTGGTCTTGCCGGCCCCGTTGGGCCCGAGAAAGGCCACGAACTCGCCCGCCTCGACCGTCAGATCGATGCCGCGCACCGCCTGCACCGTGCGGTACTCCCGCCGGAACAGCCCGCGAATCGAGGCCCCAAGGCCCTCCTTTTTCTGAATGACGCGGTAGGACTTCGCCAGGTGCTCGATCTCGATCAGTGGCATAACGGAGACATTATAGTTCCCGCCCGAAGCGGGGGAAAGGTAAGGAGAAAGGATGAAGGCGGAAGGATGAAGGATGCAAGCTGTTTGCAGCCGTCCGGGCGGGTGCCACTGCTGGCTTGTCCAGCAGTGCGGAGAACACGGTTGGGCAAGCCAACCGTGGCACCCGGCGATCCAGGCCCCCATGCCGGCGCCACTTCGCCTTCCACAGTCCGCCGATTTCGCCTATAATTCGCAGGATTGACCGGCCTGCGACTGCGGAAAAAGGGGAGTACCACGGACGGACTACGCGTTGGAATCGGACACGATACGCACCGGCTGGCGCGGGGCGGTCCGCTGCGGCTGGGCGGCGTCGACATCCCGCATGACCGGCAGTTGGTCGGCCACAGCGACGGCGATGTGTTGTTGCACGCCGTGACGGACGCCTTGCTGGGCGCCGCTGCGCTGGGGGACATCGGGCAGATGTTCCCCGACACGGACCCGGCGAATCGCGGCCGCGACTCGGGCGAGATGCTCCTGGCCGCCCGCGATGCGGTCCGCGCTTTGGGTTGGCAGATCGTCAACGTCGACTGCATCGTTTTCGCCCAGCGGCCCAAGCTCTTGCCCTACCGGCAGACGATCCGCCAGCGGATTGCCGACCTCCTGGAGATCGAGCCGGAGCGGGTCGGCCTGAAGGGCAAAACGGGCGAGCACGTCGGCCCCATCGGACTGGAGGAGATTGTCTCCGCCCAGTGCGTCGCGCTGCTCCAGGCCCGCTAAGCAGGCCGCCTGCGAAGCCGCCAGCGGCGGGCGTCGAATCTCAAATCCAAAATCTCAAATCTCAAATCTGACATCTCAAATCCAAGATCGACAATCCCCCATGATCCGCCTGTACAACACGCTGTCCCGCACCAAAGAGCCGCTGGCGCCGGTTCACCCCGGCAAGGTCGGCATCTACCTGTGCGGTCCCACCGTCTACAAGCCGAGCCACATCGGCCACATGGTCGGGCCGGTGATCTTCGACACGATCAAGCGGTACCTGGTCTATTCAGGCTACGAAGTGACGCTGGTGGTGAACGTCACCGACGTGGACGACAAGCTGATCGCCGAGTCTGCGGCGCGCGGCGTGTCGATGGCCCAACTGGCCGAGGAGATGACCGCCGACTATCTGCGGAACATCGCGGCCCTGGGCGTGGACTCGATCGACCACTTGCCCCGCTGCACGGAGAACATCGGCGAGATCCTCGACTTCGTGGGGACGCTCATCCAGCGGGGCTTCGCCTATCGCGCCGACGGAGACGTGTACTTCGACGTGGGCAAGGACGCGGACTATGGCAAGCTGAGCGGCCGGGCGGTGGAGGCGATGCAGGGGGAAGGCGGCGCCGCGGCCGGGCGCAAGCACACCGCGGCCGACTTCGCCCTGTGGAAGGCGGCCAAGCCCGGCGAGCCCTCCTGGCCCAGCCCGTGGGGCCCGGGCCGCCCCGGCTGGCACATCGAGTGCTCCGCCATGAGCCGCCGCCTGCTGGGGCGGACCTTCGACATCCACGGCGGCGGGCTGGACCTGGTCTTCCCACACCACGAGAACGAGATCGCCCAAAGCGAATCGGCCCACGGCCAGCCCATGGCCAAGTACTGGATGCACAACGGCCTGATGCAGGCCTCCGACGAGGTGGGGAAGGTGGGCGGCCGCAGCACGCGATCCGCGGCCGCCCCGGCGGCCGGCGACCTGGAGGCCCAACAGGCCGGCAAGATCAGCAAGTCGAAGGGTTCCGCCCCGTTCCGCGAACTGCTAGCCGAGTTCGCCCCGGAAACCATCCGCTTCTTCCTCCTGGCCACCCATTACCGCCGGCCGATCGACTACGGCCCGCAGCGGCTCCGCGAGACGCAAGCGGCGGTGGAGAACTTCCAGCGCTTTTTCAAGCGCTACGAGCGGGCCAGCGGCGGGAGTTTCTACGCGATCCGGCCGCCCCAGCGGCGCGAGCAGGGAAACTTCGATCCTGCCGGTGACGCGATGCTGGCGGACGTCGCCGGCCTCCGCGAGCGGTTCCTGGAGGCAATGGACGACGACTTCAACACGGGCGGGGCCATCGGCGACCTGTTTGACCTGGTACGGCGGCTCAACAAGTTCATCGACGACGAAGGACTCGAACAACCCGAGAACCGCAGCGACGCCCGGCTGGCGTCCTTGCGGCGCGGCACGGCCGTCTTGCGCGAGCTGGCGGCCGTGCTGGGGCTGTTCGGCCAGCCCTCCCAGCCGGCCGGGGCACCCGCTGGCGGGCCCGCCGGCCGCTCGGACCTCGTCGGCCGATTGATGGAACTGCTGATAGCCCTTCGCAGCGAGGCCCGCGCGAAAAAGGATTTCGCCACCGCCGACCGCATCCGCAAGGGCCTCGCGGAGCGGGGGGTCGCCTTGGAGGACCGGCCCGGCGGCACTGAATGGACCCTGCAGAAGGAGCCGTGAACGGCCGGCTGCCAGGACACGGCGAACGGTAATCAGTTTTCAGTTATCAGTTGTCAGTAGACAGTACACGGTACTCCGTACTCAGTTCGTAATTGTGATCTGTGCTGAAGGCTGAAAACTGACAACCAATAACTGGCAACTGACAACTTTTCCGCCCATCGCCATGCCCGACACCCCATCCCCCACCCGCATCCTCGGCATTGATCCGGGCCTGAACATCACGGGCTATGGCGTGCTGGAGATCAACGGTCGGGCGCTGCGGCTGTGCGAGGCGGGGGTGGTGCGGGGCGGGCACCACGCGAAACGTGGTCGCCGCGGGTCGCTCACGGCCCGCTTGCTGGAGATCCACCAGGGGGTGGCCGACGTGATCGCCGCGTTCCGGCCGGCGGCCGTGGCCCTGGAGGAGCTTTATTCGCATTACAAGCGGCCGCGGACGGCCATCCTGATGGGCCACGCGCGGGGCGTGATCTGCCTGGCCGCCGCCCAGGCCGGCGTCCCCGTGGTCCACTACTCGGCCACCCAGGTCAAGCGAATCCTGACAGGCGCCGGCCGGGCGGACAAGGCGCAGGTGCAGCGGGCCATCCAGCGGGAACTCGCCCTGCCCGAGCTTCCCGAACCCCCCGACGTGGCCGATGCCCTGGCCATTGCCCTCTGCCACTGCTACCTTAAAGACAAACCGCAGCCCAAGCAGGAACGCGGTAGATCGCACCAATCGCAGCGCATGAAGAATCGCAGATGATCACGAAAGTCACCGGCCGGCTGATCGAGCTGGGCGACGACCGCCTGACCCTGGGCATCGACGCGCTGGAGTACGAGGTGCTCACGCCCGAGTTCACCCGCCGCCACTTGCAACATCAGCTCGGCAGCCAGGTCAGCCTGTTCACCATCGAGTATCTCGAAGGCAACCCCATGCAGGGCCGCATGACGCCCCGCCTGATCGGCTTCCTCAGCGAGGTCGAGCGGGAGTTCTTCGAGCTGTTCTGCTCGGTCGACGGCGTGGGGGTGCGGAAGGCCCTGCGGGCCATGACCCGGCCGGTCAAGGACATCGCCACGGCCATCGAGGAGCAGGACGCCAAGTTTCTTTCTTCGCTGCCGGGCATCGGCCCGGCCATGTCGGAGCGGATCATCGCCAAGCTCCGCCGCAAGGTGCCGAAGTTCGCCCTGATGGTGGCCCAGCGCGAGGCCGGCGAGGCGGAAGTCCCCTCGGACGTGGTCTCCGAGACCTACGAGGTGCTGCGGAAACTGGGGCACTCGGAGAGCGACGCCCGCCGGCTGCTGGACACCGCCCTGGCGGCCAAGAAGAAATACGCCGACGTGCAGGACCTGCTGCAGGCGATCTACCAGCAAAGCCACTAGCCATGCCCCGCGAACCGATCCTGCAACCGCAGACCCAGTACGTGGACGAGGACCGCGACCTGCGGCCGCAGCGGATGCGGGACATGGTCGGCCAGCGGGAGGTCTATGCGCGGCTGGAGATTGCCGTCGACGCGGCCTCCAAGCGGGGCGAGCCGCTGGGGCACATCCTCTTCGACGGCCCGCCCGGACTGGGCAAAACCACCTTCGCCACCTGCATCCCCCGCGACCTGGGCGTGCCCTTCCAACTGGCCAGCGGCGCCGCCCTGGCGGCCCCCAAGGACCTCATCCCCTACCTGACCAACGCCGAGGAGCGGTCGGTGCTGTTCATCGACGAGATCCACCGGCTGCCCAAGGCGGTTGAGGAGTTCCTCTACCCGGCGATGGAGGATTTCCGCGTCGACGTGACGCTGGGCGAAGGGGTCAATGCGCGGACGATTAACATGCACCTGAAGCCGTTCACGCTCATCGGCGCGACCACCCGCACCGGACTGCTCTCGGCGCCCTTGCGGGACCGCTTCCAGATGCGCGAACACTTGGAGTTCTACACGGTGGAGGAGCTTTCCGAGATCGTCCGCCGCAACGCGGGGAAGCTGCGGGTGGACATCGTCCCCGAGGCGGCCGCGGAGATCGCCATTCGCAGCCGCGGCACCCCCCGCCTGGCCAATAACCGCCTCCGCTGGGTCCGCGATTATGCCCAGAGCCGGGCCGACGGCCGGATCACGCTCGCAGTGGCCCGCGACGCCCTGCAAATGCAAGCCATCGATGCCCTGGGACTGGACGCCCAGGACCGCAAGTACCTGGAAACCATCGCCCGGGTGTTCACCGGGGGACCGGTGGGAGTCGAAGCCGTTGCGCACACGATGAACCTGGCCCCCGACACGCTCATCGACGAGGTCGAGCCGTACCTGTTGCGGAGCGAACTGGTCGTGCGGACACCGCGGGGCCGGCGGCTGACCCCGGCCGCCTTCGAGCACTTGGGCCTCAGTCCGGCAGCCGAGGGCGGGACTGGGCAGCCGCGGCTTTTCTGAGCATGACCCCCTCCCTGGGGGGATTGCCGCTCTTGCCCGATGTGATAGAATCAGCGATTGGAGGGCTTTTCAGGGCGACATTCTGTTTGCCCGGCGAAGGAGCGTCTTATGGTGGAAACTCAGTCCGGCTGCGAGTTGGACGTCCAACGGGGGCCTGATTGGCTATTGGTCCGCGTGCGGGGTCTGGATGCGGCCAACCCACCGTTGCTGGCGGACGAAGTGTGGGACCTTGCCCAGAAACACTTCGTCTACCGGATCGTCTTGGAGTTGGACCAGGTCGATTTGTTGGACAGCCACCTGATCGGCCAGTTGCTGCGGCTGTACAAGCAGTTGCAGGAGCACGACGGTCTGTTGCGGCTCTGCGGGCTGTCGCCGCGCAACCGTCGCGTGCTCTGCGGCTGCGCGTTGGAAGACCGCTTCCCGACGTACGAGACCAGGCACGAGGCCGTCTTGGGCGGCTGCGATCCGCGGCTGCCGCGGTGACGCGGCCCAGGCCGCCGGCGGGCGAGGCAAAGAAAAGCCCGCAGCGCAAGCGCGGGGCAGACGTGGCCCCCGCGCTTGCGCTTCGGGCTTTTATTGCCGGTGGCGTTTCCGCCCGCAATCAGTATAATTCACGACCAGCAGACTTCCAGCTCGTTGGCGATCTCGTGGACCCCGGCCACGTGCCGCAGCGATTCCTGGGCCATCTGCTTCTGGTAGTAAGTCCCCACGATGCCTCGCAAGGTTACTCGGCCCTGGCTGGTCTCGAAACGAAGCGTCCGTGGAGGGAGGTAAGGATTCCGTTCTAACGCGCTGAGCACGCGATCCTCCAAGGGGGGCATGTCGATCATGGTCGTCGCACGAGGCAGGATGTTGGGGGGATGACAGATGCTGGTCGGCGACCGCCTGCGGGCTGGCGATCGTGCGACACCACAGACGGCGCTGCGGGCCGCCGACTTATATACCTTGGAAATCGGAAATTGGGAAAGCTGTGATAACAAATTGGCGATGGAAAATCTAGGAAGTCTGCGCAGCCATATCGCTTTGTAACGCGTTTTCCGCGCGTAATAGGGGGCGAACCAAGCATGACGAAGACGGTCACCATCCAGGGGCAGCAGAAATGGGAATGCTGCTACGAGACCCGCAAGACCGAGGTTACCCTGCAGATCGAGGTCAACCGGCTCGGCCAAGACGGCTGGGAACTGGTGTCGGTGCTCTACTACAAGGACATCAAAGGGGCGATGAGCTGGATCGCGTTCTTGAAGCGGCCGGCCACGGGCCAGGCGCCCCCCGCCCCTGGGCCGGAGCAAGCTGCGGTGGTCCAGCCGCCTGTGCGGTCCGAGGAACCCTCGGCAGCCGCCGGGGGCTTCGACCTCAGCGACGATGAGTTCAAGCTGGCGGAATAGCCCGCGGGCGGGTGGGCATTCTTGCGTTGCGAAGCCGCAAGCGGCGGATCGGGCAAATCTCAAGTCTCAGATTTCAAATCCCCCAATCCCTCCGCCGCCCGGCATATCTCATGCCAGGCCCGTTGGACGTGGCGGCGCTCGGTCGTGGTTTGGCCGATTGAGAAGCGCAACGTCAGCTTGCCGTCCAGCCGCGTCTGCGTTATCAACAGTCGGCCGGAGGCGTTCACCGCGTCGAGGATGTGCTGATTGGCCGCGTCGCCGGCCCGGTGGCGGAAGCACACTAGCGCCAACGTCAGCGGGGCGGCCAGCTCGAAGCGCGGATCGTCTTGGACCCAGCCGGCCAGCTCGCGGGCCAGGGCAACGTGCCGGCGGACCAACTCCCGCAGGCCCTCGACCCCAAAGGTCCGCAGCACGAACCACAGCTTCAGGGCGCGGAACCGCCGGCCCAGCGGGATCTGCCAATCGCGGTAATCGATCACTCCGCCCGACTCGCTGGCGCGGTTGCGGAGGTATTCCGGGAGGATCGAGAGCGTGCGGATCAGTTGCCCCCGGTCGGCCACGTAGAAGCAGTCGCAATCGAAGTTGGTGAACATCCACTTGTGCGGATTGAAGCAGTAGCTGTCGGCCAGCTCGAGACCGTCGTGGAGGAAGTGGAACTCGGGGCAGACGGCGGCGGTGCCGGCCAGGGCCGCATCGACGTGCAGCCAGAGCCCCTCGCGGCGGCAAATCGCGCCGATCTGGGGCACCGGGTCGATGGCCGTGGCCGAGGTCGTGCCCACGGTCGCGCAGACGAAGGCCGGGCGGAGGCCGGCCGCGCGGTCCGCGGCAATGGCCTCGGCCAGGCGGTCCGGGCGCATGGCGTAGCGGGCGTCTACCTCGATGCGGCGGAGATTGCGGCTGCCCAATCCGGCGATCTTGACCCCTTTTTCAATGGACGAGTGCGTTTCGGGCGAGGCGTAGGCCATCAGCCGGCCGTCCGCGCCGTCCAGGTTGCTCCGCCCGCCGCTGGCCCGCTCGCGGGCCGCCAGGATCGCACACAGCGCGGCCGACGAGGCACTGTCTTGGATCACCCCGCCGCCGCTGGAGGTCGAGCGGAAGGCCGCCGGCAGTCCCAAGAGGTCCACCAGCCAATCCAGCACGTGGGTTTCCAGCTCGGTGCAGGCGGGGCTGGTGCTCCAGAGCATGCCTTGCACCCCCAGGCCCGCCGATAACAGCTCGCCCAGGATCGACGGCCCCGAGTGGTTCGCCGGAAAATAGCCGAAGAAGTTGGGCGATTGCCAGTGGGTGATGCCGGGCAGGAGGATCTCCTCCACGTCGCGGAGCAGGGCCTCGAAGGGCTCGCCGCGTTCCGGGGGGGCGGCCGGCAGCCGGGCACGAATTTCGCCCGGCTGGACCCGCGACATCACCGGATACTGCTCCACGTCCCGCAGGTAGTCGGCAATCCAGTCGATCAGGCGGTGGCCCGCGCGGCGAAATTCGTCGGGTGTCATCCCCCTGAGTGTACGCCGTCGCCGGCGGATTGCAAACGGGTAACGGGCTTGGCAGCCGGGATGTTCTTGGGTAGTCTGGTCCGTTGTCGGTTGTGAGTTCTTGCGAAGCCGCAAGCCCGCGCCGGACCATGCTTCGCACGGTGCCCGCCCGGCCGCTAAACACCGATCTCAAATCTGAAATCGCAAATCCCACCCTCCATGGCCACGGCACGCGCGGACTTGAGAACCGCCTGGGGACACGCGGTCGCCCTGCTCGACCGCACGCGCAGGGCCGGCTGGGTCGACCTGGTGGTAATCGGCGGCCTGGGCGCGATGGTGTTCGCCCTGGTGAGCCTCGCCGGCCGCTGGTCCACCGAGCTGCGGCCCACGGTGGAGATCGACCTGTCGCCCTGGGCCCTGCCGCAGTACACGTTCTACTCGGTCAGTCGCGGACTGCTGGCCTACGGCTGCTCGCTGGTTTTCACGCTGGTCTACGGTTATTGGGCCGCCAAGGACGCCTTGGCCGAGCGCGTGCTCATCCCCGTGCTGGACGTGCTGCAGAGCATTCCCGTGCTGGGCTTCATGCCCGGCCTGGTGCTGGCCCTGATCGCCTTGTTTCCGCGGAGCAACGTCGGCCTGGAGCTGGTGGCGATCATCATGATTTTCACGGGGCAGGCCTGGAACATGACGTTCAGCTTCTACCACTCGGTCCGCTCGGTGCCGCAGGACCAGTGCGAGGTGGCCACGGTCTACCGCTTCTCCTGGTGGCAGCGGCTCCGCTGGGTGGAGTTGCCCTTCGCCACGATGGGCCTGGTCTGGAACAGCATGATGAGCATGGCCGGCGGGTGGTTCTTCCTGATGATCTGCGAGGCGTTCCGGCTGGGCGATCGCGACTTCCGCCTGCCGGGCCTGGGGGCCTACATGAGCGTGGCCGTCGAGCAGGGCGATTACGCGGCGATGCTCTGGGCCATCGCCGCCATGACGCTGGCCATCGTCGCCCTGGACCAGCTCCTCTGGCGGCCGGTGGTCGTGTGGGCCCAGAAGTTCCGCGTCGAAGAGGGGGGCTCCCAGGAGGTGATGTCCAGTTGGGTGCTGGACTGGCTGCGGCGTAGCTGGCTGCTGGCCGCGGTGGGCGGCGTCTTGCGGCGACTTGCGGCGCTGGAAGCGGGGCGGCCCCGGGCCCCGGCAAGGCCGCGGCCCGGCCGCCCCCGCCTGGCCGCCGTGGCCCGCACCCTCTCCCTGGCGGCGTTCGCCGTCCTCTGCCTGGCGATTGTCTACGGCGTCTGCCGGCTGGTCGTCCTGCTGGGCGACGTCAGCCTGGCCGAGTGGGTCGGACTGGTCACCGCGGCGGTCCTGACGCTGTTGCGCGTCCTCGTGGCGGTGGTGCTGGGCACCCTCTGGACCCTGCCGGCCGGCCTGGCCATCGGACTGTCCCCCCGGCTGTCCCGCATCTTCCAGCCCGTGGTCCAGGTGGTCGCCTCCTTCCCCGCCCCCATGCTCTTCCCGCTGGTGATCGCCGCGCTGCACGCGGCGGGCATCTCGCTGGGTTGGGGCAGCATCGCCTTGATGCTGCTGGGCACCCAGTGGTACGTCCTGTTCAACGTCATCGCCGGCGCGATGGCCATCCCCGCCGACCTCCGCGAGGCGGCCGACAGCTACCGCATCAGCGGCTGGCGGCGGTTCCGCGTGCTCCACCTCCCCGCCGTGTTCCCGTACCTGGTGACCGGCTGGGTGACGGCCACCGGCGGGGCGTGGAACGCCAGCATCGTCGCCGAGTACGTCACCTTCCGCGGCGAGGTCCTCGAGGCCAACGGGCTGGGCCAACAGATCAGTGCCGCCGCGGCCGCCGAGCCGGTCCGTTACCACCTGCTGGCCGCCAGCATCCTGCTGATGGCCACCATGGTCGTCGTTTTCAACCGCACGGTCTGGCGGCGCTGCTACCGCCTGGCCGAGGAGCGCTTCTCGCTGAATAAGTAGCCGGCGACCGATACCTAACACCTGACACCTGACACCTGACAGGACCGCCCTATGGCCACGACGACATCCGCCACGCCGCCGCCCCTTCCGTCCGCCGGCGGCACGCTGTGCGAGGTCCGCGGCGTCGGCCAGGACTTCATTCTTCCCAACGGCAAGCCGCTGCGGGTGCTGGACGGCATCAACCTGGTGATCCGCCCCAACGAAATCGTGACGCTGTTGGGGCCATCGGGCTGCGGCAAGTCGACTGTGCTCAGGATTGTCGCCGGGCTGATCCGCCCGAGCCAAGGCGAGGTGCTCTACCATGCCCAGCCCCTGGTCGGACTGAATCCGGGCGCCGCCCTGGTCTTTCAGAGCTTCGCGCTCTACCCGTGGATGACCGTCACGGAAAACATCGAGACGGTGCTGCGGGCCGCCGGGCTGCCGCAGGACGAGACCCACCAGCAGGCCGAGGCCGCCATCCGCCTGATCGGCCTGGCCGGCTTCGAGAGCGCCTACCCCCGCGAGCTGTCCGGGGGGATGAAGCAGCGGGTGGGCATGGCGCGGGCCTTGTCCGTCAAGCCCGAAATCCTCCTCCTGGACGAGCCCTTCAGCCAGATCGACGCCTTGACGGCCGAGAGCCTGCGGGCGGAGATCATCGACATCTGGGCGGCCAAGGATCGCCACCCCTCCGCGATCCTCATGGTCAGCCACGACATCAAGGAAGTGGCCTACATGGCCGACCGCATCGTGATCCTCAGCACCAACCCCGGCCGGGTGCAGACGGTGGTGGACAACGGCCTGCCGCGGCCCCGCGACTACCGCATGCCGGAGTTCCTGCGGCTGGTGGATCACCTGCACGACTTGATCACCGGGCACGAGATGCCCGACCTGCCGCCGGCGGCCGCCCGCTTGCCCCGGGCCATGGAGCCGCTGCCCGAGGCCACCTCCGGCGAGGTCGTCGGCCTGCTGGAGTACCTCGACGCTCGGGGCGGGCAGGAGGAGATCTCCCGCATCGCCGGCGACACGCGCCAGGAGTTCGGCCGGATCATCAACGTCGCCGAGGCCGCGGAGCTGTTGGACCTGGTGGACACGCCCAAGCGGATGGTCGTGCTGGAGCCGGATGGGCAGCGGCTGGTGAAAGCGCCTCCCGCCGCCCGGCCCGCCCTGTGGCGGGGCCAGATCCTCAAGCTCAACTTGTTTCGCATGGTCCACGAGGCGTTGCAGCGGGCCCCGCGGCACCAGGTCGATCGGGACTTCGTGCTGGAGACGATCGTCATCCACATGCCGCAGGAGAACTACGAGCGGATCTTCCAAACCCTCATCGGCTGGGCCCGCTACGGCGACCTCTGGTCCTACGACGAGGCCAGCGAGACGCTGCGGCTGGAGTAGGCGGCCCAACCCAAGACCCAAGCCTCAAGACCAAGGACGCAAGGCCGCGGGTCGCTTTCCCTCTTGGTTTGCCGATACCCTCTGTCTGCCCGTTGCGGCCCGTCCGGCGGGACGGCAGGGCTGGCGTCCCGGCGTCCGGCGGGGTAAACTAGGCGAAAACCCGAGCCGTTGGGAGGACCAAAACATGTCCGACGCGTTACGCGACAGACCCGGCCAGGGGCCGCTGCCGGGCGGGAAAAGGCCCGAGGAAGCCCCCAAAAGCGTCCTGTTGATCCCGTACCCGAAAATCGTCTTCCTCTACCCGCTCTTGATCGCCGCGGTGCTGGCGGCCATCGTCTTGGGGCTGATGCACGAGCCCTCGACCACGGAGAGCACGGCGGCCAGGATCGTTTCCATCCTGTTCCTGGGGGCGTTGACGCTCAACTTCGTCATCCTGGCCTTCGACTTCCCGCGGACCACCTCGCTCACGCTGTTGTTCCTGGCGGTGGCGGTCGTGTTGGGGGCGATCCTGCTGTTCACCTTCCACCCGGGACTCATGCCGGTGCTGGCAGGCTGGCTGGGACTATTCCATCCGCTGGCCAACCCGACCTTCTATTGGGCCTTCGCCGCCATCTTGGGCGTCAACTATCTCTTGATGCTCCTGGCGGTGCGGTTCGACTGCTGGGAGGTGCGGCCCAACGAGCTGTTGCACCACCACGGCTTCCTGAGCAACCTGGAGCGATTTCCCGCGCCCAACCTGCGGATCGACAAGGAGATCAACGACGTGTTCGAATACCTCCTGTTGGGCTCCGGGCGGTTGATCCTGCAGGCCAGCGACGAGCGGCGGGCGATCGTCCTGGACAACGTGCCGCGAATCCGAAAAAAGGAGGAGGCCATTAGCCGCATGCTCGGCGCGATACAGGTCCAGGTGCGGGAGGATGACAATAAGTAGAAGGTGTCAGTGGTCAGTTGTCAGTGGTCGGTGAACTGAAAACTGATTACTGAGAACTCTTGGGAAGGTCGCTGCCTCTGTTTCGGCCCGGGGAATTCCGAGACCTCGTCAGCGGGCGGCGGCGCGGGCCGTGGGCGGCCCTGCTCCGCAGCGGACTGCGGGCGGCCGAAGTGCCCTACACCTGGGCCGTCCGCCGCCGCAATCGCCGCTACCAGAGCGGAGCGGCCGCCGTGTACCGCGTCGCCGTGCCGGTCGTCAGCGTCGGCAACTTGACGCTCGGCGGCACCGGCAAGACGCCGATGGTCCAGTGGCTCGCCCGCTGGCTGGCCGGCCGGCAGGTCGCGGTGGGCATCGTCAGCCGCGGCTATGGGGCGGGGGCCAGGTGTCAGGTGTCCGGGGGGAGTGAGCGGGAAATGGGGAGTGAAGCCCCCGGACTGCGTCCGGGGGATCATGGCTCACCGTACACTGGCCAAGCGGCAGGCGGGACGCCCGCACCACAAAACGACGAGGCCCTGGAACTGGCCTGGAACCTGCCCGGCGTGCCGCACGTGCAGGATCCCGATCGCGTGGCGGCCGCGCGGCGGGCGATCGACGAGTTCCACTGCCGGGTGATCTTGCTGGACGACGGTTTTCAGCACCGGCGGATCGCGCGGGACCTGGACCTGGTGCTGCTGGACGCCCTGGAGCCGCTGGGCTTCGGACACGTCTTCCCGCGCGGCACGTTGCGCGAGCCGCTGGAGGGCCTGGCCCGGGCCGACGTGGTGGCCCTCTCGCGGGCCGACCTGATCGGTCCGGACCAGCGGGGGGAGATTCGTTGTCAGGTCGAGCATTACGCCCCCAGGGCCCAGTGGATGGAGTTGGCCCATTGGCCCGAGACGCTGGTGGGATTTCCGAAGCCCGCGGATGGCCCGGTGGCGCGAGCACCGCGAGCGGGGTGGTCACCGCACCTCACCGCCCAAACCCCCTCACCCCCTGCCCCTCTCCCGCAAGGGGAGAGGGGAGCAATTGCTGTCCCACCCGCTGCCGTTCTGGCGGAACAGCCTTTGGAGTCGCTGGCGGGCCAGCGGGTGCTGGCTTTTTGCGGGATCGGCAACCCGGCCGGCTTTCGCCACACCCTGGCCGCCTGCGGCTACCGGCTGGTCGATTTTCTGGAGTTTCCCGACCACCACGGCTACACCCGCCGGGACCTCGACCGGCTGGCTGCCACCGCCCAGCGGCTCGACGTGGCCGCAATCCTTTGTACCCAGAAGGACCTGGTGAAGCTGGCGGCTTCACGCCTGGGCGACCGGCCCTTGTGGGCGGTGCGGATCGGACTGGAGATCCTCGCCGGCCGCGAGGCTCTTGAGAGCCGGCTGGCCCAGGCGGCGTCCGGCGCGGGGGGCGTCGTATCCTGAATGTTGGCTCCGTGCCCACGAAAGCGTGGGCGCGGCACCCGCCCCGGCGCAGGCGCGGGCTTCATTCTCTCCTCCCCTTATCCCCTCATCCCCTTATGCCCTCATTCCCTCATGCCCTCATTCCTTTATCCCCCAGGCCCCCCCGTTTGACAGACTGAACTGCTCTTGGCCGGAGCCGCCGATGCCGGTATTCTTTCGTCACGATGTCCGCTGCTGCGATTGGGTTGTTGGAACGGGACCTCCGCCCCCGCATCCTGCTGGTGGGCGACGTCATGTTGGACCGCTACGTGTGGGGCGACGTCGAGCGGATCAGTCCGGAGGCCCCCATCCCCATCTTGCGGATCGGCCACCAGGAGCATCGGCTGGGGGGGGCGGGGAGCGTGGCCTCGATGCTCGTCACCTTGGGGGCGCAAACGATCCTGGCCGCGGTGGTCGGCCGGGACGACGAAGGCCAGCAGGTCTGCCGGTTGCTGGGCAACCTCGATATCAACCATCGCCTGGTGCTGCCGGTCGCCGACCGCCCGACGACCGTCAAGGAGCGGCTGTTGGGCCGTGCCCAGCAGCGCTATCCCCACCAGATGATGCGGGTGGACCGCGAGACCGACGTGCCGATCTCGGCCGGGACGGCGGAGTCGCTGCTGGCGGGCATTGCCCGCTCGATCGACGAAGTGGACCTGGTGCTGTTGAGCGACTACAACAAGGGCGTCTGCAAGGGGGAGATGATCCCGCGGCTGGTCCGCTTGGCGCGGGCGGCCGGGGTGCCGGTGCTGGCCGATCCGGTGAAGGACGCGGACTACCAGCGTTATGCGGGCTGCACGTGCATCACGCCGAACCGGGTTGAGGCGGGCCGCGCCGCCGGCATGCGGATCACCACGCCCCAGGAAGGCATCCAGGCCGGACGGCGGCTGCTGGATTTCGGCGTCGAGTCGGTCGTGGTCACACTCGACCGCGACGGAATGGCCTGGGTCGACCGCAGCGGGCGGGAACAATGGTTTCCTGCCCGCGAGCGCCAGGTCTGCGACATCACCGGGGCGGGCGACATGGTACTGGCCGTCTTGGGCTACCTGCTGGCCGCCGGGGCCGGCACGGCCGCGGCCATCGAGGTGGCCAACGTGGCCGGCGGGCTGGAGGTCGAGCGGCTGGGGGTGGTGCCCTTGAGCCGGCACGAGATTCTGGCCGAGCTATCGCCGGCCGCCGCGGCCGAGCCCAAGATTCTCTCCCTGGAACAACTCGACGCGACCCTGGCGAGGGCCCGCCTCGCCGGCCGGCGAATCGTGATGACCAATGGCTGCTTCGACCTGCTGCATCCCGGACACGTCGCTACGCTGGTGGAAGCCCGCCGGCAGGGGGATTGCCTGCTGGTCGCCGTCAACAGCGACCGCAGCGTGCGGGAGATCAAAGGGGCGGGCCGGCCGGTGATCGACCAGCAAGGCCGGGCCGCCATGTTGGCCGCCCTGGCCTGCGTCGACTTCGTCGTCGTTTTCGACGATGCCAGCGTCCAGGGCCTGGTCCAACGGGTCCTGCCCGACGTGCTGGTGAAAGCCGACCAGTACACCATCGACGAGGTCGTCGGGCACGAAACGGTGCTGGAGCACGGCGGGCGGGTGGCCACCGTAGCCACCGTGGCGGGCTACTCCACCAGCGACCTGATCGAGAAGATCCGCAGTCTGCCGGTACGGGTCCGCTCGGCCGCCTGAAGTGGCGGCCGCTCGCGGCACGGGGCGGCTCGGCGGTCGAACGGGGATTGTAAGAAAGTTGTCAGTTTTCGGTTATAAGTTATACTGGCCAGCGACCACCAGCCACCAGGAGTCAGCCTTGCTCGAACCGCAAGATGCCCGGGAAGCCTACCACCTGGGGCTGGAGTATCTCGATTACAATGA
>Ga0326727_10004461_pt1 | contig 42054 bp, 34 predicted proteins | sample MB2enrmetagenome_FD_207643 | JGI IMG/M metagenome (GOLD analysis project Ga0326727, IMG submission 207643) | Lab enriched peat soil microbial communities from McLean, Ithaca, NY, United States - MB29MY | ecosystem: Environmental > Terrestrial > Soil > Wetlands > Peat | place: USA: New York...
CAGGGTAGCGCGGGTGCGGAAGATGGCGATGATGATGGCCAGTCCCACCGCAGCTTCCGCCGCGGCCACCATCATCACAAAGAAGACAAAGATTTGCCCCTTCACCGCGTGCCACTGGTAGGCGAAGGTCACGAAGGAAAGATTTACGGCGTTGAGCATGAGCTCAATGGACATGAAGACGGTAATCAGGTTGCGCTTGATGAGGAAGCCGGCAACGCCCAGCGAAAACAGTACCGCGCTCAGCAGCAGATACCAAGAGATGGGAACCTCTTGCGTCAGCAGCGAACTCATTTGCCTGCCTACCTTTCTCCGCTGTGGCTGGCCAGCGCAACCGCGCCCAGAATGGCGATGAGGATAAGCACCGAGGTTACTTCAAAGGGCAGCAGCAGCTCGTGGAAGAGCACCCGGCTCAACTGCTCGATGTTGGTGCCGCCCGGCGCATTGGTGAGGCCTTCGCCGAGCGTGGCCACACCCAGGCCTTGCGCCTTCACAATCACCGTTGCGATCACGCCGAGAATCGCCACCACCGCGGGAAATCCGACAGCGCGTGCCGTGCGGCTGCCCAAGGTGCGTTCTTCGCGCCCGGCGTTGAGCAGCATGACCACAAAGGTGAACAGCACCATGATGGCTCCGGCGTAGACGATCACCTGCGCGGCGGCCAGAAACTCCGCGCCCAGCAGCAGATAAAGCACGGCCAGCGAGGTCATCACCACAATCAGCGAGAGGGCGCTGTTGATGGGATGGCTCTGAAGCAGGAGGTTGATGGCTCCGGCCAGGCAGAATCCGGCAAAGACGACAAACAGGATCAGGTGCATCGCGTCCCTGAGCAAGGGCCAGAGCCGGCAAAACGGAACCGGCCGGTTAGAGGAAAGGTCTGCGGAGCCTGGCGGATCAGTTTCTGTTTCTCGCTCCGTGAAATCCTTCCCGATTGTAAATCAGCGGCAGCCAGGCCAAAGCCCTGGCAAGCGTGGGTTCAGGATGGCGGGTGATAAGCAAACCACAGGCTGGTGGCCACAATGTTCAGAATGGCCAACGGCATGAGGTATCGCCATCCGAAGTTCATCAGCTGGTCGTAGCGGAAGCGGGGCAGCGTTCCCCGCACCCAGACGTACAAAAAGAGGAAGCAAAAGACCTTGGCCACGAACCAGAAAATGGGAAACAGCGCGTGGACCAGGATGTTTTCAGGCGGAGGAATCAGGTCGCCGAACGGGCTGGTCCACCCGCCCAGAAAAAGCAGCGTGGCCACGCAGCCCACGTTGATCATATTGGCGTACTCGGCCATGAAGAACATGGCGAACTTCATCGAGCTGTACTCGGTGTGATAGCCGCCGGTCAGCTCGCTCTCCGCCTCGGGAAGGTCGAAGGGCGAGCGGTTGGTCTCGGCATAGGCGGCCATCAGATAGATGAAGAAGGCTACAAACTGCAAACCGCCGAAGATGTTCCAGGTGAGCATGCCCTGGGTGGCCTGCTGCTGGACGATCACGCGCAGGTTCAGCGATCCGGCGCGCAGCACTACGCCTACCAGCGAGAGTCCCAGCGCCAGTTCGTAGCTGATCAACTGCGCCGAAGAGCGGAGCGAGCCGAGCAGCGAGTACTTGTTGTTCGACGACCAGCCGGCCAGCGCAATGCCGTATACGCCGATCGAGGTGACGCCGAGGATCACCAGCAGGCCAATGTTCACGTCGGAGATCTCAAAGAGATGCATGCCGGCCGGCCCGACGTTGGGCTCGCCGAAGGGCACCACGGCGATGGAGATCAGCGCGCAACCCAGCGCCAGGATGGGTGCAAGCAGATAGAGCGGCTTGTAGACACCGGCGGGGATGATGTCCTCTTTGAGGAAGGACTTGGCTCCGTCCACCAATGGCTGCAGCAATCCGAACGGCCCCACGCGGCTGGGGCCCCAGCGGTTCTGGATGCGGCCCACCAGCTTTCGCTCCAGCAGCACGGTGTAGGCGACGGCCAGCAGTAATACCACCGTCACCACTGCCACCTTGAGCAAGCTCCACAGAAAGAATTGCAGTATCGTCACCGGTCTTCAGCCTCTCTTGCCAAACTTCTTGCTGTCATTCAGATCTCCCAACAGCTCTGTCATCCTGAGCGACCCTGAGTCGCCGCAGCGGACGAAGGGGAGTCGAAGGACCTGCGTTTGCTTTCGCTCATCTCCTTGCAAATCACTGGGTGCCCCATCCTCTTCGGTCGCCGCGGCGAGCCGCGGCGACCGAAAAAGGTGGGAAACCACGAACCTTGCCGCGCCATTCACTGCGTCTCAATTTGCACCAACTCGCGCGCCTGATGCCTCGCCAGTTCTTTGAGCGCGGGGCTGTACCGGCCCAGCGTTCCTGAGGTAAACAAACCGTCGTGCGCGGGAGCCATCATACCGGGCACAGCTTCCGTCAGCGGCGCGACCGGTACAAAGCCGGGCTCTGTCCGCACATCGTTGCCGCCGAGGAGGCTGATCCGGTCCAGCGCATAGCCGGGAACCAGCCGCTGGATTTCGTCCAGCAAGGCAAGCGGATCGAAGGGACTCAGCTTCGGTTCCAGGTTGTTGGCCGCCAGCCAAACGGCGTGCCGGTCTGCCTCGCCCGCCTGCGCGCCGCGCGACTGGCCCAGGTCGGCCGTCACCGCGCCTTTGCTAAATGTGCCGAAGTGAACAAGCGCCTTCACATCCTCGCCCATGGCGCCAGCCAGCCTGACAAGAATCTCAAGGTCCGGCTTCACGCCGGCGCGGTCGGCTGCCTTCTTCACCAGTTGCACATCGCCATAGGTATTGGTGACCGTGCCGCTCTTCTCATAGAGGCTGGCGGCGGGAAACACCACGTCGGCAAGAGCCGCGGTCTCGGTCAGGAACAAATCCTGAACGATGACGAAGGTCTTCTTCAAGGTCGCGGGGTTTACTGCCAGGCTGGCCACCGGGTTTGCTCCCACAACAAGCAGTGCGCCCAGTTCGCCCTTGGCCACCGTTTCAAAGATCTGGGGCAAGCTTTTGCCGGGCGCTGCCGGAAGGCCGGCATACTCCGCGAATGCGCCGGGCGCGGTCACCGGCACATAGCCGGGAAGCAAATCCGGAAACAGCCCCATGTCGGCGGCGCCGCGCGAGTTGGCCTGATCGCCCAGGTATGCGAACCGGACATTGCCTCGCTTGAGGCCCCACGCCACCAGCGACTCGACGGCTCGGCCGCGATACTCCTGGCCGAAGATCACCAGCAGCGACTCCTCGGCCAGCAGAGCTTTGCTGAAGGCAGCCTTGCCGGCGTTCAGAAAGGCCGCCAGCTCTTTGTAGCCCTTGGCCGGCAGCTCCTGCGTGGCCTTGGCCTGGCGCTCCAGCTTGATGGGCCGGTCATTCACTATGTACAGCCGGGCCCGGTTGAGCCGCACATTGGTGCGCAGGTGCCAGGCCAGCAGGGGATGCTCGTTGGTTGGGTCGCTGCCGATGAGCAGGATAGCCGGAGCGGTGGCGATGTCGCGCAGGCTGGCAGTCTTGTCATGATGGCCGGCGAGGGCTCGGGCAAAGGCTGCATAGTCCGTGCTGCGCTCGTGGTCGATGTTGTTGGTCCCAAGCACCGCGCGAGCAAACTTTTGCAGCAGGTAATTCTCTTCGTTGGTGGTCCGGTTTGAGCCGACGACGCCGATGGCCGCGCCTCCCTTGCTGTCGCGAACTTCTTTCAGTTTGTTCGCAGCCAGCCGCAGCGCCTGCTCCCAGGTGGCCGGCTCCAGCTTGCCCTGGGCGTTGCGCACCACCGGCGTTGTCAGGCGTTCGGGGCTCTCCACAAAGTCGAAGCCGAAGCGGCCCTTGGCGCAGAGAAAATCGCCGTTGATGCCGCTCTTGTCGCGGTTGTCAGCGCGCACAATCTCCGAGCCGTCATTGGTCTGCCGCACGCCCAGCGTCACCTTGCAGCCGTCGGCGCAATGCGCGCAAACCGTCGAGACGTGGTTCATCTCCCAGGGCCGCGTCTTGTAGCGATAGCTGCCGCTGGTCAGCGCGCCCACCGGGCAAACGTCGATGCACATGCCGCACTGCTCGCAATCCAGCCGGTTGCCGCCGTTGGGAACAATGGTCGAATGGACGCCGCGGTTCCGCACGCCCAGCGCCCACACGTCCATGCCCTCGCCGCACATGCGGATGCAGCGGTAGCAGAGGATGCAGCGCGGGCGGTCAAAGAAGACGGCCGGCGACCACTGCTGCTCCTCGCGATGTTCCTTGGCCTCGGCATAAAGGCTCTCGCCCGCGCCGTACTTGAAGGTCATGTCCTGCAGCTCGCACTCGCCGCCGGCATCGCAGACCGGGCAGTCGAGGGGATGGTTGCCCAACAGCAGCTCGATGGTCGCCTTGCGCGCCTGGGCAATCTCCTCTGACTCGGTGATGAAGACCTGGCCCTCGGCCACCACGGTGGTGCAGGCGGTCTGCAGCTTGGGCACCTTCTCCTGGCGCACCACGCACATGCGGCAGGCCGCCTGCAAGCTGAGCCCTGGGTAGTAGCAGAAGGCGGGAATCTCGATACCCGCCTTGCGGCAGGCGTCGATCAGCAGCGTCCCGACGGGAGCCGTCAGCTTCTTTCCATCGACTATGAAGGTTACGTCTGCCATGTTTACCTATACGGTTTGAGTCGTTACTTTGAATGATTGAGTCGGAGGATAGCCGGATTACCCTCAGTTCTCGCCTAGATCCTTCGGATTGATTTCGAACAGCTGTGTGGCATACGCTTCGTGGAGTGTGCCGTGTGCGAGGAAATAGTCTTGATCGTTTCCTTCCTTGTCAGGCGGTTGCTGTATCTTCTCGACGCGTTGTATGCTCGCCGCGCTGATAAAGGACTTCACGTCTGCCAATGGGTCATTGTGGGTTGTAGCTAAAATGGCATTTGCAACATCGGGCGTTGCTACTAGCGAAAATCGGAGGTTGAGTTCGTTTTTGCTGTAATGATTCTCAATCATTACAACAGGGACACCGTCGGCTCCGCTGGTCTCCACATCCTTGATTGTACCGACCACAATGACAGGGTGGCCAACGACTAGAGCGTGTTCAATTTCCAAGGAATAATTAGGAGCGACAGCCCCCGAAGCACTAATCTCATGCTCCCATGACTCGTCCGCATTCCAAGTATTCTTTAAACGAGCCAAGTTTGCCTTCGCCTGCTCAGTTTTAGCCAACGTTTTCGCCCGGTACGCTGCATCATGCTCGACCTCCTTCCGATGGTTGTTATACCAAACAGTAATTCCCCAACCAACGGTTGCGATGAAGCAGACGAAGATGATGACATCAACTCTGAACCACTTTCTAATGCTCATCCTGCCTCCGAACGAAGAGCCAACTAAATGCCCGCTTTTGCGCGGGCGCCCTCTAAACCACGGCCAGTTCCACATGTTTAGCGAACGGGCAAGGCTTCCCATTCAAATGATCCTCGAACTCCTTGCGGAACTTTTTCACAAAGCCCAGCGTGGGCATGGCCGCCGCGTCGCCCAGGGGGCAAAACGTCCGGCCCATCATGTTCTCAGCCAGATACTGAATGTTGTCGATGTCCTTCACCGTACCGAAGCCGGCGTGGAAGCGGGCGAGCGACTTCTTCAGCCAGTCGGTGCCCTCGCGGCACGGAATGCACCATCCGCAGCTCTCGTGCTGATAAAAACTTATCGTCCGCAGGGCGAACTCGACCATGCAGGTGCGGTCGTCGATCACCACCACGCCGCCCGAGCCCAGCATGGAGCCGGCCTTGCCCACCTGGTCGAAGTCCATGCCGATGTCGATCTCCTCTGGCAGTAAAACCGGCGTAGACGACCCGCCGGGGATCACCGCTTTGAGTTCGCGCCCGCCGCGCACGCCGCCCGCAACTTCGTAGATCATCTTCTTCAGGTTGTATCCCATGGGCAGCTCGTAGACGCCGGGGCGCTCGACGTGGCCGCTGATCGAGAACAGGCGCGTTCCGCCGTTGCGCGGTGAACCCACGGCCGCATAAGCCGCGCCGCCCATCTCGATCACATGGGGCACGGTGGCGATGGTCTCTACATTGTTGATGACCGTAGGACCGCCGTAGAGTCCGACGACGGCGGGAAAGGGCGGCTTGATGCGCGGCACACCCCGCTTGCCCTCAAGCGACTCCATCAGCGCCGACTCCTCGCCCACCTCGTATGCGCCTGCGCCGGTATGGGTAACGATATCGAAGTCGGTCTTGGAGAAGAAGATTCCCTTGCCCAGAAAGCCCCGCGTGTAGGCATCGGCGACAGCTTTCTCCATGATCTTGAGAAGATAGCGGTACTCGCCGCGCAGGTAGATAAAGCCAACCTTGGCCCCGATGGCGAGACCGGCGATGATCGTACCCTCAATGACCGCATGGGGATCGTGCAAAAAGATCAAGTGATCCTTGCAGGTTCCCGGCTCGCTCTCGTCGCCATTCACCAGCACGTACTTGGGCTTGGCCGATTGCTTTGGGACAAACGACCACTTCATGCCCGCAGGAAAGCCAGCGCCGCCGCGCCCACGCAGGTTGCTGGCCTTCATCTCGTTGACGATCCAGTCGGAGCCCTGCTCCAGGCACTTCCGGGCGGAGGCATAGCCGCCGAGTTCGAGGTAGCGATCGATGCTTGCCGCTCCCAGGCCAAAGCGCTGGCTGACGATCCTGACCTCATCGGGATGGGAGACCAGCCTAGGCATGATAGACAACCCTCCATCCGCTTGGAACCTTGCCGCGGTAATGGGCCAGAATGCCCGGCACCTGGTCCGGATGCAGCTCCTCGTGGAAGTCGTAGTTGACCTGAATGGCCGGCGCCCAGCAGCAGGCGCCGATGCACTCCACCTCTTCGAGCGAGAAGAGGCCGTCTTCCGTAATGCCCTTGTGGCCTATGCCCAACTCCTCCTGAAAGCGCTCGTAGACCTCATAAGCGCCGCGCAGCATGCAGCTAATGTTGGTGCAAACTTGCACATTGAACCTGCCCGCCGGCTTGAAGCGCAGCATGGAGTAGTAGCTGGCCACGTTGCGCACTTCGAGTTCCGGGATGCCGATGCGCGCGGCTACCTCGGCCACCACTGCGTCGGAGAGGTAGCCGACCTCGTCCTGCGCGTAGAGCAGCATGGGGACCAGCGCCGAGCGCTTCACCGGATAGCGCTGTACCAGCGCGTTAAGGCGCGCCGCCAGCCGGGGCGAAAACAGGCTCATCCTTTCATTGCTCATTGCATCAACTCCCTGGCCCAGGCTTCGGCTGCCATATCCATCTCTTCCTCGCCTGGGTGCCCCAGGTCTCGATTCTGAGACCTGGGATCCCGCGATCCCAACCGCCCGGCCTCGGTGAACTCCAGCATTCCCGCCCTTCCATCTTCGCGCCGCCAGTTCACCTCGGCGCCGGCGCGGTGCAAATCCAGCCAATCCTCGCCGCAGCGCACCAGAATCCGCTCTTCGCCCAGCTCAACCGTCGCCTGCTGCCTGCCGCTCAGCCCGCGGACCGCGGTGTAGCTGCGGAGCAGGGAGGCTAGCGAGACCCACAGTTCGGCGTACAACTGCTCTTCGGAATCGCTCACGCCGTCTCCAAGTTCGAGGATTCTTTGCCGGAGATCGGCCCAAGTTTCTCGCGCTTGAATCCGTGCATGTCTGTCTCAGTGCTTAGTTTCAGAATTTCAAAATCCTCACTGATCGATTTCTGGTCTGTCGTTTGTTCGTACTCGCCTTTTTCGTTGACCAGCCAGACGCAGTTCAGTCCATCCTGGCGGCTGTAGTAGCCAATTCGGAGAATCCTTCCTTGCTGATCTCCCCATTGCGAAACCAGCTTGACGACGGATCTCGGAGGAATCACTATTCCGAAGTAGGCGTTGCGTCGGATGTTCTTCATGACCCAAGGTTCTGGTCTGCGCCTCTTCATTTTCCGATACTCCTAAGTTGCAATCCCTCAGGGGCTAAAGCCCGGTGTTATCTTGCTCGTCTTCCGGCACGATTAAAGTCATGCCCTGATACAAAACCAACTGCTTCCGCTTCATCGAGCCTTAGTCCCTAGTCCCTGCTCTTCTACCGGTCAATCTCCCCCAGCACAATATCGATGGACCCGATCACCGCGACCAGGTCGGCCAACATGCGCCCCTTGCACATGGTCTCAAGGGCCTGCAAGGTGGCGAAGGACGGATAGCGCATGTGCACTCGGTAGGGCTTGGCCGTGCCGTCCGAAACCACATAGTATCCCGTCTGCCCGTGGCCGGCTTCAATGCCCTGATAGACTTCGCCGGCGGGCACGGCAAAGCCCTCGGTGACGATCTTGAAGTGATGGATCAGCGCCTCCATCTGGGTCTTCATCTTCTCGCGATCGGGAAGCACGATCTTGGGCGCATCGGCTTTGACCGGCCCTTCTGGCATGCCGTCCAGCGCCTGCTGGACGATCTTCACGCTTTCGCGCATCTCGATGAGACGGACCTCGTACCGCGCCCAGCAATCGCAGTCCGTCGATACCGGCACCTGGAACTGGAACTTTTCATAGCTGCAATAGGGCATGTCGCGGCGGAGGTCGAAGTCCACGCCCGAGGCGCGCATGGGCGGACCGGTGACGCCCAGCGCAATGGCGTCCGCGGCGGAGAGAATGCCCACCCCCTTCAGCCGGTTCCTGAAGATGGGATTGCCGGTCAGGAGATTGGAATACTCGTCGATCTTCTCCGGGAAGGTGCGGATAAACGCCTGCACGCGGTCGAAAAAGTCCAGCGGCGGCTCCATTGAGACTCCGCCGATGCGGAAGTAGCTGGTCATCATGCGCTGCCCGGCCACGGCCTCGAAGAGCCTGAGGATCTCTTCGCGCTCGCGGAAGGTGTAGAGAAAGACGGTCAGCGCGCCAATGTCCATGGCATGCGTGCCCAGCCAGATCAGGTGCGAATTGAGGCGGCTCAACTCAGTGAGCAGCACCCGCAGCCATTGCGCCTTTTCTGGAATCTCCAGGGCGAGCAGCTTTTCCACAGCCAGGCAATAGCACAGATTGTTGGAGAGCGGGTCAAGGTAGTTGACGCGGTCAGTGAGGGGAATAACCTGTTGGTAGAACTTGGCCTCACAGGTCTTCTCAATGCCGGTGTGCAGGTAGCCGATCTCCGGATAGATGCGGACGATAATCTCGCCGTCGATCTCCAGCACCAGGCGCAGAACGCCGTGGGTCGCTGGGTGCTGCGGCCCCATATTGATGACCATGTGCTGATCTTTGGCGCCTTGAGCCGCTTCAAGGACGGGCATGCCTGCAAGCTCGGTCATCAGCGGTAGCCCTCCACCGGGTAGTCCTTGCGCAAGGGATGCCCCTGCCAGTCGTCGGGCATCAGAATGCGGCGCAGGTTGGGATGGCCCTCGAAGCGCACGCCGAAGAGATCGAAGACTTCGCGTTCATAGAAGTTGGCCGCGGGCCAGACGGGCGTGATGGACTCTGCCGACGGGTTTTCGCCCTCCAGCAATACTCGCAGCCGGATGCGTTCCTTATAGGTATGCGACAGAATGTGGTAGCTCAACTGGAAGCGCGGCGAAGACGGGAACCAGTCGACCGCGGTCATATCCTCGAAGAAGTTGTAGCTGGCCGCCTGCACAGTTCTAGCCGCGGCGCGAATCTCAGCGGCTTCAATGGTCAGAGTCAGCTCATTCCGGTCGAAGTTTGCGCCGGTCAGCGCCTCCGGCTTCCAGGCCAGAATGGCTTTCACGGCAGGGTGCTCGGGCAGCCCCTCGAGCACTGCCGCCTTGCCGATGAATGTGGACTTGCTCATCCTAAAGGTCCGCCTTGTCCTGGCTCCAGTTGAGGATCCCCTTGCGCACGATGTAGTAGAGACCCACGGCCACAAAGCCCAGATAGACCAGCATCTCCCAGAAGCCGAAAAGCCTGGAGCAGCCGGTGAGGGCCGGCAGTTTGCGATAGACCACCGCCCAGGGCATGATGAAGACCGCTTCCACGTCGAAGAGGATGAAGAGCACAGCCACCAGATAGAAGCGCACGCTGAAGCGCCCTCGGGCGTCGCCCACAGCCACGATTCCGCACTCGTAGGGAGCCAGCTTGGTAGCCGTATTGCGATGACGCCCCACGAACCACGAGGCCGCCACCATCCCCAGGCCTAGCAAGAGCGCGGCAAGAATCTGTATCAACAGCGGAAGATACTGCCAGTAGTAAGGAATCATCGCCGCCCAGTCTGCAAGAAAGCCTGCAAGATCGCACCAATTCCTCGCGCCGCCAACGGTACGGGCGCAAAGGGATGCTGGTTTGAGATTAGGTTTTCAGGCCCGTCCCGTCAAGGCGGAACTCAAGCAAGGCGGCGAACTCCCGGTTGCCGCGCTGAGACCGTGCGCCGCGTCACTGGATTTCCCGTTTTGGCGCGCCATAATCCCGTGTTCGATTGTGGGAAACAGTACGTTCGTCATCTAAAAGGAACCCCTCCTGCGCCGAAGAAGAGAGTGAGGATAAACAGAATGGCAGCTTATACGACCACCGGCTTTTCGATCCCGGCATCCGCGCCGCCGGCTTCCGCGGTCCGCCAGCCCTCCCGGCGCCGCCGGATTACTCCGCAGGCCGGGCGAGCCCTTGAGATTCTGGGCCACGCCATCGAATACCTCACAGACGAGTTTGTTCATGGGGGCGGTCCGTTCTCCGCGCGCAACGAGCAGTTGCAGGCAGTGCAGTTGCTGATGGCGCTGAACCGTCAGGTCTATTATGAGTGCCCGGAGGCGACCAGCTTTGGCGAGCGCTTCCGGGCATTGCTGCACCTGGCATAAGGGCAGCCCTCATTCTCTTGCTCTGGAATTGATCTGTATCCGCTACGCCTTTTCGCCCGCCACGCTCTGGACAAACAGCCGGTGGACCCGCCGGTCGGCCGAAAGTTCAGGGTGAAAGGTGGCTGCCAGGATGCTGCCCTGGCGCACCAGCACGGGAAAGCCGTCGCGGCGGGCCAGCACCTCGACGCCGGGGCCGGTGGATACGATGCGCGGCGCGCGAATGAAGACCATCTCCAGCGGTCCTCCGGGGAGCGCGGTCTCAGCCGTCAGGATGGTGGAGTCGATCTGGCGGCCGTAAGCGTTGCGCTCGACCGTTGCATCCAGCAGCCCCAAGGAGCGCTGCGGTGGATTGAGCACCTCCCGCGCCAGCAGAATGGCTCCAGCGCAGGTGCCAAAGACCGGATGGAGACCGCAAAACCGCTCCAGATCTTCAAAGAAGCGGTGCTTCAAGAACTTGAGGAAAGTGGTCGATTCGCCGCCGGGCAAGATCAACCCATCCAAGCCGGCCAACTGCTCCGGCTTGCGCACTTCGCAGGGTTCGGCCCCAGCCTCTACAAGCGCCTCCGCGTGAGCTGCATAGTCGCCTTGAATCGCCAGGACGCCGATGCGCGGCAGGGTACGTTCTGCGGTCAAGCCTCTTCTCCTGAATCGGCGGAAATGGGAGCAGCGGGGAAGGGATTGAAGACCTCCACGCCGAAGAATTCGAAGTCCCTTACGTTGCGAGTCACGACAATCAGGCGGTGAATGCGCGCGGTCGCCGCGATCAAGCCATCCTTCCACTTGGGACTGGACCGGCCTCTCATCAGCCTTGCCCATTCCCGGAAGATAAGTTCATCCGCGGCCAGGATCTCATAGGCGGAAGCAAGGCGATCAATCCACTCGCCAATCTCCGCGGCCTTCTGCACGTCCTGGCGCCGCGTGATCTCCACGCCCTTTTGCAACTCACCCAATGTAACCGCCGCCAGAAACATTTCGCTTTTGGAAACGGAGCGAATCCATGCAAGGACGGCAGGATGCGGGCGCGGTTTGCGCGTTTCCGAAACGATATTGGTGTCGAGCAGGTACATAGGGCTTACTCGAACTCAACCGGAGGCCGGCTCTCGTATTCCCCACGGGGTGGCACAATGTCTTCAAAGCGAGGACCACCAGGATCGAGCAGAATATCCTTCAGGGACCGGCGCGCTTCTTTTTTCAGCCGCTTCCACTCGTCGATGGGCACAAGCACAGCGGTTTCCACCCCGCGCCGGGTGACAACCTGAGGGCCGTCCTTGAGTGTGGCGTCGAGGAACTCGCTGAAACGGGCCTTTGCGTCATAGACCTGCCAGGTCATGATTGCCTCCATCCATATAGTCATATCACTAGTCACCTGACTATGTCCACCACCTGCGACGGGGCATACGCTTCGGGCGCGGGGAAGTAACAGGACGGTTCCTCACGCCTACCGGAATGCGAACAAAAGACCAGAAGGGCCTTGGCTGGAAACAGGTTGACTTTGGGCGGCGGCAGATTCATCTCCCCAAGACCAAGGATCGGGATTCTCCGGCGATTCCGGTGGGCGCGGTAGTTCTTGGTGCCTCGGGCCACCGAGGGTTGAAGCCAGGAATTCTGGAACGGATCGTCTTTCCCTCACTCCGCAAAAGTGAGACTTCGCAAGGATCGCACGGCTGGTTTTCGACGGCAGTCGAAGAGGCCAGGTTTAAGCAGTACAGCTGGCATTGCAACCGCCATACGTTTGCCGGTAGACTGGTTATGGCCGGGGTAGATCTGCGCACGGTGGCAGAGAGGCTTGGGCACGAGACGCTCCAGAGGGTCATGCGTTACTCCCATCTTGCCCACGAGCATTGGGCGTTGGCGGTTGATATTGGTAGATGGGACGCAAAGGGACAGCAAATCGGGCACTGGAGCTCTTGAGACAAAAGGGGGCAGAAAGAGCAAGCTCTTAAGTACAAGAACAAAAAGTAGTTAACGAGCGGAGAGGTGGCAGAGCCCGGTTGAATGCACCTGACTCGAAATGAGTTTTTAGCCTTCCCGCAACCACCCGCAATCCCCCGCAATGCACTTGATATATAGCTTATTTTTCAATGCCTTGAAAGGAAACGCCTTTCGCAATGGATCGCAGTTTCCCGCAGCACATCTGGGTACAAAGTGCCATCAATACTGCCAGTGAAATTCACAACCGAATAGCGAGGCGAGTCGGGCTGCTCCTAATTGACGCAACTTCCGGGGTCTCCTATACTTTTTCCATGCGATTAATGTGCCAATCCTGTTGTTGTCGCTCCTTGCGGGCTTGTCCTGTGGAGTTGAGCGGCGTGGCGCCATCGGCATTTTGAGCTGATCCTTCAGGCTTCTCACTACCATACAGACAAGCTTTCGGGCTGCACACAGTGAGTTCTCCCTGTGTGTGAATCGCCCCATCGGTCAATATCGGAATCATCAACCCCAGTAGCAGGAGCGGCGGCAAACATCCATGCGAACAGATTGCGCAGATGTAGAACTTGGTCTGGCGCTGTCTGCGCGGATAGGCGGGACTCCGCTCATTCGGCTTGACAAGGTTGTTCGCGGGCTTGAGGGCGTAACTCTGCTGGCTAAAGCCGAATGGCTCAATCCTGGCGGCAGCGTCAAGGATCGCGCCGCAGCGGCAATGGTCCGGAAGGCCCGCGCCGAAGGGAAACTTGTGCCGGGCAAGATTCTGCTCGACGCTACCAGCGGCAATACCGGAATCGCACTTGCGATGCTGGGCGCTGCACAGGGCTTCCCCGTTCGGCTTGCGATGCCGTCCAATGTCTCGCCCGAGCGCAAGCGGATTCTCAAGGCCTACGGGGCACAGGTGGAGTGGACAGACCCCGACCAGAGTTCCGATGGGGCTATACGCCGGGCTCGCGAACTGGCGGGCAACGAGCCCAAGCGCTTTTGCTATGTAGATCAGTACTCGAACGATGCCAACTGGAAGGCCCACTACGAAGGTACGGGGCCGGAGATCTGGCGCCAGACCGAAGGCCGCGTGACTCATTTCGTAGCTGGACTGGGCACCAGCGGCACGTTCATGGGATCGACCCGCAGGCTCAAGGAGCTGAATCCCTCCATTCAAGCCATCAGCATGCAGCCGGACTCGCCCTTTCACGGTCTTGAAGGACTCAAGTACATGGCCACGTCGCTCGTGCCGGCCATCTACGATCCGCACTTTGCCGATCGCCAGGTGTTTGTGGAAACCGAAGCAGCGCACGAAATGGCAAAACGGCTTGCCCGCGAAGAGGGCCTGCTGGCGGGCATCTCGGCGGCGGCAGCGGTTGCCGCGTGCATCGATATCGCCCGCGAAGAGGCCGCCAACGGGCGCCCGGCGGTCATCGTCACGGTGCTGCCGGACTCGGCGGACAAATATCTGAGCGAGCGGTTCTGGGAAGAAGCATGAGCGTATTGCGGTTGAACAAGATGGTTTACGATGCGATCCGAGCACACGGCGAGGGGACTTATCCGCACGAGTGCTGCGGCGCGTTGCTGGGGCGCACCGGGCCCGACGGCAGGTTCATTCAATCTTCGGTCAAGGCAGGCAATACACGCACCGACTCGGCGCATAACCGCTATCGGATTTCCCCCGCGGAACTGGTGAAGATCGAGCGCGAAGCCCGTCAAAAGGGCCTGAGCATTGCCGGCTTCTATCACTCCCATCCGGACCACCCCGCGCAATGGTCGCAGACCGACCTGTCCGAAGCGCACTGGCTGGGTTGTTCTTATGTCATTACGGCAGTGGCCCAGGGCAAGGCAGTTGTCACCAACTCATTTCTGCTGGCCGGAGAAACCGAAGAAAACAAGCGATTTGAAGCGGAGTCCATCGAGGTGAGCGAGTAGCCGGTTCGTTCCGGCGCAAACTCGCAATCGGATCGGTCCAGGAACACGTGAGAGAGGAACTGAAGAGAATGATTATCTACATTCCAACGCCGTTGCGCCCCTTTGCAGCGGGCAAGGATGAAGTGGAAGTAAACGCCACAACCGTCGCTGGCGCGCTCGATGAGCTGACCCAGGCCCACCCTGACCTGCGCAAGCATCTTTTCACGAGCGAAGGAAAGGTGCGCGCCTTTGTGAACCTGTACCTGAACGACGAAGATGTACGCTATCTGCCCGCGAAGGAAGCTACGGCAATTTCTTCTGCCGACACGTTGTCTATCATTCCTTCCATCGCCGGGGGACACTAACCTGCTGCCCGCGTGCGGCACATGGATAGTGATGAAACGAACAATCCACACGAAGGAGGGATCATGGCTACTGTAGCTCCGCCCATTGAATTGCCAGAACTCACCACGGATGACCTCTCCCGTTATTCGCGCCACCTTATCCTGCCGGAAGTCGGCATCGAAGGACAGCGCAAGTTGAAGGCCTCGCGCGTGCTGTGCGTGGGAACGGGCGGGCTGGGTTCGCCGCTTGCCCTTTACCTTGCGGCGGCTGGCGTTGGCACTCTGGGCCTCGTGGACTTCGACGTCGTGGATGCGAGCAACCTGCAGCGTCAGATAATTCACTCGACGGCGGACATTGGCCGCAAAAAGTTGGACTCAGCCGAAGAAAAGCTTCTCGCTCTCAATCCGGCGCTGAACGTGGTCAAGCACGATACGCTGCTGTCCAGTGCGAACGCCCTCGATATCCTGAAGGACTACGACATGGTCGCGGACGGGACCGACAACTTCCCCACGCGCTACCTTGTCAACGACGCCTGCGTACTGCTTGGCAAGCCGAATGCGTATGGATCGATCTTTCGCTTCGAGGGGCAAGCCAGCGTATTTGCGACAGAAGAGGGGCCTTGCTACCGCTGCCTCTATCCCGAACCGCCGCCGCCCGGTCTGGTGCCCAGTTGCGCCGAGGGCGGAGTCTTGGGTATCTTGCCCGGTCTGATTGGCGTCATCCAGGCAACCGAGGCGATCAAGCTTATCCTGGGCATCGGCGAACCGCTTATTGGCCGCCTCTTGCTGGTGGACGCGCTCAACATGCGCTTTCGCCAGTTGAAGCTGCGAAAGAACCCCGATTGCCCTGTCTGCGGCACGCACCCGACCGTTACTCAGTTGATTGACTATCAACAGTTCTGCGGCATCGAGCCGGTAGCTCAACAGCCCGCAGCAGTGAAGAATGGAATTCCCCAGATCGGCGTGAAAGATTTGAAGCGGCGCATCGATGCCGGAGAGGACTTGTTTATCCTCGATGTCCGAGAGCCCTTCGAGTATCAGATCGCGAACATTGGAGGCACGCTCATTCCGCAAAACGATGTTCCACAGCATCTGTCCGAGATCGACCGCAGCCGCGAGATCATCGTCCATTGCAAGTCGGGCGGCCGGAGTCAGCGTGTCGCCGAGTTCCTCAAGCAATCTGGCTATCCCAGCGTTGTCAATGTCGCCGGCGGCATCCTCGCCTGGTCAGACGAAGTCGATCCGAAGGTGCCCAAGTACTAGAGCTGTTCTCCCTTTCACTCGTGTTGGCATATACTCGTGCTCGGCCGTGCTGGTTACACTGCCGAGCAGAAGCACAAGCTCAGCTCATTCATCCGCAGCAGGAGTTACAGCGGATGAGCTGTTGTGCAAAGATACGCTTCACCGCCCGGTATCACGGCTCGCCCTCTTCTATTAGAGCAAAACTAGGAAGCCTGTACTCCGACGGATTGGATTCAGGGTCGCCGCTCCCTGATAATTGCGTCGACTTTGCTGCCTTGATTTCGGGTATTTCATTCCTGATTCTGCTATGGTCGCAGAATTTCGCGCTGTTCATGAACGTCGTAATTGGTCGTCCACCAAGCCGGCCGGAATGATTGCTTCCGCTATGTCGAACAGTGCGCCGTTGCTCAAGCCCCTTCCGGAGTTGCGCAGGAACACAATGCCAAGCGAAGACCGTTTGTGAAAGTAAGCTCCCGCTGTATAGCCGGCAACCGATCCGCCGTGGCCAAGAAGAACTACATTCCGCCTGCGATTGGTCCCAAATCCCAGCCCGTAGCCGCCGTGCAGGCCATCGTCCGAAGCATAGATGCGTTTCTGGTTTTCTTCGTAGAGCGTGGCGTCGACAAGGTCCATTGGACCATGACCCAGTTCGAAAGATACGAACTTGCCGAGTTCCCCGATAGTGGTGAACAAGGCTCCATTCGGCACCTTGTAGCCGCGCCCAGTCACCAGTTCTCGATCTGGAACACTTCGGTCTGCCTTTCCATCCTTGGTCTCATATCCAAGGGCCAGGCGCGGGAGGAGAGATGAGTCCAGTTGAAACTCGGTGTCCTTCAAACCAAGTGGCCGAATGATCTTTTCGGTCGTGTATTGAAGATAGGACTGACCGGCCGCACGGCCAAGCGCCAACCCGAGGACGGCGTATCCGATGTTCGAATAGCTCTGCCGGGTGCCCGGCTCGTAGAGATACTTCGTATGAACCAATGCCGCGATTGTTGTCTTCTCCCAATCTTTCACAGCACCCGTCGTGTACACTTCCACGTTTCCCGGTTCACGATCGAGACCTGACGTGTGCGTTCCCAATTGTAGAAGTGTGATCGGCGCGCTCCAGGTTGAGCGTCCTGCCACAGATGCAATCTCAGGCACATACTTCTCCACCGGGTCGGTCAGGTGCACTACCCCCTTCGCGACCAGTTGCAACAAAGCAATCGCTGTAAACTGCTTGGTGATCGACCCGATACGATAGATATTGTCCGCGTTAGCCGGCCGCTTTTCTTCGATATCGGCAAGCCCGTGGCTCTTTGTCCAAACCAGGTCCGGACCTTCTACAATGCCTACGGTGATGCTCGCCAGCGGCTCCTTCGCGAATTCAGCGCCAACAATCTCGTCGACCCTCTTAAAGCGGTCTTGTGCAGGTGAAATGGAGCCAGTCTCTTGCGGCTCGCTAGCTGCGATTGCAGGAGATGCGCTGACGAGCGATGCGCCAGCCACCGCCCCCATGCTTACCAGAAATTCTCTTCTTCCGATCGTCATGACGAATCATTCCTTTCGTGTATCGGTGATTGAACCTGCGTGAATTATCATTTCTGACTTGAATCGATCTCCACCATGCCGTGACCGGCGCGGAAAACGACCTTTGTCCCGAAAAGCTGCGACAGCCTTGCAAGGCCATCGATGGTCAACTGTGCTTGTTCCGCGGAAGCCAGGCGCGGGCGGCCCCGTTGGCTCCGTGGCTCCTTGTAGCCCAGGCTGATAGGCGTGAGAGTGATCCTCTCGATCTGCCGATCATGATTGAAATCGACCTCCGCGATCGCGCTCTCCCAGACCGCTTTGTTCACCGGGAAACCGCGCGTATCGTTTGCCGACCGGGCATCGAAGTAGTCCGCAACCGTGGCGCTCGAGGGTAGTCCCAGAGAGTCGTAGCTCTCCGCGGGCTGATATAACATTGTCTCGTTCTCAAAGATGAAATTGCCGAGACTGTAGAAGATCGGCTTGCCCTTGTAGATCTCAATTCCGCGCAGGATGTGCGGACCATGCGCGACAAACACATCGGCTCCCGCGTCGATTGCGGCGTGAGCAGCAGTGACCAGAAACTCCGGCGGCAGTTCCTGGCTGCCGCGCCCACTCTCGTGCGTATGGCTTGAGACGATGACCCAGTCCGATTGCCTGCGTGCATTGCGAACGGAAGCGACCAGGGCATCCAGGTCGCCCTTGTTCGGGATGGTGTGCATTCCGGTTTCATCGCCCTCTTGGAATTGCAGGCTGCCGATGCGAATGCGGTTGCGGCCTCCGCCGCGTGCGCCTTCCTGGCCTTCCCCTTCACCCCCTCCACCGAAGCCACCCAGGGAAGTGGAGATCTTTTGCAGAGATTCGAACGACGCTTGATCGAGCGTGTAAACGGTGGAGAAACGGAGCGGCGCGACGCCTGGACGGCCGGGCAGATCCGGGCGCTGCGCCCCCGCGAGGCTGCCTTCGGTGTATGTGGATGCGACTGCGACCAGTGCAACGCGGCCACGTTTTGTGTCCAGGTAAGACGGCGATCGGGCCAGAGCAAGATTCTCGCCTGTTCCGGCATGGGTCAGGCCCGCTGCATCCAGTGCGCGCAAGGTGCTGCGAAACCCCTCTTCGCCAAAATCGAACGCATGATTGTTCGCTGTGGAAAGGAGATTGAAGCCAGCCCATTTCAGCTCATCCGCAACCCATGGAGGTGACGACTGGTATGCTCCGCCGCTCTGGGCCGCGCCGGGGTAGGCGTAGTTGTGAATGAGCGTCTCGAAGTTCGTGAAAGCCGCATCGGATTGACGGATGGTCTGAAACAGCCCGGTGCTTGCCGGATCGTCGAATACGGATTGCCTACGATTCACAATCGAGTCGCCGGTAAGCGCAATTCGAATACCCGTTACGTCTTTCGGTGCTTCGGAGCTTTTGGCGTTCTGTGCAAATGACCCAATGGAAATCACCGACACGGAAAGAAAAACAAGAAATGCGTACAGCCTGGTGCTTGTGCTTTTCATTTGACCCTTTTTTCGGACGTTTTCCACGCCCCTGTCTGCAGGTGCTGAGAGCGTGCGCGAACCGGCCCGGTGTGCGGCCGAGACGCGCTATGTCACGCCTCTGCGCAAGCGCAGAGAACCGCGCATTCATTCAAGATATGTGGAGGTGAGAGGCTCTGCCTTCATGCAGAGGAATTGTCAAAGCGAGTTGCGAGCGCCTGCATGCAGCGGTCGGAGTCGCGCTTACAGCCTAGATTCGATCAGGAATTGCGCGAACGGCAGGTCATGCAGCAACAGGGAATTGTTACGAGCGACATCGGGCCGATCCACGAACCAGTTGTGCCGTGATCCGAATCGAGTTTGAGTGCGCCTGCCTCATCTGTCTTGAAGCCCTTCCGCAGTTCTCTAAGCCGGGAACTTGTTCGTCCACTGCCTGCCCCGCACTCGCCGCCTTGCAATTCCATGCGGGAGAGTTGGAGAGGATTCGCTGTCCCCTTCACCATTATTCGAAACAGCGGGGAATGTCAAGCGTGAGGACAAACAGACGCCAACGTCCGAGCCACGATTCCACTTCAACCTTCAGGCCAATTAGAGCCAGTTCGCATTTGGGATAGAGCCACGATTGAAAAACGGCTTCTCAACCCGACAGTATTCGGGTATTGTTGAAGATACAAAGGCATGAACACCGCATACCAGCCAACCCGTACCGGTTGTTGTTGCTCAAGAGCAACAGTTGCTCCGGCATGCCTGTGTTCGTAGCTTAGCGCTGACGCGCTGCTGATCTGCGACCCGCTGCCGGATCCCTCCGGCAGCGGGTTTCTCTTTGCGATCAGAGAGTCCTTCTGCAATCCAATCATCTCACCAACACAAATTAGGTGACGCGTACACAGATGCAGGCGTGAGTAGCTAGCCCGCGCAAAGGCACCGTCACAGTTGTCCCGCGATTCTCGATGCGGCATCGGAGCAGACCCCGAATGCCCTGGTACAGTCAGCTCCCGTAGGGAGCCGATCACTCACACCGCTGAATAAGGATTCAATCTGCCATGAGACGCTTCTTATCGATTCTTTCTTTTGTTTTCATCGTCCTCACGCTTCATGCCGCAGGCCAGGCAGTATCGGCCCGCCTTGAAGGCGTCGTTCAGGATCCCACCAAGGCCGTGATCCAGGCCGCCAAGGTGACGGCTCTTCAACAGGAGACTGGGTACACCCAGGTTGTGGTGACCAACAACGAGGGGTTGTATGTATTCCCCAACCTCGTTCCCGGTCATTACACCGTCCGAGTGGAGGCGCAAGGGCTCACCCCGGCAACTATCAAGAACATCGTGCTCGAAATCGGCGATTCCAGGCGAGCCGACGCAACACTTGTCCCTCAGGGCTCTACAACCACGGTTGAGGTGCAAGCCAGCGGCACCACCATCAACACCAGCACAACAGAAGTGGGAGCAGTGGTAAGCAGTGAGCAGGCAGTGGACCTTCCATTGGCAAATCGCGACGCGATGATGCTGTTCTATTTGCAGGCTGGCACCAATCCACTCGATCAGCAATCCTCGGTAACCGTGAACGGTGGCACCGGTCCTGGCGCGCAGCAGCAAGTCGGCGTCGTCAATGGTCTGCCTCCGGGCACCAGCGAGATCAAGGTCGAAGGCATTCTGGCCAGCAATCCCGGCTACGACTACTCGCCGGCCCATCCTTCGCTTCCAGTTCCTCAGGAAGCCGTTGGCGAGTACCGTGTGAACACAGCCGGGTACGCATCCTCTGAGGGGCACGGTTCAGCCGCACAGGTCAAGGTGCTGGTGAAGTCAGGAACCAACAGCTTCCACGGCTCTGTGTTCGAATTCAATCGCAACACCGACTACGACTCCAACGACTTCTTCGACACGCGCCAGGGAGCAGCTCGACCGGTGCTCAAGAGGAATCAGTTTGGCGGCGCATTTGGCGGTCCCATCCTGAAGAACAAGACGTTCATCTTTGGCACCGCGGAATGGCAGCGCCAGATTGCACAATCAATTGAGAATCGCACTGTCTATTATCCCAACGTCTCTCAAAACGGAATCTTCACGTATACCGACACCGTCACCAATACGCAAAAGACAATCAACCTCACCACCATCGATCCGACGCGAACCGGCTTCGACACTACCTTCCTGCCGGTGGTCCTGAAGGCGCTGAGCAGCAGCCCGTTCGGCAATGCAACCGTCCCCAACAACAACATCATCGGAGATGGGGTAAACACCGGCGGATTCCTGTACCATTCCTCGAACCCGGACAACTACTACGAATTCCTTTTCAAAGTGGACCACAACCTTACCGCAAAGAACCGCCTGGCCGGCACCTACTCGCAGTACTTCGAGACCGCGCCTCAGGCAAAGCTGCTCACGGGTCAGTCTTCCGAAGGTCTGCAAGAGCGCAGGCGCGGTCTTGCAATCCGCTGGACATCGGAAATCAGTCCCACCCTCGTCAACGAGTTCAGCATCGGCGGCGATCGCCGCTTCGCTTTGCGACCGGAGTTGATTTCTGCGGAGCTGGGCCCAAACAACAACTACCAGTTGGCTGGCCTGGGCACCGGCTCTGTCTACGGCGGTACGACCAACGGCAACATCTATTCTTCGGTCTCCAGCCAGAAGAATCCGGCTGTCATCATCGGGTTTGCCGATGCAGCAACCAAGACCTGGAGGCAACACACCTTCGAGTTCGGCGGAGAACTCTGGCACGAAACGCTCAATCGCTATCTGGGAAGCAATCAATTTCCAGTCATCAGCACCAGCAACGCAGGCATCGCCGCAAACATTCCCAACAGCCTCAACCTCACATCCTCGGAACGCTCCCTGGCAGGCCAGCTCGTGAACGATATCACCGGGACTGTGGGCTCGATCGTGCAGAATTTCTACATCACGCAAAGCGGCTACGTTCCCTACCAGCAGTTGGAAGAGGATCTGAACAAACATGAATACGGGCTCTTCGCCTCCGACATCTACAAAGTGCGCTCAAATCTGACGATCGATCTGGGAATTCGCTGGGATCTATTCCCGCCAACGACCATCCTGAACGGATACGTCTATCCGACTGGCGGAATCAACGGCGCGCTCGGCGTCTATGGTCCTGCGGGCGCGCCCACAACCTTCCAGTTCGCGCCGAACAAGGGCGGAAGCATCTACAACACAGACAAGCACAACTTCGGCCCGTCGATTGGAATCGTGTACGACCCGTTCAAGAAGGGAACCACTTCGCTGCGTGCTTCATACGGGGTCGCTTACGATCGCGCCATGATCGTTGCCAACGACTTCTCCAGCACGAACTACGGAGCAAGCACGTCCATCACGCTGAACCCTACCACCACCGCAGGTCCTGACCTGAAGTTTGGACAGGTGAGCACGGTGCTCCCCTTCACCACGCCCACAGCCTTTGCAACCAGCACCGCCAACATACGCACCGGGACAGTTTATGTAGCTCAGCCTAATCTCTCCACGCCGTATGTCCAGTCATGGACGGTGGGGGTTCAACAAGAGTTCTTCAAGAACTGGGGCGTCTCTGCTACTTACGTCGGCAACCATGTTGTCGGCGAATGGGCCGGCAACGACATCAACCAGGTGAATCTAACTTCGAATGGATTCCTGAGCGCGTTTCAGATTGCCCAACAGAATTACGTCACCAGCGGAAAGAAGAGCATCACGGGACCCACTCCTGTGAGCAGCAATTCCGCGTTGAATGCCTTGTTTGCCGAGTTGCCAGCGTCGCAGTTCGCCACCCTCGGTCAGGGGCAGGCAGCCACCATCGCCAACTACTTCGATGCCACTGCGCCTTCCGGCGGTGTCAAGGGTGGGTATGTATCCAAGGCGGGCCTGGCTCCAAACTTCTTCCGCTACAATCCGCAGTTTGCCTCTGTCTATCAGGTTGGAAACCGCGGCCAGTCGAATTACCACGGTCTGCAACTTGAGGTGCAGCATAAGCTGAGCCACGGCGCGACGCTTCAGGCAAACTACGTCTTCAGCAAGGGTTTTGCCAACTATGCCCAAGACGCGCAAACTTTCACGACGACCCTGCTCGACATCAACAATCCGAGTCTGAACAAGGCTCTGAACCCATACGATGCGACGCATGTTGTGGTTGCTAATGGACTCTACGTGCTCCCCTTCGGGAAAGGGCAGTACATCGGAGCGAACGCCAATAAGGTGGTGAACTCGATCATCGGAGGCTGGCGCGTCTCGGGAATCTACGGATTTACAACAGGCCGCCCACTTGCAATCACCACCGGTTACGGAACGCTCAACCAGGACGTTAACAGCACGCCGAACTTCACGGGGAATTATGGGCACCTCACTTCCGTGAACAAGACTGGCACACCGACATTCCTTTCCGCGGCAAATGCGGCGCTGTTTACCAACCCGGTTGCCGGGCAGTCAGGCAATGTCCCACTTTATTCCCTGCGCGCGCCGAATTACTCGAACTTCGACGCAGGGCTTACCAAGAACACAGACCTTGGCCGCTTTAGAGAGGGTGTAAACCTGGAATTCCGTGTTGAATTCTACAATGCCCTGAACCACACCAACTTTGCCGCCCCGTCGGGCAATTCTCTGAACATCAACAACGTCAACTTCGGCACGCTCACCTCAACGCTGGCCCCGCGCATCGGGCAGCTTGCCGCCAAGCTTACGTTCTAACCGGCACCTTGCAATTCGTTGGCGCATTCGGCTTCTGAGCCGGAAGCCGAATGCGCTGCGATCAACGTTTCATGGACTGACATGACCGATCCAATTGTTTCAAGCAAAGCTGTATTGAGGCCCTCTCATGAGTCAAATGAACTCGCGCCGCAATTTTCTTATCGGAAGTGCAAGCATCCTTGCCGCAGCGCCATCGGTCCCTCTATTGGCAACATCACTCGCGAAGCCCATTCGCGCAGCCGATACTTCGAAGCGTCCAGGGCAAAGCGGGGCCATTTCGGCATCGACGCCTGAGGCTGCCGTTGCAGGCGCCTATGTGTTGCGGCGCGGTGGAAACGCCGTGGATGCGGCCATTGCGGCATTCATGGTGCAGACCGTGCGCGAACCAGGCAACACCGGCCTGGGAGGGTACGGAGGCAGCATGATCCTGTACCAGTCTGCCACCCGGCGGACGCACGCCATCGATTTCGACTCGCGCACACCGCTCGCTTTCAGGCCCGAACTCTATAAAACGGAGAAGGACCACATCCACGGCTATCTCGCCATCGGGGTGCCCGGCAACGCAGCCGGCTTTGATTTGGCGTTGCGCGAATTCGGTACTCTTTCGTGGAACGAGGCCTCGGCCCACGCAGTCGATCTGGCCGAACACGGACTGACCGTTGACGAATCTCATGCACGAGCCTTTGCGCGCGCAGCCGCAGAGATGGACCCCGTCTCCGCGCGTGCGTATTTTCCAACGGGAGTTCCCTCCGCAGGGCAAACCTTCAAGCAGACCGACCTGGCTAAGCTCTACCGCCGTCTAGGCAACGAGGGACCAAGAACCTTCTACAGCGGGGATGTTGCATCCAGAATCGTCCGGCAGGTGCAGGCCAACGGCGGTATTCTCTCCGAACAGGACTTGCGCCTTTACGAAGCCACGGCCGTGGAGCCGCTGCGCATCAACTACCGGGGATTCGAGGTAACCACTCCTGCTCCGCCCGCTGCCGGCCTGACCGTCCTGAGCATCCTCAAAACGCTTGAGCAATTCGATCTCAAGAAACTGGCTCCATGGAGCGCGGAGTACTTCGATCTCTTCCTCCAGGCGTCGCGTCACACCTGGGCCGAGCGTGCTCAGTATTTTGGAGATCCCGACTTCGTCAACATTCCCGTGCAGGGACTGCTCTCCGAAGACGCCGCCGTGCGCCGCGCGGAGGCCATTCGCGCCCGGAAGGCGCCGCCCGCTCTGGCCGACAACCACCCAGGACCGCAGCACACCTGCAACGTCATCTCCATCGATGGAGATCATAATGTTGCATCGATCACCGCAACCCATGGCGATGACTTTGGCTCCAGGGTGGTAATTGACGGGCTCGGGCTCGTGCTGGGGCATGGATTGAGCCGCTTCAACTGGAACCCGCCGAACCCGAATTATCCCGCTCCGGGAAAGCGCGTCTACCACAATATGTGCCCGGTGATCATCTATCGGGATGGCAGGCCCTTTGCCACACTTGGACTTCCCGGAGGACAGATGATCGTCTCTGTGACAGCCCAGTTGGTCGTAAGCCTGCTAGACTTCCACGCCACACCGGAGCAAGCGGTGAAGGCCCCTCGTGTTCATGTCACCGGCAACGAGCCAGTTCTTCTCTCTCAACTGGCACCCAACGGCATTGCCGAGGCGCTTACCAGCAAGGGCTACACAGTGAGGACAGGGCGAGTTGGGGGATTTGCCAACGCCGCCATCATAGACCCCGAGAGCGGCGCCCTGTCCGCGGCTACCGATGCCGGACCGGATGGTGCGGCGACTTTATGACGAGCAGTGAGTTCGGAAGTCTGGACCTACCACACGTAAACTGAGATAGGTCCAGATGGCCAAGAACAGAGTCCTTCGATGGGGAAGCAATCCAATTCTCAACTCGCGTTCGCGTGGCGCGGGCTGCTGAAGAACTCGGAACAGGGCGCCAATCCGTCCCTGCAAAGCACGCTCCGCATGAACCTGGTGCAGGCGATGCTCGATGGGCACATTCCTGGAGGGACACGACTCCCATCGACGCGCGAACTGTCGTCTCTTTTGCAAGTGGCTCGCATCACAGTTGTGTTGGTCTATGCGGCGCTCTCCGCTGAAGGACTGCTGATCACCCGTGAGCGCAGCGGCCACTTCGTTCCGCACGGGCTGACCGACAAGCAGAAGGTAACCGAGATTCTGGAGTCGCCGCTCTGGAACAAACCTGACTGGCAAGCGCATCTTCTTCCCTTACCGCAAGGTGAGAAGTGGCTCGAGAAGCCTCGAATCTGGCAAAACTTCCTCTACCCATTCGTCTACGGTCAAATGGATACGAAGCTATTCCCGCTGGCGGAGTGGCGGGAATGCAGCCGCCTGTCGCAGGCCACACCAGATGGCTCTCGTTGGGCCTCCGATGCAATCGATGTCGATGACCCATTCCTGCTTGAGCAGCTCTGCAACCGCATTCTGCCCAAGCGCGGAATCAGCGCCAAGCCAGACGAAGTGCTCATCACGATGGGTTCACAGATGGGAGCATTTCTTCTTTCCGAGTTGATTGTTGGTCCGGGGACTCAGGTGGCCCTCGAAGATCCTGGATACATGGATGGCCGCAACATCTTCCTTCGTCGTGGCGCCCAGATCCTGCCGATTCGTGTGGATAGCGAAGGAGCCGTTCCGCCCGCCAGACTGCAGAAATACTCCTGCTTCTACTGCACTCCAGGCCAGCAGTGCCCGACCGGGGTAACGCTCTCCATGGAGAGGCGCCTCGAGTTGCTCAGCCTGGCGCGTCGCTGCCAATGCCTCATCATTGAGGACGACTACGACGCGGAGACGCAATTTGACGGGCAACCGCAGCCTTCGCTCAAGGCGATGGACAAATCCGGCCACGTCATTTACCTCAGCAGCCTCTCCAAGATATTCGCGCCCGGCCTGCGCATTGGCTACATGGTGGCTGATCGCACCCTGATCGAGCGCGCACGCCATCTTCGCCGTTTAATTCTTCGGCATGCTCCTACCAACAATCAGCGGGCCATGGGGCTATTCATCGCTCATGGACATTTTGAACGCTTGGCGATGCGGCACCGCTCATCTCTGGAACAAAGAGCAGCCCGCATCACGGACGCGCTCCATCGGTACTTGCCTGCATGGCGATTCAACACGCCGCGCAGTGGATCGGCCCTTTGGGTGCAAGGTCAAGCCGGTTGCTCTATGAAGCGCATTGAAGTCGAAGCGCGCAAGAAGAGCATTCTTATCGAGTCTGGCGACGCTTTTTTCCATTCACCGGATCCGCCGCGCAATTTCGCGCGCCTGGCGTATTCCACAATCGATCTGGACCTGATCGAGCCGGGGATACGAATCCTGGCTGGCGTGGCTCGGGAACAAAGACGACAGCCGCGCAGTGCCTGAGTCCGCCTATTCGAACTGGTCCTATTTTAAATCGAAACTGGCGCTATCTGCGCGAGGATTCTCTGTTAAGCTTTGTCTATGTCATTGAGCATCACAAGACGTGAAGAACTTGACCGCCGCCAGGCAGTCGCCCCGCTTGATGCTCGCATTTCAGCCTGTTGTTGTCGCTGATCCCTGTCGACTAAGGCGTGGCGTTCCACTTCCGATTCTTGACCAGATCGTTGATTGAAACCACGCACCCTGCACAACCTGTCTCCTTTTCCATGCCTGCGCTTAAGTTTTGAGGTGCCTGCAGAGGGATAGCGGACGGCAAGTCAGCGTCAAGCAATTCTTCCGGAGCAACATGTTCGCTGCAAGCACTGGTGTCCAGCCTCAGACAAGGCATCTGGTCCGCTCTCTCAAGCTCTTCGATTCCACCATGATCGTTGCAGGCTCGATGATCGGGTCGGGAATCTTCCTGGTGACCGCGGAGATGACGCGCGAGCTGGGAAGCGCCGGTTGGCTGCTGGTGACCTGGGCTATCACCGCTGGGCTGACGCTCGCCGCCGCTCTGTCGTATGGCGAACTTGCTGCAATGCTCCCCCACGCCGGAGGTCAATACGTCTACCTGCGTGAGGCATTCTCCCCCCTCACAGGTTTTCTCTACGGCTGGACACTCTTCCTGGTCATACAAACAGGCATCATCGCGGCGGTGGCGGTCGGATTCGCGCGCTATCTCGGAGTCCTCATTCCGGCCATCTCCGATTCCGCATACCTGGTACAGCCGCTCCGCATCCTGCCTGGATACGCGCTGTCCCTGTCGAGCACGCAGTTGGTTGCCATTCTGGTTATCGCCGCCGTCACCGTCATCAATGTCTTCGGACTTCGTTACGGCAAGCTCGTCCAGAACGTCTTCACCGTCTCCAAACTTGCCGGCCTGGCGCTCGTCATCGTCGTCGGGCTGACCATCGGAGCCAATTCCTCCGCATTCCACATCAACTTCAGCCATCCCTTCGCGATTCAGCCTGAAGCGCTAGCGGCCACAACCACAGGCCTGGCCTCGCGTGCTCCGCTCATCGTTGCGCTCTGCCTCGCACAGGTCGGTTCCCTGTTTGCCGCCGACGCCTGGAACAACATCACTTTCACTGCCGGAGAAGTTGCGAATCCGAAGCGGAACCTGGCTCTTTCGCTTACCATCGGAACCCTACTGGTCATGGTCCTCTACTTCTTTACGAATCTCGCCTACACTACGGTGCTTCCGCTTCCGCAGATTGCCCATGCGCCCGCGGATCGTGTCGGCAGCGCAATGGTGGAGGCGGTAATCCCTGGTGCTGGCGGGCGTATCATTGCCGTTGTAATTCTCATCGCCGCCGTTGGCTGCATCAACGGTATGGTCCTTTCCGGGGCACGGACTTATTATGCAATGGCCAAGGATGGGCTTTTTCCTCCCATCGCGGGACAACTCAATCGCGCCAATGTCCCGGCTGCTTCCCTTCTGCTACAGAGCGGATGGGCCGCCGTTCTGCTGTCGGTCCGGACATACAGTCCTGCCACCAATGCCTACGGCAACCTTTACAGCAGCCTGCTCGACTACGTAATCGCTGCAGCGCTGCTCTTCTACATCGCCACCATCCTCGCGGTATTCCGTTTGCGGAGGACCAGGCCGGATGCCGAGCGGCCCTATCGCGCTCTCGGCTACCCGGTCCTACCAGCTCTCTACATTGCGGGAGCGTCGCTCATCCTTGTTGTTCTCTTCCGCTATCGTACGGCGACCGCAGGACCGGGACTTCTCCTGGTTGCTCTTGGCTTGCCTGTCTACTTTGTTCTGCGCAAGACTCTCCGCCCGTCGGTGGAGAGCGAACCTCTCGTCACGCTCGACGATCAACTGACGGAAACCGCTTGAGGTTATCACTTTGAATCTGTTCTGGTTCATTCCTACCATCGGAGATGGCCGCTACCTTGGCGAGCGCCGCCAGTCGCGCGAAACCAACCTTCCCTACCTGCGCCAGATTGCCACGGCGATCGATGAACTCGGTTATGTGGGCGCGCTCTTGCCAACCGGAACCCTCTGTGAAGACGCGTGGATTGTCGCCTCCAGCATCATGCCGGCAACCAGGCAGCTTAAATTCCTCGTCGCCGTCCGCCCCGGCATCTCTTCGCCAACTTTCGCGGCACGCATGGCTGCAACGTTTGACCGGTTGTCCGAAGGGCGGCTTCTAATCAACGTTGTAGCCGGAGGCGACGCGGACGAAGCCGCTGCAGACGGCGTCTTTGCGAGCCACGACGAACGGTACGAAATCACCGATGAGTATCTCACCGTATGGAAGCAGGTCCTCGCTGGCGGCAAGACCACCTTCAGCGGAAAGCACCTGAGTGTGAGGGACGCGCAGGTATACTTTCCCGCTATTCAGAAGCCCTATCCCCCGCTCTACATCGGGGGATCTTCTGACGCTGCGATCGATGTCACGGCCAAGCACATCGATGTTTATCTCACCTGGGGCGAGCCGCCCGCGCAGGTAGCGGAAAAGATCGCGCGTGTCCGTGCCGCCGCGGCAGCGAGAGGTCGCACCGTGCGCTTCGGTATTCGGCTTCACGTCATTGTCCGGGAGACGTCGGAAGAGGCATGGGCAGCGGCGAATTCGCTCATCCGCCATGTTGACCGGGATACCGTTCTGCGCGCCCAGCAGCGCCTTGACCGCTTCGACTCCGAGAGTCAGCGGCGGATGAGCCAGCTGGTGCAGCAGGGGTCTCCGAATCTCGAAGTCAGCCCCAATCTCTGGACCGGTATAGGCCTGCTTCGCCGCGGCGCGGCAACGGCCCTGGTTGGCGATCCGGCGACCGTGGCCGAACGCATGAATGAGTATGCCGCGTTAGGCATCGATACCTTCATACTGTCCGGCTACCCGCATCTTGAAGAAGCCTATCGAGTCGCCGAGCTGCTCTTTCCGCTTCTGCCTCTCTCTCATGCCGAAGCCACGAGGGTCTTCCGACTTCCCTATCCCGAGGAACTTGGAGGCAGCGAGTTTCGCCCCACCACTGCAGTGGTTGCAAAGGCCTGTTGATTTCCGTTCCTGCCCCGCACGGACTGAAACACGTATTCATTTGGGACTCTGCGCCCCCACACCCGATAAGGAAGACTCGATGAACCTCAGAAAGTTCTCTCCACCGGCCTCATTCGCACTCGCACTTGCAGTTGTCCTCACCTTAACCTCCAGCCATGCTATTGGCCAGGCACCTTCAGCGGATCTCGCGGACTCCATCTACCTCAATGGAACCATCGTTACGGTGAACGACAAACAGCCGACTGTGGAAGCCATCGCGGTACGCGGCGGTAACATCCTCGCTGTCGGAACCAAGGCCGAGGTTCTCTACCACAAAGGATCCGCCACGCGCGTCATCGACCTCCAAGGCAAGACACTGCTGCCTGGATTCGTCGACGGGCACTCGCACTTCGGCGGAAACGTCTTCGCCTGGGGATCGCCCACACTATATCCGCCACCGGTAGGCACCGTCGAGAGCATTGCGGACATTCAGAAGATCCTCCGCGACTACATTGCTCAAAAGGACATTCCTCCCGGCCAGGCCGTGTCTGCTTCCGGCTATGACGATTCTCTGCTGAAGGAGCGCCGTCATCCCAATCGAGCCGACCTCGATGCCATCACCACCGATCGCCCGCTCTGCTTGCACCACGTCTCCGGGCATCTAGTCACGTGCAACTCCGCTGCATTCAAGCTTGCCGGCATTACCCGCGACACGCCGGATCCGCCGGGAGGCAGAATCTTCCACGATCCCGCGACAGGCGAACCCTCCGGTGTTCTGGGCGACCGCGCATCTGGACTCATCGGCAGAATCTTTCCTCCACGCTCCCTCGAAGATGCAAAGAAGAACTTCGACGCGGTGCAGCAGTACTACGCCTCCTTTGGCTACACTACCGTCCAGGAAGGCGCCACCAGCGGGGCGGTCGTGCGCCTGCTCCGCGAAGAGAATGAGGCGGGCAACCTGAAGCTCGACGTCATCTCCTATCCAACCGGACTCGATGTGGACAGGACCATCGCCGACCAGGGCATCAAGATCGGCAAGGAATACGACCGCCATCTCAAGTTCGAGGGCGTCAAGTTCTTCGGCGATGGCTCTCCGCAAGGCAAGACAGCATTTCTTCGCGAGCCATATTTCCACCCTCCTGCAGATGCCGACGCCGAATACCACGGCCTCGCTCTCCTCACGCAGGATCAGTTTAACGCCGCCTACGACAAGGCCTTCGCGCACGGTTGGCAGGTTCAGACGCACTGCAACGGCGATGCCTGCATCGATCGCCTGCTGACGGCCGTTGCACTGGCCGAGAAGAAGTATGGACCTGGCGACTGGCGGCCCGTTGTCATCCACTCGCAGGTGGTGCGTCGCGATCAACTCGACAAATACGTTGACCTCAAGATCGTTCCGTCCTACTTCGAAGCCCACACTTTCTACTGGGGCGATTGGCATCGCGATGAAACCCTTGGCCCGGCGCGTGCGCCCTTCATCTCTCCGCTCCACACATCTCTCGACAAGGGAATCGTCTTCAGCATCCACTCAGACGCGCCGGTTACTCCTCCCAATGCGCTCTTTCTCTACTGGGCTGCGGTCAATCGTCTTACGCGCAGCGGCAAAGTTCTAGGGCCCGCGGAGCGGGTGGATGCTCTCACCGCCCTCAAAGCTCTTACCATCTGGCCTGCCTATCAGCAGTTCGATGAGAAGATCAAAGGCACGCTCGAGCCTGGAAAGTATGCGGACTTCGTCGTTCTTGCGGAGAATCCTCTCACTGTTGACCCGCTGCATATCAAGGACATTCAGGTTGTCGAAACCATCAAGAACGGCGAGACGCTGTGGAAGCGAGGCGCCGTTGCAGCTCACTGATCGTGTCACACGCCTCAACTGGGTCTCGAAGGAGGAAACCAGCATGACCGGCACTCGCTTCCAGGCCGCAGGCAGATTGTTCGCCGTGGCTCTGCTTTTCGCATCCATACAACTTTCGTCGGAGGAACAGCCCAAGGCGGATACGCCTGCGGCCGCCCAGTGGTTTGCGCACATTCAATACCTCGCCAGCGACGATCTGAAGGGCCGCCTGATTGGGACAACAGAGTATCTCCAAGCCGTCGACTACGTGGAGCGGCAATACAAGGCAATCGGGCTCAAGCCGGGCGGAACAGACGGCTATCGTCAGCCTGTTCCCTTCGATCAGATCGAGGTGGATACGGCTGCCTCATCGCTGTCGATCGAGCAGGATGGGCAGGCAAAAACTTTCGCCATCGGCAGCGAGGCAATTCTCAACGCACACGCCAACGGCAATTCCACCGTTAACGCGGGGGCCGTCTTTGCAGGCTACGGGCTCTCCATCCCCTCCAGACACATAGACGATGTGTCCGGTCTCGATCTGAAGGGCAAGGTGGCCGTCGTTCTTGGGGGCAGTCCCTCATCGTTACGCGGACCGCTCAAGGCATACTTTCGCACGCCAATTGAGCGATGGCGCGCACTTAAGGCCGCCGGAGCCATCGGCGTCATCATCATCCCTGAACCGCCGAACCGCGCACCCAATGCGGGGCCGCAACAACCACGCGCTGGTTTCGCTCGTCCCACCTATCTGATAGCGGACGCGACACTCGACCCCCTACGGGGCGCGCAACTGAACGCATCGATTCCGATTGCTGCGGCGTCCGTTCTGTTCAAGGGCTCCGGGCACACGCTGGAAGAGTTGGAAGCTCTGTCCGCGGAAGGAAAGCCCCTTCCGCATTTTCCGATTCCCGGAGTAATTCACGCTTCCGTTGTGGTCAAGCAACTCAACCACTTCGACGCCCCGAATGTTCTTGGAGTCCTGGAAGGCAGCGATAAGAAGCTTAGAAAGCAATACGTCGTCGTGAGCGCTCATCTCGATCACCTCGGCGTAGGCAGGCCGGTCGATGGGGACAGCATTTACAACGGCGCCATGGATAACGCCAGCGGCGTGGCCTCTCTTCTGGAAATTGCCAAGGCCATCGCCGCCGGGCCGCGTCTGCGGCGCTCAATCCTCTTTCTAGCGGTCACCGGCGAGGAGGAGGGATTGCTCGGCTCGAAGTATTTCGTTGCCCATCCGACCGTGGCACGTGACCAGATCGTCGCGGACATAAACATGGACATGGTCTTGCCGCTGTTTCCGCTTCGCTATCTCGAGGTGCAGGGCCTTGGCGAGTCCACGCTCGGCAACGATATCCGCGCTATCGCCCAACTGAACGACATCGAGGTCCAGTTCGACAAGCAGCCCGACGAGAACCGCTTCATCCGCTCGGATCAAGCCAGCTTCATTGCTCATGGAATCCCGGCTGTCGCCTTCAAGTTCGGCTGGATTCCTGACTCGCCCGAGCAGAAAACCTTCAACGACTTCGTCAAAAACCGCTACCACCATCCGTCGGACGATGTAGCGCAGCCTGTGGACAAGGAGGCTGCCGTGTCCTTCGACAAGGTAATTCAGGACTTGACGGTGCGCGTTTCGGACGCATCGACGAAACCCGCGTGGTATCCGGAGAGCTTCTTTGCCCATGTCGAACAGCCATGATGCTTCAAGCTCTGAGCCCACACGATCTCACCTGAACGAGCGGTACCTATTTTGAAATAGGAGGATAGGGCAGGTTTACACAAGGGGACAGGAAATCCTGTGAACCAGCCCGGACATCTATGGCCAGTAATCTAAATCCGGAAGTCGCCGCGCTTCTCAGCCGCTCCGGCACCTTGAATGTGCTTACTACCGTGGACGATCGCGGTATGCCGCACACGGTGCCAGTTGCATCCTTGCGCGTCGGCGAGGATGGCAACCTTGTGCTGCTCGAGCTGCTGGAGTCGTCGCGAACCAGCCGCAATCTGATCAGAAGCCTCTGGTACGACCGGCCGGTCAGTGTCCTGATCGTCGGCTCCAATCGAGAGACATACCAGATCCATGGGCTGCCCTTGAAGACTTATGTGAGCGGGCCTGTCTACCAGCGTGAGTATGTCGCTATCCGCAAGCGCCTGGGCGATGTGGATCTGGCAGCCGTGTGGATCATTCGGCCGGACCAGATTCACGACGAATCGCATATCGCTCGTCAAAGACAGGAGCGCGACCTGCATCCCTTTTTCGCGCATCTCGATCGCCTGGTCAAGGTTTCATGAACGGAGAGAGCATTGAACGCACCACAGTTTGCGAGGGGACCCGGTGACCCAGCAACAAATAGATAGCGTGACCGCGAATGGATTGGGAACAAACGGACCTTCGACCGCGGATGGTCTGTGCGATTCCAGCATTCGCCCTGTGGCGTTTGCTTCCGGTGAATCTTCTTTCAAGAAGGAGCATTCGTTCGGACCTTTACTTCAGCCGCACTCTATACAGATTGCGGAAACCGATGAGGAGATCCTCTCGACTTACGATGCGATGCGCAATCTGCATCCTGAAATCCCCAGGGAAGATTATCTCTTCCGCGTGCGCCTTCTCGAGAGCGAACAGAACTACACGATTGCAGCTCTAAGGATCGATGGCCGAGTCGTATCCGTAGCAGGTTTTCGACTCTGCCGCTCCCTGGGCTGGGGGAGATTTCTCTACGTAGACGATCTCGTCACCGATGCGGAGGATCGGTCCACGGGTTGCGGTGGATCCCTCTTTGCCTGGCTTGTCCAACGTGCGAAGGATGAAAACTGCACGGAACTACGCCTTGATTCGGCGGTCTTCCGAACCCGCGCACATCGCTTCTATTTTCTGCAACACATGGATATTGCCTGTTTTCACTTTCGAATCGCGATCGCGCAGAAGTGACTGCGCGGAAAATGACTTTCCAGGAGAGGCAAGACGCAAGTATGAGTCGAACAAGCATTCAGCAGGAGTTGAGCTTTGCCGAGGTTGTCCAGAAGTATACGGATGTTCCAAGGCTGATTGCACTCAAGATCGACGCGCAACGGCGCGGCGTTCATTACACCACGAGCGCGCTTGAGCATGTGGACGAATCGCGCGACCAGATGCGGGGTAAGTGCCTCTTTGGATCGCGCGATGCTGCCCTGGCCAACGTGCCGGAGTCGCTGATTCTGCGCGACGGCACTACGATTCTGACCGACCAGACACCGCTCGAAAAGAACCCGTACCTCGTGGATTGGTCCGGCGGCCGATTCGTTCTGCGGAGCGATGAGTTTGAGGAAGAGGTCGATCTATGGCCCCGGCCTGCCTACTATGGCAAGCACACCAGCCGCGGCACGCCTATGGAGCACGTCATGACGGTGCGTCCCCAGCGGCTCAACCTCTGCGTCTCAGGTTTCTGCCACTTCTGGACAGACAAGAAAGGCTGCCAGTTCTGCGACATTGTCGAAAACCTCAAGCAGCAGAAGGCCGAGTGGGGTGTGCCCACCTATCTCCATCCTGAAGATGTGGAAGAGACACTGCGAGAGGCATTGCGTGAGCCGGGACGGTTCACAAATATCTGCTTGACCGGGGGCAGCGATATGCACGGCGAGGCGCCGTTCGACAAAGAGGTCGACCGCTACGTCGAGATTCTTCAACACATCGGACGGGTCTTCGAGCCCAGGAAGTTCCCCAGTCAACTGATAGCTACGGCATTCACCGAGAATCAGTTGATGCGGCTATGGGAAGAAACCGGCCTCACCAGCTACACGTCGGATATCGAGGTGCTGAACGAGCGCCTCTTCGATTGGATTTGCCCCGGAAAGGCAAAGTGGGTTGGCTATCGGGAATGGAAGCGAAGGTTGATCGCGGCCGTCGATATCTTCGGCCGCGGAAATGTCGGAACTGGAGTTGTGGCTGGTGTCGAAATGGCCAGGGCCCACGGCTTCGCATCCGAAGACGAAGCGCTCAAGGCAACTTTGGAGGAGGCCGAGGACCTTGCCGTCAACGGCGTCACAACCGTCTACATGGTTTGGGTCCCGCGGCCCGGTTCCTCATTCAGAGATCAGTCTTCGCCGTCGCTCGAGTATTACGTGCGATTGGCCAAGGGACTCCATGACCTTCGCGTCAAGTACGCACTGCGGGTCGACTTCGATGACTATCGTCGTTGCGGCAATCATCCCGATTCCGATCTGTCGCGGCTGCTCGACTAGGTTCTGGTCGCCTGGTTGAGGCAGAGCCATTTCAAGGACTGTAGGCTTGGGAGTTTCAGAAGGAGCCGTTCAAACAAAGATGGGGAACGAGAAGCAGCAAGCAAATCGAATCGGGTGGGGGCCGCGGCTCTGGCGCTTGGCCAAAGCCGCGGCCTCGCTCCCGCTTCCCGTCAAAGTTCTCAGTCTGTTGGCTCTTGGACTAACCCTCGGCATCTTGTTCCCTAATAGCTCCTTTGTCCGTGCAATCTATCTAAGCGGCACCTACTTTCCGCGAACGATTGTCACGCTCGCCGCGTTGTTGGTCTTTCAGCTTCTCACCGCGGCAACCGCAAAATTGATTCTCTATCACAAGGAACGCGCAGGACGGCTCTTCGCGCGGATACTGGCTCTCTACGCTGTCATGGGAGTGGTCTCGCTTATCTACGCGGCGGGATGGCTTGCTGTTTTTTCCGGCCTGCCTTTGTTCCTGCCAGACGTACCTCTGCCAACTCCCATCGAGTGGTTCAAACAAATCGGCACAACCCTGGTTACGATCTTCTCGCAGCAACCCCTGCTGCAGGCTCTTGGCGGAGGCATCCTGGCCGGCTGGTTGACTGCGAGCATCCCAGCCCTGCATCGCGCGGCGCACGGGTTCATTGCCGCGGGAGACCTTATCCTCACCGGTTTCCGCAAGATTCTCTGGTACTACCCCATCATGATCGGCTGCCTGGCCATCGGCATTCCCTTGAAGTTTGGCAATCGCGGCCTTGCTCTTTATGGCGAATGTGCATTTTGGGACATGATTGTGATCTGCGCCTGGTGCCTGGCGATGATCCTCTTCTGCAAGGTCGTTACCAAGCGGTCCTGGGGCCAGATACTCGCCTACTACGGAAGCGTCTGGCCTACAGGCTTTGGTACCGGAGGCTCGTACGACACGTTGGCGGTAAATCTGGTCTCGGCCGAAAAGGACCTCGGACTCAGGCCAGAGACCGCGGAGATATCCATCGTCTTTGGAACCGTTCTGAACAAGAACTGCGCCACGATGTCGGTCCTGATCGTCACTGTCATTGTCGCCCGGCTGCTTTCCATCCCCATCTCTCTGTTCGAGCTGGCTCTGCTGATTCCACCCGTTGCCATCCTCGGATTTGAAACCCCCGGCATTCCTGGCGGCGCCGGCTATTTCATGTCGCCCATCCTGGCAGTCCTTCTGCACGTACCCAACCCCGCTCTGTGGGTCACGACATTTGTCTCAATGTATAGCGGATTGATCCCGATGTTCAGCACCGCGGGGAACACGACCGACGACGGCGTGGTCGGAGCATTGCTCGAGGATTGCTTCAACGATGGAAGGGCGCTGCCAAGCGAGGCCGCTCTCCACAATGAGAGTGCAGTAGGTGCGAGATGACGCTGAGAAAAGCAACCGGGCTGATTCTTCTGGCGGCCGGCGCATGGGCGCTCCTCGCTCCGCAGGCAAACCTTGGCCTGCCGGAGCTTCGCTGGATGGCTCGCAGCATTTTCCCAGGCGAAGCGCTGGTTGGTATTGCGCTCCTTGTCGTGTCGCAATTCCTGCTGGGCAGGGTGCCGGACAGGAATGTGGCCGAAGAGCAGGTCTTGCCCAAGCGGGCCGGCTCTTGAGCGGGGTTGTTCTTTTGTCGAAGTTCGCAGAGCGCGGAAAGCCCTTAGCGGTCATGAAAGGAGATAACGATGTTCTACAAGATTCCCGATAACTTGCCGTCCGAGTTGGAAGAACTAGATTCCTACATCGCCCGCTACCAGCGCGGCGAAATTGACGCCGCCACGTTGAAGGTGCGCCGCGTGCCCTTCGGCTGCTACGAGCAGAGGGAGGACGGCACCTACATGGTGCGCATTCGCACAACCGGCGGAGCGCTCACTCCGCATCAGTTGCGCACTATTGCGGAGATATCCGCTCGCTATGGAAGCGAGTCGATTCACATCACCACTCGCCAGGAGTTCCAGGTTCACGACGTTGCGCTCGGCAATGTTTTGCCTGTCATGAGAGAACTGTTGCAGGTTGGACTTGCGGCGCGAGGCGGGGGCGGCAATACCGTTCGCAATGTCCTGATCTCTCCGGAAGCGGGAGTCGGATTCGACGAAGTCTTCGATCCCAGCCCTTATGCCTTTGCCCTGGCCAGCAGGCTCATTGCCGAGCCCGATTCATGGCTGCTCCCGCGCAAGTTCAAGATCGCCTTTTCCAACTCGCCGGCCGATACCTCGTACGCCGAGTTCAACGACCTTGGCTTTGTGGCGCAGATCCGCGAGGGGAACAAGGGATTCAAGGTATATGTTGCCGGCGGACTGGGAACCAAGCCGCAGGTTGGGCATCTCCTGCACGAGTTCGCTCCCGCGGAGGATGTCTATGTTATTACCACCGCCATCAAGCGCCTCTTCGACAAGCATGGCAACCGCAAGAATCGCCACGCGGCCCGCCTCCGATTCCTGTGGAACACGTTCGGTGAGGAACGCTTCCGCCAACTCTATGAAGAGCAGTTGCAACTTGTTCGAGCCGGGAGCCCGGCTGCCTTGCTGATCGAGGACGTGCCGCAATCGAGCACCCTTCCGCCGTTTCCTCCGGCCGAAGATCGGTCCGCGGAGTTTGCACAATGGAGAGAACGATTTGTCGAGCTCCAACCGCAGCCAGGCCTGGTTTCCGTCTCGGTTCCCGTCTTCCTCGGCAATCTGACAAATGAACATGCAATCCGGCTGGCAGAGTTTCTTGAGCTACTTGGAAACTATGTGCTGCGCGCAGCCTTCGGCCAAAACCTGCGTCTGCGCAATATCCCAGAGAGCTATCTTCCCAATGTCTTCCACGTTGTACGGAAGATTTCCGAGCTTGCTTCAGCGCCGCGCCTGCTTGGCAACTCCATCTCCTGCACGGGCGCAGATACCTGCAAGCTGGGAATCTGCCTCTCCAAAGGCGCGCTTTCGGCGACCGTCGAGCGGCTCAGGGAATCCGCGCTGGATCTAAATGGCATCCCCGATTTCCGGCTCAATCTATCCGGTTGCCCGAACACCTGCGGCCAGCACATGTTGGCCGACCTTGGATTCTTCGGCAATGTCGGGCGCAAGAAGAACGAGCAGCAGATGTTTCCCTCCTATGCGGTGGTTGCGGGCGCGGAGATTGGGGAGGGCAAGGCGAGATTGGCGCGGCAGATCGATCGCGTCAGTGCGCGCGACCTCCCAGCGTTCGTTGAGGAAGTACTGAAGCTCTGGGTGGTCCAGAAGAACGATTATCCATCCTTTGCGGCATATGTAGACGCGGAAGGCGCACAGGAGATCCGCGGCGTCGCCAGCCGTTTTCGTGAGATCCCGGCCTACAGCGAAGACCAGAGCTACTACCGCGACTGGGGGGCAAAGGAGCCATTCTCGCTGGTGGGAAAGGGCGTGGGCGAATGCTCGGCCGGGCTGTTCGACCTGATCGAGGTCGACCTGAAGAGCGCTAGACAATTGCGAGAGGACTACCGCACAGGGGACGCACGGGACGAGGAAGCGATTTACGCCATCAGCCTACTCAGCGCGCGCGCCTTGCTCATTACCCGCGGTATCGAGGCGCCCACCGACAAGGCTGTCTTCGAGAGTTTTCGTAAGCACTTCATTCAGGCGGGCCTCATCGACAAGCACTTCGAGGCTGTGATCGCGGCTGCGGAAGAAAGGGATGGAGAAGCTCTAAGCCAGTTGGAGGAAGAGGTCTTCGGGTTGCTCCACGCGGTCGAGGCGCTGTATCGCAGCATGGACAATTCACTCCGCTTCCCCGCAGAGGCTGTGAAGTAGATGACACTTCGCCGCCCCATCTGGAGACCTCGAGGCAAAGCTGGACAACCGCTGTCCACTCCGCGATGTCAGTGCCCGTGATTGCGCACCTAAATGACTCTTGAATTCAAGTCTCTGCCGGGCAACTGCTCGCTCTCACGCCGAGGATCGTTATGAAAAGAATTGTTGCTGCGCTGCTCCTGTTAACCGGTATGGCCCACGCGGCGCCGGAGAAACACATTACATCCCCAACGGAAGCGTTCGGCTTTCAGCCTGGGACAGATCGGAAACTTGCAGACTGGAAGGAATTGACCACCTACTTCAAGAAGCTGGGTTCCGAATCGAACCGCGTGCGTTACGAGGAGGTAGGCAAGACGACCGAAGGCCGCCCCTTCATCACGGTGACCATCTCGTCTCCGGACACCATCGCCCATCTTGCTCGCAACAAAGAGATTCTGCGCAGGCTCGCGGATCCACGCATCACAACGCCTGAGGAAGCCAAAAACTTCATTGCAGATGGAAAGACCGTTCTGGTCGTCACCTGCAACATTCACTCGACGGAGATTGCCAGTTCACAGAGCGCCACGGAGTTCGCCTACCAGTTGGCTACGGGGAATTCTCCCAGGATTCGCACGATCCTGCAAAATGTCATCATTGTGCTCGTTCCTTCGTTGAATCCAGACGGGCAGCAACTGGTCGTGGATTGGTACAAAAAATACCTCGGTACGCCCTACGAAGGGAGCAATCCAGTCGTCCTGTGGCATCACTACACGGGCCACGACGACAACCGCGACTGGAGTTCCTTTACCCAAGTGGAGACACGGCTCGCCGTGGAGAAGGTGATCAATCCATGGCATCCGCAGATTCTCTACGACCTTCACCAGATGGGATCGAATGGGCCGCGGATTTACTTGCCGCCGTGGGTCGATCCGATCGATCCCAACGTCGATCCGATCCTGGTCGAGTCGATGAATGCGCTGGGCGTGAACACCGCGCTGGAGATCGGTGAGACCGGCAAGCAGGGCGTCCTGGTTCATGGCGTGTACGACTTCTGGTCGCCCCTTCGAGACTACATTGCACTGCATAATGGCCTGCGCATCCTCACCGAGTCGGCGAGCGTGAACATTGCATCGCCCATCGACATTCCATTTGAACGGTTGGATCGCGGGATCGGCTATGATGCGAAGGTCGCGGCCTGGAACTTTCCCGATCCCTGGAAGGGTGGGCATTGGACCCTGAAGGACATCGTCGACTACCAGATCGACGCCTTCTTCTCCATCGCCAACAACGCAGCAATCTTTCGCGAACGATACCTTTCCAACTTCTATCAGGTTGGTCTGCGCGCGCTCAACCACAAGGACTGGCCTTATGCCTATGTGGTCCCCGCCGGACAAGCCGACTCAGCATCGATTGCGCGTCTGATCAACATCCTGCGTATTGGCGCCGTGGACGTGGAAGAGGCATCGGCGGAGTTCGACGCGGATGGCAAGCACTACGCACGCGGGAGCTATATTATCCGCCTGGCGCAACCCTACGGCGCCTTTGCCAAGACAGTGCTGGAGATCCAGCATTATCCCAACATTCCGGAGTACCCCGGCGGACCCTTGCAGCGTCCTTACGACGTGACAGCACAGACGCTCCCCTTGCTTTTTGGGGTTGCCGCGCTACCGGTCGATACTCCATTCACCGTCGCCACCAGCAAGGTCGACGCCGCAAAGCCCGCGACTGGACACTTTACACCATCGACGAATGGGGCCGGCTACCTTATTTCCGATCGCACCAACAGCAGCCTCTACGCGCTTTTCGCCCTTCTCAAAGGCGGTGTGCAGGCCTATCGGCTCACGGGTGTAGGCGCGGAACCAGGAACAATTTACATTCCGCGGCAGGAGGGCCTTGATACGCGGCTTGCCGCGATTGCGGAACGGTTCCCGGTCGACATCGATCCTGCGCCATCGGCTCCTTCGGGAAGCGCACTGCTCGTCCATCTTCCGCGCATTGCGCTCTATCAAAGTTGGGTTCCTTCTATGGACGAGGGTTGGACGCGCTGGATCTTCGACCAGAATGGCATTCCCTACACGAGGGTGGTCGATGCCGACATCCGCAAGG
>Ga0326727_10004463_pt1 | contig 42041 bp, 30 predicted proteins | sample MB2enrmetagenome_FD_207643 | JGI IMG/M metagenome (GOLD analysis project Ga0326727, IMG submission 207643) | Lab enriched peat soil microbial communities from McLean, Ithaca, NY, United States - MB29MY | ecosystem: Environmental > Terrestrial > Soil > Wetlands > Peat | place: USA: New York...
TGATAGGCCTGAAAAATGAAACCGACGCGGCTGTTGCGCAGTTGGGCCAGGGCGCGGGCGGGGAGCTTGAGGAGATTGACGCCGTCAAAAAGAATTTCTCCCTGGTTGGGCAAATCCAGGCCGCCCAACAAATGGAGCAGCGTGCTTTTGCCCGCGCCGGAAGCGCCGCGCAATGCCAGAAATTCGCCGCGTTGCACGGTCAGATCAAGGCCGCGCAGCACGTCCAGGCTGCGGCCGCCCATGACGTAGGCCTTGTGCAAGTTGCGGGCGGCCAGCATGGCCGGGCCGTTGGCCGTGTCATTCATGGCGCAGGGCCTCCACGGGTTGCAGGCGGCTGGCCTTCCAGGCGGGAAACAAACCGGCCAGCACGCAGGCGGCAAACGCCGTGCCGCAGATGACCAGAACGTCCGGGGTTTGAATCGAGGCCGGCAAATCATAGACATGATAAATGGACGCAGGCAGCAAGTCCGTGTGTGTCACCTGCCGCATGAGGGCCAGAAACGGGTTGCGATAGTGCAAGGCCAGCATGCCGGCGGCAAAGCCCAGTCCCACCCCCAGCATTCCGACCACAATGCTTTGGCTCAGGAACAGGCACAAAATCTGCCGGTTGTTGGCGCCGAGGGCTTTGAGGATGCCGATTTCGCGCGTTTTCTGGACGACAAATGTAATCTGATAACTGACGATGCCGAACGCGGCCGCGATCATGATGAAAAACAGCAGGAAGAACATCATGTTTTTCTCCGTGGCCAGGGCATTGAAAATGTCCGGGCTTTCCTCCTGCCAGGTCCGCACGGTCAAGCGGTTGGCCGAGGCGGCCCGCAATTGCCCGGCGACTTCATCCGCTTGGAACGGATCGCGCAGCTTGACCTGCAAGGCTTGGGCGGAATTTTCCGGCAGGGCCAGGAGTTCGCGCGCGTCCTCCAGCGAAGCGACGATGAATTGATTGTTGAAATCGGGAAAGCCCACGTCAAAAATGCCGCGCACGGTAAAATCCTCGCCCACTGTGACCTCGGCATTGGTCTTGCCGGTGGTGGGGTCCATTTTTTGCAGGCTTTTCCACGACCAGATGGCGACGCGGTCGCCCACGGCGAGGCCGTTGAAGGCGGCGTAACCGCAGCCAACGACCAACCCTTTGTCGCTGAGGTCAAAAGCGCCGCTTTTGATGCTGCCGGGCAGGACATTGACCGTGCCGACGGTGGCGGGGTCCACGCCGGCCAAATAGGGGGCGGAGGGGATGGGGTTGCCGGTTTCCGGTTCGGTTTTGACCAGGACCTGGCTGTGGATAAAGGGGGATGTTCCGACGACGTTTGCATTGGAGGAAATGAGTTTCATGGCCGCCCGGTGGTTGGTGAAAGAGTCGTCGCGGTCGGTTGGGAAGACGGTCAAATGGGCGTTGAAGCCCAAAATGCTGTCGCGCCATTCCTTGTCGAACCCGCTCATGACCGAAATGACGACGATCAAGACGGCCACGCCCAACAAAACAGCGACAATGGAAATGAGGGTGATCACCGAGACAAAAGTCCGGCGCGGCCGCAAATAGCGGAGGGCTAAAAAGGCCTCAAAAGGCAACCTTGACATGCCCAAGGAGACTACGGTTGCGCGGGCCGGGTGTCAACGAGGCGGCGAGGCGGGTGCATTATTTGGATGGCGGCTTCCGGCTCTTAATCCTAATCCTAATCTTAATCTTGCTCCATCCTCAGAGAGGAAGATTAAGATTACGATTAAGATTAGGAGCATGAAGCCTTATGAAGCTCCAGCTTCAACGGCATTTCATGGGCGGCGAATTGGTTTTGCATTCAGAATGGATCGCGCGGAAGGGCGCGCCAAAACGGCCGTAATCAAATTTGTTGGTGCTGAATTGGTCCAGCCCCAAAATCCGAAGATACCGGTATTTTAAAACCACGGTCCCGTCTGCATCGACTTTCTCCGGCACACCATAGACGAGGGCCAGCTTGCCCGGCCCGGCATACTGTTCAGCGTTTTCGGCGGAGGCGCCCCGGCCTGTTTTGTCCAAGCGCCATTGGGCGCGAAAGAGGCCCTCGCCGCGGGGGGAAACAAACAGTTCGACACCGCGCCCGTTATTGTACTGGACCCCATTGAAGTAGTGGTGCTCGAAAACGGTGTCCGCCACGATCCTGCCGCTCTCGTCCTCGTCGCGCGCGTCGGTGCTGCGAATGATGCCAGCCCACACGACCCCCTTGCCGGCATAGGTGGCGGGGTCTTTGCGGAGGTCGTCAGGATAAACATCCAGGCGATCGCGGGCGAATTCAATCTGCTCCGGTTTGGTGACGGGCTGATAAGACTCGTTGCCAGCACGGGGACCATTGGAAACGCAGGACACAAGGACGGTGAGCGCGAAAAATGCCGCGACAAAAATGCGAATCATAAAATGTTGTTGTTTGGACAGACTCGGAATCATGGCCGTCAGACTAGCCGATGCCGGGTTCCGCTGCCACCATTCTTTTCACAGACCGTAAACAAGAATCCTCAAGGTGCCGGGAATCATCGGGGGGCGCCTTTGGCCCTCGACGGGCGGACCGAATTTGGCCGCCGGAAGATAAATCCTGTGGGTTTTTGGATCCAGCGCCATCGTTCTGGCGCTGCGCTCCGTCTTCAACGTCTGCACCACGGTGAGCTTGTCGGGCGCGTCTTCATGCGCAATCGTTGTCGTTCCGTCACGGCATGAGCTGAAGGCCAGTTGCGTTTCCGGATCGAAAGCGCAGGCATCGACCCCGTCGCCAATCGGCACCGAAGCAATCACTTTGCCGTCCGTGCTGTCCATCATCACCATTGTTTTGCTCCCGCCGCAGCCAATGAACAGCCGGTGATGGGCCGTGTCAATGGCCATGCCGGAACCCTCCTCGCCGGGAGCGATGGGCCAGTTGTTCACGACCTTGTGCGTCGCGGTGTCGATCACAACCACCTCGTTTTTGTCTTCGAGATTGTCGTAAACACGGCCCGCCCCCGGATCAGCCGCGGCAAATTCCGGCCTGCCGCCGAGCGGGATGGTGGCGACAACCCCGCCGGATTTGGCGTCAATGACCGTGGCCGACTGGCCGCGGCCGTTGAACATGTAAGCTTCCTGCCGGCCCGGCTCGTAAAGCATTCCGTCCGGATTCCGGCCGGTGTCCACCTTGGAAAGGATTTGCAGGGTTTTTAGATCGACGATGGCGGCCTTGTTTTCCCGGCCGTCACTGACAAAACCGCGCCCCAGTTCCGGCGCCGGAGCCAAGCCGTGAACGCCCGGGGTATTGGTGATTCTGCCGACTACTGTGTCAGCGGCGAGATCGACCACGACAACTTCCGCGCCGTGGCTCATGTAAAGACGGCGGGCCGACGGGTCCACGGACAGATAATCCCAACCGCCTTCGCCGCTGATGGGAATTTCCTTCAAGAAGTGATACGACCCTTGCGCGCCGCAAGTCGCCGCGGTGAGGAGTCCCAGGGCGGTGAGCGCGATCAGGCCGCGAACAGAATGAGATTTTTGTTTCATACAGAACAATGGTTAACACGCCCAAAACGGCACTCCAGAAAAATTCAAAAATATTTTCACATGGACAGCATTTGTCCAAGTGCCTGCGCTAAAGTGGCCGGCAATATGAATACGTATCAAATGGAACTGAGTCTGAAAGCCAGGCAAATGCGCGCGGCGGCGGGGCAAAAGCAACGGCGTCAGCAGCGGGCGCAATGGTGGTTCGGCCAAATGCGCCGGGTGGTGGCCGCGTCGCTGGAATGGAAGCCGCAGAAGATTCAAGGCTGAAGGAAGAAGGCAGAATTAAGAAGTCAAAAAAGGCGCCGCGGTTCGACTGTTGGCTGCTTTTCGTGTTTCTTAACTCTAAATTCTTGCTTCAGTCGCTTCTGGTCTGCAACGGCTTTCGCATCTTTTTATGCCGCCACCACAGAACCAACGGGAACAAACAAATCAAGCTCAGCCAGCCGGCGTAGCGCACGGCAACCTGTGCCATTCGGAAAAAACCGCTGTTCGTGAAGAATGCCCCGGCAGCGGCATCGTTGGCGTGTCGCGCCGACGCGACGCCGCCCATGGCGAAGTCATGGGCGACAGCCACGCCGCCTTGCGCGCCCAACCAGGCAAATACGCAGCCGCCAAAAGCCTGCCAGCCGGCGGCCATCCCGCCGATCGCCCACAGTCCCAAGCTGAACCCTCCAAAAGTGACTAATCCAATGGCAAAACCGCCAAGCGTCAAAAGACCGACAGCGAGGCCGCCGAAGCTGATCGGGGCAATCGCCAGCCCGCCAAACGCGAAGATCGCGCCCACGGCCGAATCACCCGCGGCAATCCACGCCTTGACCGGCCCTCGTTCAAGTCCGCCGCGAAAGCGGATGTGAACCAACGGCAAGCCAAGCACACTGTGTTTGCTGCGATACTCGAATACCGGCACGGATGCGGGCGCTGGACGGCCATCGGTTATCTCCTGTTGGCCGATTTTCCGCAGACACCGCTGCATCCAAACCGTGAGCGCCGCGATAATGACAAGGTAAGCCACCCCAACCCCAAGCAGCAGTCCGGCATACAGGATCGGACGAGTCTTGAGCAGCAATTGGCCCCCCAGAGTGATAGACAAAACAGCCACGACGAAAACCACGATGCATTTGACGAGGATGCGATAGTATTGGGTTATAAATTCGCGTCGCTGTGGGGACCGTGCGCCCTCCCGGTCGAGCCGGTAGCCAAAGTAGAGGCTGAAGAAAATGAAAACAGGTCCAAGGATCGCGTTGCACAGCCCGGCCAAACCGGCCGACTTCGCCAAAACACCGCCCTTGGCCGCGGTCGCTCCGACGGCTGCCGCCTTGGCGGAGGTTGTCATTACCAGCAAGGCGGCCAGCACACCGAGAGTGAACGCTTTGCCCGGACTGGTTTGCTCCAAGGCCCCTTCCACAAACGCCAGCACTTGTTCTTGCAGCAGATTCCGCCCGCGCGAAAGGCGTTGCCTGACCGCATCCTGAGTCAACTCCAACGCTTCAGCCACACGCTCAACGGATTGGTGCTCGCGGTAAAACAAGACGAGCGGCTCGCGATACGTTTCGGGAATGCGCTCCAACGAACGCCAAAGAATGGCTTCTTCCTCCTTGCCAATCATGTGGTCGGGAGGAAGCGGCTCGTGCGACGGAGATTCATTGGCGTCTTCCAACGGCCCGGCGGCGTGAACCGGTTCGCGGCTGTCCCGCCGGAGTGTTTTGCCGATAAGATTCCGAGCGATGCCGCACAACCAGGCTCGCAATTTCACCGGCTCGCGAAGTTCCGGCAGGTGCTTCCAGGCGGTCACGAATGTCTCCTGCGCCAGGTCTTCGCTCCGGGTCAGGCTGCCGGTGGCGCTGTAAGCCAGCGAACAGATCAGAGACTGGTGGCGGGACACAATCCGCCCAAACGCGTCCCGGTTGCCGGCGAGGCTTTCCGTCACCAGTTCGGCATCGTTGTATTCCGTTGCGGGCATGGTCTGTGTCGTCATCATATCACCATATAAGTACCCGGAAAGGACGGAAAGGTGACAACGAATCCCTTTGACGCTTTCCATCGCATCTGGCTTGTGTCCATTCGCGGATTGTGATAGGATGCGAACAACCATGAAGGATTTATGAAATTCGCCCCCATCCCGTACATTGTCGTTTTGTCGCTTTTTTTGACGGTCATGGCGCCCGCGCCGGGCGCGGCGGGAGCACAATTGTTGCGCGGCCAAATTCCCCCCGGCGTGGGGCGTCTGCAGCCAGTGGATCGTCTCGACGGTTCGAGCCGTTTGAATTTGGCGATTGGCCTTCCGTTGCGCAACCAGGGAATGTTGAACCAATTGCTGCACGATCTTTATGACCCGGCGAGTCCCCGGTTCCACCAGTATTTGACAGCGCGCCAGTTCGCGGAGCAGTTTGGCCCGACGGAGCAGGATTATCAGGCGGTCACCAGGTTCGCGCAGGCGCACGGCTTGACTGTGACCGGCACGCATCCGAATCGGACGCTGCTGGATGTCAACGGGGCGGTGGCGGATGTTGAGAGGACGTTGCATGTGCGCATGCGCGTCTATCAGCATCCCACGGAAGCGCGCACGTTCTTTGCCTCCGACGCCGAACCGTCGCTTGACCTTGCCGTGCCAATCCTGGGCATCAGCGGTCTGGATGATTTCATTTTGCCCCGTCCCATGAATCTCAAAACCGCCGCCTTTGACACCGACACGAACGCGACGGCCTACCCGACCGGGTCGGGGCCAAGCGGATATTTTATCGGGGGCGATTTCCGGGCGGCGTACGCGCCGGGGGTGGCGCTCAATGGCGCGGGGCAATCAGTCGGGCTTTTCGAGTTGGACGGCTATTATGCGAGTGACATTGCCGATTACGAAACGTTGGCCGGGCTGCCCAATGTGACGCTGACCAATATTTTGTTGGATGGATTCAACGGGACGCCAGGGATGGGAAACATCGAGGTGGCGCTGGACATTGAGATGGCGGTTTCCATGGCGCCGGGCCTGTTGCAGGTGATGGTCTATGAAGGGTCGATTCCGAACGATGTTTTGAACCGGATGGCGACGGACAACCAAGCCAAACAACTCAGTTCTTCCTGGGGCTTTGGGCCGCAGACCGACCCGATGCGCGACCAAATCTATGAACAGTTCGCGGCGCAGGGGCAGTCGATGTTCCAAGCTTCCGGCGACAGCGGGGCCTATTCGGGGGCGGTCTATCCGCCATCGGACGACCCGAACGTTACGGTGGTGGGAGGCACATCGTTGATGACGAGCGGTCCGGGCGGAGCGTGGGCGGCGGAGACAACGTGGTCCGGCAGCGGCGGGGGGATCAGCACCACATTCCCGATTCCCAGTTGGCAGCAGGGCGTGAGCATGTCCGCCAACCAGGGATCGACGGCCATGCGCAACATTCCGGACGTGTCCTGCCTGGCGGATATTTTGATTTGGCTGATCGCGGACGATGGCAATCAAGGACCCATCGGCGGGTCCAGTGCGTCCACGCCATTGTGGGCGGGATTTGCCGCTCTGGCCAATCAACACGCCGCCGCCAGCGGGCGGCCCGGCATCGGTTTTATCAACCCGGCGATTTACGCCATTGGCCAGGGCAACGGGTACACCCTCGCCTTTCACGACATCACGACCGGCAACAACACCAATGCCGCCAGTCCGACAAACTTCTTTGCCGTGCCGGGCTACGATCTTTGCACCGGTTGGGGCACTCCGGCGGGAAGCAATTTGATCAATGCCCTCTCGCCGGAGCCGCTGCAGATCACCCCGTCCGCGGGCGTTGTCTCCTCCGGCCCGGTTGGCGGGCCATTCAGTGTTGCCGGCCAGAATTTCATTTTGACAAATACCGGCCCGGGATCGCTCAGTTGGGCGCTGGGCGCCGGTTCGTCCTGGCTCAACGCCTCGCCCGGCGGCGGCACGCTGACGTCCGGCGCGTCTGCCGCCACGGTGACCTTGAGCCTGAACTCGGCCGCCAGCAATCTGCCGGCGGGAAGCCATGTCGGCGCCGTCTGGTTCACCAATCTGAATGACGGCTTTGTCCAGAGCCGCGAGTTGACCCTGGACGTGGTGGTTCCGCCGGTCATCATCCAGCAACCCGCCGGCCAGAGCGTGCCGTTGGGAGGAACGGCGACTTTCACGGTGGGAACCGCCAGCAACGCGCTGCTGTTCTTCCAGTGGGAGGACAACGGCACCAACTTAAGCGACGGCAGCAACGTTTTTGGCTCCGCCAGCAGCACGCTAACCATCAGCAACGTGAACGCGGCTGATGTCGGAACCTACAAGGTGGTGGCAAGCAACGCCGCGAACACGGTGATCAGCGATGGCGCTTCGCTCTCCATCGCCTCGTCCGCGCCGGTGATCCTCAGCCAACCCGCCAGCCAGGCAGCGCCGCAGGGAGCGACGGCGGCTTTCACCGTGAGGGTAGCTGGAAACACGCCGTTGTTCTATCAATGGCAATGTGACAAAACAAATTTGACCGATGGCGGCAATGTCTCCGGTTCCAGTTCCAACACTTTGACGCTCGCGAATCTATTGCCCGCCAACGCCGGAACCTATTCCGTGGTGGTGAGCAACGCTCTCGGATCAACGCCCAGCTCCAATGCCGTCCTGACGGTTGTTTCTTTGACCGCGCCGGGAGTTGCCATGTCCACACTCTACTCGTTCACCGGAGGAATGGATGGCGGCAATCCCAACGGGCTGATACAAGACAGCAATGGCATTTTTTATGGCACGACGCAGGATGGCGGAATCAATGACTCGGGGACCGTATTCCAAATGACGCCGGCGGGCACGGTGACGACGTTGGTTTTGTTCAATGACGTTGGCGACGGAGGTTACACTCCCACCGCCGCGCTGTTGCAAGGCCCGGACGGCGCTTTATACGGCACGACAGAAAACGGCGGCTCAGATGGCTTGGGGACACTTTTCAGCATGACTACCAATGGCGTTCTGACCACACTTGTGAACTTTACCGATGGGAATGGCGCTGCACCTTATCGCGCCCTGATTCAAGGCGCGGATGGTGACATCTACGGCACGACCTTGGGAGGCGGCGCGAACAGCGACGGCACGGTGTTCCGCATGACCGCCAACGGAACGCTCACCACCCTGGCCTCGTTCAACGGCCTGAATGGCCTCAACCCAAACGAACTGCTCCAGGCCGCCAACGGCAGCTTCTATGGCACAACATTCGACGGCGGCATAAATGGCAATGGCACCGTCTTTCAAGTGACCACCAACGGCACGTTCACCAGCCTGGCCTCGTTCAACTACACCAACGGCGGTTCTCTTCCTTATGCCGGAATGGTGCAGACGCCCGACGGCAATTTTCTGGGAACGACATACGAAGGCGGGGCCTGCGGCTACGGCACGGTGTTTCAAATGTCGCCCACGGGCGCGATGACGACATTTTACTCTTTTACCGGCGGGGACGATGGCAGCCATCCCGCCGCCGGACTGGTGGAAGGCAGCGACGGCAATTACTACGGCACGACGTGTTATGGCGGCACTGACGACTATGGCACAGTCTTCAGGCTGGCTCCCAATGGCGCGCTGGTCTCTCTTGTGCAATTCGACGGCTACGATGGCGCGAATCCCCAAGCCCCGTTGACGCTTGGGACCGACGGCAATATTTATGGCACGACAGAATACGGCGGGGCGGACGACGCGGGGGTCATCTTCCGGCTCAGCCTCAATTTCCCCTCTGTGCAAATCAGCAGCCAGCCCACCAATCAAGACGCTTATCTCGGAGCTGAGGCGGTTTTCAGCGTCGCGGTCGTCGGCAACCCGCCGCTGTTTTATCAGTGGAGGCAGGACGGATACAATTTAACGGATGGCGGGGCCATTTCCGGTTCGATGACCCGCGTCCTGACCATCCACAACGTCAGCCAGGGCAGCTCCGGGGTCTATTCCGTCGTGGTCAGCAATGCCGCCAGTTCGGTGTTGAGCGCGGATGCAACCCTTGGCGTGATTAATTCACCTCCGCAAATCACCGTGCAACCCGCCAGCCAAAGCTTGTTGGTGGGGGGAACGGCTGTGTTTTCTGTCGCGGCCGTTGGAGACCTTCCGCTGGGCTACCAATGGCAGGAGAATGGCACGAATTTGACCGATGGCGGCCAAATCTCCGGCTCGGCCACCAGCACTTTGACGCTCAGCAACTTGGTCGAAACCAACGCCGGAACCTATTCCGTCATCGTCACCAATGACATTGCCATTGCTCCGGTCACCAGTTCTGGTGCTGTGCTGACCGTTTTTGCGGTCAGCGCAACCGGGACCACCATGGCCGCTCTGTACTCGTTCACGGGCGGCAACGATGGCGGCGTCCCCAACGGACTGGTTCTGGGAACCAACGGCCTTTTGTACGGCACGACACAAAACGGCGGCATGTATGGCGATGGCACGATTTTCAGCCTGTCCACCAATGGCGTGCTCACCACCCTCGTCTCGTTTGACGGGACCAATGGCGCCACTCCTTTGGACAACCTGACGCAAGGCCCCAACGGCAGTTTCTATGGCACGACAAAATCGGGAGGAAGCAATTCCGACGGGACAGTTTTCAGCATGACGCCTGGCGGCGCGCTCACCAGCATTTACTCGTTCGCGAGCAATCTCAACGGCATCAATCCTGTCAACGCGCTGGCCCTGGGCTTCGATGGCAATTTCTACGGCTCGGCACAAAACAGCTCCGGCTCGGGCGACGGCATCATATTCAAGATGACTCCAGGCGGTGTGCTGACCAATCTTTACTCCTTTGTCGGCAGCTCCAATGGCACCACGCCGGCCGGCGAGCTGACCCAAGGCACGGACGGCAATTTCTATGGCGTGACCGGACATGGCGGAGCCAATTCGGTTGGCAATGTCTTCGAGATGACACCCGGCGGCCTGCTGACTAATCTTTTCTCCTTTGACAGCGCGGATGGATATGCGCCTTCCGGACAGTTGGCGCAAGGGACGGATGGCAATTTCTACGGCGTGACCCGGCGCAACACCATCGACAACATTTTCTTCTATGGCACGATATTCAAAATAACCCCCGGCGGCGCGCTGACCACCTTGTATGTGCTGAACCCTTTCATAACTAATACCGATGGCGCCTATCCTTATGCCGGCCTGATTCAGGGCAGCGACGGCAATTTCTACGGCACGACCTCGGAGGGGGCAGCCACTTCTGATTACAACACCAGCAATGGCACCGTCTTCCAAATAACACCCGACGGCACACTGACGACTCTGACCGCATTGAACGGCTCCGATGACGGGGCCTATCCCGAAGCCGCGCTGGTGGAGGGTCCCGACGGCAGTCTCTATGGCACGACAACCAGCGGCGGTCCGGGCGGACAGGGCACCATCTTCCGGATCACTTTCACATCCGCTCCGCAAATCACCACCCAGCCGGCCAGCCAGACCAACGTCGCGGGCGGCAACGCGTCATTCAACGTGACGGTCTTCGGCGCGCCGCAATTGTTTTATCAATGGCGGGAAAACGGGACCAATCTGGCCGATGGCGGCAATGTCTCCGGCTCGGCGGCCCGCGTCCTGACACTCAACAACATCACCCCGGCCAATGCCGCAACCTACTCCGTCATCGTGAGCAACGCCCTCGGCTCAGTGACCAGCAGCGGCGCGCTTCTCACCGTCGAAGAGCCGCCGGATTTCCTGACAGCCGCGCAAATCGGCGGCACGATTGCCTTCACCTGGAGCGCAACCAAGGGACAAGCTTATCAACTGCAATGCACCACGAATCTGGGTTCCGCCGGCTGGACGAATTTGGGCGGCGCCGTCACCGCGACCAATTACATCATGGGCGCGTCCGACGGCGTCGGGACCAGCGGCCAGAAATTCTACCGGGTTGTCCAGTTGCGGTGAACCGTCCTTTTTTGAGTTGAAATTTGAATTTCTCAAGAAACCGGAAAGCTTCCGGGGCAAACCGCCCCCGCAAAAAAACCGTGAAAATTTCCGGTTTTTATCCGCAAAATGTTCACAAGATGTTGCCAGGCAGGTACTTGGGCAACATCAGGACCCTGGCCTTTCATCCGCGGAACCGCCTGCTTAATAAAACAGGCTAATACTCTGGATTAGCATATTAAGCCAGGATTATACTTTTGCAATTTTGGCCTTTTTGCTTGCAAGAGAAGCCCAGTGTGGTAATGATTTTCATTAGCAAAGCGACTTGTAACTTAAGAACGAGTAATAATGTAATAATCCAACCAGTCGATTCGGCGCGTCTTGAGGCCGTCAACTGGAATTCAAGTTGTGAAGGTTTGTAATCATCTCTTGTGTGAGATAAAGCCAAACTGCTTTTCCTCCGCCGGCGGCGGAAAACTTTCAGGGCGAATCATTGGCGTCCTGCTGGCCGGGCTGTTGTGCGCCGGCGGGGCGGCCGCCCAAGACGGCTATTGGATCAACGGCAGCGGCGGAAGTTGGGCCGGCGCGGGCAATTGGGACCCGGCGGACGGCATCGCGGGAGGCGCGGATAACACGGCTTATTTCGGGTTCGGCCGCGAGGCATCCATTGCCGCAAATGCGTCTTTTACGCTCGACGGGGCGCAATCGATTGGAAACCTCTGTTTCACAACCCAGGGCGGCCCGGGCAGTTGGAGCTTCAGCCCGGGTTCGGGCGGATCATTGACCCTGGACGACACATTCGGGCCGCCTGAAATCACGGTGACATCTTCGTCGCTGCAGGTCATCCTCAATGCCGTTGTGGCGGGCGAGGGGGGTGTGGAGAAGGACGGGGCGGGGACTTTGGTGCTTGCGGCCAGGAACACTTACACCGGGAAAACGCTGGTTGACGGCGGCGGATTGAACGTAACCGGGTCGGTCGGGACAGGCGGTTTGGAAGTAACGGGCGCCACGTTGAGCGGCACAGGCGTTATCATGGGTCCTGTGGTCATTGGTTCCGGCGGCATACTGTCCATTGGCAACGCGCCGGGGCCGTTGACCATAAATAATTCCCTCGTCCTGCTTCCCGGCAGCACGACGATGGTAACGGTTAATGCTGCGGCGTCAGGCCCCGCGGTGCAAGGGCTGTCGAGCGTCACTTTTGGCGGAACTTTGGTGGTAAGCAATCTGTCGGGCGCATTATCGCTTGGTCAGAGCTTTTCCATTTTCGGTTCCGCTCCAGCCAGCGGGAATTTCAGCGCCATCCTGCCGCCGCCCGGTCCGTGGCTGCGCTGGCGATTCGACCCGGCCAGCGGCCAGATAACCGTGGTGTCATCCGCCTCCCAGCCGGCTTTCTCCAGCGTGAGCCTGGCCGGAACCAGTCTGGTCTATCAGGTCACCGGCGGGCCGCCCGGTTCACCTTGTTATATCATGGCCACCACCGACCTCAGCCGGCCCAAGACGGCGTGGGAGCGGATAGCCACCAATGTGTTCGACATGAGCGGCGGTTTTGCCTCCACCAATGACTTCAGCGCGAATGGCGCCAGCCAGATTTATTTGGAGGTCTTTGTGATTCCTTCACCATGACGAGTTTATGAAACTTGAGAAAACTCTTTCATGCCGCCGCGCAGCCGTTGTGTTCGGGTTGAGCCTGTTTCTTTTGGCCGGCCCGCTTGCGCGCGCCACCATTTCAGTGGAGAGCACGAACTCGTTTGGAAGCGTCTCGATTGATCCGTCATCGGGAACTGTCGAATACATTCCTGCATTGCAGAGTTCCGCTTATGCCCAGGCGGGCGCGAACGCCCAATATGATTCCGTTGATCCGAGCACGGCCAGCATCACGGACGTGCCCGTGTCCGGGGGCCTGGCTGCGGGCACAGGCGCGGCGTCGGTGTCGCTTTTCACGGGTTCGAGCAGCGCGACAGGATTTATTCCCGCGACAACTGCCGGCTTCGACACGTCCACGGGGCGCGCTTCGGTCAACGGTGAATTCGAGATTACGGGAGCCTTGGAGCCGGTGAATGTGACGTTTTCCGCGACTATTAATGGACAACTGAACCTGTCCTCAGACGCTTATGGAGTGGAAGGACAGGGGGAGAATGTTTTTACGCTGTCAGTAGATGGGACAGCCATTCTGTTCAATGACCAGCTCATGACCATCGGCCCGGATCAACCAGAGAGCGGGAGCTATTCAGAAACGCTGACAGCGATGATGACATTGACGCCTGGCACTCCGTATTCGCTGTGGGTGGAAGGGGATTCGGAAGCGGAGGTCGTGAATTCAAGTGCGTCGGAAGTCCCCGAGCCGTCAGGGAGTTGGCTGGTGGCGGAAGGGCTGGCGATGCTGGCATTCATTTCTTCAGTGCGGCGGCGCATTGCCGCCGGGGCGGCGCACTGGAAGTTGTGGATGCTCGCGGGTGTCGCGATTGCGGGCCTGGCGGCGCCCGCGCATGCGATGTATCTCGGCAGCGACGCACCGGACATCAGCGCGACCCCGGAAGCCCAGCCCACACGGCAGCCGGACGGCACCATCAGCACGAGTTTGACCGAGGGCAACCTGCGGGAGGATTACCCGGTGGTGACGGTCCAGAGCGACTACGGCGCGACGCTCCCCCTCGTTCTGACTTATAATTCCTACAATGCCGACGGATCGAAGGCGCAATTGGACACCGGCCTTGGCTACGGCTGGACGCACACTTACAATGCGCTTCTGTTCCAGCAACGCGGACAGATGTTTCGGCTGGGCGGCGACGGGCGTGTGACGCAGTATTACATGAACTTCACCGGGCCTGCCGGCACTTACGCATCGGACACCGGATATTTCGAGACGCTGACGCTGCAACCCGACGGCAGCTATTATCTCACAAACAAGCATCAAAGCTGGTGGCATTTCGGGTCGGTGTCGAACACCCCATTTTTGGTGGAGGGGCCGGTGTCCCGGTTGCTGCAGATGGGAGACCGCAACCACAACATCACCACGATGAATTACAGCAGCGGACTGATGACTTCGGTGACGGATCCATTTGGCCGGACGTTGCAATTCACCTATGACGCATCGAACAAACTTTCCACCATCACCGATCCGCAGGGGCGGACAACGACATTCCAGTATGATCCATTGGAACGAAGCCCGATGCAGATAACCGATTCGCTGGGCAACACCGTGAAGTACACTTACAATGCGCAGTATCAGATGACGCGCAAGGTTGACCGCGACGGGCGGATGTATTTTTACACCTACAAAAGCCTGCGGCCCTTCATGGTGACGGATGGCACTGGACAGCCGTGGTTTTCGCTGGCCAATCCGGCACACTGGGCGGTGAATCCAACCACCCTGGCTTTCAGCCTGCGGCGTCAGTACATTCCAGGCACCACGACGAGCACGGATGGCAACGGCAATCTCTGGCAGTATTCCTACGACACCAACGGCTACATCACCCAGGTGACAGCGCCCGACAGCACCACAACCACATACACTTATGACCCCTCCACCCGGATGGTTTCAACGGTGACAGACCCCAATGGCCATGTGACCAGTTATCAATATGACGCGGAGGGCAACCGCCTTCAAACCACCGATGCTTTGGGACATGTCACCACCTACACCTACGAGCCTGTTTTCAACCAAATGACCAGCATGACCGACGCGAATGGCCGCACAACCACCTATCAATATGACGGCCACGGCAACCAAATCCAGACGATTGATCCCTTGGGACGGACGCAATCCTGGACTTATGACTCCCACGGCAACGTCCTCACTTCAACCGACAAGAACACCAACACCACCACTTACACGTACGACGCAGCCGGCGACCGCGCGAGCATGACCGATCCCCTGGGCAACGTCACCAGTTACCAGTATGACGGCAATGGCAATCGCACGCAGATGACGGACCCGCTGGGGAACACCACGCGTTATCAATACGACCCCGACTATCGTCTTATCACGAAAACCAACGCGCTGAACGGCGTCACCACCACCACTTACGATGGCGCCGGCCGCACCACCAGCGTGACTGACCCGAACACCAACACCACCACTTACACTTACGACGTCCGCGGACGCCCCGCCACGACCACCGACGCCATCGGTGGAGTCACCAGCAGCGCCTATGACGCCAATGACAATCGAATTTCCGCCACAGACCAGCTCGGACGCATCACCACGTATCAATACGATACTAAAAACCGTGTCATTACCGTCACCAACGCCATCGGCGGAGTCACCAGCACCGCCTATGACCCGGCGGGCAACACGATTTCACGGACAGACGCGAACACCAACACCACGACCTACACCTACGACGCCCTCAACCGCCAGGTGAGCGTCACGGACGCCCTGGGCGGCACAAGCACCACCGTCTATGACCCGGTCGGCAATGTCCTCTCCCGGACCGACGCCAACGCACACACGACCACGTACACCTACGACGCCCTCAACCGCCAGGTGTCCATATCCAACGCCCTGGGCGGTGTCACCACGACGACTTACGACGCCAACGGCAACCAAATCGCGTTGACCGACCCGAACACCAACACCACCGCTTACACTTATGACGCCGATAACCGGCTTGCAGGGTCCACCAACGCCATGCTCGGCGTCACCACTTACACTTACGACGCCAACGGCAACCAAATTGCGTTGACCGACCCGAACACCAACACCACCCTCTACACCTACGACGCCCTCAACCGGCGGGTCATCATGACCAATGCCGTGCGCAATGAAGCCGTTTACACCTACTACGATCCGGTTGGAAACGTCATCACGAACATCGACGCCACGTCCAACGTCACCACCTACATTTATGACCCGCTCAACCGCCGCCTCAGCCAGGCCGACTCGAACGGCGGCGTCACCGCCAGCGTTTATGACGCCGTGGGCAACGTCCTCATGACCGACGATGGCGACGGCCACGTCACTACTTACACGTACGACGCGCTCAACCGCCAGATCACCGCGGCCGACGCGCTGAACCGGACCAACTTCACCACCTACGATCCCGTCGGCAACACCATCTTGACGATTGACCCGGACACCAATGCGACCACTTACACCTACGACGCCCTGAACCGCTGCACCAACGCCGTGGATTCCTTCCTCCACACGACCATCACCACTTACGATCCCGTCGGCAACACCCTCAGCCTCACCGATGAAGACAGCCACACGACCACCTACACCTATGACGCCCTCAACCGGCGCGTCAGCGAGACGTATCCCGATGCGCCGCCCAGGACCCTCTTCTACAGCTATGACGCCGTCGGCAACGTGATTCTCGTGACCAACCAGAATGGGAAGGCCACGGCCTATTCTTACAACGCCCTCAATTTTGAAACCAGCCAGCAGGACCAGAGCGACGGCCTGACCAATAATTTCACTTATGACGATTCAGGCCGCCTGGTCGCGGCCCAGCGCAGCGGGTGGGTTGTTACTTACGCCTACGACGCGGACAACCGCGTCACCAACACCACCCAAAACGGGCTGGTTGTTTCCTACGTTTACGACGTTCCCGCGCACACGCGCACGGTCACTTATCCCTCGGGCCGCACGATCACGCAGACTTGTGATGACCGCGGCCGGCTGGTGACAGTGCAGAACGGCATGACCAATCCGCCCATCGCCACCTACAGTTATGACGCCGCCGACCGCATTCTCAGCCGCGCCTATGCCAACGGCGTCGTGGCCGCTTACACTTATGATGCGGATGACCAGGTGCTCTCGCTCCAACACACGCTGGGGGCCACGCTCATCGCCGGCTGCAACTACGCTTATGACAGCGACGGCAACAAGCTCTACGAACAGAAGCTGGACAATCCAGGGCACTCGGAAACTTACGCGTACGACGCGCTCGACCGGCTTACGAACTACAACGCAGGGACCCTCTCCGGCGGCGTCATCCCGTCGCCAACGCTGCAAAAAGCCTGGACGCTGGATGGCGTGGGCAACTGGCTGAGTTTCATCAGCAACAGCGTTCCCCAAACGCGCAGTTACAGCACGGACAACGAGTTGACCAACATCAACGGGCAGACGCTGACTTACGACGGCGACGGCAATCTCCTGCAGGATCCGGCCTACGCCTATTATTACGACCAGGAAGACCGGCTGACCAACGTCGTGCGCCTGTCCGATTCCGCCCTGGTTGCCCAGTACTTTTACGATGCCCTGGGCCGCCGGGTTATGGAGATCACCAATCCCGCCGGCATGATTGGGACCAACGTCTATTATTACGATGGCAATCAGATCATTGAAGAGCGGGACGGCGGCGGCAACGTGGTTGCCACCTACACTTACGGCAACTACATTGACGAGGCGCTGACGATGGACCGCGGCGGCCAGACATATTACTACCATCAGAACGCGCTGTGGAGCCCGCTGGCCTTGACCGACACCAACGGGAACCCGGTGGAACGATACACGTATGACGTTTACGGGCAGGTCACAGTCCTGGACGGCAGTTATAACCCGCTGCCTTTGAATGCCTGGGGCACACCGCACAGCGCGGTGGGCAGCCCCTGGCTGTTCACGGGCCGGCAACTGGATGAGGAAAACGGACTCTACTACTACCGGGCACGGTATTATGACCCGGTGAAGGGGCGGTTTTTGCAGCGTGATCCGCGGGAGGAGCATGACGATGACGGGAACCTTTACGAGTATGTGGGAGGCGAGGCTACCGGACGGGTTGACCCCCATGGCACGGGAGGAATTCAAACCACGAAGGAACTTGAGCAACGGAGAGCCGAGGGGCGGCCCCGGACCACCACGGTGTCCTTGGAGGCCCCTCTGACACTCAAGGAACTCAAGGAGATGAAGGCCTTGCTTGAAAAACCCCGAAGACTCCCCATTGAGGACTTTCGACTGGAGGAGTTGCGAGTACAGTTCAGTAACGCAGGCGCAAAGTTCACGGGCAGGGATGAACTGGAATTACTCCATGATATCATCAATGTTGCCGCGAAAGTCACACCCAAGATTGGGCCTGGCGGCATGGCCCTAAAGGCGGCGCTGGGGTGGTATGAGAAGGGCATCGCAGTTGCGATCGGGGGAATCAAAAGGATTGACGAGGAGAAATACAATCGTTACAAGGAGGCGCGCCTGGGCGGCGCCCCCCATGAGGATGCCTATACGTTTTGGGACAGGGAGACAAGTGAGATGTATCAGACGAAGTACGAATTAGAGCAGTTAACCGCAAGCCTGGGGAAGGTGCAGAGCGGGGCAATTAGCGGTGAAAATTTGACGGCGGAGTTGCAGCAGTTAAAGGAAAAGCTGCTGAAGGTGGGGAAGAACCGCGGCTATTTATACGACTACGACGAAGATTGGGACGAAGACGACTGGTGGGATGATATTTTTGGCGATTGGGACGATTAGCAGGCTGTTCCATTGGCGCTTTTTGAAGGGATTCGCACGCCAAGGGGTCCCGCACAATCGCAGAGATGAAAAAACAAGGCTAAAGCCGCAACCAAGCGGTAAGATTTTAACGCAAAGAGGCAAAGACGCGAGGGCGCAAGGTCAGGAAAGAAAATTGGCTCCCGGATCGCCGCTGACCATTTGGTGACCCGGACTCGCATGGGCCAAAGCTTCTTTGCGTTGGAATCCGCCTGCCTGATTGAATGGATGCGACTTGGTCATTCGTGGTTGGACATTTGGCATTCTTCCACTATCATGGTCCGGCTGCCATGACGGAGAGCCATTCAGTTTCCCTGCCGGTCCGATGCGAACCCGCCGGCCGCCATATCAGGGCGGCGGAGGCGGCGCGATGAAGAAAAACCCGGCCCTTCCCTTTGTTTTCATCAACGTCGCGATGACGGCCGATGGCAAGATCGCCCCGGCCAACCGCCATTTTGTGCCGTTCGGAGGCCCCGATGACCGGCAACATCTGCTGGAATTGCGGGCCACGGCGGATGCGGTCATGTCCGGTGCGCGCACGATTGATTTGAATCCTGTCAACCTCGGCCCCGGCCCCACCTGTTATCGGCGGCTGCGGCTCCGGCGCGGTTTGGCGGAGTACAATCTGCGCGTCATCGTCAGCGGCGCGGGAACCATTGATCCGGAAGCGCAGATTTTCAAACATCGCTTTTCGCCGATCCTTATTCTGACGACGGGCCGGATTGCCAAATCCAGGCTGACCCGGCTGCGCTTGCTGGCGGACGACGTCAAAATCTGCGGGGAGAAGGAACTCGATTTCTCCGAAGCGCTTCAGTGGTTGCGCAGGAAATGGAAAGTCAGGCGCCTGCTTTGCGAAGGCGGCGGCGAATTGAACGGCGCGCTCTTCCAAGCCGGCCTGGTGAGCGAAGTCCACATCACCTTGTGTCCGATCATTCTGGGCGGACGCCACGCCCCCACCCTGGCCGATGGCGCGGGCGTGGCAAAACTGGCGGACGCGGCCCGGTTCCGTCTGACGTCCATGAAGCGAAGAGGTTCCGTCTTGTTTCTGGTTTATCGGCGCGCCACGTAGAAGGAATCACCGGCAAAAATCTGGCGCGGGCTGGTTTGCAAATGCGCCGCGATTTCGCCCAGAAACACCGCGCCGAATTCGTGCAGCTTCTTCTCGCCCACCCCGCTGATGCGCGTGAATTGCCCGTCGTTCTCCGGGTAATAACGGGCCATTTGCCGCAGGGCAACATCGGAAAAAACGATGTAGGCCGGCACGTTTCGCTCGTCGGCCAGCTTCTTGCGCAGTTGCCGCAGGCGGTCGAATAATACCTCGTCACAGGCGATTTCACCCGCACGCGGCCTTTTTCCCGGCGCGGCTGGCGCGACCATCGGTTTGGTCAGGATGATTTGTGTGCGGGCGCGCAAGGCCGCCAGCCCCGTGTCGGTCAGTTCCAGCACGCTAAACTTGTCCTGCGTCTGCCGCAAATAGCCCAGGCGCACCAATTCGCGGCCGATGGCCTGCCAGTGCGGGCGGCTGTGTTCGCGGCCGATGCCGTAAGTGGAAAGCTCCTCGTGCCGCCAGCGCCGGATTTTGTCGGAGTCGGCCCCTGTCAACACTTCGACCACGTGACTCAAACCGAGGCCAAAGCCGCTCTTCTGCCAGATGCGATAAACGCAGGAGAGGAATTTTTGCGCGGCGACGGTGCCGTCGAAAGTGTCGCGCGGCTCGAGGCAGTTGTCGCAGCCGCCGCAGTTGGGCGCCGGGAAAGTCTCGCCGAAATAGCGCAGCAATTCCGCGCGGCGGCATCCGGCGGAATCGGCGTAATGGACAATTTGCCGCAATTGTTCGCGGGCTATGCGCTGTTCGGCGGGCGATTTCTTCTTGATGAAGAACTGCTGCTTGGCCACGTCGCCGGCGCTGAAGAGCAGGAGGCATTCGGCCGGCAAACCGTCCCGGCCCGCCCGCCCGGTTTCCTGGTAGTAGCCTTCAATATTTTTTGGAAGGTCGTAATGCAGGACAAAGCGGATGTTGGGTTTGTTGATGCCCAGGCCGAAGGCGATTGTCGCGCAAATGACCCGGACTTCGTCGCGCAAAAAAAGTTCCTGGTTTTCGGTTCGTTCGCCCGCGGTCAATCCGGCGTGGTAGGGCCGGGCGGAAATGCCGTGCCGGGCCAGTTGCGCGGCGACGCTCTCGGCGCTCTTGCGGCTGTGGCAGTAAATGATCCCGCTGTCGCGCGGATGGGAATCCAGGAAAGCCAGCGCCTGGTCGGAAGGACCGGCTTTGGCGATCACACGGTAGGTCAGGTTCGGCCGGTTGAAACTGGCCACGAAACATTTCGGCTCGCGCAGTTGCAGGAGCTTGATGATGTCCTCGCGCACGCGCGTCGTCGCGGTGGCGGTGAGGGCCATCAAGGGCGTGTTGGGAAAAGTTTCGCGCAACCGGGCCAACTGCCTGTATTCGGGACGGAAATCATGGCCCCATTCGGAGATGCAATGGGCTTCATCAACCGCGATCAGGCTCACGTTCCACTTTTGCAAATTGTCCAAAACCCCGGGGAGCATCAAGCGCTCGGGGGCGGCGTAGAGAAGGCGGTATTCGTGCTGATGCAATCCGCGCAGCCGTTTGCGGGATTCGACAACGCCCAGGGAGGAATTGAGAAATGTGGCCGCAATCCCGCCGGCCTGCAACGCATCCACCTGGTCCTTCATCAGCGCAATGAGCGGCGAGACGACGACAGTCAAGCCCGGTCGAATCAGAGCCGGCAATTGGAAACAAAGCGATTTGCCGCCGCCGGTGGGCAGGAGCGCGAAGACGTCGCACCCCTCCATGGTGGCGCGGATGATTTCGCGCTGAAGCGGACGAAACGAAGGAAACCCAAAGAAGCGTTTCAGCAACCCAAGCCACGAATTATCGTCGGGATTCATCCGCCGCTGATTAAAGCGAAATGGATAAAACAAGGCGAGACTTGATTTTTAGGATGATCGCACCCATACAACTAATAGTGGTCAAGGAGCCTTCCCACCCACTGCAAATAGTGGCTTCAACATTTTGTTTCGGACAAATTTGCTGAATCTTTGGACGTGGCCGATGTTGCAGGAGATTATTTTTTAACATTTGGACGTGGCCCGCCTGTCGAAGCCGCGGTTCTGGTTGGCAAGCAGTTAAGTGGGCGGGGAGAGCTGCCGATGCCCAATATGTCAACTGGAAAGCAAAGTGACGGCCAAACAAAAGCTTTGCGAAGCATGGAAGCAACAACGGCGGAGAGTCCGCAGGAGAAACGAAGATGAATATGACCAAAGAAGTTGAGCAATCGCCGCGGCTCTCGGAAGAGCGCTTGTCCAAAACCGGCAAAACCTGCGCCGAAACCATATTGGTTGTGGAAGACGAGCCGGATTTGCTGGAGTTGGTCGCACAAGTCCTTGAGGCGCGCGGTTACACCGTCCTGGGCGCAAGCTCTGGAAAGCAGGCCTTGGAACAATGGTCCCACCGAGAAGGCAACATTGACCTGTTGCTGACCGACATGACCATGCCCGACGGCATGACCGGGAGCGAATTGGCCCAGCGGCTCAGGATCGATGCCCCGAACCTGCGAGTCATATACAGCAGCGGGCACATTGCCGGGGTGCCGGGGACCCAACTGGCTGATGTGGATGAGCGGCATTTTCTGGCCAAGCCCTATCGGCCCTCCAAACTCCTGGAAATCGTCCGCAACTGTCTGGACGGCCCCCTTTAGCCCGAGCCTTTGGGCCGAGTTCCTTGTGCCGGAAGTCAGGCGGAACGCACGGCGGCGATGAAAGCCCGCATTTTTTCCGGGTCCTTTTTTCCGGGCGATTGTTCCACGCCGCTGGAAACATCCACGCCAAAGGGCCGCACCGTCCGCACCGCGTCCGCCACGTTTTCCGGCGTCAATCCGCCGGCCAGGAAAATCGGTTTGCCAAACTTTCCCGCTTCCACCGCCAATTCCCAATTGAATGTTTGCCCCGTGCCGCCCGCCATTGCCGGCGCATAACTGTCCAGCAGGAAAGCATCCGTCCGGTAATTCGAGATTTCGAGCAGGGATTGGGCGTTGCGGATGCGGAAGGCCTTCATCGTCATCATGCCGAATTGCCGGCAAAACTCCGGCGTTTCATGGCCGTGAAACTGCAACAGGTTCAAGGCGCATTGGCGCATGGCCGAAAAGACCTCCTCCGGCGCCGGATCGGCAAAAACGCCGACGCGAATGATGGAGGGCGGCAAGCGGCGTTCGATGGCGCGCGCCATTGCCACGGAGATGCAGCGCGGGCTGCCCGGATAAAACATCAAACCCAGCGCATCGGCCCCGGCCCCGACCGCCGCTTCGGCGTCCCCGACGCTCGTGATCCCGCAGATTTTGACCTTCACGTCCACCGTGCCATTAAACGCGAACCTCCCGCCTTTGGCAACCCGGACACCAGCAGGTGGTCCGCCCGCCGCACGGCCCGCGGCACAGGGCCGAGCCGTCCGCCGGACAATGACCGCCGCACTCCCAGCGATGATGAAACAGCCATGATTTTGGCAGGTCCCCATCGTTCTGCCCGACGGTGCGAAGCGCGGCGCGGCTGACGGATTGTATCTTGGCGTGCAACTTCCTGGTTTCCCTTGGATGAAGTTTGCCCGCGGGCCGTCCGGGATGGATTTTGGATTGCCAGAGAATTTCGTCCGCCATCCAGTTTCCGATGCCTGGAAAGCCGCTTTGCAACAGCAGGACCGCTTTGACCGGCGCGCGGCCGTGACGTGACAGGAACTGTTCCATCCTCTTCCGGGTGAATTGCCGGGAAAGGATTTCAGGCGGCCGGTTGCGCCACCAGGCCGGCTGGGTTTTTCCGCGGTGAAACCGGACCCGTCCGAATTGCCGGGGGTCGCTCAAGACCAGGCGGTGCCGGCTCTGCCGCAAAACCAGGTGATCGTGTTTGAGCGCAACCGCCGCCGCCGGCTCGAGGCGCAACTTCCCGGTCAGGCCCAGATGAATGCCCAGCCAGCAGCCTTTGGAAAAGCGGAAGAGCAACTGTTTGCCATGCGCCTTGGAACCCAGCAACGTCGCGCCGCGCAACGTTTTCCGGAGGGCCGCGACGTCCGTCCCGCGGAAGATTTTTTTGCCGGCGCGCAATTGCACGGAGAGAATTTTCCGTTGCAAACCCGGCTCCCATTGCCTGCGGTAATACTCAACTTCAGCCAGTTCGGGCATGAAGCAGCTTAGGAAATCGCCTGGAATCTGGCAATTATCCATTCATCCGCTCCAAATCCTCAGAGAGCCAGGGCACATCCTCCATTTTGGCAAAATCGCCGGCTGACATCCCCTCGCCCCGAGTGGCGGGGGTAGCTGACGATCAATTCTTCACGGGCCGCAAGCCATAGACTTCGATCTGCACCACGCTTGCGACTGCATTCTCCGCCGAAGTGACCATGGCTTCGAGCTCCGGCGTCTGCTCATTGGCGACGTAGATCAGAATATTGCTGTCCAGAAGCATGACTTCAATCCCTGCCGGGCAGAGGCCGGTCCTTCCGGATTTCACGCTGTCAGGCCACCGGGTCGGTGATCTCTTTAAACGTGCCGAGTTCCCTCAACTTCCGCAGTGCGGCCAACGCGTCCTCCTTGGTTGGGCGTTCGCCCGGGTCTCGCACGTCTTGGATGATGGCCGTGACTTTTAACCTGGCTGTGCGCAACTCCACAGGCAACGGCAGATGCAACGTGCCATCTGCGACATCATGGCTGCGCCATTGAAAGTCCGAGTTTGAACCCGCGAAGTTTGATTGTCCAACGGGCTGCGCAGCCATAGACTGCGCGCCATGCTCCCGGAGCCAGCACAACGCCATTATCAGGGCGAAGCCGGACGCCGCTACCAGCAACACAAACGCGGCATCCCTGACTCCGCCCTCCCCTGGGTCGCGCGGCTGCGCGCCGAAAAACTTTCCCCATCCGTCCGCCCCACCGACGTCGTCCTCGAGTACGGGGTCGGCCTGGGCTGGAATCTCGCCGTGTTGAAATGCCACCGCAAGATCGGCTTTGACGTCGCTGATTTTTTGGAACCGTCCGTCCGCGCCCTGGGCATTGAATACATCGCCGAAACAAAAAGTATTGCCGATGGAACGATGGACGTGGTGCTGTGCCATCACACACTGGAACATGTGCGCGACCCGGCGGCTGTTTTGGGGGAAATGCGCCGGCTGCTCGCGCCGGGGGGCAAACTTCTTCTTTTCGCGCCGCTGGAACGGGAGGCGAAATACAACCGATTCATTCCTGACGAACCGAATCATCATCTTTATTCGTGGAACACGCAGACTCTGGGCAATCTCGCGCGGGAGCTGGGCTTCGAGGTCGCGGAAGCCGGGACGGGGCGGTTCGGCTACTCGCGTTTTGCGGCGGTCTGGGCATCGAAACTTCGGCTTGGTGAAGAGGGCTTTCGCTGCCTGCGCCGCCTGCTGCATGTTGTCAAGCCCGCCCGCGAAGTCCGCATCATCGCGGTCAAACCACAAAAGAGATGACGATTTTTTGCGCGACCTTTCACGGTCGTTTCCCAAGTAATGCATGGAAGAACTTGCAAATGTGGAAACGGCTGGATTAATCCCACAGGGGCGGGCGCGAAAGAAATTCAAAGGATTTGCTTGTCTGGCTCGTCGGATGGGTTGATAGAATGGCGCGCGTGTTTGGCCCGCGTGTTGTTCGGGATGAAGAAGGTTGAAACATTCGGGCCGGAGCGGTGTATGCAAATCAAGGAACGCAATGGCAAAATCTAAAGGCAAAAAAAAGATCATTTTCTTTTCCCTGCTGGCCCTGGTCATCATCGGGGCGGCGGTCTATGGCAAGTACGCCAAACGCGTGCCGCCGGTTACCATCACGCGGGAAAAGGCCGCCCGCCGCAACCTGACCGAGGAGGTTGTGGCCAACGGGAAAATTGAGCCGGTTCTGGAGGTCAAAATCAGCCCGGAGGTTTCGGGCGAAATCATAGAATTGGACGTCAAGGAGGGACAGCGTGTAAAGAAGAACGATCTGCTGCTCAAGATCCGGCCCGACAATTATGCGGCGGCCCGCGATTCCGCCAGGGCCAATTTCAAATACGCCACCGCCAACAAAAACACCGCCGATGCCAACCTGGAAAAGGCCTTTCTCGAATTCAAGAGGAATGAGGCGCTCTTCCAGGCCAAATTGATTTCCGAATCGGATTTCCTGACGGCCAAGACGGCTTGTGACGTGGCCAAAACCACTTTGGCCGCCGCGGTCGAGCAAGTCAGCATCGCCCAGGCCCAGTTGAATTCCGCCGAGGCGGACCTTTCCAAGACGGTCATTTATTCGCCCCTGGATGGCACGATCAGCAAATTGAATTCCCGGTTGGGCGAACGCGTCGTGGGCACGGCGACGATGGCGGGAACCGAGATCATGGACGTGGCCGATTTGACCAACATGGAGGCCCGCGTGGACGTGGGCGAAATGGACGTGCCATTGATCACCAACGGCCAGAAGGCCCATTTGGAAGTGGATTCTTTTAAAGACCAAAAGTTCAACGGCCTCGTGACCGAAATTGCCGACTCGGCCAATAACAACGATACTTCCTCCGCCGCCTCCACCAGCACCGATGCGACCAAGTTCCAAGTCAAGATTCACATCACGGACAAGGACGCCTTCCTGCCTGGAATGTCCGTCACGGCCAACGTTGAAACCCGTTATCGGACCAACGTGTTGACCGTTCCGATCCAGAGCGTCACCACCCGCCTGCCCAAAGACACATCGGGCGGGACCAACGCGGCGGCAACCAACCACGTCGTCCAGACGGCCTCCAACAATGCGCCGGCCACCAATGCCGCCAAGGCCGTTGTCACCACCAACAGCGCCGAGACCAACGCCTCCGCCGCTGGCCAAAAGAAGCCCGACGAAGCGCCCAAACCCATTGAGGTCGTTTTTGTCGTCGAGGGGGACCATGTCAAAATGGTTCCGGTCAAGCGCGGCATCAGCGATGATAATTACGTCGAGATCACTGAGGGATTGAAGGAGGGCCAGGAAGTGGTGTCAGGCGGTTACAAGGCGATCAACCGGGATCTGGCCGATGAGGCGAAAATCGTTGTCACCAATCAGGCCGCCGGACGGGACAAGGAGACCAAGGCCAACTGAAGACGGAGAACGCGCCCGTGTGAGCCTGATTCGCCTCAAAAATGTTTCCCGCCTCTACCAGATGGGATCGGAAACCATCCACGCCTTGCGCGATGTTTCCATGTCCGTCGAGCGGGGGGAGTATGTGGCGATCATGGGGCCGTCCGGCTCGGGCAAATCGACCCTGATGAATTTGCTCGGATGCCTGGACACCGCCACAAGCGGCGCTTATGAACTCAACGGCACCAACATCAGCGAATTGGACGACAATCAACTGGCCGAAATTCGCAACCGGGAAATCGGATTTGTCTTTCAAACCTTCAACCTTCTGCCCCGGGCCGATGCGTTGCGCAATGTCGAACTGCCGCTGATCTACTCCGGGATGGACGGCGGCGACCGCAAACGCGTCGCGCTGGAGGCCCTGGCCAGCGTGGGGCTGGCCGACCGCATCCGCCATAAACCCAACGAAATGTCCGGCGGCCAGCGCCAGCGCGTCGCCATCGCCCGCGCCCTGGTCAACCGGCCCTCCATCATTCTGGCCGACGAGCCGACGGGCAATCTGGATTCCAAGACAGGCGAAGAAATCATGGCCTTGCTGTGGGCGCTGTCCGACAAGGGAAACACCCTGTTTGTCGTGACCCATGAGGAGGAGGTGGCGCGGCACGCCCACCGCATCATCCGCATCCGGGACGGGCTGATTGCCAGCGACGACGCCCCCAAAACAGCGGCCCCGGCCCCGTGAACTTCTTCATCGAAATCAAGGAAGGGCTGAGCATTGCCTGGGACGCGATCCGCGCCAACAAATTGCGCTCGATCCTGACGACTCTGGGCATCATCATCGGCATCGTGACGGTGACGGCGATGGCCATCTCGATCGACGCCCTGAACCGCGCTTTTCGCGAGAGCCTTTCGGTCATCGGATCGGACGTGCTGTTTGTCAACAAAACGCCTTGGATCGAATCCTACGGTCAATGGTTGATCGACAACAAGAGACGCGACATCACCTGGCGGCAAGCCCGCGAGGTCGAACAACAAATGGCCATGGCCGTGGCTGTGGCGCCGGCGGTCGGCATGTGGCAGATGGTTTGGTATAAGAACCGCAGCGCCAGCACCGTCCGGACCATTGGCTCGACCGATCAATATCTGACCACGCGCGGCCTGGCCATCGCGCAGGGGCGGTTTTTCACCGCGGAGGAAGCGGAGGGCGGACGTCCCGTCTGCGTGATTGGCGACTATGTGGCGACAAATCTGTTCGAGCGCGAATCGCCCCTGGGCAGGAAGATCAGGGTTGGTGCGCGCCGTCTGGAAGTCATCGGCGTGCTGGAAAAGCAAGGGGCCATCGTGGGCACCAGTTATAGTTGGGACAATAGAGTCGTTATTCCCATCCAACAGTTTTTGATCGGTTACTGGCGCGACCCTGATTTCGAAATTGAGATCAAGGTCAAGGATGTGGCCCGATTGGAGGACGCGAAGGAGGAATTGCGCGGATTGATGCGGAAAATTCGCCATATCGCGCCGGGTGATCCGGACGATTTTGCCATCAATGAACAGGACCAGGTCATCAACACGATGACCAAGGGGTCGGGAACCATCGCCGCGGTCGGTTTGCTAATCACCAGCCTTTCTTTGTTTGTCGGCGGCATTGGCATTATGAACATCATGTTCGTCTCCGTGGCGGAGCGGACGAGGGAGATCGGGGTGCGCAAGGCCATCGGGGCCAGGCGGAGCAGCATCCTGCTGCAGTTTTTGGTCGAGGCCGCGTTGATCTGCCTGCTGGGCGGCCTGGTGGGATTGGGCATTACGCATTTATTGACAATATTAAGCCTGCATTTTTTCCCCGGCTTTCCTGTCAAAATGTCCCCGCTTGTGATGGGGCTGGCCATCCTGGTGTCGGTGCTGACCGGACTGGTTTCGGGGTTTCTGCCGGCGTGGCGGGCCGCGCGCATGAATCCCGTGGATGCCTTGAGGAACGAATGAAAACTTTGCGCGCTCTTTGGACCGAATTGACGGAAAGCTTTTTCATGGCGATGGGTGCTGTGGCGGCGCACAAGCTGCGCTCGGCCCTCACCTTGCTGGGCGTGATGGTGGGTGTCTTCTCCATCATCCTGGTCATGACGGCGATGCGGGCCATGCGGAAGGAAATTGAAACGGACCTCAATCAATTGGGCGGCCAGACCTTCTTTGTGCAGACGTGGCCGGCGCTCTATTTTGAAGGGCCCGAAGGCTGGCAAAAATACCGGCGGCGCAAACGCATCGACCTTGCGCAGGGCCTGGAGGTGGAACGGCGCGCCTCCCTGGCGCTGAATGTTGGTTTGATGGATGACAATCTGAACCCCGGGACGATGATCTCGCGCTACTCCAAAACGCCGCCCGATATCTCGCTGCTCGGCGCCACCCCCGGCAGCTTTCCCGTCCTGAATTGGATCGTCCATGAAGGGCGGGGCTTGCTCGATTCCGACCTGGACGGCCTGCGCGATGTCTGTGTCCTGGGCGGCGATCTGGCGTCGAATTTGTTCCCTTTCGGTTCCGCGGTCGGACAGCGCGTCTCCTTCAACAATGTCAATTACAACGTCGTCGGCGTGCTGGAACCCAGGGGCGCGATGGAGGGAAGCCAGCAGGACAACTTTGCCGTCATCCCCATCACCACCGGCATCAATCGCTATGAAGACAGGAGATGGATCAACCTGGGCATCCAGGTGCAGGCGCGCAGCGCGGCCGACTACGACGCGACGGTGGATCAGGTGCGGAGCATCATGCGGCTGATTCGCAAAGTGCCGCCGGGTGATGAAGACGGTTTTGAAATCATTTCGGCCGATTCGCTCATGGCGCAACTGCAGGATTTCACCCGCAAGCTGCGCATCGGCATCACCGTGGTCAGTTCCATCGCGCTGCTGGCCGCCGGCGTTGGCATCATGAACATCATGCTCGTCTCGGTCACGGAGCGGACGCGGGAGATTGGCGTCCGCCGGACCGTCGGCGCCAAGAAGCGGAACATCATGACCCAGTTCATCATGGAAGCCGTCGTGCTGTGCGAACTGGGCGGCGTCATTGGAGTGGCCCTGGGGGTGGCGGGGGGGGACATTGCGGCGCATTACATGAAACTGCCCAAGGTGCTGCCGGTGGATTGGATCTTCATCGGTTTGGGAATCTGTTCGCTGGTCGGCGTCATTTTCGGCACCTATCCCGCCTGGAAAGCGGCCAATTTGGACCCGATCGAATCGTTGCGTTATGAATAAATCAACCATCAATCGTATGTTCCACCGGCAATTCAAAATCCCCGTGGCGCTGGCGGCGCTGCTCTGTCTCAGTGGCGCGGCCGGAGCAAAGGCGCAGCCGCTTCCCGCCGAAAAAACCCGCGTTCTGACCATTGAAGAAGTCGTGCAAATGGCGCTGACGAACAATCTGGATATTATGATCAGCCGGCTCAATCCGGTGATCGACCAATTCGCCTTGAACGGACTGTATGGCGCGTATGAACCCTCGTTTTCCATGAGCGCCGTGCATAATTATAATGACCTGCCGGGCGGATTTTTTGCGGAGGCGGGGTTACAATACTACCCCACCGTGGAGAAAATTGATTCCTATACTCCGGGCCTTGCCGGCACGCTGCCGACGGGGCTGACTTATAATTTCACCGGACCGATTTCGCGGCAGGACATCACGTACTTCGGCGAACCCGTGACCGACTATACGAGCTCGCCCGGGGTCACTCTAAGCCAGCCGTTGTTGAAGAACCTGTGGATCGACAACACGCGCTATCAGATTCAGGTCAGCAAAAAGACCCTCAAGATCGATCAACTGGCCCTGCGCCTTCAGATCATGACGGTGATCAACAACATCAAGGCGGCCTATTACAACCTCATTTTTGCCCGTCAAAACGTGCAGGTGGAAAAAGAGGCCGTCGAGTTGGCGCGGGAAACAATGCGCGAAGATGAGCAACGCGTGCAGGTCGGGGCGCTGGCGCCCCTGGACGAAAAGCAGGCGGAATCCCAGGCGGCGTCGGCCGAGTCGGACCTGCTGACCGCGCAGACTTCCCTGGTGGTGCAGGAAAACGTCCTCAAGAGCCTTTTGGCCTTCCGGCTGGGCGAATGGACCGGCGTGACGCCCGTTCCTTCGGAGGAACTGCTCGCCGTGCCCGAGAACCTGGACGTGCAGGAATGCTGGCGCGCCGGCCTGAAGAACCGGCCCGATTTGCTCCAGGCCAAGGCCAGCGTCGAGAAACAGCACGTCACCATCAAGTACACCTTCAACCAGTTGTTTCCGGAAATCGATTTGCTGGGAAGTTACGGGCACAACGCGACCGAGCTGACCTTTGGCGAGAACCTGAACACCATCCGCAACGGCAATTATCCCTACTATTCCTACGGGATCAGCCTGACCGTTCCGCTGGGCAACAGCGCCGCGCGCTATAATTACAGGTCGGCCAAGGCCAGCCTGGAGCAACTGTTGCTGCAACTGAAAAAAATCGAGGCCGCCATTGTGGTGGCGATTGACAACGATGTGAAAACCATCCGGTCCGATTTGTTGAAGGTGGATTCCACGCGGAAAGCGCGCCGCTACGCGGAGGAGGCCCTGCAGGCGGAACAGACCAAACTCGAACACGGCAAAAGCACCAGCTTTGTCGTGCTGCAACTGCAAAACAACCTCACGGCGGCGCGTTCGGCGGAAATCCGTGCTCTGGCCGATTACAACATCGCGCTGGAACAACTGGCCTTCGACGACGGCGCCACGCTGGAGAGAAACCACATTGATTTGCGGGTGAGATAGAATTTCATCAAACTTCCACGCTCAGGCCGGGGGCGGGCTGAATGATCTTCATCTTTGGATGGCGATCCCTGATCTGCTCTTCAAACCAGCGGCGGGCGGCCGGCTCGCCATGGCCCAGCAGCACCGTTCGGGGTGAGACCTGCCCCACAAATTCCAGCAGCGCCTCCCGGCTGGCGTGCGCTGTCAAATCGAAATCGCCCGTCTCGCAGCGCCGAACCACTCCGCCGCCGGCGGCACTGAAGACAAACGCCTCGCCGGATTTGGACGCCTTGAGGCGTCCGCCCGGAGTGGCCGGATCGGCGTAGCCGACAAAAAAGATCGCCTGCCGTTCATCGCCCATCATGCGCAGGGCCAGATCGTGGGCCGGGGTGGATTCGGTCAACATGCCGGCGGTCAGGACAAAGAGGTGTCCGCCGGTCAGCTTCATGGTGTCCAGTTGGTTTTTTTCCAGCACCATCAGTTGCAGGTCGCGGGTCAGATTCAAATGCGGTTGCTGGCGGTTGGCCAGATGGGCCTTTTGATCGTAGATTTCGGTGAAGACCTTGCCGAGGCCGCCGATGTAGATCGGCTGGCGGGGGATTTGGCCGGCCTCCATCAACAGGGCCAGCAGCGCGAGGATTTCCTGGGTGCGTCCGAGGGCAAAGGCGGGCATCAAAACGGATCCGCGCCGGGCCAGGACTCGTTGAATGGCCCCGGTCAGGCGGTCAATTTCCCCTTCGCGCGTAAACCCCGGCCCCGGCACACGGTCGCCGCGGGTGGTTTCCATGATGAGGACGTCTGCTTGCACGCCGCCAAATCGGGCGGCCCGCTGGAGGGTCTGGTCGTGAAAACAAACATCCCCGGTGTAAAAGAGGGTTTGAGACTTTCCGCGCACGAGGATGCCCGCCGAACCGGGCGCGTGCCCGGCGTCGAAAAACTCCAGGTCGGGCGAGCGCCATCCGGCGCGGGCCTTGTGGAAGGCGCCCCATTCGATGGGGCGATTGTATTTAAAACCCTGGAAGTGTACCTCATTTTCCCCGACTTGATCGTGGGTGAACAAGGGATAGTCATGGATGCCGTGTTCCTCGCGCTGGTGGAGCATGACATTGACGGAATTGTGCAGGACACGCCCGAGCAAACAATAGCTCAGATCAGTCATCAAGACGTGGGCTTTCGGGAAATGGCGCATGGCCACAGGCACTGATCCGACATGGTCGTGGTGACAATGGGAAATGGCAATGGCATCCAGGTCTTCGCCTTCCACCCCCGAATAGAGGGGCATGGCGGCGCGACCGTCACGTTTAGGATGCATTCCCGCATCCATGAGCAGGCGGAAATCATCAAGCTCCACAAACCAGGCACTGGCCCCGATGTCCGATCCCGGATTGAGATTGACGATGCGCATGGGAAATCAAGCGGGAAAAAGGCGGTTTTTGGCGGAAAAAAGCCAAAAAACAGCCATTAAAAGGGGGTTCCAGGCGGGCCGGAAAACACGCCAAAACCCTTGTAAAATCAGGGGAAAAGGGCCGGGCGGGAAGAGCATCCGGCAGCCATTACAAAAAAAGTGAAAATATTTGTTGAACATCAGGGCAAAATATGAGTCATTACCTGCAGGCCTCGGTTATGAGGCTGAATGGGTTTTTGGTTTTCCCATTCAGTTGTAGTTCCGAGGTCAAGGGTTGGTTAGTTTGGTTGTTGGGGGCCGGACGCTGCAATGGCGTCCGGCCTTTTTTTATGGGGCATTGGTGTGACGCGCCTGTTCGGCCTCGCGCTGGATGATTTCCTGGATGCCTTCGTATTTGGTGTAACTGGCCGGCGGTTGGAAAAGGCTGCTGTTGGGCGCCTCCAGGTGCAAATCCTGGAATTCCACCAAGGCCGGCGGCGTGCCGGCTTTGATTTGAATCGGGAAATTGCTCATGTTCGTCGCCGCCCAAACGGTTATGTCGTAATGTTCGCCATCGCTTTCCGTCACGTTCCATTGGCTCTTGTCACACGGCTGGCCGCCGACAGGTTCGTTGCCCAAGGGCGTTTTGTTGATTTTGGGAGGGGGTGCGGGATCTGTGCCGGTGCTTTTGCAGTAGGCAATTTCGACAAAGGACTTGAAATCAGGGAAGACCATGTACATTCGATTCTTGTCCGGGCGCAGGATGCTGATGGAATGCATATTCTTCAACTGCGCCACTTCAGCCGGCGGCAGATTCGAACCCGGCTCGAATGAATCGGTCTCCAGGCGCATGTTGCCCGATGAAACGGCGATATTGCACCAGACGGAGGTTGGGTCCTTGTCGGGGCCGTTGGACATCTGAATCTTCGCCCGGCCGTAAAAGGGAGGCCCTCCGGCCAGCACGTCAAGCAGGGCGTGATGGAAGCCGGGCGGAAGTCCGCCGGGGGCGCGAAACTGCCCCTGGACAAGGGAATTGCCCGCCAAAAGAAAAATGCCCGTTGTGAGCTTCAACAGATGCTTCATGCTGTGATGCCATCCCATCCGTCTTCCGTTGAAGATAACCGTTCCGCGGCGATTGGCCAGAGATAAATGCGGCCCGCACTACTGCATCAGGTTTTTGAGGAAGCTCACGTTGACGGAGCCTTCAACGACGACCGGACTGGCATTGGTTAAAAAGCCGGTAAAGATCGGGGCGGGGGTTGCATTCGTTGTAAATGTCCCGCCGGTATAGCCGGAGCCGTTGACACTCCAAGTGGAACTGGCGCCAAAGACGTCCGCGGCCACAGCGGCGTTCGTCCCCTTTCTCGCGGCGAAGGTGTCCACTTTCAAAGCCTGCTTCACGAAACCCTGCAAGCTGAGAGTCAGGTTGTTCGAGCCGGTGGGTGTCAAATAATTGATGGCCAAACCTTGGATGCTATAACCGGTTTGCGAGGCAAGATTCGTGACTGTCAAGGCATTGGTGGTGTCCAAACCGGCGCCGGTTTCCACAACAATCTCCGCCGGGGAAATCGTGCTGAAACTCAGGTAGCTGGTGACAGGGTACAAGTTGGTTGTGCCATACAGGATGTCGATCGAGCTCGACACATCTGTCAAGACCGACTCGGTTGGCGTTTCCTGCGTGACGATCAGGACGTTTGTGACGGCCTCGGAGCCGTTGGTTGACGGCGTGATCGTCGTGATGCATCCCACGTTGGTGCTGATGGTCACGCTTTCGTTTGTCGTCCCGCCTGTCACGAGGCTCACGACGTTGCCGGTAATATTGCCCCCCGGAAAGGTTATGAAGGTGTCGCCGCTGATCGTCAAGATGCCTGGGTTGCCGTAATAGACGCCGTAAAAATTAACTCCGCCGCCGCCGATATTCAGGTAGCTGTTGGTTGCGAGCGCCAGATTGGTTGAGAGAATGGTTGAAGGGACGGCGGAGGGGATGGGGATCGTCACGTCGGAGTAAACGGTGGATTGAACCAATTTGGCGCCGGGACCGAAATTGCTGCCTGTGACCGCCTCCAGGGCCGCGATCAGGCTTTTGGTGGTGTAAGAGGTGACTTGGTCGGCGACCTTTGTGCCTCCGTTGTTGGTTGCACCCTGTTGGTAAATCGTGAGCTGAAGATTGATGTTTTGCAAAACATTGGTCTGCGTGGCGGCGGTCGCCGTGGCGGCGGCGGCCCACAGGGCCAGGGCGGCGGATATCAGCGGTTTAATCATGCCTCCATGGTGCCACGGGAATGACGAATGAGTAAATCTTAATGTTAAACGAAACGGACGAAATGGGACGAATTGGGCGGCAGGCGGCTACCGGACGAACGGCTGCTGGCTGATCGCGCCATTTTCGTCCAGAGAGAAAGGCGGAAGTTCCAGAAATTCGATCGCTTTTTGGATTTCCACTTTTTCTCGCGGGTCTTCGGCCCACGCCATTTCGTTTTTCAAGGCGGGAATGGCTTCCTTGCTGCCAAAATCCATGGCCGCGGCAAGGGCGGTCTGGCGAATATCCGGATCGGGGTTGTGCAGTTCGGTGATAATTGTGTGGAGCGCCGCCGGGTTCTGGCTCACCCCAATTTGGCATAGTTCCGCCTTGCGCGCTGTAGCGTATTCCTGATGTTCGGGAGAATTCAAATCCGCCGCTGCATCTTGTTGGGCCGGCACATCGTCACCTGATTGTGCCTGGGCCGGACCGGAAACGCTATGGAGGATGGCGGGCAGGGCTGCCGGGGCGGCGTTCGTGCCGTCGCCGCTGGCAACTGGTTCAGCCGCCGGCGCAGGCTCGCCAGCCTTGTAATGGAAATAAACCGCCGGCAGCAACACGACAAGCGCCAAAACCGAGACGGACAGAATAACTTTGGCTCTCATGCGTTTAAATGGCTGGGTTTCCGGTGGATGCTGAAATGGTCCGGGCCTTTTTGGAGTGCGGGGCGGCGGGGGAACCCCCGCCGCCCCGCAAAGAAACGATCCTGAGACGGCTTATGGAGGGCCGATCTTCACAAAGGTCTGCTTCACCGTCCCAACCAGGGTAAACGTGCTGTTTGTATAGTTGGTGACATACAAGTTCGTGTCAAAGTACGTGTCCGCGGGGACGAGTGTGTAAACGTTTGTGAAAACGTTTGTGTAAGTGTAGTTGGAATAGCTGTAGGAGTAGCCCGTCACATCTGGTGTGACATCCTGAACATAAATGGAATGCGAAACTGTAGCTGGCGGTGGTGGAGAGAAGAAATAATGGAGGGGCGGATTTGTACCACTGATGTAAGTATAACTGTTGGTAAACGCAACCGGCGGATTTGTGTTGGTTGTGTAACCAACTCCCGGCTCATAGAAGCCGGCTTCTTCATGGACAAGTCCGTTTGACACAGTGCTGTACACATAGTTGGTTGCATTGACGTTGTTCTCATCGGTCCCACCCAGCCAACCGGAGCCGGAAACGTCGTAGGTCACATTCCAACTGGTAAATGGCATCGCTGATTTGCCCTTGCCGGCAGTTGTCGTCGTGGCAATGGCATTACCGCTGCCGCTCATGCTCAGATTCGCGAGGAAGTTCGTTGTCCCGCTCTGTTGGAAGGGATAACCCATGGTGATGTAAATGGTGTCACCAAAGAGCGTTCCAGTCATGGCCATGTTTGTTTTTATGGTGCCGACAAATATTGGACCGACGCCGTAGCCATTGACATTCATGTTCAGGTTTGTCACCAAATCGGCCATGAAGAATTGCCCATTGAGGGGGGAGAACGTGTCGCCGAAATAAAAGTTTGTGCCAATTTGGAATTGGTTTGCGTCATCTATGTAGAAGGGGCTGTTGATATATATGTTTTGAAAGTTCTCGGCCTCGTCGAGGGCGCTCACACTCACAGCGGCGTTGTTGTTCGTGTACGTGAGCGGCACCCAGACATTGGCATCGGAAAAGTTGGTATCGTTGACGCCGGAGCCATTATGGATGAAGTATTGCGCGGATCCCAGCACCACAGCGTCGCCTTTTCCTTGAATGACGAAATTCGTGAAGTTGGTCACGGAATAAGGTATGGTGTAGTTGTTATTCGGCACTGTCGAGTTGTTGGTGGTCGGCGCCGACGCGACCGGGGGCGTATTCGTGAAGGAATTCGTGTAGAAAAGGCTGCTGTTGGTATTGTTCTGCCACACAATGGTCATGGGGACCTCAATATTGGTGAGAACCGTATTGCCGTTGGGAAGAACCGTGCCGGCGGGCACGACAGCGCCGATCAAATTGGTGATGACAGTTCTGTAATTGGTGCCTGGATACAAGCTGGTGACTCTCACGAGCGAGGCGCCGTTGCTCAAGGCTACGTGGAGATTCGTGGCCACCAATTGCATGAACTGTTTGGTGGTGAAACTGGTCTTCCCGGCCACGTCCGTGATTTCTCCCACATTGGGTCCCTTGGTGGCATCATTGAGTTCGGCCGCGCCCTGGTAGGTAAGCACCATATTGACGCTCAAAGATTCGTACATGGTTTCGGCTCTGCTGACAGTCACCGTTGCAGCGGTGAGCAGCATCGCCATGGCGATTATTTTCAATGTTCTCTTCATATAATTTTTTATCAATTGATCGTTTCTTGCGTTTCGGTTCTCCTCCGCAACGCCCTTGTCATCTTTTCTTCTGGAAAAGGGCAGGGACGGCGCGAAATTTTTGCGCTTAATGCGTGTTTGCCCGCTCCATGCAGGCTTCATGAGTATGCACTATCGTTTGTAAGGCCAAGTCTGTCAAGCGCCCAAAACCCGATTTTTGCCGATTTTTTGTAAGGGTTTCCACTACAGCCTTGCTGCCCAAAAATGACATTAGAATTTCGTCATTAGTCATTTTCAATTCGTCGGAGGGGTCTGGTCGCCCGATGGATGGGGTGCCGCTCCGGCGATGTTTGCCTGGAATTCCTGAAAGGTGGGAAGTTGCAGATATTTGATCGCGTTGAGGAGGTCCACCTTCTCCTGGAGGTCATCCGTCCATGCGATTTCGTTTCTTAGGGCGGGAATGGCGTCCTGGCTGCCAAATTGAATGGTCGCGGAAAGCGCGGAGCCGCGAATTCTGGAATCCTTGTTGTTCAGTTCGGAAAGAATGGTCTTGAGGTCGGACGGATCGTCGCTCATCCCCAGTTGGGCCAATTCCGCCTGGCGCTCGGCAACATACTCCTCATGGTTGGCTGCCGCCAAATCGGCCGCCGCATCGGGGGCCGGCACTCCTTCTCCTCCATTGGCCAGCCCTGGCGTCCAGCGATGACGGGGGACCGCGGGAGCCGCGCTGGTTTGAGGGGCGATGGCGGCCTGCTCCGCCGCCGGCGCAGACTGATCTTGCGGCGGGGAACCGGGTGCGAAGTGAAAGTAAATCGCCGGCGCCAAAATCAAAAGCGCCAGAACCGAGGTTGACAGGACAACTTTCGCTCTCATACGTTTATCATACTCGATCCACTGCTTCGGTCAAGCGCCGCGAGATGGGTTCTGTAAAGCAAAGCGGGACAATGGGATGATTAGCCCACTGTCCCGCGAAGAACCGATTCTGCCGCAGCTTTACGGATTCGGGATTTTCTGCTCTGTCGGGCTTCCCACGGTGATGGTGCCTCCAACGACGATAGGTGTGCCGTTGTTGGTACCGATGCCGCTGACGTCCGTCCAAGCCTCATTGGTGACGGCAACTTTACTCTTGCCCACGGCGAAGTCATCAAAAGTGCTATGAACCAAGCCTTGCACCTTAAGCGTCACGATGTCGGTTGCGTTGGTAAACACGGCAATGGTATTCAGTTCCATCTTCTTGATGGACCAGTCCGTTTCTGTTTTGCTGGTTTCGCCAACAATGTCGTTGGTGCCTATTTCTGCGACGTACAAAATGTTGGTCGGGATAGGCGTGTTGACGGTACCGTCAGCGATGACCAGTTCCGAGGATTCATTAGTGGTATAGACCGGCACGACGTTTGTGACCGTTACGGTGTTTGTCACGAGGTCGGTGGTTGTGGTGAGAACGGTGACGTTGGTCAAACCGTTGGTGGCCGCCACTGCAAACCTCGTCGTGAGTGAAGTTTGGAACGACGAATCTGTGGCAAATCCCACTGCATTTGTTGGCGAACCGCCGTAGATCACATTTGTGGTCGGAGGATTAGCATTGGTGATTTCAACAACAGCATTTGTGGGGAATGACACAATTTCATTGGTGCCAGTGCCAATTGTCACATTGGTTAAGGTAAATGTCACGGAATTTGTGCCGATCGCAAGGTTTGTAATGACCACACCATTTGTCAGGATTGCCACAACTCCCGGGTCAACTCCCTCGGCTGCTGCGCCGAGCGCCAGATTGGTCTCGATTGAAAAGGCGGCATTGGTTCCGATTGCCAGAGTCTGGTTTGCGTCGAGTGTGAGAGTGGTTGCTGAATTGGTGGTGTTGACCGGGCCGTTAATGCCTGCAGTGGTAACCACGACGTTGTTTGTGCTGCCGTTGGCAGCGGTGATTGTCACATAGATGCTGCTACCGATGTTGGTGTCGCCGATTACCAGGTTGGTGACCTGCCCGTTAGTTCCCGCAATTAAGTAAACATTTGAACTGACAACCAAGGTGTTCGGAACACTCGTGACGACGTTGGTAGTCACGTTCGTTGTGCCGACTTCCGTCACGAGATTGCTCGTGAGGATGGCCAGTTCGGCCTTCTTATCGAAGGTTCCATTTGTGCCCAGCGCACTCTCCACCGCAGTGATCAGATCTTTCGTTTTGAAGGACCCTGTTGCGACTGTGGGGGTGGAAACTGGCTTCTGTTCATAAACGGTGAGCGTGACGCCCACGGTTTGCAAGACGTTGGTCGCGGAGTAAGTTGTTTTGGCTGCATTCGCGGCCGTCACCGTTGCACCGGTGGCGAGCATCGCGACGGCGAATGTTTTCAATGTTTTAATCATACAATTTATCAGTTAAACGTTTCTACAGTTTCGGTTCTCCTCCGCGCCTGCCCCCGCCACTTCACTATTGGAAAATGACAGAAACGGCGCGAAATCTTTGCATATTTTGCGTGTCTTTCTGCGATAACGCAGAATCCATCGGCGCTGTTTATCGGTTAAAACATCAAATATGTCAAGCACTCAAACCCACTTTTTTGCGAAAAATACGCTGAAAGCGGCTCAAAATCGCTGTAACCACCTTATTGTAAGATACTTGTGCAAACCATCAATTTTCAAAATAAATCGCAAATAATCAGGCAAAACGGCGCTGTCTGCATCAAATTCACAGGCAAACCGCCTCAAAATGGCCGCCATCCGGCAAAACCCACCGGCTTCAGCCGGACGCGCGATTTATCATTGCTGGCGACGAAAATGCGCTTTTGGCGTTGGATGTCAACATTTTATTTCAAATTTTTTTCGGCGGAAAGGGGCTTGCTTTAAAAGAGTCTCTGGCGCATGGTCTTGCGCATGGGTGTGCCCAAATTGCCGGCGACCGTGACTCCGGAGCAGATCAGGGAGCTTAACCAGAAGCTCTCGCACATGCGCCATGAGGTCAACAACCAGTTGGCTCTGGCGGTCGCCGCCCTCGAACTGATGCGCTACCGGCCTGAATTGCGCGAGAAGATGCTCGACACCATCGCGCAACAATCGCCCAAAATCACGGCCGAGATCGCCGAATTCTCCGCGGCGTTTGAGCAATTGTTCGGCATCACCCGCGATTGACCGGCTGGGGCGCATTCGGGCCGATCCTAATCCTAATCTTAATCTCCTTCTTCTTCGCACGGGGGTGGGCTGCGATTCATTCGGATTAAGAAGATTAAGATTAAGATTAAGATTAAGATTAAGATTAAGATTAAGATTAGGATTAAGATTAGGAAAAGCCAGAAACCCAGCCGGAAACCGCTGCCCCAAAAAGTGAAATGTTCTGCTTTGTTTTCAAAGGGGTTTTGTTGGAAACTCCAGGCAATGGAACCGACTGATGCGGAACTGATCGCCGCGGTCCTGGACGGCGACACCGCCAGTTTTGAGCCGCTGATCCGGAAGTATCAGCCGCGCGTCTTCGCCACGGCCCGCCGATATGCGCGCCGGGAAAGCGAGGTGGAAGACATTGTCCAGGAAGTGTTCATCAAGGCCTTCCAGAAACTGAAGGGCTTTCGCGGCGAAGCGCCCTTTGAACATTGGTTGATGCGCCTGGCCGTGCGAACGTGCTACGACTTCCTGCGCGCCCATCAACGCAACCGGGAAACGGCTTTTTCCGAATTGACCGAACCGGAGACCGACTGGCTGGAGCGGTTTGTCGTCCAGCCCGACGCGGCGGGGGAAAACGCCGGCGCGGCGCGGCAGTTGGTGGACAAGATTTTATCGCGGCTACCGCCGGCGGCGCGAATGGTGATTACGCTGTTGGAAATCGAAGGGCGGCCCGTCAGGGAAATTGCCGCGCTGACCGGCTGGTCCGTGCCGCTGGTCAAGGTGCGCGCCTTTCGCGCGCGCGGGAAAATGCGTAAGATTTTAAGGAGCATCAGCCAGGAAAAGTACTTGTAACCGCCCGGCGGGCGGGGCCGTCTGAAAGATTGTCTTATGAACTTGAACCAGTTGCATGAGAGATTGATTGCCGTGGCGAGGGAAAATCCTCCCGGCGGCCATGTTCCGCATGCCTTTGAGAAGCGGATCATGAGCCAGCTGGCCGCCGTCGCGCCGCCGAATCCCTGGGCATTGTGGGGCGGCCCGCTGTGGCGCGCCGCTGTTTCATGTGTTGCTATCACTGTCCTGTGCGGCCTTTGGTCCCTGGCTGCGAACCGGCAGGCCGATTCGGCGGAGAGTTTTTCCCAGGCTTTTGAAGCGGCCGTTGTCGCGCCGCCCAGCCAGCACGCCGAGGATGCCTGGTGAGTGCGTGGAAAGTCATACTGGCCACGATGGTGATTTTTGGGTGTGGCGTGGTCACGGGCGCGCTGCTCATGAAAACGGAACTCCCGTCCGCGGTCGCGCCGGCGGAGCCGGCTCAACATCCGCCGGCTTCCACCAATCAGCCGCCGCCGCTGGCCCAAATCCAGAGACCGGAATTTCTTCGCCGCATGCAAAAGCAATTGGAACTGACCGCCAGCCAGCGG
>Ga0326727_10004464_pt1 | contig 42039 bp, 35 predicted proteins | sample MB2enrmetagenome_FD_207643 | JGI IMG/M metagenome (GOLD analysis project Ga0326727, IMG submission 207643) | Lab enriched peat soil microbial communities from McLean, Ithaca, NY, United States - MB29MY | ecosystem: Environmental > Terrestrial > Soil > Wetlands > Peat | place: USA: New York...
GTCCTACCATTCCGAAGAGCTCGATAAGTTCCGTCGTCCTTACGTTCAACCTGTGTTAGAGCCATAAGTTCCTCTAAGGTAATGTATAGCAGGTTGTGAGAAGTACTTCAACATTAAATTGGAAGCATATCGAAACAATCAATCGATCAAGGTATCGATACAAAGTCTCTCGATTGCCGCCAATAGGCTGTAGTATTCAACGAGATCGATGGGGAATGGATATCCCAGTTCTCGCACTTCGAGAACTGGGATATCCAACCGTCAGGTTTTTCTGCTCCCTAGTCCCTATTCACTCTTCCCTATCCCTTCCTCCTCCATCTTCTCCCGAATCGCCTCGACCAATCTCCGGATTCGCTGTTTGTAGACGTCGGTGCCTTCCTTCTTCTGCTCCCAGGTCTTTTCAACCCCCGCCATCGCCAGCGCCAGCTTCCGCTTCCGTCTCCGCTCCGTCTTCTGCCGCTGCACCAGATGTTTCATCTCCTTTGCCGCATGTTCCTCAAAGCTCTCCTTATAAGGCACAACGGCATACACCAATTTGCACGACATTGCCATCGCCGCCTTTTCCAGCCCTGCAAGCGAAATCTTGTCATGCCACTCCGCCCGCTCCATTCGAAAGAACGCCGAAGGGCTAACCCGCAAGTCCTTGGCCAGCTCCGTCGCCGATAGCCCCAGCGCCTTGCGCACCGCGCGCAGCCATCCGCCCAACGGCCGGTGTACCCGCCGCGCCATCAAAAACGGCCGCAGTTGCCGGTCCAGCTCCCGCTGCGCGATCATCTGCATCTTCCACTCCATGCCTCTTCTCCTCTCTCAACTCGCACCCGCTGCCTGCCTATTCCCTATTCCCTGTTCCCTGTTCCCTGTTTTTTCCCATTCTCCCCCTTATCTGCATAATGATCTGCAATCATTTCCCAAAAAATAGTGCGCTATAGCTTCACAGTGTCCGAAATCCGGTAACCTGCAACGCCCCGTTTTTCAAGGTTCATTCCCCCGCCGCTCTACAATCGTTTCGTGCTCCCTGAATCCCAACGCGGCTCGCTCGGCGTGGTGCTGGTCTCGCCGCGCAACCCACTCAATATAGGAGCGGCGGCGCGGGCCATGGCCAACTTCGGCTTTCAGCGCCTCTCGGTGGTGGCCCCTTTTGAGCCCACCTGGCGCGAGGCCCGCTCGGCAGTGGGCGCGCCGGAGTTGCTGGTAAATGCCTTGGAATCAGCGACTCTCGCCGAGGCCGTGGCTGGTTGCACGCTGGTCGTCGGCACCGGAACACTGACCTATCGCAAGGCGGAGCAGAGGGTGGTCGCGCTGCCCGATCTGGCTCCGTTGGTGACGCGGGAACTGGCTTGCGGAGGCCGCGTGGCCCTGGTCTTCGGCCCTGAAAAACACGGACTTACGCGCGAAGACCTCTCCTATTGCCATTTGCTGGTCGAGATCCCGACGGACCCCCAACAGCCCTCGATGAACCTGGGCCAGGCCGTCGCCGTCTGCCTCTACGAGCTCATCCGCAGCTCCGATTCCGCGTCTGAATCCACGCCCGCAACCCCTGCCTCGTCAATCACTTCCGCAGCCTCCTCCGGAAGGCTGGATCTGCTGGCCGGGGTGATCGAAGAGGCGATGCAGGCGGCGGGCTACTCGCCGCGCGGGATGCAGGAGGCCAACCGCCATGACCTGCGGCTGCTGCTACGGCGGCTCTCGCTCTCCACACACGACACGCGCCGCATCCTCGGCCTCTTCCGCCGCATCCTATGGCGGCTCAACCGCTTAGGGCATTAACGCAATTCTGTTCGACGGCGGGAGCGGAATCGTGCTAGAGTGCGCTCAAGGCTCACTTTTATGTTCCTACTTCGCGCGCGGTTTTTTTTATCCGTTCTGGCGGAATCTGCTCGACTTGGTGTCTTGGCTTGCTGCGCCGCTCTGACGCTGGCTTATCCCTCATCAGCTCAACAACCTGCGCAACCCGGCGCGGCTCAGCAGACGGCAGCGCCGGCGGCTCAGGCTCCAGCAACACCTGCCAATCCAGCCGCTGCTCATCAGGCGCATCCTGCCAAACCACAGGCAAAGCAGGAGGCGGGCCACACCATTACAGAGGCAGATCTCAAGCAGATGCTGGTGGGCAAGGCGCTTTTTCTACGTGGCGGCTATCTGGACAACACTTTAACCTTCAACGAGCACGGCGGTCTGATCGGGCACTCGCCGCAGGGCTCTTATACGCTCAACGCCATCGAGATCGACAGGGTACGCATCACCAGTCACAAGGTGACGCTGGAGGGCGCGCGTTACGGGCTGCATTTTTTGGGTCAACTGGCCAACGAGGACTCCTCGAGCGCCTTTGACCGGGTGCGCATCACTCCGAAAAAGAAAGAGGTCAAGATCACCATCGACCGTGAGATGGTGGTGAAGGCAAAGAAGGAAAAAGGAGCCAAGGGAGACACGGAGCCGGAGGCGGATAAGAAAGCAGCGGCTGGCAAGGAAAAGAACAAATTAAAGCACGTAAAACCGGGCACTGCTCCGGCCGCGCCGGCGGCGCCCGAGCCTGAAGAGATGAGCGAGGCCGACCAACTGAAAGCCTCTATCGCCGCGACGCCGGAGGAAGAGCGTCCGGCCGACGCGAAAAGCGTGACCACCACGACTTCGACGGAGCACGCCACGCGGGTGCTCAAGGAGGCGCTCGATAATATCTTTGCTCAGGGACTTGATGAGCGGATGATGGCCGCCATGCCCGACTACTGGAAGCTGTATTACCAGGCGGTAGCGGCCAAAGTCGATTACCGGCCCAAGGACCCGGCGGTACTCCGTCAGAACATGGTGGACCAGAAGGCGCGCCTGCTGACACAGTTCGAGCCGGACTCGAATGAGTTTGCGCAGGCTGCGAGCGTAGTCGGCATGGCCCAATATCACGCGGTTGTGGAGCCGGACGGCAAGGTGGGCGAAGTCGCCATCAGCCGGCCAATCGGCTTCGGGCTGGACGAGAACGCGGTTGCGGCCATCAAGAAAGCAAAATTTGAGCCGGCGATCATCGACGGCAAACCTGTCGCGGTGATGCTCAACCTGGATGTGCCCTTCCGCATCTTTTCCAAGCGGACCAACGTGCACGCTCCGCCGGAGCCGGCCGATAAGCCCGCCGAGCCGGTGTTGCCTGGCCCATACAGCGTGCCGCGGTAGCGAGTGGAGTGAGTTTCCACGTAAGACATCTGTGAGACATTTTTTACGATAGAGCGGCGCCTGCGGGAATCGCTCCAAAGCCAGGAAAACGGCTGTCTTACGCTTGTCTTACGGCTGTAAGACAGAAGAAATGACAGAATCCGCCCTTGGCCAGCCTGCCACTTGGGATTCAGAATTCCTCTTGTTGGATGATCTCTTCGAGTTTTGGTTTGTGTTTGGCGGCGCGGCCGGTGCGCGGCCCGGTGGAGAGGACGCGCGCGGGTTTAGGCTGGCCGACGCGCTCCCGGGCGTTGGCCTTAACGGCCTTGGTGGCTGAAAATTTTCCTGGCTTGCGTTTCGTCATGGCTAGGTTGAGTATGAAGGAAGAGCGGCCGGAGGGAAAGGGCCCTCCGGGATTACAGGGGTGAGATTTTCGCCGCTAGAAGGACGGGGCGGGGTTCCCGGCGAGTGATTTTCTCAGGGACAGAGAGCTGGCAGACAATGGAAGAGCGGGATTTCTTCAACGAAACAACCGAATTACGCAGCCACACGCTGACCTGTCCCAAGTGCGGGCAGGCGGGCGAGTACAAGGTGACCTGGGTGGTGCGGCGCAAGCGGGCGCAACTGCCGCGTGGAGCTGATGAGCGGGACCGCGCCAAGTTCGCCAAGGCGCAGTCTTACATGGTAAGACGCGATGAAAAGCTGGCCTGCGCCAATATCCGCTGCCGCAAGGCCTTCGAGATCAACACGCTGCAGTCGGTGGCGTTTTTGACGGAGTAAGCCCGGCCAGCATCAACCCACGGCCAAATCCACATTCTTCAAGGAGGAACCATGAAGACTTTCGCAGTTTTCACCTTCAGGCGTCTGGCCGCGCTGCTGGGCCTGGCATCACTGCTGTGGACCGTGCCCGCGCTAGGCGCGCAGGAACTCAAGCCTATCCAGTTGCCCAAGCCGCAGGTGACCGGCGGCATGCCCTTGATGCAGGCGCTGGCCCAGCGCCAGACGACGCGTGCTTTTGTGGACAAGCCGTTGCCAATGCAAACACTTTCCAATCTGTTGTGGGCGGCCTTCGGTGTGAACCGGCCGCGCAACGTGAAGCCGGGGCTGGGCCGCACGGCTCCTTCGGCGATGAACAAGCAAGAGATTGAGCTGTACGTGGTTTTGGCCCAGGGTGTTTACGTTTACGAGGCTGAAACCAACCTTCTGCGCCCAGTTGCGGCCGGCGACCTGCGCGCCAAGATGGGCGCGCCACCGGCGGGGCAGGCAGCCGTCACGCTGGTTTATGTGGCTGACGCCAAGCTTAACTATGCGCAGGTGGATACGGGCTTTATCGGCCAGAACGTCTACCTGTTTGCGGCCTCCGAGGGGCTGAACGCGTGGTTCTATGCGCTGCACGGACAGCAAGACGCGGCGGCAGTGGGCGCGGCGCTGAAGCTGCCTGAAGGGAAGAGTCCACTGTACGGGCAGTCGGTGGGTTATCCGCCGAAGTAGCGCGATTCCAGGCGTTTTTCCGGCCTCCGCATGCGCGACCGGGTGAGCCTTGGAGAGCCGTCTCTGGCAAGGCCACGGCAATTTGTGTTTGAATCGAAGGAGCGGGCAGGCGGGCGCGGAGGTCATCCAAAAAACGCGCGGCCAGCCAGCTCGCTCACGACAGGAGCTACAAGCATGGCGAATTCCCTGCTTCCCCCGGAAGAGCGCCACCTGACCCCCGACCAGGTGGAGGCGCTGGACAAACGGCGCGAGCTGGGCCACACTTTGCTGGTGATTGCCGGCATGTTTGTGGCCATCGCGATGATTCTGCTGCTGTGGGTGGGCCAGGATATGACCTGGTCTCCTGGCTGGGCGCATCCCATGGCCTATTACTTCGCCGTTGCGCTGGTGATCATAGCAGTCTGCGGCGGCGTTGGTTTGTATCTCCGCCGGGGCACGCCGCGGATCGACTGAGTCTGAAGCGGGCTGCACCCGAGGCTTGAAGTTTTTTTACCGGGTTTGCGTTTGAGAGCCGGCGATGCGGAACCAGCCGCCTGCGTGATTCGTCCAATATAATGCAAGTAGGCGCAATTTTGTAACGGCCTGCCAAATAACTGATCTCCTCACGCTCGATGGTGCGCGCTGACCATCAAGATGTTCTTATCGAGAATGAGGATGTTTTCTCTCCCCCGAGAAAAGTAGCCTATGAATGCGGGCACGGTGAATTTTTCCGTGCCTGAAGACCTCTGTGTGTAAGAATTGCAGGAACACCCCCAAAATTGAGCCTAAGAATGACAAAAAAGACGGCAACCCGCATCCCGCTCGACGACCTTCTTGTATTCCACCAGGTAGCGCGCTCGCTCACCTCTAGCTTTGACCTGGACAAGATTCTGCGCACCATCATGGAGCACATGGAGCGGTTTGTGGAGGCGGAACTGTGGACGCTGCTGATACTGGATGAAGCGCGCCAGGAACTCTACTATGCGATTGCCGCTGGCCGGGAAGAGGCGTCTCTGCGCGGCTTGCGCGTGAAGGTGGGCGAGGGCGTGGCCGGCTGGGTGGTGGAGCACGGCGAGACGCTGCTGGTTCCCGAGGCCGAGAACGATCCGCGGGTCAAGAAGGAGCATGCCGCCAAACACAGTATGGTCCGCTCGGTGATCGCTCTTCCCTTGCGCGGACGAAAGGGAACGCAAGGCGTCATCGAGATCTTCAACCCGCGCGCCGAGCAACTGACCGACTACACCATTGCCTTTCTGCACATTCTGGCCGATCACGCGGCCATCGCCATCGAGAACGCGAACGACGTGGCCCGCATCCAGCAGTTGACCATCACCGACGATTGCACCAAGTTATACAATGTTCGCTATCTTTACGAGGTGCTGGGCCGGGAGCTGGAGCGCTGCGGACGGCTGAAGATGCCGGTGAGCGTGGCGTTTCTCGATCTGGACCATTTCAAGCTGGTGAACGACGAGCACGGCCACCTGGTGGGCAGCGAGTTGCTGTCCCGCGTAGGCGAGCGGCTTCAGGAGTTGAGCGGCAAGCACGATTGGTGTTTTCGCTACGGCGGCGACGAGTTTGCCGTCCTGATGCCGGAGATCGGCGCGGAGGCAGCGCTGAAGCAGGCCACCGCGCTGCTGAACGCGCTGGCGGGGACCGAATTCAAGATGAAGAACGGCTTGAATCTGCGCATCAACGCCAGCGTGGGCGTGGCCACCGCGCCCGACGACGGCACGAGCGTTCATGCCGTGATTGGCGTGGCCGATACGCGGATGTACTGGGTGAAGGCCAATGGGCGGGGAGCGATAAAGGGCGCCTGAATCCTCGCAATTCTACTTTTTGCTTTCGTATTTCTCTGACGGCCTTTCCGTGATCTGCTCCTCGGAGAGACGTTCAAGCTGGTTGCGCCAGTTGAGCGACTCGACGAAGCTGCGCGATTCGCGCCAGCCGGGCTCGACAATTACGTGCAGTTCCAGATAGACGCGCGTGCCAAGCAGCGACTCGATCTGGCGGCGGGCGCACGTGCCGATCTCTTTGAGCTTGGAGCCGCCTTTGCCGATCAGAATGGCTTTCTGGCCTTCGCGTTCGCAGTAAATTGCCGCGGCGATGCGGGTGAGCGGGAACCTGGCCAGTTCGTGCATTCTTTTGGTTTGGTGTTGTGGGTCTACACACGGCTCCTCGAAGCGCTCGATGACCACGGCAGACGCGTAAGGAACCTCTTCGCCGGTCTCGGCCAGAATGCGCTCGCGAATCAGCTCGGCGACCATGAAGCGCTGCGGCTGGTCGGTGTACTGGTCCTTTGGGTAGTAGCGCTCGCCGGTGGGCAGGACCTCGACAATTTTGCGGAGGAGCAGATCGAGACCGTCGCGCTTGCGGGCGCTCACCGGGATGACCTGTGCGAATCCGTAGTGGCGGGTGAGTGAATCGATCAGTGGCAGCAGATGGTCCTTGGGGACGAGATCGATCTTGGTGAGGACGAGGAAGACCGGGCAGTCGAGCTTGCGGATGAGGCCGAAAAGGAATTCGTCCTCGCTGGACCAGGCGCCGTGGGTGCTCTTACGTATGGGCGCAGCAGTTTCTGGATTCGAGGCTGATTCGAGTTGGATGCGGCGCGTTGCGTCCATTAGGACCAGGACAAGGTCGCGAGTTTCGAGAGCTTCGTAGACCTCCTGCAACATGCGGCGGTCGAGATGCGAGCCGGGCTGGTGGACTCCGGGAGTATCGACAAAGACGATCTGCGCGGCCGGATGCTGGCCTTTGCGCGCAGGAACCTCGACCACCCCGGCGACGCGGTTGCGTGTGGTCTGAGGCTTGGGGGAAACGATGGCGACTTTTTCGCCGGTGAGGGCGTTGAGCAGTGTGCTTTTGCCGACGTTGGGCCGGCCAAGAATGGCGACGAATCCGGATTTCAAAGGGGATCGCTCCTGAGTTCTATTATCGCGGATGCGCTGATTAAACGTTGGTACAATCTGGAAATGATTCCCGAAGGCACAACCGAACGGCTGCTGCTTCGTCCTCTGGAGATCGCCGATGCGGAGCAGATTCAGCAGCTCTTTCCGCACTGGGAGATTGTGCGCTATTTGCCAAATCAAGTGCCTTGGCCCTATCCGCCCGACGGCGCGCTGCACTTTTGCCGGGAGATTGCGCTGCCTAAGATAGAGCGGGGCGAGCAATGGCACTGGACGCTTCGCCTGCGCAGCGCAACAGAGCAACTGATCGGGCACCTCAACCTGATGAAAGGCGAGAAGGACAATCGCGGATTCTGGCTGGGCGCTCCATGGCAGGGTCAAGGGCTGATGAGCGAGGCTTGCGCGTGGTCCAACGACTTCTGGTTCGATACGCTTGGTTTCCCGGTTCTGCGAGTGACAAAGGCCGCCGCCAACACTGCCTCGCGGCGCATCTCCGAGAAGCAGGGAATGCACCTGGTGGGCTCGACGGAGAAGGATTATGTTTCCGGCCGCTTGCCGACGGAGATTTGGGAGATTACTGCTGAAGAGTGGCGGGCGTGGAAGACGCGCAAGGATGAGAATGGAGCATGAGGAGATATTGTGATGGAAGATCGATTTGGTTTGCGTGACCTGGTGCTGCTTGCGGCGGTATGTTTTGTTGCGTTGACGCAGGTTTTATGTGCCGCACAATCGGGCCCCGGCGCGACACCTGCCGCTGATGCGGCGCCAAAGCTGGAGTTAGCCTTTGAAGAAGTGGTTACGCTGGATAAGGTTGTCGTGGTCGGCGATACGGCCTTTGGCCACCGCCAATACATTCCCATCACCGGAGGCAGCGTCACCGGCCCCAGGCTGAAGGGCAAGGTACTGCCCGGCGGATGGGACTGGCAGCTTCAGTTAAGCAACGGCTGCTCGTCGATCTCGGCCGAGTACAAGCTGCAGGCCGAGGACGGCACGATTATCTACGTCTCCAACAAAGGGCTGCTCTGCGGCGGAGGAAAGGCCTTTACGCGGCCGGTCTTTGAAGCGCCGAAGGGAAGCTATGAGTGGCTGACCGAGGGGACGTTTGTGGGCGTGCTCAGCGTTGTGGGCGACGCCGATCATCCGGCGGTGCGTATCACCTTCTATCAGGCGAAGTAGCGTCTGTCATGGCTTTTTAGATCTGGCTTATCCTGTGCGCTCGATGAGGCCCTGCGCGAGGTTAAGCTTGGCGCGAAGCCGGCGTTCGCGGCGGGCCATTTGGCCGGCATCGGATTCGTGATCGTGGCCGGCGAGATGAAGGAGTCCGTGGAGAATGAGGATTTTCAATTCGCAGGTTAGCGCGTGGCCATGATTGATGGCTTGACGGAGCGCGGTGGGAACGGAGATGGCCAAGTCGCCGGCGATTTTTTCGGCTCCGATTCCTTCGGCGGGGAAGGAAAGTACGTCGGTGGCTTTGTCCTTGTGGCGAAATTGACGATTGAGCTTGCGAATCGCCGCATCGGTGGTGAGCAGGACGGTGACTTCTCCTTTGAGGCGGACGGCATCCTGTGCCTGGGCCAAAAAACGGTTTAACGTCTGCCGGGATGGAATCCGCTGCGGCCATGGAACAGCGGATTGCCGCAGCCGAACGCCAAGAGGCGCCACCAGGCTTTTATGCGGCGCGGGGCCGGCTTTCAGGTCTGGATCGAAAATGATCATGGTAAGTACGATTCCGGTTGCTCTCATTCTACGCGGGCTCGACTTATCCCTCCCTCATTCACCCCAACGACGAAGACCTGTCGTTACCACCCCAGGATGCAAAGACCGCTTCCTGGGGGTCCCTGTCGTTGGGGACCCCGAAGCCGCTAAACAAAAACGCATCTCGGGTACCCCCACCCATACTTTGGGCGCAAAATCCTTGTTTTCTTAGGTTTACAGACGGGGTTGCGCTGTAAAATCGTCAAAACAAAGGAGTTCCCTGCAAAATCTTCCAGGATAAGGAGTTACGGGAGGTTTTGGGCCGCTAACGGCTGTTTTCGCGTAATCTCCCCGGTCCCCAAAGGCGAGGGACCGGGGGTACCCAGTTTCCGGGACGATTGGAGGAAAGCTTCTAAGGACTATTGTGCACAAAGCGAGGAAATAATCTGCAAAGGACTGGCCGTCCAGGCAGACGGCGCTTGCGCGCCAGAAGGTCTGTACATGAGCTTAAAAAGAACGGTGCGGGGACTGGCCGTCCGGGCGGACGGCGCTTGCGCGCCATGGGGTGCGAGGTAACCCGGCTTGACATATGTATATATTGATGTCATTATCTGTATATACAAATGGAGAAGCTATGGCAGCGACACTTACATCGATCCGGCTCGACACAAAACTGGCGGATGAAGCAGCGCGCGCTCTCGGCGTCAATTCGCGCACCGAGGCCGTGCATATCGCTCTGCGCGAGATTGTGGGCAATCAGCGCTTCAAGGACGTGATGAAGAAATACCAAGGCAAGCTCAAGTTCGCGGGATGCGATGAGTGAGTTTGTCATTTTCGACACCTCTGTCCTGATCGACTATCAGCGCTCGGGCCGCCACTCTCAGCGTTTGGACACGCATCCAGGCATAATCCGAAACTCCTCTGTAGTGCTGGCCGAGCTTTGGCGCGGCGCAACTAAGGTTGCGGAACGGAAGTTTCTCAGCGCACTGGAAGAGAGCCGCCCGGTTCTCACGCCGACGGAGAAGAATTGGCTGGAATCAGGAATGATCTTGGCCAAGATCGCGGCGGATCGAGGTTATGAGCCGCGCAAGCTGCGCGAGCTTCACTTTGATGTGCTGATCGCTCTGACCGCACGAAGCCACGGAGCCAAACTCATCACTTCGAATCGCGCCGACTTTGAAATGATTCGCGAATACCGGGAATTCGAGTTGGAAGTCTGGTAATTTGTGGTCTCCCAAGCCTGGAAATGCGAGGGTCCTCCACCTCACGGACATAGAGCACACTTCTTTGTGACTCATGGGAACTGCACTATTTTCGGTGCAATTCCCGCGCCTGGGTTTCGCTTTTTTTTGACCCTGCGAAATGGTTATGTTGTTGATTTAATGCATGTTGCCTGATTTGGTTTTCGGCTAAAAAGGCGAAAATGGGATATACTTTTGTTGCATTTTGCGCCTACGACGGAGCTAACTCATTGTTTATGAGCTGGTTGCGGAAGCGATGGAGACGAAAAGATGCTGTTTTTGGCTGTCAGCAGACCGTGTCAGTTGTCAAGGATCGGAGCAGTGTTGCCTTTTGATAGCTTCTATTGTGCGCCGGGAGGGGGAAATAATCTGCAAGGGCTTGCCGCCCTGGCGGACGGCGCTAGCGCGGCACCTGCGGTGCGGCAGACGCTCGCTATTCGCTCGCATGAAATATGTGGTATCCCCGGTCCCCAAAGGCGAGGAACCGGGGGCACACGGCGAAGTTTTTAGCGGAAGACGGACGGTTGGAGTTCGTGGTTTCCCATGTCTCAAATTCATGACTTAGGACGCTCGAATTGATGGCTGAGGACAAGGCAGTTCTCTCCATCGGCTTTCAGAAAAGCTTGAATTCGCGGAAACGCATCCCGAAGCAGGAAACCTGCAAGAACGGTCGTGCAATTGCCAATACGCAGCCATATCACTTTCGGCGGGCTTCCACGCAAAACGCTCAGTTCTGAAAAATCGGAATCCTTGGTAACAATGGCATAGCCGTGCTCTCCGGCATAATCCCAAACCTTTTCGTCGGGCGTATTGACCAAATTACATTCTTCAACGTGTGCGGAACCAGGGTAGAGATCTTCAATCGACAATTAAGCGCGGAGAGAGATTTTCATCCAGTAGAAGTTTCAAGCGGAGAGAATCTCGAATTTGCGTTCGCGGTCGGCGGCATAGGCCAGACAGGCGCGAATGTCGGATTCGCGCAGAAGAGGAAAGTCGGCGAGAATCTCAGCCTCGGTCATGCCGGAGGCCAGATACTCGAGCACATCGTAGACGGTGATGCGCAGGCCGCGAATGCAGGGCTTACCGCTCCGCTTGCCTGGTTCAATCGTGATTATGCCCGTGTAGTCCATGCATTTTCAGGATAGGACAACCGCCGCCCCTATGCAAGCACCTGCTGTGCGGGGACTGGCCGTCCAGGCAGCGGCGCTTCGCGCATGGGGTTCGTGGTAACCCCGGTCCCCAAAGGCGAGGGACCGGGGGCACCCTGCGCTTGAGCGTTGAACAGACCTACTATAACCAAAAAACTTGTCATTTTGCCGGAATGGGGATGGTTTTAAGAATTGAATTCTTTATTTTCATGTCCTTGTTCAGTTGTTTGCCTTTATCCTTTAACGGCGAACTCCTCAATCCCTTCCCCGCGGGCACCATGACCCACATTGTCTTATTCTCGATTTCGGCTTGGTATGAATCACCATCAATCAAGCGTACACATGAAGCCCTCAAATGAATTTCACTTCCGGGGCATTGAATCACATAGCGAATCCCATCCCCTTCAACGATCTGAGTAGTAATGGTCCATGTGTCAATATCCGTCTCGGTGAAAGTGGTACGCGCCTGATAACTCGTTATAGAAGTATTTTGGGTATAGGGTTCACTGTAGGTTTTGACTGAACCGGTTATGACGCGAACCGTAAGCGTATTCTTCTGGTCGTCTTTTGCGGGACACGCAATAGCCACGATGAACAACAGAGTAAGTAGAGCGAATTTCCTCATAGATTAATCCTCAAGGCACATATAATACTACGAATTCCTTTCCGTTAAAATCCATCGGAGAGGATCATTTTTCACTGCGGTTTGGCGGGATGCGATTGCTGCGGATGATTTTCGCGCGGCTCGACGCCGACCTCGATTGCTTCGCCGAGGGCTAGCGGCAGCTCCTGCTGCTGCGGCTTGGCGGACTCGTAAGCGCGGACGATGCGCTGGACGAGGGCGTGGCGGACGACGTCGCACTCCTCGAAGCAGCAGAAGTGAATGCCTTCGACGCCGTCGAGGATGTTGATGGCGTCGAGCAGGCCGGACTTGCGCGGGTTGGGCAGATCGATTTGAGTTATATCGCCGGTGATGACCGACTTGGAGTTGGCGCCCATGCGGGTGAGGAACATCTTCATCTGCTCGATGGTGGTGTTCTGGGCCTCGTCCATGATGATGAAGGCGTCGTTGAGGGTGCGGCCGCGCATGAAGGCCAGGGGGGCGACCTCGATGACGTCGCGCTCGAAGAGCTTGTCGACCTTTTCGGGATCGAGGAGGTCGTAGAGGGCGTCGTAGAGCGGGCGCAGGTAGGGGTCGACTTTTTCCTGGAGGGTTCCGGGAAGGAAGCCGAGGCGCTCGCCGGCCTCGACCGCGGGACGGACGAGGACGATGCGGCTGACTTTTTTGGCGTTGAGGGCGGAGACGGCCATGGCCACGGCGAGATAGGTTTTGCCGGTGCCGGCGGGACCTACGCCGAAGACCATGTCGTTCTGCTCGATGGCCTCGACGTACTTGCGCTGATTGACGGAGCGGGGCTGGACCTGGCGCTTGACGCCGACGGAGCGCTGCTTGCCGGAGTCGGAGAGCGAACGCAGGGTGACGGAGGGGTCGGCGACGACCAGGCGCAGGAGGGCGTTCAGTTCGCCGTTGTGGGGATTGACGCCCTGGCGGCGCAGGGCCTCGAAGTCGGAGAAGATCTGGCGGACGCGCTCGACGGCGGCTTCGGAGCCGGAGACGTGGACGGCGTCGGAGCGCAGATCGATGCGGACGCCGAGCGAGTCTTCGATGAGGTGGAGGTTTTCATCGCGAGTCCCGAAAAGGGGCTCGAGGTTGGGCGTGATCTCCAGGGCGATTTTCAAAGGGATCGATGGCCTCCAAAAGGACGTGCGGTTGAGGTGAGTGAAAAGCCGGAAAAGCAACCCGCAGGGGCTAAAGCCCGCATTAATATTGCATGGTTTATGTACGGGCTAAAGCCCGTACCCTTCAACGGGCAAGCAGTAGCATGAAGGGAAAAAGGCTGAATATGGCGCAGCAAGGAGCGGAAGCTCTGTGCTTTGGGTGGAAACGGCGGGATGGAGTAGGCTACCAAATCCGGTATCAGTATTCGGTATCTGGGGAAGAGAGTAGCGCTGATGGGGCCGGGAGTCAATGCGGGAAGCAAGATTTTTTAGTGAAAAGTGTGCATGGGTGGTTACGGGCGGTGGACGTAACGGCTGCCTAATCCGTCCGATGTCTGAGGGGATCATTTGGCTTTCTTTCCGGAATGGAGGCCGCGCAGGTCTCGGCAAAGGATTCGTCCGGGGATGTAGCCGGCCAGCCGACCATGACCAAAAACACGTCGAGGACGAAGAGCGCGATGGCGATGTCGTTGAAGAGGGTAGCCTGGGGAAGGCTGGGCCAGAGTTGATTGGCGGCCCAGAAGAGAAAGGCAATCGCCAATAGGACGGCCTTGACGACTTCCAAGCGCGCGGGCCGGTGCGCGGACTGGTAGACGAGATAGGACACTGCGATCATGGCCAGCGGAAATGCGGCAAGAACGTTATGCGCTCTGGCAGGGAAGATCCCAGGATAAGCGTCCCAGGCAAACAAAACCCCAACGCTTGCCAGCGTTACTATACCGAGAATCACAGGAAGAGCGCGATGCGCCCGGTCGAGACGAGTATACATAAGCCATTCTAACCAACACGACAAAAAGAAACCATAAAGAGGAGCGGGAGACCCAGGATTGCCCTGCCGCGCTGACGCATTGCCCGGCGGCCCGATTTCCCGTAGACTCATGCACCTTTAACGCATACCATGGAATGCTCTTATCCATGGCACCAGATTGGGCAGCAGGTCGCCGGCGGCATGCACAATCACCAGCACAGCAAAGTTTTTGGTGCGCATCCACAAAACACCGAGGAAGAGCCCGGTAAGCGAAGTCATGACGATGGAATATCCGACAGCCATCAGAAGCGAAGGATGCGCGCCTAGAGCTTCCTGCGTTGCTGCCGTGCGCAGATAGAAACCCGGGGCATGGACCAAGCCGAAGAGCAGGGCTGCCACAACCAAACCACCCCACGGCGACCGCAGTACCGCCGAAAGCCGTTCTTGCAGTAAGACGCGAAAGAAAAACTCCTCGACAACTCCAACTTCGACAATCAACCACGCGAAGCATAGCGGCGTAGCGGCCACCAGACTCCATACCGGCATCCGCGATTCCCAAATGTCATGCAGGCCGCGTCCCAGCAGCGATTGCATGAGGAGAACCGCCGCCGACATCCATAACGCAGGGCGGAGCGCACGCCAACCAAGCGAAATAGGAATGAGTTCAGCGATCTTGTAGCGACCCACGGCAATGAGGATCGCCGCGGGAACGACGACAAACACCACGAGCTTCACGCCGAGGACCGCAACCGAGCGCCACGGCTCCATGCTGATATGCACGATCCGGCTGAACCCCGATACCAGCAGCCATGCGACCACCACCAGATATGCCAACAAAAAGGCAGCCTCGTTTCTGGGGCGGCAAACGACATACGGCAGCGCCGGCACACGATACGTGGAAAGCATGGCGAGCGCCGGAAAAAGTGCTCCAAGAATCACCAGCGCGGCCAACGTCTCACTCAACTCGAACCTCTCGAAGGTTCGCAACAAAACCAGCATGGCTGCCCACAGTACAAAGTAAGCGCCCAGGTACGATCCAGCACGGATAGAAGAAGCGGAAATCTTCATCCTTTCTTCTACGCATCCATCTGTGCGGCGGTTCCGGCGGAACCTGAATCACCCTGCCGTGGACCCTGCTAGGACGCAAGTCCGCATTGACCGGCGGCTGCAATTCCAGTAGACTAAGAAATTGCGAGGGATGCGGAGAGATTTGCATTCTACAACCGCTAAATTGAGTCTTATTTCAGGCCCCTGAAAACAGGGCTCATAACTCCGCTCCTGAGAACGGGGCTCCAAGACAAAGGAAGAAGAATGGCAAATCATGTATCGTCGCTGAAGCGCGCCCGTCAGACCGAAACCCGCACCGAAGTGAACCGCGCCAGCCGCAGCAGGGTGCGCACCAGCCTGCGCAGCTTGCGCGAGGCGCTGGTGAAGGGCGATGTGAAGGCCGCGCAGACGCAGTATCGCGAGACCGTCTCCACGCTGGACAAAAGCGTGCGGAAGGGCGTTTTGCACGACAACACCGTTTCCCGCTACAAGAGCCGCCTGAACACGCGGCTGAAGGCCCTGGTTACCGCCAAGGCGTAAGGCGGCGTGGGGCTTTGAGATTGAAGGGCAGCCGGAGCGATCCGGCTGCTTTTTTATTTTGGGCTCAGATTTATTTGCCTTTCCAGACAGGGGGACGCTTTTCCAGGAATGCCTGAACGCCTTCGTTCTTGTCGGCGGAGTCGCAGAGAGCGCTGAAGCGGACCGACTCGCGGAGCAGGGCGAGATCGAGGGGCAGGTCAAAGCCCTCATCGACGACACGCATGGTTTCAGCCACGGCGAGAGGGGCGTTGGCGGCAATCTCACGCGCCAGGGCTTCGGCGCGCGGCATCAGATCGGCGGCGGGCAGGACTTCATCGACCAGGCCGATGCGCAGGGCCTCGCGGGCGTCGATGATGACGCCGGTAAGGAGCAGCTTGTGGCCCTCGCTGCGGCCCACGAGGCGGGGAAGGCGCTGGGTGCCACCGTAGCCGGGTATGAGGCCCAGTTTGACCTCCGGCTGGCCGAAGCGCGCATCGTCAGCGGCCAAACGGAGGGTGCAGGCCATGGCCAGCTCGCAGCCGCCGCCCAGGGCAAATCCCTGGATGCAGGCGATGACCGGCTTACCCATGGTTTCAATGCGGCGGAAGACGCCTTGTCCGCGGAGGGAATGGGCGCGGCCCTCTTCGGGGGTAAGCGCGGCCAGCTCACGGATGTCAGCGCCGGCTACAAAGGCGCGATCACCCGAGCCGGCAATGAGAATAACGCGAATATCGTGGTCGGCGGCCAGTTCCTCGATGGCTTCTGAAAGCTCGTTGAAGGTTTCGGCGTTGAGGGCGTTGAGGACTTTGGGGCGGTCGATGGTGATGACCGCGAGCGGCGGGCGTTTATCAAGGCGAAGATTTGTAAACTCCATGCGAAGGAAAGGGTAACAGAAAACGGCGCTGACGGCATGTGGGCTTCGTTCTATTTCGGGACGCAGAGGCGAATTTCCCTTTGGCGGCTACAGAACTAGCCATGGGCACAGGGCGCAGGTCATCTGAGGCCTTGATGGCTGTATTCTTTCTGGTGTTGGGAGCAGCGGGGTATGCGCTTTGCAGACACAAAACGGACGTGTGGCATTGACCTCAATGCCGATCCGATCTACGTACCGGAGGGCTATGAGGTCATAGAGCATATCCAGGGAGGACTCCTGAACTGGAATTACCAAAGACCCAAGATCGAACTTTATCTCACACCGAGTCAGCGCAAGGGAGTCGTTCAAGGCGAGAAGGTGCTTGAAGAGTTGGAAGAGTTTGATGGGATTCCGGTGAATGCGAATGCCCTGGATTTTTTCATCAACAGCCTTCCCTATAAGCCGTGGATCATCCCCGAAGACTGGAAGAGGATCGAGCTTCACAAGACGAAATATATTCTTTTCTGGGGAACTCGCTACCGGTTTGAGGGAGGAATCTGCGTGCGCACGTTGTGCTGGAGCGCGGATGCCAGGGTGCAGGAATGGAAAGCGGGATATTGCTGGGTAGACAATTTATTGAATTCGCAGTATTCCGCGGCGATGATACGTAAATCGGAGATCAAGACCGAGACCTAGTACCAGCATATTGGCGCAGCGCCTCCGCTTCGACAAACTCAGGGTATGCCGCGAAGTGCCCGTCGTTTGCGCAACGGGAATGGGCGGTAGTACCTTAAAGCGCATGATGCTTTTTTTGATCCCGATTCGATTTCGGCGCGCGCGTTTGGTCTGCCAAGGGAAAAGCTACTGGTTCCTTCCGTTCATCGCCATGAGCCTGTGCGCGGCCCTGCCTTGCGCTTCGGCACGAGCGGCAAAGGGCTATTCCGCGGCGACGCTGGTGGAAAAAGCGGATTACCAGCCCTGCCGCAATGGCTGCTCGGAGCGCGCCGAGCCGGCCAGCGCTTTCTGCTTCCGGCAGGGCGATCAGGTTGTGGTTGCAGACGGCAGCAGCTATCTACACGAAAAGAAGTTCTCCGGCCTGGAAGAGCTAGCCGGGAAGCAGGTTCAGATTCGATTCAGCCGGCGATTCGTGTGGATTATGCCGCCCGATGGGCGGGCGATGAAGCTGGAGCGCGGGTCGACCTACGAAAATTTCCGGGACGCGGGATGCATCCGCGAGGTGCGCAAGCCGATTATTGACTTAGCCTACGCGCATAAGCGGCCAGGCAAGGTTCCGGTCTATGCATTTGCGCTGGCGGGGACGGGCAAGGGCGATCTGTATCTGTGGTTTCAGTGCGACCTGAGTTCTGATAAATCCGTGATCGCCTGCCAGCGGTGGTATCGCGACGGCACTCCCTATGGCAAGGATTGGTATTGCGCACGCACGGTGGATGGCGCGCCGGTGGCGGCGGAGTTTGAAATCGATGAGCTGCTCAGCCAGGAGGGACGGCTGGTGTTGAAGTCGGGAGCCGTGGTGCAGCGGGACCACCGGGCAAGAACCAACGACGCGCTCGACCGGCCGAATGAGGCTTGCCGATAGGGCGGAGGAAATGGCAATGCCAAAGAGTGAACTTGATTACACCGTGAGCAGTGGAAATGTCTTTGCCGATCTTGGCTTGCCAAATCCAGAAGAGGCGCTTGCTAAAGCCGAGCTTGCCCACAAGATCATTTTGCTGATTCGCAAGAAAGGGCTTACTCAGGTTCAGGCCTCCAAAGTTTTGGAGTAGACCAACCTAAAGTCTCTGCACTCTTTCGTGGGAATCTTACTGGCTTCTCTCTGGAACGGCTGATGCGCTTTCTACTGCGGTTGGGGCAGGACATAAGAATTACGGTGCAGGCAAGTCCACGCAGGCGAGCGCAAGCGCGGGTTCTGGTAGCGTAATGAGTTACACCAATCCCTATTCCCGTTCCTTTACTTGCCGATTAGGCTGCGGGCGATCGAGTCCAACATGCCGTTGAGGAAGTTGATGGACTCAGGAGCGGAGTAGCGGCGGCCGATTTCCAGAGCCTCGTTGATGACGATGGGAAAAGGCGTGCCCTTGAAGCCGAGCATCTCGCCGACGGCCATGCGCAGCAGGTTACGGTCCACGGCGGGCATGCGCTCCAGCCGCCAGTGTTTGGAGTTGGCGATGAGCAGTTCGTCGATCTGCGCCTGATGCTCGACGGCTATGCGGAAAAGGTCTTCGGCAAAGCCGCGGACCTCCGGGGTGACCTCATCGGCTGCCTTCCAGAAGTTGGCGCGGACCTGGTCAGGGGTTTGCTTGCCGATCTCCGCCTGATAGAGCATCTGCATGGCAAGCTCGCGTGATTTTCTGCGTCCTGACCCATGATGTTGTCCGGCGGTCAAGCAGCGCCGCCTTCCACGCCGTGCTGCCTCAGTTTGCGGTTGAGGCTGACCATCTCGATGGCGGCGATGGCGGCTTCAAAGCCCTTGTTGCCGGCCTTGATGCCGGCACGGTTGAGGGCCTGTTCCAGCGTCTCGCAGGTGAGCACGCCGAAGCTGTGGGGAATGCCGGTCTCCTGCTGCGACTGGCCGAGGCCGCGGGCGACTTCGTTGTAGATGGCCTCGTAGTGTGCGGTCTCGCCGCGCAATAAACAGCCCAGAGGGATGATGGCGTCCACCCGGCCCGCGTTGGCCAGCGAGCGGGCGGCGGCGGGAATCTCCCACGCGCCGGGAACGCGGACGACCTCGATGTCGGCTCGCCTGGCGCCACTGCGCAGCAGAGCGTCGAGCGCGCCTTCCAGCAGCCGCTCGGTGATGACCGCATTCCAACGGGAGACGACGACGGCAAACTTCATGCCGGCAGCGGAGAGATCACCCTCGACGGCCACCGGCTTTCCCTTGACGGGATCGGCCCACGCCCAGAAGCTGAAGGCGAAGCCGGGCTCGGGCTCAACGGTGAAGAGGCGCGAGCGCCAGTGGGTTTCCGTGATGGGAGAGAGTCGAGAGACGACCTCGGGACCGGAATTGTGACTGGATTCGTTTTGGGAGCCTTGCGCGCGCAGCCAGGCTTCAGCAGCCTGATGCACGGCGTCCAGATTGGTTACCTCTACCAGCACGTCGGCGGTGGAGGGAAACTGGCCGTCAACAAATTCGAGATTGCCGAGCGGGGCAAGGAAGGCTGCGCCGCGGCTTTCTTTTTCGTCCCACCCTTTGCCGGACGCAAAACCCAGCGCGGAAAAGAAGCTCGACAGCCGGTCATAAGCAGCCCGGTTGCCCGCGGAACGAAGAAAGGAAATTCCCTTGATCATTTCTTGATTCTATCGTGCGGGACTCGCCGTCCAGGCAATCGGCGCTTGCGCGCCATACAATTCGTGGTATCCCACCCATTTCGCAAAAGCCGCAAAATGGATGGGGCACGGAGAATTGATCTGCCGAAAAGCAAGAAGGCCGGCGCGGGGCCGGCCTTTCTGCTTGCTTCTGATGCAACGCGTTAAGTAGTATTGCGCGGCTTGATGACGATGACGGTAGCCGGAACGATGGCGGTTCCGGGGTTTGGGCCCGAATAAACGCATCCGAGGTCAGTACCGGGCGTACAGGCCGGAATATCGGGGCTGATCTGCTGCGTGTCCGCGCTGGCTGGGGTGGAGGTGACCAGGGGGACGCTGATGGAGTGAATCATGTTGTCGCCCGCGGTGGAGACAAAGAAGAGCGTGTTGTCCGGGGTGAAAGCGCCAGCCAAGGGCGCGGTAATGCTGGCGGCCGCGCTTCCACTAAATGGGACAAAACTCAAGGCGCTGCTGCCAGGCACGAAGTATGGCAGTGAGACGCCGGTTGTGGCGCCGGTTGCGGGCGGGGTATAGGTGATGAAGGCCAGGCTGGAGGCCGGCGAAGCGACCACCTGGTTTACGGATGCGGCGGTGACCGGGATGGGCGGCGGCTGGGTCAGCGTGGTTTCGAGGACCAGCGGCGAGATCGTATCGCCAAGCAGGAGCGGATAATTGGAGTCCGATTCGGGAGGCAGGCAATTGAATGCGGGGATGGTAACTCCGATGTCGGATAAAGTAATGCTGCTGCCGGAGGTGGAAGCGCCGAGAATGTGTTTGCCATCGGTGGTGGCAGCCAGAACATCGGTCTGCGCAGCCACCGTATTGTCCGGAGATGGCCCTTGCGGATATAAGCTCATGGCAGCATAGTTGCCCACCGTGCCGGATGGGCACCAGGTGTGGGCCATAGTGTTACTGCCGCTGAAAAACGCGCCTACGCTGGGAATGGTAACTGCCAGGCTCTTTGCGCCTGTTGAAGGGTTGGGGCATGTGACGGAGTCGTAGACGGAGCACGGGAGCGCATAGGTAACCCAGCCGGTACCCTGGCTATATACGTACAACTTGTCGGTATGGGCGGTGATACCCGCAGCCACGTTCGCCGGTGTGTTGTTCTCCGCAGCGCTGTCGACGATGTAGAGCGTCTTGGCGTCGGGCGTAAAGGCCGCGGCCGTGCCCATGCCGCCAAAGGTCGAGGAGCTTGAGGTGGAGACATTGTAGAGGTAGAAGAGCTGGCGCACCTGGTCATTGATGAGCACCACTGAGTTATCCGGCGCTACGGCCATTACCACGCCGGGAGCATTGGTGGACTGCGTGGTGATTGAGTTAGATGAGGTGCTAAAAATCATCAACTCGTGGGACGAACCGAAGTAAAGATTGGTGCCCAACCGATCCATCACCATCGAGTTGGGCACATAAGGCAACCGTATCGTGGAACCGACTGAGCCGGTGAGCAACTGGAAGGCGACAACGTACAGCGACTGGCCAGGAGCCGCGAACCAGAGATAATCGCTGGCCGTGCCGGGGGTGGTGATGGTGACCGGGTTGGAGGAAACCGGCAGGCCTGTGCCGAAGACGCCGGTCTCGTTGATAGGAGATGGATTGCAAGCGGGCGGTTCACATATGGCATAGACCGAAGCGACACCGGGATAAATGGTGGAAATGGCTCCGCCGCTGCCCGCCGAGATATCGATCGGGTCAGTGGATTGGTAGGTCAGGCTGAGGCCGGTGAGATGGTTTCCGTTGGTATCCGTAGCGGTGGTGATCAGATTCTGCGTCACGCCCTGGGTGATGGTACCCGCGGTGCTGCCGTTGGCCAAGGTTACCGAGATGGAAGCCGGCGGACAGGTGGAGAAGTAGCCGGCCGAAGAACCGGAACCGGCCACTGAAGCAGTAATGGGAGTGGAGCCTGGCTGCAAGGCCGTGATGGTCACCTGGTTTGTGGAGGTGTTGGTAGTCACAGAGGCGACTTGCGCATTGCTCACCAAGTAGCTGAGCGCGCCGATGGACGAGGTGCAGTTAGGAACCTGGGTTACGCCAGCAGGCAACGGACATGCAAAATTATTGGTTACAGAAGCCGGCGCGCACAGCAGAACCTGCTGATTGCTGCTGTTAGCGTAGCAGGCCTGCGCGTCGAGGGTGGCCTGGGAGCCTTGGGAGATGCACTGCTGTGTGTTGATGGATGTTGATGACGACTCCGTGACCAGACTGACGGAGGTGACCTGGGCATGCACATACACCTCCACCGGATTGGAGACCACCGACTGGGCGGAGGCCGAGACGTAGGCTATTCCATATGGCAGACCGCCGGTCGAGGGCAAAGGATTCGGGGGATTGCAGATGGTGTAGTCGGCGATGCCGCCGCCCGAGTTGCGGTTCCATGTGCCCGCGCAGATGTTGCCGGTCGGCGTGATGTCCACTAACCGATTGTTAGTGGTGCCGTAGGTATACGCAGGGACAGTGGCCGCAGCGCCCTTGCAGGTAACGGCCGAAGGCGTAGCCACCTGGCGCGTTTGACCGAAGGCCATAGAGATACCCGAAGTCGCGGGCTGCAGCGTGATCATGTCCACATCCGTGATCTTCATCCCATAGCCCAGGCCATTGCAGTAGTTAGCGCCCGGGTTGCGGGTGCAGCCGGAGATCGAAATCCCGGCTGGAATGGCCAGGCACAACAAACAAACAAGCGTCAAGAACCGCCGCATGAATCCTCCCCGCTCCGCTTTATCGAGCCGCAGAACGGTCACTCCCGAAATCGCCGGAAAAAATCAGGAAAACTCTTTATGGAGCGATCCGTCAATACGCCTTGCCTGGCCTGCCACCGGGGAAAACCGTTCGAATGACCGGTTTCCGGCGCCATGCTCACCAAGCAGCTGGTTGACGAGACACGCTCACGAATCTCCAAGGAAAAGTGTATCAGGGCGGGGTGGTCTCCGGCTGGCAGCCAGGCGAAGCGACGCCCACTCCTGTATTTCCATAGACTCCACATGCCGTGAATGGGGAGCAGGCCTGGGACTATGGCGCAGGCGGCAGGTAGCGGGCGAACCACTCGGCGGCCCTCACCATCACGTCCCGGCGATGGGCCGGGTCAAAAAACATATGTCCTTCATTCGGATACACCACGAGTTGCGCAGGCACATGCCGGGCTTTGAGCGCGTGCCAGAACTCGTAGGACTGGGGCGCGGGGCACTCGCCATCCCGTTCGCCCACCAGCAGCAGCGTCGGCGCCGTCACGTTCTTGATAAAGTTGATGGCCGAACTCCTGGCGTAGATCGCGGAATCGTCGTAGACCGGGGCGCCGAAGTAAGGCGTCATCCACTGGTCGATGGAGTTCTCGCCATAGTAGCTCTGCCAGTTGGAGATGCCCGCTCCGGCCACCGCCGCCCGGAAGCGCTGCGTCTGGGTCACGGCAAACATGGCCATGAAGCCGCCGTAGCTCCAGCCGGTCAGGCCTACGCGGTTGGGATCCACCGGGTAGGCGGCCTCGACCGCGTCCACCCCGGCCAGGATGTCGCGCAAGTCGCCATAGCCGAAGTCCTTGCGGTTGGCCTGGGTAAACTCCTCTCCCTGGCCGAAGCTGCCGCGGGGATTGGGCATCAGCACAAAATAGCCGAGCGAGGAAAACAGCGTTGCGCCCAAGCCAGCGGCGCCACCCCAGTGGGCAACCTCTGCCGCCGCCGGCCCGCCATGCACCACGACGATCAACGGATACTTTTTGGCCGGATCATAGTCTTTGGGCAGCATCAGCCAGCCCTGCACATCGAATTTGTCACTTTTCCAGCTCAGAGAAAGGGATTTTCCCCATGCCGGGGCCACGCCGTCGTTGAAACGCGAAATCTGGACGAAAGGAGCGTGATCGGCAGATCGGCTGGATGGAGGAGCAACGGATCTGGCTGCGTAGATCTCCGGCGCAGTGTCAAAGGTGCTGGCTTGAAAAACGAAGAGAGAATGGCCGGCGGTGGAGGAAAGGCTCATCTCCAGCCGTCCGTCGCCGATTCTGCCAGGAAAACTGAAGATGGTGTTGAAGGAATTCGCTGAGAGATTCGGTCCAGTCCGCAGGAGGAGATGGATGAGGCGGCTATCGGCGCCAGCCAGCTCGCTGATGTAGAGGCCGCGGTCGCCGTCCCACTCGATCCAGGCCGGTGTGCTGGGCCGTTGCGGCGTCAGATCGACCGGCTGGCCACCAGTGGCGGAGATAATCCACACATCGCCGCCGGTCGCGCCCTGGTCGCTCATCAGCCCGCCGATGAAAGCGATCTCGTTGCCATCCGGCGACCAGCGCGGCACGGCGATTTGCAACCCATGCAGCGGGCCGGGAAGCTCGGCTGGGGACAGAATCGATTTAGGCGATTCATTGAGAGTTTGCGTGTAGAGCCTGGCCATCCACCAGTTGTTCTCTCCGGGCGGATCGGCGGCGATGTAAGCAAAGCCCTTCGAGTCCGGCCGCCAATCGAACTCGTAGACGTGCAGATTGGCGGGTGTGGCCCACTCCGTGATTTCAGGTTTTGCCGCATCGATGCGCACAACAGCCACGCGCTCGATTTCGATGCCGTCCTCGCCGATCACTCCCGACGGGGGCTTCATGGCTGCCAGCGCACCAGAGGGACGTGTAGCTCCCTCGACATAGAGAAACGCAATGGCTTTTCCATCCGGAGAAAAAGCCGGCGCTTCGACGTAGCCTTTCAGCTCGGTCAGCCGCCGCGCCGGGCTGCCTTGCTGCATCAGATATAGATCGGATTGGCCTGGTTTGGCGCAATCGGAAAAGAAAGCCAGTGCTTGCGTAATTGGCGCCCACACAATCTGGCCTTCGCGGCAATGCTGCTCCGGTTTGGCCGCCGCAGTCACGCGCTCACTCGCGGCCAACTCGCCGAGCGGCGCCACGCGAATCTCCACGCCTTCCCTCGTTTCCTCAATCCATGCCAGCTTTTTGCCGTCCGGGGAGACAGCAACCTGACCGATGAAATGGCCTCGGTTGAGTCCCTTCAGCACCTCTTCAATGTGCGCGCGGTCAGCAGTTGCCGAGGCTTGCGTTTGCGCCAGCGTGGGGGAAGACGAGAACGCAGCGCCCATAAGCAGGGTAGCGACTGCCAGCAGCGCGGAGCGGAGCGGGATTCGAATTGGCATATAAAACATAGAGAAATGCTATCAGGGGGTGACCGGCGCAGATATTACCCGGTCGGCACATTTCGCATTGACTGACCGTATAAGCAAAATTGCGTATACTGAGAAGGTGAAGAGCAGCGAGTTCAAGCGGTGGCTGGCAAAGCAAGGAGCGACGTTCACCCCGGCCAAAGGCTCGCATTTTCACGTGTACCTGAACGGAAAGCAATCGATAATCCCCATGCATCAGAAAGACATTCCGACCGGGACAGTCGAGGCCATCAAAAAGCAGCTTGGATTGAAGTAGCGAAGGAGACGCGATGAAATTCCCTGTCAAACTCAGCAAAGAACCTGAAGGCGGCTATACGGTTACGTTTCCTGATATTCCAGAGGCGATCACCTGCGGCGAAAGTATCGAGGACGCTCTTTACCATGCCAAGGACGTACTGGAGTCAGCTATGGACTTCTATCTCGACGACAAGCGCCCGGTTCCGGCTCCGTCCAAGCCCAAGCGTGGCCAGCACACCGTAGAGCTACCGGCCAGCGTTGCCGCGAAGGTTCTGCTCCTGAATGAAATGTCCGGCCAGAAGGTTCGTCCTGCGCAGTTGGCGCGGCGATTGAAGATTACGCCGCAAGAGGTGACCCGGTTGATTGACGTTCACCACGCTACGAAGATCGACGGCATCGCTGTTGCGCTCAAGGCTTTGGGAAAGACGCTGGAGATAAGGGCGGTTTAGATCGATTTAGATTTGCGCGCCACGTCTATCCGATCAAAGATCTCGCACAGCAGCCCGGATTTAATATCCGAGACATCCACGCCGTAGATTTCTTTAATCCTTGCGCAAAGGGCAGCATTGGTCTCATCTGTATGGAAATCCCACAAGCTTGATTCATCCGAAATCCAAGCCGACTCCAGTTCCAGAACTCGGTGAATGAAATCCTCGGAAAGTTCTGCATACGTATTGACCCGCTTCTGGGCAGCGAACTCGATAGGAGCACGTGTACCAGGGCGAGGCAGGCGTTTGCCCTTCTCCTTCTTCTTCGCCTTGGCGGCAGCGAATGTGTCGCACAGTTTTTGCAGAGCCTCCTCGCGTGAATCACCACTCCCGGTCAGATGCCAGTTCACGATGGAAGCCAAGTAGTGGTGCAGCTTGAATCGAGAACTATGGTAAACAGACGCGGGGTTGGTTTTCTGAGTGCGGAATACAACCGGGTAGTCGTCCAGCTCCCAGTCGTGCTTTTGGAAGGATAGACAGAATTTCCAGAATGCACGTAGCTGATTGCTGAACCGAGTCAGCGTCTTACTTATGTTCATCAATCGTTCCTATCCAAGCTAACTCGCCGCCCGATGAATCGCCAACAGCTTTTCCAGCAGCGACTTGAGCAGCTTCAGGTCGAGCGCATTGGCGCCGTCGGATTTGGCGTTGGGCGGGTCGTCGTGAACTTCGAGAAAGAGGCCGTCGATACCGGCAGCAACGGCGGCACGCGACAAGAGAGGAATGAACTCCGGCTGGCCGCCACTGACTCCGCCTGCCGCAGAGGGCTGCTGAACGGAGTGCGTCGCATCGAAAACCACCGGGGCGAGATTGCGCATCACCGCCAGGGAGCGGTAATCGACGACGAGCGTGTTGTAGCCGAAACTGGTGCCGCGCTCGGTGAGGAAGACGCGCTCATTGCCGGTGGAGCGGAGCTTCTCGAGCGGGTGGACCATATCCCAGGGGGCGACGAACTGACCCTTCTTGATGTTGACGGCGCGGCCGGTGTTGCCAGCGGCGACCAGCAGGTCGGTCTGGCGGCAAAGAAAGGCGGGAATCTGCAACACATCCACGGCCTCGGCGGCCACCGCGCAGTGGGCCGGCTCATGCACATCGGTCAGCACCGGCAGGCCGGTGTCCTTGGCAAGACGGGCGAGGATGCGCGTGCCCTCGACCAGGCCGGGACCGCGAAAGCTCTTCACGCTGGTGCGGTTGGCCTTGTCGTAGCTGGCCTTGAAGATGTAGGGAAGGCCGAGGTCGGCGGCGATGCGCTGAATGGCCTCGGCCATCGAGCGCGCGTGGGCCTCGGATTCGATGACGCAGGGGCCGGCAATGAGGAAAAGCTGGCCCTCGCCCACATGGACCGGGCCGATTTCAAAGGAGTTGCTCACGGATACGATTGTAATGGCTCTCTGCGCGGATTGCCGAGGGCGCTTGGTAGCCTGTTCCGGGAACAAACGGCAAGATAACTTTGCCGCGGGCGAATCCTTTTGTGTGGATCGGCGATCTATCGTTATAGCAAAGTAGATTTGCGAGAGTTTGGATGGGCGCCAGCCGGAAGCCAGCAATCTGACCTGAAGTCAAAATTCGATGGATGTTGGAAGGAAACCGCGATGGAAGTAAATATAAAACTGCTGGGAGACGTGAAATTTGAGGTTGCCGCGCGGAAGCACGCGCTGATTTGCGACCAGCCGGCGGAAAATGGCGGCAGCGATGAGGGCATGACGCCGCCGGAACTTCTTCTGGCATCGTTGGGCACCTGCGCTGCATATTACGCATCAGCCTATCTCCGCAAGAAGGGATTGCCGCGCGAGGGAGTCATGGCGCGGGTGACGGCAGCCAAGGCCGGGCCTCCGGCGCGGCTGGACAACTTCAGGATCGAGGTCAGGATTCCGCTGGCGTTGAGCGCGACTGACCGGGCGGGCGTGGAGCAGGCCGTTCATCACTGCCTGATTCACAACACGCTGCTTCACACGCCAACGATCCAGATTGAATTGCAAGCGCCAGCCGCGGCGTAAGCCTGGGCGGGCAGGGTTGCCGGAAGGGACCGGAAGATTGTTTCCGCGCGGAACTTTACCACAGGCGAGCGCAACGGTACAATCTAATAAGAAGCCGAAGTAGCTCAGTTGGTAGAGCAGCTGATTCGTAATCAGCAGGTCATCGGTTCAAGTCCGATCTTCGGCTCCACTCCAAGCGCAATAATTATGAGCTAAATGACAGGAAAGTCTCTCAGAAACGAGAGGCTGTTTTCATTTGGCGCATGCTGTGACGCGCAAGGGAGTCATAACGCCAGGCATAAATACGGTCAGAGCACTTTCTGCAAAATTCAGCGGACGAATCCCGTTCCGGATCATTCAAGAACTGACTCTGTATAGAGTAGCTGCACTATATATCTGGCTATTGATGTGACCTGCCTCACCTGGCAGGTACGATCGTGCACTCCAGGCAATCTTCCGTGTGTCTGATCAAAATGCATATGATTTTCTGTTCTTGACAGGGCGCTAAGCTGCGTGTTTGAATGGGCGCAATTCTATCTGTTATCGATGGGCATGTCTTCCCGGACCGTGAGGCCGGGCCGAGCAAGATGTATGGTTTCAAGCAAGACTACACCATTTCACTGTACTCACCCGCTCCCCAAAGGTGATCGCTGCACCGGTGCCGCCGGGCTGCTAACCGCCGGTAACGGGAAAGTTGTATCCGGCCCCAGGCCGTCATCACAAAGTGTTGTATGAGACGAGGAAGACCACCATGTTTGAGAGCAGTATGATCGACGCCAGCTACCTTGCAACCGCAACCTGCCAAACCTCGACGGCCAGCCCCGGCTGCTCCGCATCGGCTCCCGCTCCGCGCAGTGGCTGGTGGAAGGCTACACGGCTGGTTTGTATGGCGCTGACTGTCCTGTGCCTCTTTGCGGCGCCGACTTGTGCCGGGCAAAGCGCCATATGGACGGTCAACACGCTGGCCGATTCAAATGACGGCTCCTGCACGGCTACGGTTTGCTCGCTGCGCGACGCCATCACGGCGGCCAACAGCGATAGCGGAGACCGCATCTATTTACTCAACCTGGTGGGAACCATTACGCTGACCAGCCCGCTGCCCGCCATCACCGCGGATATGGTCTTCTGGGGGCCGGGAACGCCAATAGATTCACTCGTTGGACCTTACGGAATGAATCTGCTGACCGTCTCCGGCAATAACCTCTACCCGGTCTTCACCATCAACTCCGGGCACGTCATCATTTACGGATTGGTCATTGCAAATGGATTGAACTCAACCTACGGCGGCGGCATCTATGTTGGCTCCAGTGGAAGCCTTAACCTGCTCGTCTGCACTATCTCTGGAAGTTATGCCCGCTATGGCGGCGGCATTGCAAATTACGGCACCCTGATCATAGATAACAGCACCATCTCCGGTAACTCCACCTCCAATGTTGGTGCTGGCGGCGGCATCTATAACTCTCCAGGCACCACGTTGCAGGTAACCAACAGTACCTTTACCGGAAATTCATCGTCTAATACGAACGGCGGCGCCATCTTTATTGACGCCGGCTCGACAGCCACGCTCACCAACATTACGGTCTCTGGAAACTCCGCCAACACTGACGGCGGACTTCATGCCGCGAATGGAACGAATGCAAATCCCACCACGGTGACGTTGAACAACAGCATATTGACCGGCAACACAAATGACGATTGCGCGAGTTGCGCTACAACGCCATCGACAGCCTTTTCCTTTACCAATAACGATAGCTATATCGGCGGCATCAGCAGCGGAACTGCTCCGGCACTGGGTCCGCTACAGTGGAATGGCGGCCCCACGCAGACCATGATGCCGCTGCCCGGCAGCTCGGCGATCTGCGCCGGCAGCACCGCCTTCGTCAGCAACCCAACCTTTGGAGATCAGCGCCTTTTTTCCCTGCCCTCCGGGGATTGCCCCACCGGCAAGCTCGATCAGGGTGCGGTGCAGTCGATGTACCTGACCGTGAACTCCATCGCCGACACCGCGACCGGCACACTCTCCTCCTGCACCGATGGCGGCGGAACCTGCACGCTGCGCGACGCCATCCATGTGGCCATGAACGATACCGGCACGTCCGCGAATAATTCGAGGAATGACGGCGACATTATCTTCGATTCGTCCGTCTTCGGAACCGTGCAAAAGACAATTACCCTGGGCAGTTCGCTCGACACGATCAGCTCTGCTTTAAATATCCAGGGACCGGGAGCGAGTTTGTTGACGGTGAATGGCAACAGCAGCAGCGGCAGTGGCGTCACTAACTCGATCTTGTACATGATTTCCAGTTCGAGTTCCCCTCCGGATACCAGTGCGGAGGTGAATATCTCCGGCCTTACGCTGACCAACGGCATAGCCAATTCAACGACCCAGGAAGGCGGCGCCATCTATAACGACGGCGCGCTGTCGGTGGTCAACAGCATAATCTCAGGCAGCGGCACAGCCGGTTCCGGCAGCGGCGGCGGCATCTTCAACGACAGCCCGGGCATGATGCTGCTGACCGGCAGCACCGTCAGCGGCAACAGCGCTGCCGCTGGCGCGGGCATCTTCAACAACAACTTCGGCGAAATGCTGGTGATAGACAGCACCATCTCCGGCAATACCGCGCCCTCAGGCGGCGGCTGGGGCGGCGGCATCAAAAACGGCGGCCCGCTTCAGTTGATCAACAGCACACTTAGCGGCAATACCGCCAGCGACGGCGGCGGCATTTACAACACCGGCCTGAATGCCGTGCTGACGGTGACCGACAGCACCATCTCCGGCAACACCGCCTGGAACGACGACAGCGCCTCCTTTGGCGGCGGCGGCGGCATCGACAATTACAACGACGGCATTGGCGACGGTGATGGCCTGATTACGGTAACCAACAGCATCATCGCCGGCAACACTTCGAATGGCAGCGACGATCTGGAAAACTGCACATCTGCCACGTCAAACTGTACGTTGCCCGTAACCGATCAGTACGACTTAATCGACACCGTGGCCCACACCTCGGCATCCGGCGCGTACAACATCGCGCTGGCGCCGCTAGCGCTCAACGGGCCATTGGCGACGACGCAGACTATGATGCCGGGACCGGGCAGCGCGGCCATCCAGGGCGGTAGTGCAGCTGAGGTGCCTTTGGGCCTGACCACCGACGAGCGCGGCTTTCCGCGGTTGACTGGCGGCAACGTGGACATCGGCGCGGTGCAGACCAACTACACTTCGATCACCTTCACTCAGCAGCCGACAACCTCCGTGGTGAACGAGTTCCTCGCCACCGATCCCCAGGTCACTCTGACGGAGACCAACAGCAGCAACAGCGCAACTGATAATGTGAGCGGAGTGCCGGTGACGCTGAACTTCAGCGGAAACATAATCATGATTAGCGGCGCCCTGACGGAGACGACGAATGCCAGCGGAATGGCGGACTTCAGCGGCCTGAAGGTGAATACCACGGGAACGTATACCTTCAACGTCGCCGGCTCGCTGGCCGCAACCGGAGCGACGGTAACCAGCAACTCCTTCGATGTGACTACGCTAGCCCCGGTGGTTACGGGCCTGAACCCCAACGCAGGGCCAATTGCCGGAGGGACGTTGGTCACCATCAACGGAAACAACCTGGGCGGCGCCACCGCGGTGAACTTCGGCGGCACACCAGCTACAAGCTATTCGTATCCCATGCCAACCACGCTCCAGGCGGTTGCGCCAGCCGGTACGGGAACCGTGGATGTGACGGTGACCACAGCGAACGGCGTCAGCGCACTCAGCGTCGCCGATCACTATACCTATCTAGCGCCGCCCACGGTCACGGGCATCATCCCCAACGCAGGGACACTTGCCGGAGGCACGCCGGTCACCATCACCGGAACCAATCTCTCCGGAGCGACAGCGGTGAACTTCGGAACCATAGCCGTCACCAGCTTTAGCGTCATTAGCGCAACGCAGATCACCGCGACCTCGCCAGCGGGGGCTGCGGGTGTAGTGCATGTGACGGTGACCACTGCGGGAGGCACCAGCGCGACGAGTACCGCCGATCAGTTTACGTATATCCAAACGGCCTTTACGGTGACCACGCTGGTGGACGATGCAACCGGCACGGCAACCAATTGCACCAACCCGGCTGTCAGCGCAACCTCGTGCAATCTGCGCGACGCTATCGCGGCAGCCACGGCGGCTGATGCGGCGGGCATTACCACCACGCCCACCATCACCTTTGCCGCCACGCTGTGCACCAATAGCGGCTGCACCACCACCATCGCACCAACCGCAGGCAATCCCGGAACCTATAACGTGACCACCGGCGGCACGCTGTTCATCAACACGAATATGAACATCCAGGGGCCGGGCGCGAATCTGCTCAGCATCGACGGCGGAAATTCAGTTCTGATATTCTATGTCTCCAGCAAAACGGTCTCCATCTCCAGGCTGACGATTACCAATGGCAACGGCAACAAATTCGGCGGCGGCTTCGGCGGCGGCATCTTGAACATAGGCTCACTGACGGTGAGCAATTGCACCTTCAGCGGCAATTACGCATCTTACGGCGGCGGCATCTACAATCCCGGTACCACGGTGACAGTAAGCAACAGCACCTTCAGCGGCAATACCGCACAAGAAGGCGGAGGCATCTTGAACGGCGGCACACTGAACGTGAGCAATAGCACCTTCAGCGGCAATACCGCACAAGAAGGCGGCGGCATCTTGAACAGCAACACACTGACAATGAGCAATAGCACCTTCAGCGGCAATACAGCACTAGAAGGCGGCGGCATCTGGAACAGCGACACGATGACAGTGAGCAACAGCACCTTCAGCGGAAACTCCGCTAGCACTACCGGCGGCGGCATCTTCAACATCAACATACTGACAATGACCAACAGCACCTTCAGCGGAAATGCTGCTCCCTCTGGCTCTGGCCCCGGCATCTACAACGATAACGTAATCTACCTGGCGAATAACCTAAGCGCCGATAACTTTGCCAATCCCAGCAATAACGCCATTGACGATGGCGGTAATGTGATAGCCGGCTGGAATAGCGTGTCTGCCAGCAGCATCAACCTCTCCGCGCTGGGCAACTACGGCGGGCCGACGCAGACCATGATGCCCTTGCCGGGCAGCAACGGCATCTGCTCCGGAACGGCGTCACCCTTAGGCGGCCTCACGCTGCCCCCGACCGACCAGCGCGGCAATCCGCGTCCGACGACGGTCTATGGCGGCAGTTGCGTGGATGCGGGCGCGGTACAGACGGCATACTCGCTGGCCTTCACTACTTCACCCTCCAGTACGCAATTGACGGAAGAACCGCTTACCTCTTCGCCAGTGGTGCAGTTGAGCGACAATGGAAGCGCCATCGCGCTTGCCGGCGCATCCATCTCCATCCAGCTTAAAAACGGCTCCTTCAGCAGCGGAACCACGCAGGCGAATACCGGCTCAAATGGCGCGGTTACATTCAGCGGTCTGGTTGTCTCCACGATAGAGTCCAGCGACTACCTGATCGCCTCGGCCTCCGCGGGCACGCACACCTTCACGGCCAATAGCACAGATTTCAATGTGAATCCTCCAGCCCCCACGGTCACGGGCATCTTCCAAGTTTTAGGTCCGGCCGCTGGAGGAACAAGCATCACCATCACCGGAACCAACCTCACCGACGCAACGGCAGTGTACTTTGGCACCAATACCGCCACCAGTTATACGGTCGACAGCGCGAGTCAGATCACCGCGACCTCGCCCGCGGGTACGGGAACCGTGGATGTGACGGTGACCACCCCAGGAGGCACCAGCGCAACAAGCGCAGCGGATCAATTTACGTATATAGCGCCCTCTCCGGAAACGCTGACGGCAACCGGCGGCACGCCACAGTCGGCGTATGTGACTACGGCCTTTGGCGCACCGTTGCGGGCTACTGTCCTCGATATGTTCGGCTATCCCTACTCCGGCGCCTCCGTGACCTTCACCGCGCCGTCCTCGGGAGCCAGCGGCAGCTTCAGCAACAGCAGCAACACCATCACGGTGACCACTAATGCCAGCGGCGTGGCTTCGGCTGGAACACTCACTGCAAATGGAATCGCCGGCGCCTATTCCGTCTCAGCAGCCGTGACCGGCCTGTCTACCGTCACCTTCAGCCTGACCAACACGGCGATGCCCCACTACATCGTGACCTCCCTGGTAGATGACGCCGGTGACGTGGCCGCCAACTGTACCGATCAAAATCTGCATGGAGCCACACCGGACAGCGATTGCAGCCTGCGCGACGCCATTGCGGCGGCCAACGCGATAGCCCAGACAACGGTGACGCCGGTGACCACGTCGCTGATGCCGACGATCACATTCGCCGATACGTTTTGCACCAATAGCGGCTGCACCACAACCATCACACCAACCGCAGACAATCCCGGAACCTACAACGTGACCACCGGCGGAACGCTTACCATCAGCGCGAACATGAACATCACGGGACTGGGCGCGAATCTGCTCAGCATCTCCGGAGCAAACACCTCCGGCGTGGCCACGACTGAGGTCTTCTCTATCTTAACGGGAACGGTCTCTATCTCCAAGCTGACGATTACCAAGGGCAGTTCCAGCGGCGGCGGCGGCATATGGAGCGGTGGCGTATTGACGATAAGCGACTGCGTCTTCAGCGGCAATACGGCCTCCGATGGCGGTGGCATCTATAACGCAATTACACTGACAGTGAGCAATAGCACTTTCAACGGCAATACCGCATTGGCCAGAGGCGGCGGCATCTCCAATAGTGGCAATCTGAATGTAAGCAACAGCACCTTCAGCGGCAATACCGCAGTCGCCCTCGGCGGCGGCATCTATAACGGCGGCGGCAGTACAGCGACGGTGACCGACAGCACCTTCAGCGGAAATACTGCTCCCACTAGCTCTGGTCCCGGCATCTACAACGATGGCGAAATCTACCTGGCGAATAACCTGAGCGCCGATAACTTTGCCAATCCCAGCAGTAACGCCATTGACTATGGCGGCAATGTGATTGCCGGCTGGAATAGCGTGTCTGCCAGCAGCATTAAACTTTCTCTGCTGGGCAACTACGGCGGGCCGACGCAAACCATGATTCCCTTGCCGGGCAGCAACGGCATCTGCTCCGGAACGGCGTCACCCGGCGGCAGCCTCACCCTGTCCAGCACCGACCAGCGCGGCAATCCGCATCCGACGACGGTCTATACCAACGGCGGCGCGGCCTGCGTCGATGCGGGCGCGGTACAGACGGCATATTCGCTGGTATTCACTACCTCGCCAGCGGCTACGCAGCAGCCGGGCATGACGCTTACGCCCACTTCGACAGTGCAGTTGTACGACAATGGAAGTCTCATCAACCTTCCCGGCGCGCCGGTCTCGGTAACGATCAACAACGGCACGCTGGCAGGCGCGGCGAACCCATACTCCACGGGATCGACAGGCCTGGCCGCCTTCGACGGGTTGTCGGTCACCACGGCGACGACGTGGATGAACGACTTCCTGACGGCCTCGGCAGCGGTTGGACCCTACACCATTACAGCCAAGAGCACGAACTTTAGCGTTATCAGCATCACTCTTTCACCTACCACGCTACCTGCGGCGCAGATTGGAGTCGCCTATAGCCAGCAGATTACAGCCAGCGGCGGAACTGCTCCTTACACATATACGGCGACCGGCCTGCCTACCGGACTGAGCGTGAACACGTCTACCGGCTTGATCTCCGGAACACCGAAATCCGACACAGCCTCACCGTATAGCGTCACCGTCACCGCAATCGACAGCAATGGGGGGCTAGCTAACCAGACATACTCATTGACTGTCGCCGCGCCGGCGATCACGCTCTCACCCGCCACGCTGGCCTCCGGCACCTACGGGGCAAGCTACAACCAGAGCATCTCTGCCAGCGGCGGAATCGGGCCGTATACGTATGCGCTCGCCGGCGGCTCATCCCTGCCTGCCGGGCTGAACCTGAGCAGCTCCGGCGCCATCACCGGAATACCATCAGCGGCCAGCGCCTCCACGTCTACCTTTACCATCATCGCAACGGATACGGGCAGCTCCTGCGCCCCATCCGCGTGCAGCGGCAGTCAACTCGTCTCACTGACCATCAACCGGGCGACGCCGGCGGTCGCAATCACGTTGACCAGCGGCGCCAATCCGGTCTTCGCGCAGACCCCCATCACCTTCACGGCGGCGGTGGGCTTTTCGTCCGGTTCTGGGCCGGGCGGACCCACAGGCACGGTGACCTTCTACGACAACGGCGCGGTGGTGACGAGCTGCGTGGGCGTAACGCTGACCGGCGGCGTGGCGACCTGCACCATCAACGGAGCCGCTACCGCGCTGACCGTGGGGTCGAACATCATCACCGCATCCTATAGCGGAGATTCAAACTTCTTGCCGCTGCTCAATACCGCCAGCACCGGGTACGCCGAAACCGTGGTGGACTTCGACTTCGTGATGTCGAACCCCGTGCTGACAGTCACTCCGGGGCAGTCTATCCAGTACGCCTTTACCATCAGCCCGTTGAGTCCGGCCACCACCTTCCCAGAGGCGATCAAATTCTCAGTCAGCGGATTGCCTGCAGGGGCCACCTACAGCTTCTCGCCGCCCAGCGTCGGTCCGTGCGGCAGCTCATGCTCGACCACGGTGACGCTGACCATCCAGACATTGCCGGGCTCTTTGTCGGCTGCGCAAGCCGAACCGGGAGCGGGCGGCAATCTGGCCGCGCGGCTTGCCCCGTTCTCTCTGGCGTTCTTGCTGCTGCCTTTTGCCGGCAGGCTGCGCAAGGCCGGCAAGCGCTTTAGCCGCCTGCTGCCTATTCTGCTGTTGCTCGCGGCCAGCCTGGCGGCCATGGCCGGAATGAGCGGCTGCGGCGCCACCATCGGCTTCTTTGGCCAGACGCAGCACACCTACACGGTAACCATAACCGGAAGCTCCGGCGCGCTGTCGCACACCTCCAACATCACCTTGACGGTTGAGTAAAAAGGAGAACGTGAGATGCGTATATCGAATCGCGGAAAAGTGGCTTGCGGGCGCATGGATGTTGGCGGGCGCCGCTGGCTGGGCCCAGCGGGGCCAGAAGCCGGCGGCGCATTCAAGCCCAATGAGGCTTCAAATTTTGCCTGTCGATCTCTGTCCCACACAAAAATTTATTCACGCGTCAAGTTTCTTGTGTATACTTCGAAAGAACTTTTATTGCACCACTTTTCGGAGCTGAACAGCCGGCACACACGCGATTTGCTCACCAGCTGGCATGCTTCCCCCCGCGTAATTACTCCCAGCGGGTATGGTTTTTGCCGTAGCAACTTCGCGGCTTACCTGCAACGCACTCAGGAAAGCTGTGCACAGACTCAGTGACATATTCACAAACTGTTTTTGAGATGAGGATGACCACAATGTTCGAGAATCGCAGAATAGCCCGCGCCACCATCGACGCCTTCACCGCTCAGTCGAGCGCAAACAGAAACGCTAGAGGAATGAGGTGCATAGCGAAAGCCCTCCTGGGTTGCATGGCGATACTGATGCTCTTGCTGTGCGCCTCCCCGGCCGGCGCGCAAGGTACGGTTGCGATCACCGTCACCACCAGTCCGGCCGGGCTTAGCTTCTCCGTGGACGGAACGTCGTATACCACGCAGCAAATCTTCAACTGGAACCCGGGCGACACGCACACGATCGCGACTACTTCTCCGCAACCGGCGACCAGCGGCGGCAAGACGGTGCCGGGCGAAGTGAATGCCTTCACACTATGGACCTATAATAGTTCATTGGATACATCGAGCGCACTCAGCATTAACAACTATACGGTTCCTTCCAGCGATGATAACGTGACCGCGAGCTTCCATTTGGAGTACGCGGTCACCTTCGAGTCCCCGAGTGCGGCCGAGGGCACGGTCAGCGCATATACCGGCGCAGCTTCGCCGATATATCTGGCTCCGGACAATGGGATTGAACTCATAGCCAAACCGGTTGCCAGCTACTACACCTCGAATTGGCAGATAAACGGCAGTGCGCTGAGTCCGGCGCGACCGTGGAACTACTACGTTGCTCTGATCAGCAATTCGACACCCGTACCGATCGACGCCCAGCCGATCTTCTCTCCGATGCCGACCTTTATCGTCAACACCAACGCGGATGACGATGCTACCTTCGATCCATCGACGAGCCCGGGAAATTGCACGCAGTTGAGCAACACAGCCACCACCAATACTACGGATAATGCGTGCACCCTGCGTGACGCGGTGGCCGCGGCCAGCAACGTCGGCGACGCACAGATTCTCTTCGATACCACGGTCTTCAAGGCCGGCAACACAGCCGCACAAAACACCATCTTCCTAACCGGAGACGATCTGGAACCGACAGGTACGATCAACATAGTCGGTCCTGGGGCGAATATACTCACCGTCGACGGCAGCAATACCCCCAACATCGAAGGTAATGGTATCTTCTATATCGGCAATAGCGACGCACCGGTGACCATCTCCGGTATGACCATCGCGCACGGCCTGGCCACGGACGGCGGCGGCGCGATCTATGTCGATTGGGACGATGATCCTGGCGATCTGACGGTCAGCAACGTTGTTTTCAACAGTAATGTGGCGACCTACGATCCAGGGGAATGTGAAGATTGCACTTCAGTCCATTCCGGACACCGGGCCAGCCGAGCGCGCGCCAATGCTCACACTCGCGCCCAGGCCAACGCTAACCCGCAGACTGATACGATTGTGCCCTATAACGTAAATGGCAACAGTGGCGGCGCCATCTGGAATGTCGGCAATCTGACCGTGACCGGCTGCACCTTCTCCAATAACAGCGCGTTTTCCGGCACCACCGGCGTGATCGACTCGGGTGGCGCAATTTACAACTTGGGCATGATGGAAGTTACCGAGAGCACCTTCTACAAAAACTCCTCGGACATCGGCGGCGCCATCGACGATGAGGCCGACAACGGCCCCTACGAAGTACTGCTTGCCCGCACCGGAAGCCGGCCGGCGCGGTCCGCCGCCAAGCCTGATTCAGTAGGCTTCCTGATGATAGGCAATCTGATTCAGGGCAACACCTTTGTCGACAACACTTCGACGCAGTTGAACAGCGGCGGTCTCTCGGCGCTCGATTCCGGGCTGTCGGTCTACAACAATATCTTCTCCGGCAACACCGGCGCCATTTACAACGGCGAGTCGGGGCCGGGAAAGCCTATAGATGTGCCCCGCTCCACGGTTATGGCTGCGCGCGCCCAGATGCGATCCAGGGCTGGCAATAATGCTTCAACAGAATTTTCGATATCTCTTGGCGTAGACGTGGAGGACAACGTCTTCTTCAAGAACCTGGGCAATGAAGGAACTCCGTTGGAAGATGACTGCACAAACTGCACGGACCCCTTTGAGACCACTTCCGATCCGATGCTGATGACGCTGGGCAATTACGGCGGCACAACGCCAACGATGCTGCCGCAACCGGGCAGTTCGGCGATCTGCTGGGGAGATCCGGGAGAGCCCTGGGCTGATTATCAGCAGCTGTTCCCGACCGACCAGCGCGGATATCCCAGCACCAACGGCAATTATTCAACCCCTGAAAACAATGTCATGACTTTGATTACCTGCCTCGACGCTGGCTCGGTGCAGACCAATTACGCGCTGGCCTTCACGAGCGAGCCTCCCGATACGGTGTATACGAATCTGGCGATCTCACCCGCTCCCGCCGTCACGCTGACCGAGAGCAGCAACCCCACCAACGCGGGCGGCACGGTCGGCGTCACCGGAAGCACGGTCGCCCTGGGCGGAACGGTCTCCTCCAGTTTTGTCAAAGGAACGGCAGCCTTCGCCGATATAACCCTTGCCTCGGCAACTACCGGCGAAACCATCACCGCAACGCTGCCTATGAATCTTACGCCCGACGAGCCCGCGCTCGACCTCATCACGGTCAGCTCGCCCTTCAACGTGGTGGTCAAGTCGCAGCCTTCAGTCGTGGCCTCGGTCAACACTCCCGCCAGTTTCCTCAACAACCAGATCACGCTGGCGGCAACGGTCTCCTCCACTATTGGCACGGGCACGCCGACGGGCACGGTGACCTTCTATGACGGAACTGCCACGCTGGGCACGGGCACGCTGACGAACGGCGTGGCCACGCTCAACGTCTCGACGCTGACCGCCGGTTCGCACTCGATCACGGTGAGCTACGCGGGAGATGCGAACTTCCTCAGCGGCACAAGCGCCCCGATCACGGAGTTCATCGAGGACTTCACTGTCAGCCTGGTCAGCACCTCGGCAACAGCAACGATACTTCCAGGCGGCACGGTGTCCTTCACCTTCAATGTCGCGCCGCCCAGCGGATCCACCTTCCCCGCGACAATCAACTTATCGCTCGACGCCAGCGACCTTCCCACGGGAGCTACATACAACTTCTCGCCTTCATCACTTCAGGCAGGGGCCGGCGCAACGGACATTACGCTGACCGTCACCCTGCCGCAGGGCTTGCAGGCTTCAACATCCACCGGCAATTTGCTTCGCAGAACAGCGCCGTTCGCACTGGCGCTGCTGCTGCTGCCTTTTGCCGGCAGGCTGCGCAAGGCCGGCAATCGCTTTAGCCGCCTGCTGCCGGGTATGCTGTTGCTCGCGGCCAGCCTGGCGGCCATGGCCGGAATGAGCGGTTGCGGCGCCACCATCGGCTATTTTGGACAGGCGCAACACTCTTACACGGTGACCGTGACCGGAACTTCGGGCGCGTTGTCGCATTCAACCACCATCACCATCACTGTCGAGTAACAAGGAGAAATTCAGATGCGTACTATGATTTGCGGAAGAGTGCTCCTTGCGGGCATATGCATGGTTTCTGGACTGACGGCCTGGGCACAGGCTCCGAAGGCGGTTCAGCCGCCGCCGTTCTCCACCGATCTGGCTGTAACCTTTGCGGCGGAACACTCGCAGGTGGTGCCGGGCCAGAACACCTTCTGGCTCAAGGGCGAAGGTGTGGACGCTTCCTTCAACTTCTGGAAAGGCTGGGGCGTTGCCGCGGCCTTGAACGGCGGCTCAGCTTCCAGCGTCGAGCCAAGTGTGGATGTGAAGAAGATTTCATACCTGGCCGGCCCGCGCTACACATGGACGGCCTGGCAGGGCCACGCAGGCGCCGCGGACAACCGGCGGCTGCAGGTCTTCGGGCAGGGCCTCTTCGGCGGCACGCGTGGCTTTGACGGCGTCTATCCGACCACCGGGGGAGCGGAGACCAGCGCCCACTCCTTTGCCCTGCAGGTGGGCGGCGGCGTGAACTATTACCTCAACAAGAACTTCGGTCTGCGCTTGCTGGAAGCCGACTACGTGCGGACACTTCTGCCCAATGCCGCCGCCAATATCCAAAACAATATGCGGCTGTCGGCTGGCATAACCTGGCACATCGCGGCAGCGGCGCCTCCGCCGGTGACCCTGGCGTGCGCGGCGAGTCCGGCATCGATCTATGCCGGCGATCCGGTCACGGTGACGGCGACGGCGGACGGCCTGGATCCCAAGCTGCACGCAGTGTATACGTGGAGCGGCAGCGGCGTGTCGGGCAGCGGAACGACGGCCACCGTGGCCACGGCTGCTCTTGCGCCGGGCAGCTACACGGTGAATTGCGGCGTGAAGGAAGGCAAACCGGGCAAGGAGGGCCTCAAAGCCGGGGAATCTGCCAGCGCCACGACCAGCTTTACGGTGAAGGCCTTCGATCCGCCGACTATTCAATGCTCGGCCAACCCCGGCACCATCAAGCCGGGCGAGACCAGCGCGATTACCGCCTCCGGAGTGAGCCCGCAGAATCGCCCGTTGACTTACAGCTACTCAGCTACGGCTGGCGCGGTTGCGGGCAACGGCGCGAGCGCGGTCTTCAATTCAACCGGAGCGCCATCCGGCACGGCGGCTATCACTTGCAACGTGAGCGACGACAAGGGGCAAACAGCCACGGCCAACACCAGCGTGACCATCCTGGAGCCATATAAGGCTCCGGCCGAACCCCCGGAGGTCAAGCAACTGGAGACTCGCCTGGCGTTGCGCAGCGTCTTTTTCCCCACCAATATACCCCGGACCGGCAATCCCAAGGCAGGGCTGGTGGCCAGCCAGCAGGGAACTCTGACCACTCTGGCATTGGACTTCAAGAAGTACCTCGAATACAAGCCGGAAGCCCATCTGATCCTGACCGGACATGCGGATGTTCGCGGATCCGTCGAGTTCAATCAGGCGCTTTCCGAACGCCGTGTCGCTCGCACAAAATCGTTCCTGGTTGAACAGGGTGTTCCGGAAAGCAATATTGAAACGCGCGGCCTCGGCAAGGGGAAAAACCTCACCGCGGCCCAGGTGAAAGAGCTGGTCGAACAGAATCCTGACCTG
>Ga0326727_10004465_pt1 | contig 42026 bp, 63 predicted proteins | sample MB2enrmetagenome_FD_207643 | JGI IMG/M metagenome (GOLD analysis project Ga0326727, IMG submission 207643) | Lab enriched peat soil microbial communities from McLean, Ithaca, NY, United States - MB29MY | ecosystem: Environmental > Terrestrial > Soil > Wetlands > Peat | place: USA: New York...
ACAAACGTTACCGTTACAAGGATCGGGTGGACGAAGTTGTACGCGAGGAGAATCGGGCGAAGTCGCACATTCGCTCCCGAGTCGAGCACGTGTTTGCGGTGATCAAACTGAAGTTCGGGTACACGAAGGCGAGATACCGGGGAATCAGGAAGAACGCTACTCAGGTGTTCACACTCTGCGCGTTGAGCAACTTGTTTCTCCTACGCGGCAGATTGCTGGTCACCCAAGGGGCGTAGTGTCTCTGGACAACCTCCAGAGAGGACGACAACCTTCAGGCACGCAGACCCTGACGTCCTAACTCGCTGGAAATCCAATTCCCGCCAACTTCGGAAACCTGTACAGCCAGCTTTTCCTTCTTGTGCAGACCTTCCCTAGGCCGTCCCAACCTCTCACGAGCATTTGCTTATAGCATTCGCGCTCTTGGATCATCATGCGCAAGAACTCAGCCCCGGCCAAAGGCTGCGAAAGGTTCAACGTAGCGGCTTAGGATCGTCCCTTTTCTGAACTTGTTGAGGATCACCCGAACAACTAATGAGACGCACACGCATCCCAAGATGGATGGTCCGCGTTCGGTGCATAAACATCTCAGCTACACCACTCAAGGAGCGGCATCATGAAGATAGCTATTGTCTATTTTTCTCAAACCGGGAATACCCGTAAGGTAGCCGAAGCCATTGCCGAGGAATTCGAACAGGCTGGGCATGACACGGCCTGTTTTTCCATCAAGGACGCAGCCTCGGAAAATCTGAAAAAGTTTGATCTGATCGGACTAGGCACGCCAACTTTCGAAAGCCATGCGCCAACTCCAGTCAAGGATTACATCCAATCGTTGCCGATGCTTTCGGGTAGGCGCTCTTTTGTATTTGCCACCTGCGGTGGCGCTTCAGGCAATGTCTTGTTCGATATAGCCAAACGATTAAAGGGAAAGGGCTCAGAAGTCATTGGCGAACTGCTAGTCATCGGCGAGGTCCACCATCCAGCGCCATGCATCGTTGGTAAATCTCCGGGCCGACCCAACTTGGAAGATTTGAACAACGCCAAACGCTTTGCCTCTGCCATGATCCAAGGCATGGGGTCACCCCATGAAAGGGGATTCAATGGATTGAAATCGAAAAAAGGATTTTACAACCTGATTGGATGGATAGCCAGTTCCGATAGACTGGTTCGGTTCTTGGAACCGAAGCCCAAACTCCAGCAAAGCAATTGCAACCAATGTCAACTCTGTGTCCGCGAGTGCCCAATGGACAACATATCAATGATCCCTTATCCCGTGTTAGGCAGCAAGTGCATACGTTGTTATCGCTGCCTGAATGTCTGCGAAAACAAAGCTCTTTCCGCAAATTGGAGGATTGGAAACGCAGTGGTGTTCACTCTGTGGAATGAAAAGTTTATGCAGTGGTTTGGAGAATACACTCAACCCAAAGGATCGGATTGAACCGGAAACTCTGGATGGAGCGCCTTCGGCAACGGCGAGTTCAATAGCTTCGCACCTTTGTGTTTCTTTCCCGCATATAGTGCACTTCATTCAGCTCCCACCTTCTTTCAGCTCTGTTTACCGCCGCGTTTTCTTCTGTACGGCCTCGGTAGTAATCCAGAAAAGCAAAAGGCGGGGGATGCTGCCGAACGGATATCGCTCTACGTATTTTCTGTATCTGCAGTTCGATACGCACTCTCATTGGGCGTTCTACCCAAAGGTTTTGGGCTAAAACGAGTACATGGATAGGTACACAACCGGGTGTGCTGGGCGTTCCTGAAGGCGTTTCAAGGTCACCGTCCGTGCCTTGTTTTGAATGGGTTAGCTAACTTAACCGCTTCTCATAACCCAAAGGTCGCAAGTTCAAATCTTGCCCCCGCAACCGGGGCTGTTGGCCGAGTAGGCTGATACCCCCTCCATTTTCAATAGGTTGCAAGGGTAGTGAGCCAATTCCAATTACGGCTCGGTGATCTAACCCGGAATTCCAGCCCACTTTTTTCGAAAACCTTTTACGCACAGATTTACGCACGCAAGCGATTCCGAGACTTACTGGTGTATCTGGGCATCCCTCACCGCACTTCCCTTCCCGCCATCTTCCCCCAGCCACCTCTGATGCCACTTCGACATCCTGCCCGGCATCGCCAACGCGCCCAGTCGCGCCAGCCACCCGTACTGCGTTTCCTCGGTGAGCACATAGACTCCGCCATCCCTCCGCCAGTCGCCCCTCATGATCCACATGCACCCCATCGCAATGTGCATCCCACGCCAGCCGCCTCGTGCGGGACGGACTCAAGCACGGTGGAGTGGATGGTCGCGAACTGTTCGGATACCACGTCGGTTTCAGACATCGGGACGGCAGAGCCATGCCCAGACAGATTCAAGCTCGACGTCCGGCATCAGGCCAGTTGATTTCCTTTGCATCCCTTGCTGGACGCAGATGCGACTCAGCTCTCTAAGTAATTGAATTCTCTCTCTTCCCGTCATACAACCTCAGGTCGCCAACCGGATTCTGAGTGTGCGCTAACTCAGCTCTGGCGCAGCCAGAAGGAACATGTTCTCAGGAGTCCACATCACGAAGTAAAAGGAAGGCAAATGAATAAGCTACTCGTAATTGTGTTCTCATTGTCTTTGTTCACAGTTCCGATGCTGGGGCAGCGAGGGCAGGTGTCGTTGGAGGTCGATCCGGGTAACGATACGAAGGTTGAGGTGCGGCAGGGAGGGACAGTTCAGGTCTTGGTCACCTTCCATCCAGCTCCCAATCATTCTGGAAACGTGCAACTCTGTGTAGGCAGTGTTCACGACAGAGACACCAGCGGTCTGGAAATTTACCCGACGATGGCACTACCCCGAATACCAAGCACGCATGTGTACACGCAGTGTGGCTCCTTAGTTAGCGTCCAAGAAAACGAGACCGAGGTACTGGTCAACGCCACCATTCCGGCTGAAGCCGTTACGGGCGAATGGCGGGTAGTCTCAGTTTCGTACGCACCTGCAGGAAAGGGAGACCTTGCTGAACTTGCGCTGAAAGACAAGCACAAAGCTACTTTCACGGTGGTCAAGGGAGAAGTCATCATACCGAAGACCGCTTCTGTAGAGGTTAGAAAAGTCAAGTAGCAGTCGAAATCCTTTAAACGGCGCAACTTCGGCTGGGCTTTTCTATTGCTCGGAAGCAGCCGAGGCATATAGCCACTTCGACATCCTGCCCGGCATTACCACCCCCCAGCCCCAGCCACCCAGTCTGTTGACTCCGACCCACCTCCCTCCGCTCGAACGCCCAAGCATGATCCGCATGCCCCCATTCCAATGTGCGTCCCACGCCAGCCGCTCATGCCGGACGATCTCCCCAGAATGGATTCGACAGGGGAAGGGGAGGTGCCGCCCATGAGGGTAGAATCGGCGTAGCAATGCGAGGAGGGTTTTGTGGAAAAGCTTCGTCTCGCGCTGGTTTTCCCTGTATTGATTGCCCTGTCATGTGGAACCAATTCATCTTCGAATACGCCCCGTCAGCTTCTTTCCGTCACGGTGAGTCCCACGACCGCTAACGCCGCAAATTATCCGAACGGGCAGGTGCCGTTCACCGCGACCGGGAACTACAACAGTGCACCTTATACGGTCACTCCGCTGCCCGGAACGTGGGGTGTGTGCTACAACAATGCCTCGACAACCGCCATTACCGTGACTGGTGAAGGCGTGGCGCAATGTGCTGAGGGCGCAGTGGGCACCTACACGGTTTGGGCAGACGCCCCGCCGTTCCCCGATGGCGCAAACTGTCTCGCGATCACCGCCTGTGGCGGAGGCTGCTTTGATGCCGGGACGGCGCAGCTCACCTGCCCGGCGACTAAGTGAGAGGAACGCCTTCTACGGTGGCCCTCATGGCAATGTTGCATCCCACGCCAGTCGCTCGTATTGGACGACCCCAGAGCTTCTCCTCCATCCAAAATCAGAAGTCCTCCATGTCAGGAATCGACGTGAACGAGATTCTTGTTGGGGCGGAGTCGAGCACGGAGTGAATGCCGCCGAAGTATACCGCGTTCTGTCCGTACCGCTGGTTCAACTCATCGACCACCGTGCTGATTCGGTATCGCTTCTCATCGTCCTCAAACATGGAGAGCGTGTGCAATTCATCCGGCACGAGATTGAAGAGCCACACGCCTACTTGCAATGGCTCCTGCGCCGGACAAGACTCCCACAACTTTGTCAGGTGCTGCTGGAGGACAACGGTGTCCCGGCACTCATGAATCCTCATGTGAGCCTTCCACGCGGGAACGTCCGCGCCTTCGCGGTCGAACCGCGCTGGCCGCTTCTTCAAGAACTCCACGACCGCCCCAATGCCGCCAGCCCACATTTTCAGCTTCCGCAGGTTTGCGGCAGAGACGTGCAGCAGCTTGAGAGCCACGCAAAACGCCTGTTCCCGCGTCCGGTACTTGGGAGCAAGAACGTGCTGCTTGCCGAGGCTCTTCCGCTTGAATTCCGGTGAGTGGAAGTCGGCTCCGCGCAGCCAATGCCAGAGGCGTTCTCCAAGAACGCTGTTCCATATCCTCCTCATCTGTTCCGGGGAAAGCTGACACAACTGCTCGACCGTGGTGATTCCGTTGCTGTAAATTCGCTTCTCCATGGCGTGGCCGACGCCCACCAAGTCCGAAAGCTTCAGACAGTAGAGAGCTTGCGGCAGGTCACGGAGCAGGAACACCGTCAACCCATCCGGCTTGCACAAGTCGGAGGCTATCTTTGACAGGTAACGGTTAGGAGCCAGCCCGACCGAACAGCGGAGCGTCTCCCCCACGGTGCGGAGCGACTGTTTGATATCGACGGCGATGGTCGTGGCGTTGGGCAGGGCACGCTCCCGCCCCATCAGTTTGCACGCCATCTCGTCCACGGACATCACGCTGGTGACCGGGATACAGGAGTTGACGGCCTCAACGATGCGGTGGTGATACTCGACGTAAAGCTTGGGGCGAGCTTCCACCAGTTGAATGTGAGGACATAGCTGCTTCGCCTCTTCCACGTTGACGCCCGTCTTCACACCGTACGCCTTGGCTTCGTAGGAGGCGGCGATGCAGCAGGTGTTCTCCGTGATGAGGGGGACAATGCCGATGGGACGTCCTCGCAGCTCCGGGCGCTCCTGCTGCTCCACAGAAGCGAAGTAGGAGTTCAGGTCAAGGAAGAGCCACTCCACGGTGGGAGCTGAACCTTCCGCGAATGTTGGCAGGAGTCGCACAGCGGTTGATTGTAATCGAATAGGCGAACAAAAAGCGAAAATGTTAGAATTCTTCCATGTGTGGACGCTTCCGCCTCAGCCGTGTCTCCAAACTCGCCGAACGCTTCGGCATCGAGCCCGAGGACGACTGGGTTTCCCGCTACAACATTGCCCCAACGCAGAACATCCCGGTCATCCGGCAGCATCCAGAGGAACCCAAACGCTTTGGCTCCCGAATGGGTGGGGGCTGATTCCGTTCTGGGCGAAGGATGCCAGCATCGGGTACAAGATGATTAGCGCTCGTGCCGAGACGGTGGCCACCAAACCCGCCTTCCGTGAAGCGCTGAAGAAACGACGCTGCCTAATACCTGCGGATGGATTCTACGAGTGGAAAAAGAACGGAAAAACGAAGACTCCGTTCTGCTTCACGATGGCTTGAAGAACATTTAGTCGTGCAATTTGATTCCCTGTAGCATGTGGCGGAAATGTCCAATGTCCTGTATACTGTCCTTTGTCTCTCATATGTTACATTCTAAACTTTGCATTCCTGATTGCAGGAAAATCTCATTGCCACGGGCAGCAGGCTCAGGCCACAACTGGAAGACTGTGATGCTGAATGAGAAACACAAAATTCTGGTTGTCGATGACGAGCGAGCCATAGTCTCTGCATGCGCCACAATACTTCAGCTTAAAGGCTACGAGACGGCCACGGCATACAGCGGAGAGGAAGCCGTTCGAGTGGCCTGTTCATTTCATCCTGACTTCATTTTGAGTGACATTATGATGGGGGCGATGAACGGCGTCGAGGCGGCAGTAGAGATTTTGGGTGTGCTACCCCAGTGCAAGGTTCTTTTCATTTCCGGCAATGTTGGCTACGGAAACCTCCTAGAAAACGCGAAGGCGAAAGGTTTTGATTTCGCGGTTCTGGCCAAGCCAGTTTCTTCGTCTGAACTGCTGGCGAGGGTATCGCAGATTCTTTTGAACCCAGATGTCCAACGAATAACCGATAGTTTGAAGGAACCCCCAGCATCGGCTGAGTAAGCGCATCCAGAGCCTTCCAAGGACACGGCAAGCTCAGGATGGTCGCGCAGTCACCTCGAAGCACACGTCTTGATGCAGGGGTTACGCTAAACCTTAAAATCCCAATTGAGAAATCCGACAAAGCGGTTTCACCGCACCGCACGCGGCGGCGAACACCTTCATGAATGTTGGGACGCACACCTGCTCTTCGGTCACCTGTTCTGAGTTTCCCCGGTAAGCGCATGGGCCCTCCGACATCTCCGCGCTTGAATGCCCACGCATACTGCCCGTCCTCCAGCGGAACTCGGTGCCGAGACGCAGGTGGTCTGCGTTTACGGTACCGCACCACTGTCGTGTGCCCCAAGTCACTGAACCTGCTGCCACGTTCGGATATACTACCATCCCTTCACGCTTCTTCCCCGGCAAATCGCAATCCTCGATGACCTGAGGAGACCCATTGAAGATATAGGGGGGTATCCGACGTGACGACTGGAACCGCAGCGAAGAGAACTCCCATCGCAGCTCCGAAAGCCGCAGAACCGTACCTGCATTCTTTTGTGGAACACCTGTCGGATGCGGTTAGCATTTTCGACCGCGAGTGGCGTTACCTATACCTGAATGCCGCCGGTTTCGAAATGGCGCAATTCGCCGAAAAGAGGCCACAGGAAGTGTTAGGACATAGCATTTGGGAGCTTCGCCCAGACCTCGTGGCGACACCGTGCTACCAACAGTTCCACCGGGTTGTAGAGCAGCAGGTTCCAGTGCAGTTCAAGATGTACCAGCCTCTGAATGGACGCTGGTTCGAACACTGCTGCTATCCCACGCTTGACGGCATGGCGATGCTCACACGCGACATCACTGTACGAAAAGACAAGCTGCGGATAGCTACGGATGAACGCACACGGACGGAAGAGGCACTACGTCAGCGAGTCGAGGAACTGGAAACAATCATGGATGTTGTCCCCGCATTAGTGTTGGTGGCTCACGACCCTCGATGCGACACCATTACGGGCAACAAGATGGCCAATCAGGTCTACAAGGCTGTGCGAGGGGAAAACCTATCCGCCAACATGGCCTCAGATACGCGGCGGTTTTTCCGTGATGGCCGAAAACTCCATCCGGAAGAACTCCCGATGCAACAAGCTGTAAGGGGTCAAGACGTGCGGGATTTGGAGTTGGAGGTCGAGTTACCCAGCGGCAAGCGTGTGACGACATGGGGCAGTGCCAGTCCGTTGATGGATATCCAAGGTAATGTTCGCGGCTGTGTCGGAGCCTTTGTGGACACCACCGAGCGCAAGAGGGCAGAACAAGCACTCCGTGAGAGTGAGGAGCGGTTCCGCGCTATGGCCAACGCCATCCCGAACATTGCATGGAGTGCCGATGCCGCTGGTCGCGTCGATTACCTCAACGACTGGTGGTACCAGTACACAGGACTCACTCCTGAATCGTCGCTTGGGGAGGGGGGCTTTCTGACAGCGATTCATCCTGATGATGCCCAACTCATCCTCCGGGCGCGGCGGAATGTCGTAGAAGCGGGTGAGATATTCGAACTTGAGCACCGTATCCGCCGTGCCAGCGACGGCAGCTACCGCTGGCACCTCGGTCGTTGCGTCCCGGTACGCGATGCCGAAGGGAAAGTAGTCCGATGGTTTGGCACTTGTACCGCCATAGAGGAGTTGAAACAGGCTCAAGCCCGTGTTGCCGAGCGGGAGACATGGTTCCACACCCTGTTCGACACTATCCCGCTGAGCGCGGTCATAATAGAACCGGATTCGCGAAAGTTGTTACAGTTCAACGACGCGGCGGCGAATGACCTTGGCTACACTCGCGAGGAATTTGCCAAGCTCACGATAGACGACATCGACGCGGTTCACTCCTCTCGACAGCTTGACCAACACTTTGAGGAGCGATTGCGTTCGGGCGATTCTGCTGTCTTCGAGAGAAAGCACCGGACCAAGTCTGGTGCAATTCGGGACGTTGTCATATACAGCCGCTATCTGACCATGAATGGTCAGACTGTTGCCAATGCTTTGTGGCAGGACGTTACGCAGAAGAAGTTGGCAGAGGCGGCTCTCCTTCAAAGCGAAAAGCTGGCATCCGCTGGCCGGATGGCAGCAACGATCGCGCACGAAATCAACAATCCGCTGGAGATGGTGACCAACTGCATCTATCTTGCCGTCAGCGACCCTAATCTTTCTCCGGAAGTGAAAGAATACCTAGCTACCGCTGAGCGCGAGCTTCGCCGGGTCGCTCATATCGCCAAGCGAACGCTCGGATTTTACCGGGAAAACAGAAAGCCAGCCGTGGTGGATATTCGCATTCTGGTAGACGAGGTGGTGGAACTCTATGACCCGAAGTTCACGCGCAAGGACATCCACTTGAGGCTTGAACACAACGGGCATTGCGCTGGAATCCTTGTTATCGCAGGTGAAATTCGGCAGGTCATTTCCAATCTCCTCACGAACGCTATTGACGCCTCGCGACGAAATGGGACGGTGCGAATTCGCACCAGTTGGGTATCGCTGAACGGTAGCAGATACTCCCGCGTAACAGTTGCCGACACGGGTACGGGGATTACCGCAGCAAATCTGAAACGCATCTTTGAGCCCTTCTTTACCACGAAGGAAGCGGTGGGCACTGGTCTGGGGCTTTGGGTGAGTCAGAAGATTGTTGAGAAACATAATGGGCGACTCCGAGTCCGCAGCGTTAAGGGGAAAGGCACGGTGTTCTCCGTTTTCCTGCCCGAGTCGCAATAACAAAGTCGTGGCTTGCCCCCGGCTTCCAGAAGGCGGACGCAGTCTGCGACGTCCTCAAGCCGTTCGATGCCAAGATGATGCGACGGTACGAAGTGAGCAGCCGGGTGAATCTCGTGAAGAATGATGATGCGGCGATTGCGGAGCCCGCGGTGCGGGAAGCGGTGGCTGGCGTGTGAGTCTGAAAACGGTGGTCTAGCCGACGTTTGGTCTACCAGTGTTTATGCATGCCATAGAAAGAATTAACTTCCCATCCTCATCGCTCTGCGTCATTCTGCTTGCAGGGTACCCCCGCAAGGACGTAGGGATCTGCTTCCTCTGCTGCAATGTCAACGTCATTGCAGCCGTCAGTGCAACCGTAAATTCGTGCGGTAATTTCCTCATGTACAGGCTCAGCGAAGTGGAGGACTCCTTCATGCCCGAGCCGCATGACCATTTGTTCCCAGAAGCCAGCATTTTCTTGCGCCACATATTGCTCTACTTTTGTTCCTCTTGGAGACAGGCTTGACGCGGTTGTTGGGAGCGGGATTGACATACAAAACAACACGACCGCGACGGACGCTAGATTCTTTAGAAGCACCAAGGCATTTTTCATCAGTACCCATCTCAGGAACAGGAATATGTTCATCAATGATTGCCACGGCTCTCGCTCACAATCGCCGAACGGCCTCAATATCAGCCATAACAGCAGAAGTCCAAAATTGAAGAATCCGGGGAGCGCAAGCTCGGGGGTGAATGCAAGTTTGGCACTCAGAGTTGCTGATGTCCAGCAAATCTCGTAGTGACAGGCTCACGCCTCATCTCCCCGCAAGGGGCTACACATCCTTACAGTTGTTCCTCGTCCATGCCGAAATAGTGGCCGAACTCGTGGATGACCGTGCGCCGGATTTGCGCCCGGATTTCAGTCTCTGTGGAGCACACAGCTTCGATATTCTTCTGGTAGAGCACGACGTAATCAGGCCCGGCCGGTAGCTCGAACACGCTTTTCTTGGTCATGGGCACCCCGTGGAAGAGCCCGAGCAGGAGTTTCTTTGGGGGGAGGATGGAATTAATGACTGTCGGACAGAGGTAAAGCCCTCCGAAATACTCCCACAGCGTCAAGGAACTATTTACTGTAGCGGCTGGTCAGCCACAGTGGCAATCGTGGTGGTGTTGTAGCGGATTACACCAGTAAGATCGCAATAAAAATAACGCTGGCCCGTCTGACCCAAGGCTACGGGGTTTGCGTTCATCTGGTAAGTGTTAATCGGGGTTCCCGTGCCAGCCGTAATGCTAAAGTTGTATCCGCTCTTCTGGCAAGAAGCTGTGCCCACGCCAGCGGAGCAGCCCAATACGCTATCCAGCAGCATTGCGTTCGCAGAGGACGCGGTTGCGCCAGCGGTCGAGCCCGGTCCCAGCGTATTCAAGTCAGGAGCGAAGCCCAAGGTCGGATAGGTCTCGGCATAAGTGACTTCGGCGGATTCAATGTTGTGCAGAGAACCCACGGCTGAAGCTTCATTTGCGGCCATACGTGAATGCAGAAAGCTCGGGATCGCAATGCCAGCGATGATCAGGATGATAGCCACAACGATAAGAAGCTCGATCAACGAGAAGCCATTCTGTTTACGCATTTTGATAGTCTCCGCTGATTCCCTCACACTTTGGATAACCTGCTTTACCGTGTTGTGAAATTGATACGCTACAGACTACCGCTACGAACGACATTCCAATCACAGAATCGAATTGCAAGAAATCCGGCGATTGATTCTCTAAGGAGTCATTGGGGATAGTCAAGCACAAACAGCAAGATGCGGAGTACTCGCAAGTTACCTAGGTGAATGCTCTCACCCATTTCCAGAGGCAAGAGAGGGGCAGCGGAGTGCCGCCCCAGACATCTTATACGTACTCAGCTTGACCTATGCCGTCTTCGCCGCAGGAGCCTTCTTCGCCGCCCAACGCGCCTTCGCAGCCTCTGCCAGCTTCTTCTTCGTGGCCGCGCTCATTGACTTCCGCGCTCCCTTTATGGAGGGAGCAGCGACTGGAGCAGCCTTGGCTGATTTCACTGCCGCAGGAGCCACCGCCGCCGTCTTCTTCGCAGCAGCCTTCACAGCCCTCTTCTTCTTCGCCCATCGCTTCTGCTGTGCTTCCGCCATACGAAGGCGTGCTTCCGGGCTGATGACTCGCTTCTTGGAGCCTGCTGCATTGATCTTGATCTGAATGCCTTTTGCGGCCTTTGAGGTGGGCTGAAAAAACACGGCTTCGGTCAATGCTTCCAGCGCTGCGATTGCATTCATGATTCGGTCTTGTTCGTCACGTAGTATTTCCAGAATTGTCGATGTGTCCATTTCTCTCTGTCACCAGTGCATGGCGATTAGACCGTAGCGGTCGGTACGCTGGTGCTCCTTGTATCGGGGATGGTATCAGTGCCAGGCTACTCTGCACAATAATAAGTGCACGCGGGTTCCATCCTGACCATAAGAAAAGGCCGACGTTTGGTCGGCCAATCCTAGCTACAGGATGTCCCAAAGCTACTTCTTCGCGGTTGCTTTCGCGGGTGCGATGGCGTCCTTCACGGCTTTCGCAACGTAGAACTTTGCGGTGGTCTTGGCCTTAATCTTGATGGCCTCGCCCGTCTGCGGATTGCGACCAGTCCGCGCCTTGCGCTGTACCTTCTTTAGGCGACCGAGACCGGGGAATACAAAAACATCGTTCTTCTTGGCTTCTTTCACCGCAAGTTCAGCCAAGGTCTCGAAGAATGACGATGCCTGTTTCTTCGTGATTGCAATCTTTTCCGCCATAAAGCTAACCAACTGGGTCTTCGTCATTGCTGTAGCAGCCATTTAAGTGTTCTCCCTTGGGGCTTTACGCCCGAGCACTGAATTGCAGTTTACAGTATGTATCCGGTCGGGAAGGTGACAGACTGGGTTACTCCTTCAGCTTTAGCTTGTCCTTGTTTACCTCAAGGAACTCGCGCAATTCCTGTGCCCTGTCCAGAAGCTTTATCCACTGTTCGTAGTACAGGGTGACCGGAAAGCGGCCAAGTCCGTAGACGGATACGCCGCCCTTGTCGGACACCTTGAAGCTCATGGTGCTGCCACGCTGCTGCTTGGCTTCGAGGGCGGCGAGTTGGGCTTTCAGTTCTTCGTAGGTTGGTTCGGTCATATGAGGCTCGGGTCTCCTTGCCCATCATTTCGCATTTATCGTTCCCTCCGCAACAGTGCATTCAACCAAGTCTCTTTACAGTCAGGCCGTCTGTCTTCGGTAGTCCACATCTGAATCTCCGAGAGCGACTCCTGACCCTGAAGCAATCTTCGAAGGGAGTCTGGCGTATATCCAGTAAACTCCCGCCCGCCCGCACTCCATGTCTCATCGCGGTTCTTGAAGGAGAGGAAGATCACTTTGCCCGGCCTGAGTGCCGTTGCCAGCCTCTCGATCACAGGCAGGGTCTCGTTCCGTGCTACATGTAGGACTGAGGCACAAGCCCATATGCCATCGAACTGGGACGCATACTGAATCTCATCGAACCTCTGATGGGCGACATTCAAGCCCGTCAGCTTCGAGGCAAGGGCACACATTTCTGCCGAGGCATCGAACGCTTCAACGTGGAAACCACTCTGGAGAAAATGCAATGAGTCTCTTCCTGAGCCGCACCCCGCGTCAAGGATTGAGCCTCCGGGAGAAATCAGCGCAAGGAATGGTTTGTACAGTGGCTCCATGTCCACGTTCACCGTATCTCGGAAGAACCGCTCCGCATTGCTATCGTAATAGGAGATGGTATCGCTCATAGTTTCGCCTCCACTACCACGACGGGTGCCCAGTCGTGGACGAGGAGCGACTTCGAAGCAGAATACTGCTGTTGCAGGAACTGTCGTCGTAATGGTTCGGTCGCCCCGGTTTGAGCTATAAGGGTCTCCCGCAGCGGATGGTGGCTCTCGATCAGGTAGCTGTTCCTCTGGTGCAATCGTTCCAAGTACTTGATCTTCGGAACACGGGCAAACTTGCCACGCTCTCCCCGATTGCATTCCTGACATGCCAGAACAAGGTTCCAGACGCCATTCAGGTTTGCCTTCACATCACCGCTGACTAGGAGCGTGTGAGGCAGGAAATGATCGACGTCGGCCCGACTAGGACTCAATGGCAGGATGCTGATTTCCCGAGAGCAGTAGAAGCACTTGCCCTTCTGATAACCGTCAAGGGCGTCTCTCGCAGACGTCACGTCCATGCGTCTACGGACTCCATCCTTTACATAGAACACCGAGGAGTTTCTGTCATAGCGAACGGAGAGCAGTGCCGGGTGGAGTCCCAACTCCCAAGCCGTCTCGACCAGCCGCCACCGTGCCTCAGTTTCAGACGGTAGGTTTTCGAACTGGAGCGTTTCCTTTAGCTTCAAGAACTCGTCGGTGATGACGATTCCGCCGCGCTGCTTGCGCTCATCCTTGAAGAATTGAACTGGTATCGCCCCCTGATTGACAACATGGAAGGCGTCGATCACGTTCTGGAATCCAAGGCTGACGGTCTTTAGGACGAGAGCATCCTTGTCGAGTTCACCGCGATTAAACTTTCGACATTCTTCGAGGAAGCGGCTGGATGATGACGTGGTCTGTTTATCCGCCCCGTTCAGGTGCTCTGCAACATGCCGGGAGAACGGGACTGCGAGGTCTTCTAAGCGGATGAAGGTGGGCTCTGAAGACGCAAGCTCAAGGAGCGATTTCGCCAGCGCGAATTTGTATGAGGCCACATTCCGGCCAAAGAGGACTATCGATCTCCAGTAGTCTTCCCGCGTTGGCTGTGTGTCGATGAAGGGCATCTGCGCAACCGTAGATGGTACCCGGCTATTTTCTCCTAGAACTCTGGCACTGTCGCGGTGATAATTCAGGGACAATGCTGAAGAAAACTGTTGCCGTCCTGCTCGTGTTTCTCGCCATGTGTCCTGTGTCATGGGGCTGGGGTCGTGAAGGTCACCAGATCATCGCCACGGTCGCCGAAGACCACCTCGATGAGACCACGAAGGTGATGGTTCAGTCCCTCCTCGGCAATAACCACTTGTATTCCATCGCATCGTGGGCGGATGATGTCCGCCGTGAACGCCCAGAGACCAAGGCGTGGCACTACGTGGACATCCCGCTGAGCAGCAAGTACGACGCCAAACGGGATTGTGCCCTACCGGATAGCTGCGTCGTCGCAAAGATTAATGATTTCCTGAGGGTGCTGACCGACAAGAATGCGCCTCGCGACCAGCGTGCCGAAGCATTGAAGTTCATCGTGCATTTTGTGGGCGACATCCACCAGCCGCTGCATGCGGTGAAAGAGGCCAAGGGCGGGAACGGCATCCATGTCCGATTCCTGAGCAGCGACCGATGCGGCCCCTACGATTGCAATCTTCACGGCGTCTGGGATACCAGCATGATCTTGCACAGCGGACTGAATCGACCGGAGTACAGCCAACATCTGGAGGAACTCATTCAAAGCCAGAAGCTGGGCAGCGGGGACGACGGCACGCCGGAACAGTGGGCGAATGAGTCACTGCGGTTTGCCGGGGCTGCTTGGGTGCCGGATGGCTCGAATCTAGACGAGCAGTATTACCAGAAAGAAATCAAGGTTGTGGACAGGCAGATGGCATTGGCAGGGCTGCGGCTGGCGAAACTCCTGAACGACAGCATTGGGAAGCTGACGCCGAGGGACTTCGTCGGTGGCAAACTGCCCAACATTCCTGCCCAGACCGCCCCGGTGCCTCCGGTTCAAGTTGGCGTCGATGCTTCCAGTGCCAAAGTGTGGGTAAATCCTCGTTCGATGGTCTACCACTGCCCCGCTACGCAATGGTACGGGCAGACCAAGAACGGCGAGTATATGACCGAGGCCGAAGCCCGACAAAAGGGGTACCGCCCGGCTGGCGGCAGAGAGTGCAAGTAGTCTTCCCATAGCGACTGGATTGGCGCTGAACCTCAGCCGTGCCTAAGACTGCTTTGACCTCAAGGCAGAAGCCGTCTTCGGAACCAGCACGCTGGTCGGAATTGCATGACACTCAGCGATGCTGAGCAGCTCCGAGCACAACTGGCCAACGCTATGAATTTTAGTTTGCTTACCGAACCATGCATCGTGTTCTTGCTTCGAATACCAGCATGCGCGGCCCACCGGAGCAAACAGGTACATCCGCTCGATGCAAGTGTTGCCTCGGTCGAGCACACACAGCAGCGAAGGATAGTGTTTTTCAAATTTCCTGACTCTGACCAGCCAGCGCCTACGCCCGTCAGATGTGATTAATGCGGGGCACAGCGTTACGGCACACGGAATCGAGCCGTCGATAAGCAACATAGGCTTTCGTCGGTTGAATAGGCGCACGACTTTAATCCGGTTTGGCAAAGCGGTTTGGAAGGACGTGAGCAGTTCGTCTCGAAGCCCATTGCGATAGTCGCGGTGGCTGATCATTCCGTCGCAGTCGCGGCTCATCTTGTACCCAATCAGCTCATAAGCTTCTAAAAGGCTTCCAAAGCGGCGGACATAGGTACAAGGGGACGGTGTCAGGTCGCTCTTCGCGACCAACCGCTGCGATAGCTTTCCTTGCTTCCTCCAGAGTTTCCTCAAATCTCGAGCAGGTCATCATTGCTCTGATGTTCTGTTCGACGTGCCAATCGCCGCTGCACGCGGTCGAACAAAGCGCGGTCAATCATGGGCTCGAAAGCCCCTTCTTTGGAAATCCAAGCATCTTGGGGAACAGGCCGGACTTCGCTATGGAGGCGTGCCGTTGTGCGTCCCCAGACGTTGTCTCCCGCGTACTCTGGATTTGTCAGAATCTCTGTGACGCTGTGGTGAGTCCATGGTTTGCCATCTGAATTTCGGAGCCCACGGCGGTTGAGTAGCCGGGCGGTGACCCATTTGGACGAGCCGCTTTTGCCCAGCATAGACTTTGACCCCGAGTTCCCGGCTGTACTCGCCAGCCATCGTTCGCTTGAGTTGCTTGAGTAGAACGTTGGCGACACTACCGTCGTTCACGAACAGTTCGCTGCTGTAATGAACGGGCACACCCACACTCTTGCAGACGAACTCGTAATGGGCTGCCTCGTCCGGGTCTTGAAATCGTCCCCAGCGGCTTACGTCATAGACAATGATTGCGTGGAAGAATGGTTTGGAGACAACGTCTTGCAGAAGCTGCCGTAGTCCGGAACGGTGTTTCAGTTCTAGGCCGCTGCATCCGGGGTCGCTATATGTTTGGACGATGGTCATGCCGTGTTCGCGGGCGTATAGGGCAAGAGCAGCCCGCTGATTTTCAAGGGAATAACGCTGATGTGAGGTGGACATCCGCAGATACTGCGCGACCGGAACCAAAGGCTGCTCATCCATACTTCCCCCAAACGCAAGAAAATGGCAGTCATTATATAGCGGGGTTGCCGACTGAGCGTTTCAACGTTTATTGCTTGGGGCAATGATTATCCTTCAGCACGATTTCTCGATGAGCTATGCTGGACTGAATCGTTCTATGAGGAGTACGCCCCTGATGCTCGTCTCCGACCTGCATGAACGTATCCGCCAGCATGTCCTCGCTACCATCAAGTCGCGGGTGACTACATGAACAGCACTGGCAGAACGCATCGGCGTCCAACAAGCCCACATTTCGAACTTTCTGCTCGGCAGACGTGGACTCAGCATTGGCGTAATGGATGCTATTCTCAATGCGCTCGGGCTCAATGTCGAGCAACTGGTCGCGGTAGCCGACCAGACGCCAGTTCGGAAAGAGCCCGCGTCTGCACTTGAGAGCGTTCCACTAATCCAGCCCCAGTCTGCAATGCATCCGACCTTCTCCAATAATGAAGTTCAAGGAACAATCGGGTTCACCAAGGCTCTACTGCGTCGATTGAAGGCAGAGCCTCCTGATGCGCGAAAGCTGTGGGTGCGTTTCATCGCTGTCAAAGCGGACAAGGCATTGTCAGCGGCAATGAACCCCAGAGTGGAGAATGGTTCTGTCTTGCTGATTGATCGGCACTATTGTTCGTTGGACGAGCATCGCAAGGATGAGCCAAACCTGTACCTGATTCGCAAAGATGAGCAGTGCATGGTTCGTTGGGTGGAGATGCAGGGAACCCAGCTATGCTTGCGGCCAGAACGCAACGACTATCCGCTGGATTCCATATCCATCGACAGGAAGAACCCGATTGAATCTTGTATCGTAGGGCGTGTGGCTCACATTGCCACAGACACCTAACATGCGTATCGTGCCTGAGGCTAGAGGCTGCGCAACGCATCGGCCAGCTTCTGATCGAACAGCGGGTCACTAGTAGCCAGTTCCTCTGCCCTGATGGAGTTCTCCGCGCCAGATAGAGTGGTTAGCACCGATATATCCTGTGTAAGTGGGGGAACGTGTTCGTGGACGAATGATTGCAAAAATTCTAGCTCCACATCCTTATCGTAGGTAAGAACGGGCCGCCAGTTCTTGCGGATGTGCACCCCAACCTCACCGTAATCGCTGTACACCAATACCACGATAGGAATTCCAAAAGTGGCTAGCACATCCCGAAAATAGGTTATTATGACAGCTTTCGAATTCTTCAACGCGAATGACATTTCTCAAGACCTTGTTTCCGTCCAAGCAAGTTATGCGGCAGCAACATCGATGTCGCCAAGCCCTCGGGCTGATTACTGTCCTCCGGTCAGCCAGTATCTGATCACACCCATGTCATCCGGAAAATATGCACCCCTAATCGTTGACATTGGTTAGCCACCCAAGGATGCAGCAGTGCCGTAGATTTTAGCCATATTCATTTCCGTTTTGCATATTCTATTCCCTCTTAAGCGTGATCCATTCCCGTTATGGGATTACCTTCGCGTATTTTGTGGATTTAAGGACTTGCCCATAGTGGGATTTCGTCCTAAGGTTCCCCGTAACAAATAACGCTTCGGGAATGGACCTTTAGTAATGTCTATCGTGTTGAGAAGCCACGTTCGTCCTCTACGTGGCGGTTCACAACCTCATTTAATGCAAGCGGATGATGGAAACCTTTATGTTGTGAAATTTCAAGGTAATCCGCAAGGCACCCGAGTCTTAGCCAATGAAATGCTCGCAGCCAGACTCGCAGCCATGCTGGGGCTGCCTGTACCGATTACTGTGCCTGTCGAGCTCCCCCCTGAACTCAGCAAGGAACTCTACTTCGAAACCCCCAGCGGGCGGCGACCAATCCGTCCGGGGCTTCACTTGGGCTCTCGGGTGGTTATCACCAATCTGGAAGGCCGATCTTATGATTTCCTGCCTAAAGGTTTCCAATATTCAATTAGAAATCCGGAGGACTTGGTTGGCATTCAGCTTTTCGACCTCTGGACGTGTAATCGTGACACGAGACAACTCGTAGTCTGGAAATGCTCGCGGGATAAGAAATACACCGTCACCTTTATTGACAACGGGCACTGCTTCGGAGGTCCGGAATGGGTATTTGCTCCGTTGATACTTCAGAATACTACTTTGGTTGAGCCCTCCACTACTGAAGAGTGGCTACACTGGGCGGCCCTGATTGCAACTTTCCCGATCAGAGAGTTCGAAAGCGTCGAAGCTGGCCTAATGCCACCTGAATGGCGTAGCGAAGAAAAGCAATTCAAAGGAATCTTTGAGGAACTGAGAATCCGCCAAGCTAAGCTCGTGGCAGAGATTAGGAGCAAATTAGATGCGCTCGTCTTGGGAGCAGGCGCGTTCAGCGGAGACCGTCTATGGAACCTCTCGGGCGTCAATTTAGCTGGCTGAGTTGTTAGTAGTTGCTCCCCTTTCATGTTCGGCTATCGGCGTGCGTTGCTGCTGCGCCTCTGTAAGTTCTGGTACAGGCCGTTCTTCTGATGGGCATTGGTCGATCCCTGATGTTGCCCAGTGAGAGACTTGGCGTGCTGCCGACCGCCGCAGATAGGGAGCGTGGCTTGTGCGGGACGAGCGTGGGCACGGGGCGTCAAAATAGTTCTGGTTTCGAAACGGTTACGACTCGTGGCAAAGCCGGATGACATGAGCGAAAGAACACAAGACAGAAATACTGTGAAAACCCGCTGCATATTGACTCCGACAATACGAAGTTGACGCCGAGTGCATGAAGCACTTAGCGGCCACAATAAATGACCGGGAGGGTGTAACCGTTACCGCTTGACGCGGGAAACCTGATCCAACGATTCAGGAGTGTGCAGCAATTGACCTGAGTCCCAATACGGGTTGCCTATAGACGACATTAGAAAAAGAAACTCGGCTGCACAATCTCGCCGTGCCCTCCCAACCACAAAACAGATTTTCCGCAAAAGGCTCATCGCCAGCTTGGTCGAGAAGATACTTCCAGTGAAAACTTATGAGTGGTACGATTCTCCCTTCCAGAGATGAAGCTTCTCGTCGCCATCACGGATTCAGACTGGTTCAACTACCTGTCAGAACTTTGCCCCGACGAACTCAACTTTTGGCAGCCCAGTGGTTCGAACTCATTCCATGCCCTGTCACCCGGCGAACCGCTTCTCTTCAAACTTCATAGCCCGAACGACTTCATCGTGGGCGGTGGGTTCTTCAGCCATTACGCCATTCTTCCCGCCAGCTTCGCATGGTCTGCATTCGGCCAGAAGAACGGAGCCGTGAACGAGGCCGAGATGCGCCAGAGGATTGAGAAGTACAGGCGCGTGGAACCCGGCGCAGCTTCGGACTACTCAGTCGGCTGCATCCTCCTGCAGAGCCCGTTCTTCTTCAGCCGCGAGGAGTGGTTTCCCGTTCCCGAATGGCATCGATCAATCGTGCGGGGAAAAGGGTATTCAACCGAGGATGAGGTGGGACGTCGGCTCTGGGCTGAGGTGCAAGTTCGCCTACAGGCGCGTGCTGTGCCCGCCGTGGAACCCGAGCTGGTGGGCGACGGCCTCCGCTATGGTCAGCCTCAGACCGTGCTGCCGCGACTGGGGCAGGGGGCTTTCCGAGTCATCGTAACCGATGTTTACAAGCGGCAGTGCGCGTTGACGAACTCTCACATCCTGCACGTCCTCGATGCCGCGCACATTCGACCCTATGCAGATGGCGGCACCCATATTCCGAGCAACGGCCTTCTGCTACGGCAGGACTTGCACACTCTTTTTGACCGGGGCTACCTGACGGTCACGCCCGACTATGCCGTCGAGGTCAGCCACCGCCTGAAGGAAGAGTTCGATAACGGCAAAGAATACTACGCGCTGCACGGCAAGAGAATCCTGTTGCCGGACAATCCAGCATTTTACCCAGCCGCTGACCAATTGGCGTGGCACAACGAATACAAGTACCGTCCGTGAGGAAGTTCCGGATAGTGGAGCAAGAACGTGCGCTTTTGGTGGGTAAATCAGAACCAGACATTCCGGCAGGAGATCAGCGGCGGCTATCTCTGGTCTCCAAAGCGGAATGCCAATGGTGCGCGAAATCCATTCTATGAATTCATGAGGGAGATCGCGCCCGGCGACCTCGTGTTCTCCTTCGCTGATACGCGCATCATCGCCGTTGGCATCGTCGGCTCATATTGCTACGAAAGTCCAAAGCCCAGCGAATTCGGGGAGGTCGGATTGAACTGGGAGGCGATTGGCTGGCGAGTGCGAGTAAAGTTCATCACTCTCCTGAACAAGGTTCGCCCTAAAGACCATATCAACCTGCTGAAATCCCTGCTCCCGCCGCGTTACTCCCCATTGCAGGAATCCGGGAACGGCATTCAGTCGGTCTACCTGACCGCAGTTCCCCCACTTCTGGCTGAGGCTCTCATCGGATTGATTGGCGCGGAGGCTGAAGCGGTCGTTAGCAAGGCTGAAGAAGTGAGCGCAAAAGCCGAAACACAGGACGACAATGCCGACGTTGAACTGTGGGAGCATCATATCGAAGCAAAGATCGAATCTGATGTCGATATTCCGGAGACGGATCGTGAATCACTGATTATCGCCCGGCGTGGTCAAGGACTGTTCAAGCAGAGAGTGATGCGCGTTGAACATGGGTGTCGGCTTACGGGGGTCACCGACCTCATTCACTTGCGGGCAAGCCACTGCAAGCCATGGCGGAACGAGGAGCGTCTCAATGGAGAGAATGGACTGCTGCTAACCCCGACAATCGACCACCTATTCGACCGAGGCTTCATCAGCTTTGAGAATTCTGGCGAACTGTTGATCTTCCCGGTTGTGCACCGACCTACACTGAACCGGATGGGCGTGCCCACAGAGAGGATCGTCAACGTCGGCACCTTTACGGATGGACAGAAGCACTTCCTTGATTATCATCGCGATTCAGTACTGCTGCGTGCTGCGCATTAGGGTTCGAACGTTCGGTCGCTCCCCCTGCCGTCCTATAAAGCTCAATATATGCGCTTCTCAGGGATCACTCCCCGCACGCCACCACGAGGATTCTCCATATCTCCTTGCCTGCGCGGAATCAAGTGAATGTGCGCGTGCATGACCGTCTGCCCAGCAGATTCACCACAATTGTGCCCAACGTTGAACCCAAGCACTCTCTTGTCCTCAGATATGATGCGCTGTCGGAGCACACGTATCAGTTCATCCGCGTGCGTTCGCTCGGTCGTTGTCATCGAAAATACGTCGGTGGCGTGCCGCTTCGGCAGCACCAGAACGTGGCCCGGTGTAACCGGATAGCGGTCTTCGATGGCGAATACTGAGCCATTCTCTTCAACTGCGCGTGCGTGTACTTCATTGCAACAGAACAGGCAATCAGGTTTGTTCTCGATAGCAACCATGCCTCTGAAGTCTGTGTCGTCCTTGTCGCGCTTCGAACGGTTGCACTTGGAGCACAGCACTTGTAGGTTCGCCAGCTCGTTCTTGCCGCCCCTGTTGCGCGGGATGATGTGATCAACGTCTAGGGGACGGTCCTCCTTCGTCGCACCGCACAATGAGTTTTTGGTCTCCGGTACGCAGAATCAGTCATTCCGGTGACTGTGCGTTGCGGTTCCTGCATCCCTCAAATACGCCCGGTCGATGCGCTCTCCCCTACACGACTTCTCGACGTTGAAACTAAACTCAGCTCCACAGTCGAGGCAGACTACATACGGTTTGCAATGCTGGCCTCCGAGCATGGTGATTGGTAGGGTAGTGTTCCGGTGTCGGCATCCAAAGAGGATATTGAATAGACGGTCAATCATTATCTCGACCTCTCATCATTTCACCGGGTTGGTGGGCATTACGCGCCTTGCTTCTCCAGTACGCAGAATCGTGCATCCTGCTAACTGTGCGTTGTGGTTTCCGCGTCTATAAAATGCACATGGTCGATGCGCTCTCCCCTGCACCACTTCGCGTAGTTGTAGCTAAACTCGGTCCCACAGTCGAGGCAGACCACATATGGTTCGCAACGTTTGCCTCTGCATTTGGAGGATGGTGGGGTAGTGCGCCGATGACGGCATCCAAAGAGGATATTGAATAGACGGTTAATCATTATCTCTAGCTTTCGTATGCTGCATTTCCAGCTTTACAGAGATGGGGATGTCCTCCGAGACTCTTCTTGGCGGCTCGTCTCCTAAAGAAAAGGCGCGGGCCACTAGCCCGCGCCAGCGAGAGCAACAATTCTTACTTAGCCGTTGTCGCAGCCGGGGCAGTGGTGGTGGCTGCCGGGGTGGCGGTTGTTGTAGCAGCTTTCTTGGTGGCCTTTGCATGCTTCTTCGCGTGCTTTTTCACCGTCGTGGTCGCGGCGGTGGGATTATCCGTCGTCTTGGTGGTGCTTTCCTGCGCGACGGCGGTGAAAGAGAACGCGGCCAACAGAGCAATCAATAATGCGAGCTTCTTCATTATCTTCAAAACTCCTCTATGCTTTCTCAACGAGTATCACGTGGACAGGCGAACACCACCTGAACAACGTGTAGAACGGTGTCCCAGAAAATGGAACACCGCCTGTTACAACTTTACTCCTCGCGAAAAGCTCTCGCAACGTGTTCACATCGCTGTCACAGAGAAGCATCCCGCATCGGGAGACTGGAGTGTCAGCGTCATCAAGGCTGGGAGGGCGGTCGGCGTTAGGTGATGTTGGGGCGAGAACTGTGTAATAAGGAGTGAAAGGTTTCTACTATGCGGCACCGTTACGGTCACGCAGCGGAATCACCTTCACCCTCTCATCGTAAGCAACTTCCAAGGTCATAGTTTCAGCGCACCTGCTGCATAACCAAAAATGCTCGACGGTGACCATTTTTTTGGCAGTACCGGACGGGCCGGGAAATGTCTTACCTCTTGGAGCATGGAAAAGGATGCCATCACCGAGATGACGGAACACTGCGGAACATTTTGAATTTGCGCATTTATCCAGCACTACTAGAACACCCCAATGTCATTTACTGCTTCCAGCGTTACCTAACATTCTACAGAGCATTGAATGGGGCATCGTTGCAGCCCGGTTAAAAAGCAGAACTGAAGCAACCAGACGGGTGCACGATTTGCGGCCAGCCGCGCATACCTGAAGAATTCTCTTCGAAACCGGAAAAGGAAAAGGCCAGCGTTGCCGCCAGCCTTTTCAGAAAGTCCGTATTAAGTACTAACATTAATTCGACACTGCGGGGCAGTATTCGCTCCTTACGATATCTACTTTGAAAGCAGTTCTGACTCGGCGCGATACCAATCTACCTCGTGCAATCCGTGCTGACCACCACGCTCGCAATAGAACTCGTATGCACGGCGACGAATTTCATCGGTCTCAGGTTGAGCCGCACGTTCCGACGCGGTTGGAGCATCCTGTTGGGCAGTGCTGTTCTTCGTGGCAGTGGACTTATTCGAAAGCTTTTTCTGTTTAGCCATTCCTCTTCACGGTCTCCTCGGTTCAATTTAGGCAGTACAGGTACTACATAACCACCATTCCTCTACTATAACGCTGGTTTTCCGAACAATATAAGTATTCTCTCTCAAGAAGCGTAGGAGCGTTTGAACCTTTTCAGTAGCGAACGTAGCGGTTTCGTGACGGGGCTTGCCATAGCGATGTTCGTGTTGATTGTGGGGGTTCTGATTCATAGTCTTGACGATCATCGGATGTTGTAGCCGCCTTGTTCACTGAATATTGAGGTTGTGCACCATAACATGCGCGTGAGGAAACTTGGCCTTGAAAGCCTCAATGACTTGCTCGACAGGGATACCGGAATGCAGCACGACGTCCCCCTCTTCATTGACAGTCTTCATGGTGACCACAACCTTGGTGCCACGGTGGCGGATTGTGAAGAGAACGTCGATTGGTTCCATCGCTACTCCCAGAGAAAATGTTGGTTGTATTCAACCTGTGCCGTTCTTCCTCGATATCGGCCTTTTCATTTCGAGCAAGGACAAGCCTACGAAGCGGCAGCGCCACGAGCCGAACGTAGGGGAATCACCTTCACCTTCCGATGGCGGTCAATTCCCAAAGTCATAGTCTCAGCGCACTTAGTACATAACCAGAAATGCTCCATCGTGACCGATTTCTTTACCACACCGGACGAGTCGGATATCGTCCCTACTCTAGGAACGCGGAAAAGCTTGCCATCGCCGAGATTGCGGAAGACTGCCGAACACTTCGGGTTTGCGCATTTCTCTAACACTATGAGAACTCCTCAATGGGCCGGAGACTGCTCCAGCGAGAAAAAAGAAAACGACTATTGTTTTTAAATTATTACGATGCAGAATTTTCGATTCGCGCTGTACAGATTAGAAGACGTCTTGTCGCCCAATGTTTACCTTGGTGGTTCGCGAGCCGCAGAGACTTCCAACTGGACGCACCATCAGCGCCATCCAACACTTACAGCGGGCTATATGCCAAAGCCCGAGATTGATTGCGATTGAGGGCGAGAACGTATGGAACCAGATATGGGACTAATCGTCGCTGTGCAACGAAATCAAACTGGGGCTAATATTCACACAATCAACAACCTGCTGCATCAGTACGTGTTGGCATGCTACGCGAAAGACCATATGTTGGTCGACTGTGCTAGACACGACCTAATGGCCGTGCTGATTGAAAAGGAGTGGAAAGCACGTAGGTTTCCCGTGGCGAAGGCGTAGAAAATGGCTACTCGAATAGAGCCGTATTGGCTCGAAGAAAAAGACTGGCTTGTCTTCGTAGCATTTTTGCCCGAGGACGACCCGGATGAACGTGCTCGGGGTGCGGAGGCGATCGGATATTACTGGGGGTACGCACAACTAACCAACACGCGAATGCTCGCTCTGGTAGGCGACCCCGAATGCCACGCTTACGAATTACTGTTCTCGTTCGCCTCGGCAGATGGAAAGCAAGCGTTCCTAAAGCTCCTGCGGAGCAATGCCGTCACGAACTATGATGATGGAGTCGGTCCCGGTGTTCCGACGTTTGAAGAGATTCGAGACGCTCAACCGCTCGGGATTGTGCTTCCAGAGGATGTGTTCAAGGACGCGACTATCTTCGCTGCCACCATCATCAGTGGGGCTGAAGAGGATGAATCAGTAAACTGATTGGATTGAAACCCTTCGCTGAGCAGGATTCACTCGGGAAGACGCGCAGGGGCGGTGGATATCCGGGAACACGTAGGCCGCGACTTGGGCAAACCAGTTTTCGCGGCCCGTTCTTATTTGTCGTCGTCCGTCCTGAGGTGGTGACCTGTCGTCGTCTACTGGGCTATGTTGCTTTCTTTCAGCGTGAAGACGGCGATCTCAGGCGGGCACATGAAGCGCATGGGCAGCCCGATCACTCCGATGCCACGGTTCGTGTACAGTTGAAACTCGCCGAGTTGGGAATGCCCCATCGGATACTTTCGTGCCCGAGGTGGGAGGAAGAGCGCACCAACGCCGGGAAACCGAATCTGACCGCCATGGGAGTGGCCGGACATTTGGAAGTCAACCGGGAACTTCCGCATTTCGTCTGCAAAGTCCGGTTCATGAACTGCAACGATGGTGCACTCTTGCATGGGCACGCCTCGCAACGCGACGTCTGGCTTAGCCCGATTTGCCGTCACATTGTCAATCCCAGCCAGCCACATACGTGCTCCATCCCGCTCCAATGCAACCGCCCGATTCCGCAGAACCTGTATCCGGGAGCCAGCACTCAAAGCTTCGGCAACCACATCGGCGTTGGTGGCGTAATCATTATTACCGAGTACCGCAAAGCAGCCCATTGGTGACTCGATTCGCCGCAGCACACTAGCGCACGGCCACGCTTGTTCAGCTCTGACGATCTTTTCTCTCCTGTGGTGCGTACCAGTAACGAAATCTCCCGTGAATATCACGAGGTCGGGCTTTTGAGCGTTGGTCAATTCGATCACCCGTTCGAGATGACTGATGGTCATGAACGGGTTGAAGTGGATGTCACTGAGTTGTGCGATGCGAAGACCATCAAATCCAGACGGAAGGCGCTTGAGCGTTATCCCAACTTGGCTGACGCCAATCTCATGAGGCTCATAAAGACCATTTCCGAGGGCACTTGCAGCCAGCGCACCTGCGCTGATACTAAGAAATGTACGTCTGGAGAGTGCATTGGACTTAGCTCCCATCAGTTTTTACCTTCCATCAGCGACTACATGCCATTGCATAACGGACCGGGCATCCTTACCCCCACAGGAAAAAGGATCAGTTTCGGTGTGGGAGAGCTTCCAATCGATTGTAGGGGAGCCGCAAAAAGAAGATAGCTAAGCATTCTGCCAACGTATTCAGAGGTCGATATGCTCGCGGCACTAGTTTGCCAGTGGTTCCCATGCGAAGCAGGAACAGATGGGGATTGCGCTCCCCGCATGCTTATATAATTGCGGAATGTCACTGCTGGAGATCATCCTCCTGTCCATTGTCCAAGGACTGGCGGAACTGCTTCCTGTTTCAAGTTCCGCTCACGTCGTCGTGGCTGAAAAGTTGATGGGACTTGATCCGTCCTCGCCGCCAATGACGCTGCTTCTGGTGATGCTCCATACAGGCACGATGTTCGCTGTTATTGTGTACCTCTGGCGCAGGTGGCGCGAGAGCTTTTTCCAAAACACCCAAACCGTCCGGCGATTCGCTTGGCTTGTCACCGTGGCGACTATTCTCACGGCGGTGGTTGGGGGAAGCTTGATCAAAATCATCGAGGGCACTGCCAGTCACAGGCTCGGCCAGTACGGCGAAATTGAAGAGTTATTTGGCCGTCTCGAATTGATCGCGCCTGCTTTGGCTGGGGCGGGTATTCTCATTCTCATTTCGGCATTTGCTGAGCGGAGAAAGCCGGAAGTCTCAACGAATGCAGGTGACGACCTAAATACCAAAAAGGCTGGCGTCATTGGCATTGTGCAAGGCTTCTGCCTTCCATTCCGTGGCTTCTCCCGGTCTGGTGCCACAATCTCAACGGGGTTACTTGCTGGGGTAGGTAAGTCATGCGCCGAAGACTTCAGCTTCGCTTTAGCGGTAGTTCTGACGCCGTTTGTTGTAGTACGTGAAGCCATGCGTCTGGTTCGAGCAGAGCAAATCAGCGGAATCACAACTTTGGCTTCAGCAATGATGCCGAGTATGGTGGGTGCAGTCTGCGCATTCCTTGCTGGTCTTTTTGCATTGAAGTGGCTGAACCGATGGCTGGAGAGTGGGCGCTGGTATCTGTTTGGTATCTATTGCCTCGTTGCTGCTCTTCATTTCTTAGGATACTGATAAAGCTACGCATTATGCCCATCAGCAGCGACCCTGCTTGTTCTAACCAAGAGAGGCACGGAGGCTCTGCTCTGTGCCAGCTACCCTTACAGGGTGGTGCCGGGGTGGTCAATAAACTCCGCAGCACCTCTGCACCACCCTGAACCACCCCATCCCCCATCCCCGCCTCGCCGACCGCCACAATCGCGTCTGGGGGCGTTTCCCGTGTTCCGGACGGTCGCTGGAGGAAGGGGGTAGGTTCCACGAGAATGAATGCCATTCCCGAATCCGGCCTAAAAATTAAGACTGTATACACGGGCGCTGTACTCGCTGAACATCTTCCTGCTTGCTAACTTCCTTACCCGTGAATGTTCGAGGAGAGCGCGGCTGTGTACCCCCGAGTGGCTTAGGGCGGAAAATCGAAAAGCCGTCTAACCTCTCTCTGTCCTGCCCTTAGCTCTTGGTAAAGACTTGCGCAGCGTGGTTGCACATTTAATCCCGAGAGCACAAGATACACAACTGACCGATTTCGGCTGGAACTGTCCGAGGAACTATTTAGTGTCGTTGTGGTCCATAGCACAGTTTCAAGAAAGGATAGCCTTATGGGAACCGGGCCTGTCTTGTCTACTTGCCTACTGACTCCGAGGGAAAATGCTTTCAATCAATTTGACGCAAAACCGGGAATGCTGACCTTAAAGGTGAAAGATATTAACGGGAGTACTAATCTTGACACAGCGCGTTCGACAGTGAGGGATATCACCGATTCGGCATCGCCAATCGAGGTCTCGTGTACGTGCACGCAATCAAGTTTTTCGTATCAAGTGCAAGCCGGAAAGACCTATTTCGTCGCACTGGTTTTCGCGCAAAACACAAGTCCCAACGAAACAGTTGCCGAGCTGGACGAGGGTGGAAAAAGGATAGATATCATCACTATCACGAACCTGTTTTTGGTTTATGTACTGTACGCATGATGAAGGTTGCGGTTGGGCTCCACGATTCCAACCCTTGCGTCTCGTGCAACGTTCTCCCGACGATGATTTCAACTCTCGGCATGTCGGTGTTATTCTCTCCGACACCCGCCCAGAAGTAATTCTTTGGCCTTGCGATGCCGCTCCGAAGCAGTACACTTTGAGCGATTCAGAGCAAGAGGGTGTTTCCATGCCTTACTTCGAAGATGAGGACGTACCAAAAAACGTCCCGGAAGACAAAAGGGCGCAATGGAGAGAAGTGTGGAATTCGGTTTACTATCGCGCTCTGGCTAAGGGCGCGACCAGAGAGGAAGCAGAAGCATCTGCATTTCGCCAAGCGAACGGGGTCATCAGGAAGGGTGTCCGGGAGTCTTGGAGATAGCGGCACACCCGCGACACTCTGCCCCTCACTGCTTCGCGGCTACGTCCACGCCAAAGCAGTAAAGCTGGGAATAGCGCCCGCGCACCATGAGGGCGTACTCTCCGGGCACTAGCGGTTGCTGCGGGATAATACGGAAGGAAGAGGTGCCATATTCCTCAAATCGGATTGGTATCGCGCCCTCTTCCGGATTTACTGCCCCGCCGACGATAGAACCATGTGCTTGGCTCATCACGAATTCGCGGTGACTTTTAGAGCCTTTCAGCAGCCGCAGTTCATAGATCGTCGCGGGATTGACGTTAGTGCGCCCACGAACCACGAACTGTGCAGAGGCCGGAAGTCGAATCGGGGATTGGCCGGGCTCAAAATCGGCAACCGTCTTGACCGACGCATAGCCCGGTACCGCCCAGCTCTTCGGGTGGAGCACCACGTTCTCGTACTCTAGATCAACAAAATTCCCGTTCGGGGTCAAAGCATAGAAGCTATTGATGTACTGCGGCTCGGTTACGTAGGCAGGCGGGTTGTTCTGCGCGATCAATGCTCCGGTCGCCATGGCCATGGTCACAAAGAACGCTACGAGAACACGGGTCTTCATATCTGCTCCTGCTGATGCAATCGTTGCACGACTCCGCAAATCTCTGAGCAACGTGCAGCCACAAATCACTGTCGCATTAAAACACCCGACAGGCAGGAAAGTTTCGCAACAGGCCGTATCAACCCAAATAGGTGATTCGCCTATTTGCGGTGGATATGTGTACCGTTTGTGCCTGTAGGTCGTCACCCCGTCACCTGCTCAACCCATCAGGGCACGTCCAAGCGACTGTTTGCAGAACTGTCCTTATTTCAAAGTGAGCACGTACTTCGCAGTCGCGCTGATTTCCTCACCGCTCAGCTTGCCACCGAACGCGGGCATCTTATTCTGCCCCTTGGTGATGATGGCGCTCAATCCGGTAGCGCCCATCGCCTTTACTGCCGGGGTATTCAATTGCTTCACACCCAGCGCGGGCATGACCTTAGCGCCGTCAGCTCCGTGGCAAGCGATGCACTTGGCTTTATACGTTGCAGCGCCATCGGCAGCGAAAAGGGGCATTGCAATGGCCGCAATGATTACAAATGCGAACAATTTCTTCATTGATTCTCCTCTGTCCACCCAGTAGTGTGTCGGCATTCTTAAAATCGCGGAAGCGAGTTATCTCACAAGCCCAAATCATACACCGGACTGGCACCACAGACACGCTGCGACGATGGGAGATGGCTCTCCTCGCTGGTACTGGCGGTGGTTGTGCCCGCAACCAATAATCTCGCGGCCATGTACGATGACAGAGCCGATGGGTTGCCGCCATCACGCAGCCCTTGCCGTGCTTCCCTTATTGCTGATTCCAGAAACGGGTCTTCCATGGAAACCATCGCCTAAAATTTCTTGTACGGCAGAAATTTTCCCGACATCGTCACCTTGACGCGGTCGCCCTTCGGGTCAGGCTCCTTCTCAATGTGGAGGCTGAAATCGATGGCGCTCATAATGCCGTCTCCGAATTTTTCGTGGATGACCGCCTTCATGGGCATTCCGTACACCTGCATGATTTCATAGAAGCGGTAGATTAGCGGGTCGGTCGGGACTACCGGGCCGATCCCCTTGCTGGGGAACTCGGTGAGAGCGTCTGCGATATCGTTACCGAGGTCAAGAGCGGCAACGAGCTTCTTGGATTCCTCGTCGTCCGCCCGTGCCTGTCCATAGAACAGGGCTGCCACCCACACCTCGTCGTGCCCAATCAACTTGCCTAGATCAGCGAAGGTCAATCCCTTCGAACGTTTTGCTTCGAGTAGTTCTTTGGTGGCCGCAGAGACTTCCATGGTCGTCATCCTTTCGACACTATCCTACGACTCGGAGGTAGAAATGTGAGCGGAAATTTAGGGGAAACTACAGAGGCGGGGATAAAATCCCCCGCCCCTCCAATCCGGCTAGGATGAAGGGGCAGGAAAACAAGGACGAAGTAATCAGTTACCTGCGACCGCCGCCGTGCCCGCCCCCACCACGGGCTGCACCACCGCCGCTGCGTGCAGAGCCACCACCGCCAGCGCCACGGGCGTATCCACCGCCACGGGCATAGCCATAGCCACCGCCACGGTAATATCCACCTCGGCCATAGCCGTAGCCACCGCCGTACCAGCCGCCACCGATGACTACGCCTCCATAGTATGGGTAGGCGCAGCCGTAGTAATAGCAAGGCGGATAGGCATAAGCGTAAGGCGCGACGGCTGCATATCCGTACGGAACACCAACTCCAATTCCGACCCTTACCTGTGCGTTAACCTTGGGAGGCGTGACGAGGGCGAATGCAATCACCAGCCCGAATAGCGCGAATATCGTTTTCTTCAACATGTTCCAGACCTCGATGCTCTGTGATTATTCAAACCCGAGTCTGCTAAATAAGTTCTGAACTGGAACCGCTCTCGATTCTTTTCGAAGTGGGAGCGGTGCGGGTGGGGTGGGAGCCAGTAGCCCAGATTCATCAACGAGTACCATCTTTGTCGCGGATTCTAGAGTGTGTGCGTTGCAGCGTTAATTGATGACGCTGGGCGGCACTGCGGGTGAACAGCTTGCTAATGTGGAGACCCGCCAACAGTCGTGAACCCGGAAGCGGAGGCCGTAATGGCTTCAACAGGTACTAAAGCTCTGCCTCCTGTCGAACTGTGGACGACCACAAGTCTACTGATCGTGGCACTCCTCACCTTCTTCTTCCCGCTGCTGACCATACAAATCCCGCTGATGGGAACGCAGTATGTCAGCGGCTACGATATTTTTTCCAAGACCCGACAATTCGAGAAACAGCTTTCTTCAATTTCGAAGGGTCCCAAGAAGCCAACTCCGGAACCGGGAGAGCGGCAACACCCAGAGCAACCCTCGCCAACGCTATCTATCCCACAGAACCCCGAGCATCCCTTCCCGCTATCGGTTCGATTTTCCCCGCTCGTCCCAATTGAGGTCACCATTGCATTTGTTTCATGCTTGGTCGCCTTGCTGGCGTCCTACTGGGGGATTGTGACCTCGAAGGTGGCCGCAACGGTCGGTGCGGTGAGCGCCTTGAGTGCGACCATCCACATAATCAGCATCAATGCTGACTTGCACACTTGGGCTCAGGAGTCGATGGAGCTTCCGCTGCACGGCAACTTCTTCGCTGGGTTCGCGCAACAGCTCGGCAAGGTGCTTGCCAGCAAAATCCAGATAGTGCCCGGCGTTGGACTGTACGTTCTCGCCGTCGCGCTGGTGCTGGTGGCGCTTGCTTATCACTCACGGCTGCTGGCGAGGCTGCGGTTGGACAAGTGATGTGCGGGCTCAGTGGCTGCGAACCTGAGTGACTAATTCGGTTTCTTGCAAGGTAGTTCGCCGACCAAGTGCTCCAGCGCCTCGCAGGGGTCTTCCGAATGCTCGATTTCCTTATAGATGTCGCTGAATCGCAGATGGACGCCCGCGAGAATTTCCTCGTCCGCTATCAGTTTGTCCAACAGCCCCCGCCAATTCCGCACCTCGCGATTCTCCAGCACGAGCTTCAGCGCAAGGTTTTCATGGAAAAGGTACTCGGTTGCGTGAACCAGTGCCGCTACGCGGTTTCTCTCAGTCTTGGTCATCGTACAGCGCACCCCATTTAGCAACAGATTATGCGCCAGCGATGCGGTTCGCAACCGGGTACAGATTGAGCGGCAGCGCCTTCCTCCCGGCGCGATGACCGCATGCAACAGGGAGCGCCGAGCCCGTCGTTTGCATTTGCCTCAACCCCTCAGTGAATCCACTGAAGGTGCGGAAGCCGCGCCCTCTCTTCCTGTTCTGCTTCGAGGTCTTCGAGCGTGCTCAAGGCCGACTGCCTCTGGAGTTCCGTTGATAGAGGCGATGTCGAAGCGTAACGGAGCACTACGGCCTCATCATGCGAGGCGCACAGCAGCTTTTTGTCCGCCGTCCTCTCGTCCCAGAAGCTATAAATGTACTCGCTCTCGTCGCTGCAGAAAGCTTCGATCAAATCCCGCATTTCTTGTTCGGTCATAAAATCCTCTAATGCTGGCCTGAGCCAGATAAGAGGTAATACTGGATGGAGCTTACTCCGGTGAGATTGCATCAGTTTATTTTTCGAGATTGTTTTGCCGAGTCACGGGTAGCCAGAGGAGTTCCGTAGGGTTTCGGCGAGATGACGTTGATCAGCAATCAGCCGGGTGACGACGGAGTCGAGGGATTCAGTGCTACTGGCCTCCGCCAAAACACTACATCGATGCACTCGACGCCGATCTTGTTGGAACGGTTTTCTATCGAGGTCTGAATGCCATGCAGGGGTGGTCGCTGGGGCGGTCGTGGGGCGATGGGGGGAAATGGGGGTAATTCTGCGCTTCCGTCCTAATAAGGGTATTTTTCTGGAATTTAGCCCGTTAGATAGAAAAAATACCTATTTTAGAAAAACTTCTAAACAACCCCCATTACCCCCATTACCCCCATTTCACAGCCATAACTATCGAGAAAGACGAGACTTACACAACGCCCTCTTCCGCATGGGGGTAAAATCGTCACCCCCATTACCCCCATCCATTTTCATTGGCCTGAAGGGGAACCATGGGGATAAATGGGGGTAGCGAAAGCTCTGCGATGGGGGTAAGACGGGATGGTCTCAGTCGTCATCGAAATCAAGGTCTTTACCAACAGTGTAGTAATTAGTAATGCTGGCACCAAGCATCTGAAGAGCCTCAGCGGCACACTGCTCCGTCACTTCGCGAGTCGGCTGGAAACAGTAGGTGCACGCTTGCTTGGTCTTTGATTCCGGGTTGCCCTCGCGGGGGTCTTCCACTACCAGCCCATACTTCTTACCTAACGACGTGCGGTCGCACTTTAATGTTTTGCCAAGCCAAGTTGGATTACCCTTCCAGATGAAATTTACATCGGCATGTCGGCAGAGGTCGGCTAGATACTTGCACAAGGTGGTCGCGTTCACCTTCCTGCCAGCCCAGTTCTGGTACGCCCCGATGTACAGGGTCAACGCGATATTGATGTCCGACTCCGTCTTTTCAGCTTCCTGATTGCCTTTCGCCAGAGTCATCATGCGATACGCTTTTTCGAGCCAACCTTCGTGGTCAGCAATGGAGTAGGCGAGTTTCTCAAATCCGCGCAATCGAAACTGCAGCGTGTATTCTCGATCTTCGGTCACAGCCAGAGCGCGATGGATGTTGCGGATACGCACCAGCACCTCCGCCATGATCTGGTTGCGCACCGCAAAGAACTCCTCCCGGAAGTCCTCATCGGTTCTCTGCTTCATCTCAGGCCGCTGGGCGGCTTGGGAGACAGTGAAGAAGATGGAGCGCGAGACTACGTCCGGGCGTAAGAAGGGGCTCGACTGCGCGGTCAGGATGGGTGGATTCTTCGGCTGGAATTCAACCAGCTTCATGGTCTTATAAAGCTGGCGCTTGGGAATCTTGACTCCCCCAGTGACCGTCTGGGCGATGAGGTTCTGCTTCTCCTCCTTCTTTTCCTTGACGTTGTCTATGTTGTCAAAAATGACGATGGGCTTATCAACAAGGGCGGCTTCCAGCTCCTCCATCTTGTCCCCCAAGGAGTTCATGGAAAAGCGGTCGCCTTGAATGAGCCATGGCATGTAACACGCCGAGGTGGTTTTTCCGCTACCCCATTCACCAATCCACTGAATGCAAGGCTGACGCGGTATGAGCTTCGGAAAATACCGGGCGATGGCTGCGGTGGCGTACAACTGCGCCATCAGTTCGCCCTCTTGGTCAAAAGGGGCATCTACTGCTTTCCAGAGCCAGTCCTCTCGCTTAACCTCAAGCCCGCGCTGAAAATCGAGAGGCAACGCGCCAAAGTTGATATCGAACGGCTGCTGGTTGTCGAGAAACAGGACTCCATCCACGCCGTTATGGCAACAGGTGATGGAATTGGCGTCGATCTTCGCCACCTTGCCGTTCCCGAGATGAATGTAGGAAACACCATGAGCGCAATCGTCGTAGGCAAAGCTATGGAATGCCTCGGGCTGGTGGTCGCGCAGAATACGAATTCCAATCTGAGCCGTGATGCTGGACGTCAGACTGTCTTTCGCGAAGAGACCACAGTTGTCCATGAGTTTGAGAAAGTCATCCTCTTCGTCGTCAATCCGCACCAGCTTGTGCTCTTTGTGCAGCCAGACATACCCAGCGATATTCTCTCCGTTATGGTATGCCCCACGCTCTCCAAGGTCTTTCTGAACAACATTAGTTACATCCTCCGTAATTTCGAAGCCCTTCGCGCTGCTCTTTCTAATTTTTTCGATCTCCTTGTGAACAGACTTCCATGGGCGGGGGTGAAAGTTCGGTTCATAGTCCGCATTCTTTTTCAGCCATTCCACGACGTCGTTGGAGTCTATGATGTCAAACACTTCATCAAGGTCTTTCGCTGTCTCGAAATCGTCACCGCCATCTGGCACCTTGAAGGCGACCAACGACCGATTCTCCAAAAGACGGCGCGTAGCTTCGAGGCTGCTCTTTTCTCCTTTGTCGTACATCACAACCGGAGTCAGTTCATATTCATCGAGCACGGCGGACAGATTCTTCTCGTCCCAGTCCGCTGCTGAGCCGAGGGAGACGGCATCGAACAGAGCCTCTTCCCAGTTTTTCTTCATCCCGCGCTTGTAAGCCTCAATCGCTTGTTCTGACCAGAGCCGCAACAGGTTCATCCACCCCTCTACACACAAGAGCGAATCACGCTTTTCCGACACGCCGAACCCTGCAATGCGAAGCCCGAAGAGTCCCTGACGCCCCGGACGAATTGTGTAGACACGGGTCTTGCCATTGTCGTCGCGCTTGCCGGGACGGAACTCGACCGAGATGTAGTTGTCATATCGGTCTTCCCGAAATGCGGCGATCATGTAGTCATACTTATGAATCTCTAGGAGCTTCTTTTTGTACTCGTCAACCGCTTTATCTTCTGCCCGAAACCTCCGTTCCCAGTAGGCAGCGGCCTCACCCTGCGCCTTGTCATTCTTACAAGCATTGATGTCTTCTTTTGACTCACACAGCTCAATCGCACGCCCCTTCCAAAACGCATCATCAACCAGACCGACGATCTTGCTCATGTCAAGGTCAGGCGGCAGCACTCCTATCGGCACAATGGCGGAGATGGCGGGGGAGATGTGGCGCTCTGCTAGATACTTATATGCGGCTTTCGTGCCCTCTCCCTTGCTGCGGAAGTACTCGATACAGGCTTCTGCCAGCTCATTCATTCCCGCGATAATCCACGTCTTGGGTAGAGTGGCTTCTTCGGGAAGCGGTTCACCCGGCTCATCCGGAAGCACATCAAGGCCAAACTTGCTTTCAATCCAGAGCAGTGCTTTGACTCGGGATTCAGCCTCAGGCTCACATACCTGAACAAGACGAAGCGGGGTATACACGCCATTCTTTTTTCCGCCATTGGCTGCACAGGAGTAGCAGTACATTGCATTAGTAAGCTTGGTAGAGAGGGTCATGCTCGGAGTTTTGTCCGAGTGAGTGGGGCAGGACATTTTCCCGTTGGATAGGGAGTATCCGAGTTCAGTGAGTACTTCGACAACGTCAACTTCGTCCGCACGTTGCCAGCGGGCTTTATTAATTCGCATCAGTTTATCTTTCTTCTTACCCTTCGCACCACTTTTCAGCCATCCCTAACCTGTAAGTAAGGGCGGGGGAAGGTAGATGCGTGACCTTCCCCCCGTTCAATCTCGGCTTGCCAGCCGTTGAGCGATATTGGTTAATACCGTTCATTAAGGGAATCGGAAGTCAGAAAACTTCATTACTTGTAAAAAAGCAAGAAATTGTCTATTTGGCTCTCTTCAACTCAATCGATAACCGCAATAGCGACTTGATGGCCTGTAAGGTGGAGGGGGAGGGTCACTCCCTGATGTGGGACTACTCGACGGAGGTCAAGAAGGAAGCCAGCTTAACCAATTCGGATTCGGTGGGGGTACCACCGATATTGGCAACCACCGCATCCGTACCCGTCAGCTTAATAGCAAGAGCATTGATGGTGGCAGCGATACTCCGAATTTCAGCATCGTACTCGGGGCTGATTTCATAGTCGAGACGTTCACAGCCACGGTATGAAATCTCAGCCAGCACACGGGCGGCAATAACTAAATCGGTCAACTTGTCACGGTAGATGTTGGCGGCGGTAAGCTCGGGGGTGGGATTGATGGCGACCTGACGGTCGGAGGTGGGGTCGTACACTACGATCTTCTTACTCTTTGCCATGGTATGTCTCCGATTGGGGAGGCTATCCTCCCCGTGTTAGGGGTTGAACTACTCTGACTGCTACAGCTTCCGCAGCCGCTTGACCTCTGCTACACCAGCTCCTTCTGATCTACCACTAGGGTTGCCAGCTTGAACTTGTAGGTTTTCAGCTCGTTGTGCTACCCAGTCCTTGTTCACTTGTATTCAAGTAGCAACCCAGCGACGTATCTTCCACCACAACAGCGTCCGGGCGAATGTCGCCCTCCTCAATCTTTCCGCTCGGTCTCGTCGGCGAGACCGGAAGCTGTGAGACCACCGCCACCAACGTCACCCAGCACCCGGCACATACGACGAAGACCTTGCCCTTCTGCTTGTGCCACTGCTCTGCATCGCAGATAAAGTAAACATCGCCACAATGCGACGGCATCTGCTCAACCTCTGCATAGCAGGGCTTGACCTCGAAGCAGCCGGGTCGAGTCCAATGGGCGGCAAAGTCCTCACGGTCATCGGACGTGTTCTCCCGAGAGATCGGAACAGGCTGGTGGCAGATGTTGCAGAGCGTGCACCATACTCCATCGCACATCTGCTTCTGAACGTAGTCTCTCGGGTCGCCCAGCTTTGGCGCATGAGCCCAAAGATCATCGCTAAAAGTCAGGTTGAGGGGTTCCGGGGGGAGGTTGGACTCCTGCTCGTCTATGGCGGAGTCGCCGTCCGGAACATCATTAAGGTAGGTGTCTGCTTCTGGATTACTGATTGCTTCCTGAATTGCCATGTAAATCTCCTCCGAGGCCGCGATGACCGCCGTCTCTACGTGGTAAATACTCGGGGAGCTTACTTTTTATGGAGACTGTGAGAATAAAGATGTGTCGGATAGAGAAGGTCACCTTGCCAGTGCGCCGGATGTCTATGAAGCTTATGTTGGGGCAGCGATAGCACCATTTATTTTCGCCGGGAGCCTCGCGATGTCCTTTGTATAAATTACGTGGTGGAAACCGACGACCACCAAAGTTCCGGTCGGCTTGACCATCGAATCCAGCGTCTGCCGCCCCGATCACCCCCGAAACAGCGCCAGTCAGTGATTCTCCCTCCGGTTTTTGGGGACGTGGCGGACAGCGACCGGAAGTCGGTAAAGCGACACGTCGAATCCGGGAAAAGAAAACCCCACCTCGGCGGTGGGGATTTGAGTTCTGGAGGAGCTAAAACCTAGTACCCCTCAGGGTAAACCCAGTTCCGGCTGATGCGGTGCAAGAGGCTCTCGTATGCGCTGTCATCGAACCCGTAGAATTCCTGTCGAGGTTCTCCAAATTCGCCAATCTCAACGTCCTCAGCCAATTCGTCACGTTCACAAACCACGAGAGAGTCGTATTTTGCGACGTGGACGCAAAGGCGAGCCCGTGCCCACTCGCTTCCCACTTCCCACTGAATCACCCCTGCTGCGGTCAGCACTGCAAGTGCCTGAGCGACTTCCGCGCCAATCTTGTGCTGTTCCACGTCCCACTCACCCACCGCGCTGTTCTGGGTGGTCGGCTCTATAACTTCAATGGGCTTGTTGTTCAGCAACTTTACATCCTTAGCTTTCACTGCGTGAGTCGGCTCTTCGGTTCGAACGCTTGCATCCTTATATGACTTTCGTTGATCAACGTTTTTCTTCATAACTACCTTCGATACTAGATTCCGCGCACTCGGTGCCCGGTATAGCTTTGATACTGCGGACGGCTTACTCTAGCGGCTCTTCAGCGCAGCTTTTTGTTTCTTTTCTGCGGTGGCGCACAACAAGGACATCGGGTGCGGGAGGGTACTGAGCGTGGTAGAAAAATTTCCAACAATTGCGTATAGGTGACCGAGTTACTCCCACAAAAATATTTTTCCATAACGCTAGTGTTGTACTAACTCTTGTAGTTTGAAGGCCGGGGAAAAATTACACAAAATTGAAACGGGTGTTAACCAATTCACTTCGGCTTGCACCTAACCCGTTATGGGTGCATTGTTGATTAGCTCACTCGCCACCCATCGCATCCATGGCTGTCTGTGTGGGTTACTAACAAAAGGAGGCATCCCATTAAATGAAGGCTGCCATTGAACTGGTACAGGACTGTATATGTGACCTCCAGAGCTACCTCGGAGAGATTGAAGACGAGGATGAGCGCCGAGAGGTCAAGGCATTGATCGTTGATCTTGACACTGCTCTAGATCACTACAGGTAATTGCAACAGAGGAGGAGCATGAAACAGGGTACAAAGTTGGCTGAGGACATCCTGAAGCTCTGTCGGGATTCTGATCTGGGTTATGAGGAGTGTATCTGTGCCCTAGTGGCGGGACTCCGCCATATGGTGGATTTATGCAACCCCGGAGATGGAGAAAAGTTTTACGGCATGTTTGCCCAGTTCCGGGCGCATCAGTTGATGGAGGAGGGCGGCGTCAGCGATGCATAGAGAGAGCAGCCCCGGTTGAACCGGGGCACTCTATTGCACTCCATCAGTTCGCCACAATCGGGGCATTACCCGCTGCTACCCACGCTAAATATGGTTGGTAGCCAACATTGGCGGGGTCGAATGGAGTCTGCTGTCCGGGTAGCACCTCCCGAGGGACAATAAGCTGAGATCGCCCAGCAGCGGATGCAAGCGTCTTTACCCCACGGACTCGGCAGCCAACCAGCGAGGTTCTGGGAACACGCTTCCGCCGATCACCGTTACAGTAGGCCAGTGATCACGGTCTATGGGAACGTAGTTTCGAAGAATGATGTCAGCCGCCCGGAACAGCGCCAGCCAGATGAGCCCTGCTCACCTCGCCGTTTAATCGAGCGCCATAGCAGACCGAAACCGAGCTAATTGAGGGCTGTACAGGTCTCCGTCTATATCTTTACCGCACACCTCATCAGGCGCGGCGGTTTAGTCTTGTTCATGCGTTCCCAACATTATTAAGGTCAACTACATGCGTCAGGACCGTCCACCCCTCGGGAACAGAGGATGGAGCGACCGGAGCCACGCTTACTGTGGCTCCGGTGGAGGTCGGCTTTACCAGAACGGTTACGTCCTCGGGGAGCAGGTCGTGCCCTTGGCTGTGTCTCTCAAAGAAGCCCTTCATCGCTAGCGAGATGCTCCCGTCATCCATGAGCCTTTGAACGGTTGCGCAGTGGTCATCTGGGTAGATAAGGTGCAAGTTAGGCATATTTCTCCTGTCAAGATTTTCTTCTCGCCGAATACTCGGCGAAGTATGGTTTGTCGTACTCTGTTCCCTCTGGGCTGCCCGCGTGACCACGCATCTCTGCGCGGCCACTGGGTGAAGCGGTCTGCCCGGTTTCTATGATTCGGCGAACATCGCGCTCACCCACGGTCTAGGCTCTTTAGCTCTCTTCCTGTGCTAAAGCAGCAGCGCCTTTTTCATCAGATCGGCGACGTGCGAGGTCTGTTCACCCCACAATGGAAGCGGTATGACTCGGTTAATCGTGAGGGCTTCGTCAATGATTGTGCAGAACCCCAAAAGCCAAAGACCGCGCCCGAGAAGCTCCGGAAGCATTGGAAGCATTGGAGTGGCAATGACCATCGGCCCTCGTTTTCCAAAAACGACGGGGACACATTCCTCCCCAGCTATCTCGCAGAACTCGTCCGTAAGTCTCCAGCAAATCTCAAGCACACCGTGCTCTTCGACACCAAGCGCCAGTTTACTGTGCAAGTACTCGTTGTACTCTTTCGTAATGGCTGGCGGCACCCACGTTTCAGAACGATGCTCTTGCGCGCGGCGGCGGTCGCTCTCATACGTGCCTCTTGCGAGCAACAATGCTTTGAATTGGTTCAATGGTGAGGACATATCCATATTTGCAGCTCCTTTCTTGGGCGCACTCGACCTGCCGCGTGGCGGTGCATCTCTGCTTCGCCTCCCGGTGAGGGCTGTGCGCCCCGGTTGTTACAGCAGGGTTGTTAAGAGTTCTTTCTTATGCGCGAGGGCAGAAATCTTCCCAAAGCGCCCCGATGATGCTGACGATGAGGTCGCCCTGACGGTCGACATCGTTGCTGGCGTCGGCGTACTCTTCGGCGAGATTAGGATAGTTACGGAGATGCTGCACAACGTGAGGGATGAGCGATTTCGCCTCCGCCTCGGTCATGGTTCCTTCAGCGAACTCGTAGTCGCCTTGGGTGTAGGCATTGAGAGCGCAGGTCAGCGCCTCAGTGAGGGTGTTCAATGCTTCGGGTTCGGTCATTTAATGTCCTCCTGATTTAAGTTCCGCATCTCCAAGGGGGCGGACACTTTCCCTATGTTTTAAATCTCTGCTTGTATACCCGGCACAACCGCCTATCTCGCGCCTCTTCGCTCCTGAGACGCTTCTTTGGCAAAGGTCGGTGGTTTGCGACCGACATACTCGACCGTCACCTTCATCTCCACTGCCGAGCCAGACGGGCGGATGCAGTACATCTGCGCCAGTCGCTGGACGACCTTGCGGAATACATCGGCCATTACTTCCGGCTCCAGCCCGTTGAGCCCGGCTTTGAGGTGATCTCCGCACAGTTGGCTTATGTTGAAAACCAGCCCGCTACAATCACCGGATTTAGGCAGAGATACTGACTGGGTCTGCGGCGATTTGTGCCAGACTGCCGGGGCGTTTCCGTTCTGGTTCGGCGTCGAAGACCTTTGACTGGGCTCACCCACCGCATTGGGTGGCGGCTGTGGAGATTCCACGGTGATGGCTGGTACTGGTTCGGCACCGCCTTCGTCGGGCTTTTTTGCAATGGTTGGCTGTGCCACCCGGCCAGCGAGTGCTGACTTGAAGCGGTCTTCGAAGGTAGCCCCAGTGGCAGCTTTGGCAAGCTTTTTCGCCTCACTTTTTTTGCACCCTTGCGTCTCAAGCGCCTCGGCAACTTCCCGCTGGTCGGGCGTGAGCGGATTAGGTGGTGTCGGCTTGGTTGACTGGGCGGCTTTGAGCAGACTTTTGCGGAACCGTTCATTCCATTTCCTAACGGTTGCATAGTTATATCCAATGGAAGTGAGGTACTCGGCGATTTCCGATTTGCCACCCATCTGGCAGCCCTGC